>Ga0308159_1001425_pt1 | contig 34447 bp, 31 predicted proteins | sample PhyCR1_FD_201040 | JGI IMG/M metagenome (GOLD analysis project Ga0308159, IMG submission 201040) | Phyllosphere microbial communities from UC Gill Tract Community Farm, Albany, California, United States - DLSLC.R1 | ecosystem: Host-associated > Plants > Phyllosphere > Unclassified | place: USA... | reverse complement strand
AAATGCTACTGCTGTAAGAGAATCGCCCTCTAAATGTTCTTTAACAACTTCGACTTTAAAAGCCGCATCATACTTCTTGTTCATAAAAATGCCCCCAATAAGTGTCTAACTTTTTGGGGGCAGTGTACATCATCCGCCTTTTTTTATAAAATTCATTTTTGGCTTAAGGATGTTTTGAAATATTGATACCTATTTAATCAAAAAAATATATAAATGATTATTTCGTACCTTTGAACCTGCTTTAGTGACTAACCGTTAAAAAGTTAATCGTAAAGGCAAAGTTTGATCTTTGAAAAATAATAGAAATAAAAAAAAGCGATTCAATCCAGAACCGCTTCCTTAACTAACTTATTATTTATAAAAATGGCTGTTGGGGAAGGAGTCGAACCTTCAAGGGGTAGTTAGCTACAGTTCAAAAATTAATTTGTGGTCAACCCATAAACTGCGTTTGTCCCATGATCCCCACCACCGAGACAAGGAGGTGTGTCTGCCAATTTCACCACCCAACATTCTGTTAGTTTTACAGTTCCAGTTCCAATCGACAGTATAAACTGCAAATTGATTACTGCGAACTGTTTACTGCTGTAGGGGAAGGAGTCGAACCTTCATAGAGTGGTTGTACCGTTGCCGGATTTCCCATATTCTCTACCACCGAGACAAGGAGGTGTGTCTGCCAATTTCACCACCCTACATTTTGTTAGTTTTACAGTTTTCAGTTCCAATCGGCAGTATAAACTGCAGACTGATTGTTGTGTACTGGTAACTGCGAGCTGCCCTCCGGCATTTGCTTAAAACAAATATAGGGTATTTGCTAAATACATTGCAAATATTTTAATGATTTAATTTTATTTTTATTATATTTTCATTTATATTTATAAATAGTTAACAAAAATGTAATTTATGCTAAAAAAGGAAACTCAAAATTTAGAAATTGATAACCTCGACATTCAGATCTTAACCCAATTGATGCACGATGCGACTAAACCATACACTGAAATTGCTAAAGAATTGATTGTTTCTGGCGGTACGGTACATGTGAGGATGAAAAAATTGGCAGATATGGGGATCATCAGAGGTTCGCATTTGATTATTGATCCTCGGAAGGCGGGTTATGATATTACAGCCTTTTTAGGTATCTATCTGGAAAAAGGATCCCTTTATAAAGATGCTGTTGACCAACTGAGCAAAATCAAAGAAGTGGTAGAGTTGCATTACACTACTGGTGCATACAGTATGTTCGCAAAAATTACTTGCAGGGATACAGATCATCTGCGCCACGTGCTTAATGAGGAAATACAGGCGGTAAAGGGTATTCAGCGCACAGAAACACTAATTTCTTTGGAGGAAAGTATTAAAAGGCAAATTGAGCTGATCTAAGTACTGTAATATAATAAAAAGGATTAAAAATTGATTTTTTATTAATAGCTTAGTTCGTTCTAAGTTTTTATTGAAATTTTACCTTAAATATGCCGCCCCCAAATTTAAACAAAAGTATAGGTAAAAAGCTGATTTTGTTGGTTGATGACGAGATTACCGTGCTCAAGCTTTTAGAGTTTATCTTAAAGCAAGATTATAATTTAGTTATCCATAATAATGGACTAGAAGCTATCAGTTGGATGGATGAAGGCCATATGCCCGATTTGATCATTTCAGATTTGGAGATGCCTTATGTAGATGGGCTTGATTTCGTGAGAAGTTTAAAAACGAGCGGCTATTATCGAGATATTCCAATTATACTGCTGTCTGCGGCTTATTCATTAGATGATTTGGTACAAAAGCTCCCATATAATTTTGATTTATTGATGCCCAAGCCATTTAATCCTACAAAGTTGAAAGAGACTATTCAGAACCTGTTAAGCTAGAAAGATGGAAATACAAGATAATACCTCATTTGGTATGCCTCAATCTAGGGTTAATATCATTTATTACGCTAGCAAATATGATGCTGATATTGTAAATGCATTTAGTGACGGTGGAACCATTAGAAAAGCTAGTAGTTTTGCAAATTTATTCGAAACAGTAACGAAGCTATCTGTTTATGAGCTTGATGTAAGTATTTTGGTGGAAGTTCAGCCAAATGAATTTCACGATGCTTTAGGTTTGGTAGAACGGTTAAAGAAGAACTGGTTGAGTAGAAACTTGGTGGTGATTTTTTTATTGACCGAGAAGGAGCCAGCGATCACGGCAGCGGCTTTTGAGGCCAGAGTGGCCGATTGTTATTCGCCAGACATTGCTTTTGCAGATGTAAAATTACGATTGCAGTTTTTGTCGGCCTATAAAATCCTCAACGAGCAATTGAAAGACTTGCCTGAGGCACCTTTAAAACAATATAAGGCACCGTTTGCTAAGCGATTCTTGGATTTGGCAATTTCGTTGAGCGCACTGATTGTGTTAAGCCCATTGCTAATCATTATTGCTATACTTGTAAAACTAGATTCCAAAGGTCCAATCTTTTACACCAGTAAAAGGGTAGGAACAGGTTATAAAATATTCGATTTTTATAAATTTAGGTCGATGCGTGTGAATGCTGACAAGGAAGTAGAAAACCTTAAAGCTACTACCGCTAACCAGTATGGAGAATCCGCTTTTTTCAAAATGAAGGATGATCCTCGTGTAACTAAACTGGGTAATTTTCTAAGAAATTCAAGTATAGACGAACTTCCGCAGCTCTTTAATGTGATCAAAGGTGACATGTCTATTGTTGGGAATAGACCCCTGCCGTTATATGAAGCAGAACAACTTACGACCAATGAATGGTCGATGAGATTTTTAGGCCCTGCTGGTATTACTGGTCTATGGCAAATTATTAAGCGAGGAAAAGGTGACATGTCTGACCGTGAACGCAAAAAATTGGATAATTTCTACAACAAAAAGTTTTCAATTTGGTTAGATTTGAAAATTATTTTGATGACAGTACCCGTACTTCTGCAAAAAGAAAAGGTATAATATATAATCTATGACAATAAAAAGGCTTTTTATCTTATTGCTAATCTTAGAAGTTCATGCGCAACTATATGGGCAAGATGATATTGCGAGCCAAATTAATCCGCCTTTGTTGCAGAAGTATGTTGATTTAGCTAAAGAATACTATCCCAAAAGGAAAATGTATAAAGCTAGTGAGCTGAGTGCTAAAGCAAAGGTTGGAACAGCTAAAGCAGGCTATCTAGAGTCACTTAACGCATCATATTTCTATCGTCCAGGTAATGGAACTATATTGGATGTAAGTAACCCTTACTCCATTAATGGATTTCAATTTGGGGTAAATTTGAATTTAGGTTTGTTTTTTCGAACGCCATCCTTAGTAAAGCAAGCTAGAGAAGAGTACAATTCGGCTTCCTATTTAACAAAAGAATACGACATCTTGTTGGAAATAGATGTGAAAGATAGATATTTTGAATATTTGCAGTGGTTCAGCGATTTAAAAGTTAAAAACCAAGCTTACATAGATAATAAAGCTGCTAGTGACGGACTTCGCTACAAATTTGAAAAAGGGGAAGTATCGCTAGATGTGTATACCAAAGCAAAATCACTTACTTCCACATCTAGTTCAGAAAAGTTGCTGGCAGAGGTAAATATGTTGAAGGCTAAAACTTCATTAGAAGCTTTAATTGGGAAAAAATTGGAAGAGGTGAAATAAGGCATTATGAATATAAAAGAGTTTTTAGGTTTAATTGTCAAGTACAAATGGCTTATTATTGCTATTCCAGCAATAACGCTGTTCATTACTTTCTTTTTCGTTAAAAACCTTCCAAAACAATATAAGTCCCAAGCGAAGCTATCGACAGGTTTACTGGATCCATCTAGACAGGTAGCGCCAGATGTGCCATCTTATTCTGGTCCAGATCTTTTGATTAAGATCAACCAGCAGTTTACCAATATCATGGATATCATGACCATGCCAAAAAATATGAGTATCCTTTCTTATCGTCTGATTTTACATGATTTAAAGGACCCTAAAAAAGCGTTTCAAGTGCAGAGCGATGATATGAATGCGCTCACTCAGGCTCAGAGGCAGGCTGCCATTAGAGGATTTGAAGAACGTATTGCTAAAAAGCAGGTATTAACTCCATTTGATAATTATGGAGATGTAAAATATTACAATCTCGTAAAATCTATGGGATATGATGCTGGTACTATCAGTAAGAAACTCTCCATCAGCCACGAAGATAATAGTGATTTCATTACGGTTGAATTTACTTCCGGAAATACATTCATGTCCGTATTCGTGGTCAATACGCTGTCGAAAGATTTTATCAATAATTACAGTTTCGACCTTATTAGTAATAAAAATCAATCAATCTTGGTTTTAGATTCCTTAATGCAAAAGAAAGAAGCGGTAATGAATGATAAAAACCAACAGCTTAAAGAGTATAAGATTAAAAATGAGGTATTAAATCTGGACAAGCAGTCGGCGATCGTTTATCAACAAATTATTGACTACGAAAATAAGAAGTCTCAGGCCATTATTGATATGCAGTCATTGCAGGCTGCTTTGAATAATGTAAATAATAAATTAAATAGCCCTACTTCTGACAGGTATTTAGGTGCTCAGATATCCGAAGATAATCAAGCTGTAATGTTACTTCGAAACAAAGTTCAGGCAGCCAATGAGGATTATATTGATGGAGGTTTTAAGCCTGCCTTAAAGAAAAAGGTAGACTCTTTGCAGCAATTACTTACTGCGCAATTGATCAGGTCTAATGATCAATATGTGGCCGATCCTCTCGTAGCTAAACAGACACTAGTTCAAAATCGGATTTCAATAGGTATTGATCTAGAAAAGACACGTGGAAGTATCAAAGATATAGATAGAGAACTAGCTAAATTGAATGCTAAATTCTCTAGTATGGTACCATTTGATGCTGGTGTACAGAAATTTGAACGTGATGCCGACGTAGCTACGAAAGAATATTTAGATTTACTAAACAGGTATAATCAAACTAATCTAGATAAAAATATCGGATTGCGCTTACAGCTAGAACAGGAAGGCGTACCTAGTACGGCTGAAGCTTCTAAAAAGCTTCTTTTTATGGCATTAAGTGCAATCGCAAGTTTTGTCATTTGCTTCTGTATTCTTTTTGTCATTCATGTATTAGATCACTCGATAAACAATAAAAGACAACTCGCTGTAGCTACCAAAGGAAAGGTAATAGGTGAGCTTAATTACATCAAAAAAGAGCATAGGAATATCGACGATATCTGGAAAAATGCTGACCGGGATAAGGAGATGTTTACTTATAAAAATTTGCTGCGCGAGGCCCGTTTTGATATTGATGCAGCTTTATCTGCTGATCATCAAAAAGTTTTAGGATTGACAAGGCTGAATCCAGAAAGTTTTTCTGTTTTTTCAGTATTAAGTCTAGCTTATAGTTTTGCGAGATTAGATAAACAAATTTTGTTGATAGGTAATGTGGAAATGGCCGAGGAGATTCAAAAGTGGAACATTCCAACTAATCAATCGTTAAAAACAGTTTTTGATACACTTACTCTCCAAAAAAATAACCTGATTACTTTTTTGAATAAAGATTTAGAAGGGGCCTCACTCTTAGAGAATAAAGATCATGATGGTGTGACCAAAATTTTTAATATTCTTAGAAATGAATTCGATTTAATCATTGTCTATCTAGATGCAATTAACGGAGTTTCTGACGTGAAAGAGTGGATTTTATTCACTGATAAGTATTTAGCGTCTTTTGCGGCTGGTAACTCATTAAATGATTCAGATAAGGAAGCTATAAAGTTTTTAAATAAAGACAACAAATTTATCGGTTGGCTAATCAACGGTGTTAAACTAAAATAAATAGTTAATGCTTAGGAGTCTGCAGCTACATATTGCCGATCATAAGAAAACGATATTGTTTGTTTTGGTCGCACTGAGCCTATCTATTTTGGTAGCAGGTTCTACAGCTAGGTATGGTGTTTTAGGGCCAATACTTGTTTTAGCAGCCGCGGGCGCGGGCACTTTTCTCATCGCTGCATTTAGTAATCCACGTATTGCATTTATCGTATATTTTGCCTACTGCTTTATGCTAGGCTTTGTTGTAAAAACTTTTTTAAACATTCCAGTCGGATTAGCGATGGATGCCATCCTACTACTTACTTGGGCTAGTCTTTTGGTAAACATGAACAAATTTAATTGGAAAGCATTAAAGAATGAGCATGTAATATTATCGCTAATTTGGTTTGGCATAAGTGTGTTGCAGGTACTTAATCCTTATGGTGGTAGCTTTACCGGCTGGTTCAACGAACTACGGTTTACCGCATTAAGTTGGTTGTTAACTGCTCCAATTGTATTTCTATTGTTCAATCGGATGGTCGATCTCAATCGTTTCATCGGTTTTATTTTCTTTTTTTCCTGTGTTGCCGTATTGTATGGCTTAAAACAATTATACGTAGGTTTAACAGGCGGTGAGCAGGCATGGTTAGATACGGGAGCCAAGGTTACTCATATTCTAGATGGCAAGCTGAGGGTATTCTCTATCTATTCAGATGCTGGACAGTTTGGGGCCTCGCAAGCAGTGATGTCAGTAATGGCAATGGTTTTAGCAATGGGTCCATTTTCTCTTCTTAAAAAAATTATTTTCGGCATAATTGCACTTGTTACTTTATATGGGATGGGAGTTTCTGGAACCCGAGGAGCACTGTTCGCATTGGTAGCTGGTTTAGCTTTCGCACTTTTTCTTAGTAAAAACTTTAAAGTCTTGATTATCGGAAGCGCTTTCGCTCTGGGAGGTTTGGGCGTTTTGAAATATACCACTGTAGGTGACGAGTATTTTCAAGTGAGGCGTTTACGCAGCGCATTAGATCCTAAAGATGCGTCTTTTAATGTAAGGATAATTAACCAAAAGAAACTTGCATTTTTGTTGAAAAATGAACCTTTTGGTGCTGGTTTGGGAATGAGTGGGATGAATGGAACAACCTATAATCCCGATAAGCCTATTGCAAATATCCAGCCCGATAGTTATTGGGTGAAGGTATGGGTAATGTACGGCATAGTTGGCTTGCTGATTTGGTTTGGTATCAACTGTTATATTATAGGTAAGTGTAGTGGTATTGTTTGGCAATTGAAAGACCCCAAGCTCAAGACGAAAATGATTGCATTAACCTCGGGTACCGTAGGCTGTTTTATATGTAGTTATGGTAACGAGGTGATGAATGCCATCCCGTCGTCAGTAATTATGTTTATGTCTTGGTCATTCGTATTCATAGCCCCTTGGTTAGATACTCCTAGAAAACAATTAAATGCTGATGGAACTAGTTTATAATATTATTGATGTATTATTTTGGATATTGGGCATTTACTTAGCGCTCAATTGTCTTTACTTAGCTTTTTTCGGGTTGGTTGGTCTATTCCCTTTGCGTGCCTCAAAGAAAGAAGCGGGAAGTTATAGAAAGATTGCCGTTTTGTTTCCCACCTATCAAGAGAATGTAGTAATTATAGATAGTGTAAAAACAGCATTGAAACATCAATATCATGGTAATTTCGAGATTGTAGTTATCGCTGATGGTTTACAGTCAGAAACGTTATCAAATTTAAGGGAATTAGGTGCGCGTGTAATTGAAGTTTTTTTCGAAAAAAGTACCAAAGGCAAAGCCATGCAATTTGCCATCAACCAGTTAGAGGGAGAAGATTTCGAAATAGCAGTGGTGCTTGATGTAGATAATATCATGAGTGATGATTGCTTAAGCCATTTTAATGCTGCCTTTGATCAAGGTAAACGAGTAGTTCAAGCCCACCGCGTTGCAAAAAACATGGATAGTTCTTTTGCTTTTTTGGATGCCTGTAACGAAGAAGTTAATAATCATCTTTTTCGCAAGGGACATGCGGTATTGGGCTTTTCTCCGGCCTTAATTGGTTCTGGAATGGCTTTTGAATTTGCCTATTTTCGTGACTTATTGAACAATATTGGCGAAACTGTGGGTGAAGACAAACAGCTAGACTTTATGATAGCCAAAGACAAAGTAAACATCGCCTATTTGAATGATGTTTACGTATACGATGAAAAAATTGAAAATGCCAAAGTATTTACTAAACAGCGTACGAGATGGATTGCCTCACAGATAGAGTTCTTAAAAAAGTATGCATTTGAGGGGTTTGCTCAATTATTTAAAGGTAATATCGAATTCTTTAACAAAACCTTACAGACATTTTTAGTTCCTAGAATGTTGTTACTTGCGCTACTTTTTGTTTTGGCTGTACAGTCATTCTTTAATCCTTTCGGACCAACTAAAGAATTTTGGGTGGGTTTATTTGTCAGCCTTTGCCTAACGTTGATGATTTCGATACCGAGAAGACTCTACGCCGATAGAAGATTATATATCGCTTTATTTCAGATACCGCGAGCGATGTTTGGAATGGTTATCGCTTTGGCGAACATTGGCAAGGCTAAAAAGTCATTTATGGTGACGCCACATAGCAGTAAACCAGTAGATAAAGAAAACATATAATTATGCCTCTAGAATTGCTTCTTATTCCCGCTATAATTTTTGGTATACTTGGCTTCATAAGAGGGCTGAGTGCCTATAAAAGAGTTCAAGATAAATTGTAAAGCATGGCTATTATCGAAAATAGAGATATCATCGTCGTTGGTCAACAGCCTTGGGATACGCCGATTGGAAGTAACTGCAAGGATATTGCCTTAGAATTTAGTAAGCATAATCGAGTGTTGTATATTAATGCACCGCTCGATCGCCGTACCAAATTTCAACAGGCAGATACAGAAGGTGTAAAGAAACGGGTACGTGTAATTAAGGGTGAAGACGATGGCCTAGAAGAAATTGCGCCTAATTTTTGGGTGCTGTATCCAGACGTGATTAACGAATCAATCAATTGGATCAAGCCTACAGCTATTTTTAGAATCTTTAATAAAATCAATAACAAGCGATTTGCAAAGTCAGTTAAAAATGCAATTCAGCGCTTAAACTTTAACAACTTTATCTTATTTAATGATAGCGATATGTTTAGAAGCTATCATTTGAAAAATTTTTTAAATCCAACCACAAGCATTTATTATTCTAGAGATAATCTGTTGGCCACACGGTACTGGGGCAAGCATGGTAAGCATTTAGAGCCTGAACTGATTAAGGATAGTGATTTATGTGTAGCTAATTCTGTATACTTAGCCAATTATTGTAAAAAGTACAATCCTCATTCATTTTATGTTGGTCAAGGCTGTGATTTAACTATTTTTAAGAATGATGATCAGCTTTTAATTCCTGAAAGTCTAGCCGGTATTCAGAAGCCAATATTAGGATATGTTGGCGCGCTTTTAGCTATTCGATTAGATGAAAATATCTTGATTCATTTAGCGGAACAAAAGCCCAGCTGGAGTATTGTGTTAGTGGGCCCAGAAGACGAAGCTTTTAAATCAAGTAAGCTTCATCAGTTGAAGAATGTTCATTTCTTAGGACCACAAAAACCAGAAACGCTACCTGCCTTTATTAAAGGTTTTGATATTTGTTTAAATCCGCAGGCAGTAAATCCTTTAACGATAGGTAATTATCCTCGTAAAATAGATGAGTATTTGGCAATGGGTAAGCCAACTTTAGCTACTAGGACAGAGGCGATGAGCGTTTTTGAAGACTATGTCTATATCGCAGAAACAAAAGAGATGTATGTTACATTAGCCGAGAAAGCTTTAGTCGAAAACAGTACAGCAAAAGAAAATGAACGTATAGCCTTTGCTCAGACGCACACTTGGGAAAAGAATGTGGAGGAGATTTACAAAGCGATAGCTATTGTAGAGAAAAATTAAAAAAATCGATGCTCGTATCAATATCTAGCAATTCATATTTACTGCAGAGTGATGCTAAACCTTTAAAACAATGGTATTAACTTCAATTATTACAGTCAATTTTCATCAGTCTGAAGTTACTATCGATTTGTTAAAGTCGGTAGCTCAATCTTATTCGCCAGATGAGGTTGAAATCATTATTGTAGATAATGGGGCAGAAAATGATATAGCAGAAACTTTTCGCCCATATTTCGAAAATATCACTTATATCCACTCGAGAGAAAATTTAGGTTTTGCTGGAGGTAATAACTTAGGTATTAAACAAGCTAAAGGCGAATATATTTTTCTGCTCAACAACGATACTGAAATTCCTGCTGGGTGTATAGAGACAATGATTGCTGAATTGAAAGCGAATGAAAAAATTGGACTTCTATCGCCTTTATTATTGTATTTCGATCAAAAGGATTTGATACAGTATGCAGGTTTTACCCCAATGAATTATTTAGTGGCGCGTAATGCTTACGTAGGGCAGTTTGAAAAAAATAAAGGTCAATTCAATAACCAAACCTATCAAACAGGTTTTTGCCATGGTGCTGCGGTTATGTGCCGTAAAATAGATTTACTAACGGCTGGTTTGATGGACGAGACTTACTTTTTGTATTATGAGGAGCTAGATTGGTGCGAAAAATTTATGCGCATAGGCAAACAGATTTGGTTTAGTGGTAAAACACATGTTTATCACAAAGAGTCAATAAGCGTAGGAAAGGCGAGCCCTTTAAAAATATATTTTAATACGCGCAATAGAATGTTGTTCATTAGGAAAAATACGGGTTGGCTCAATACCGTACTGTTCAGTATTTACTTTACGCTAGTGGCTTGTCCTAAAGCAGTGCTTAAATATCTGCTTAACAATCAACCTGAGTTAGCCAAGTGGACCTTGAAAGGTTTATGGTGGAACTATACTCATGGGAAAAATAGCAAGGTATTGGGTTATCTAATTAAGTAGCTTACCTTAACCTCTTCCATACTGTAGAGAATGCGTATTTTGTAAAATGATATGCCGATTCAAAAAAGCCTAGCTTTTCACTTTCCCTTAAGATTTTCCAAGTAAAGCCGATCACCTTTAATTTGTTCGATGAAACCGAGCCTTGTCGTATTCGATATAAAACAAGGGGTTCGTTAATGCCATATCCAATAAAAGGTTTTTTAAAAATGTCAAGCCAAAAAATCCAATCTTCGTGGCCTACTTTTTTAAATCTCGTTGTTCCGATAACTGTTTTTAGCGTTAAGGAAGTAGAGAAGATGATGACATTATGCGATAGTAGCTTGCGGTAGCTTACGCTCTGTGGAACTTCGATCTTTCTGGAGATAATTGCGCCAGCCTCGTCGATTCTATTATAGGCACAAAAGGTCATCGGCAACGACTGCTCCTCCATTATAGCCACTTGTGTGGCTAACTTTTCTTTCATCCAGATATCATCACTATCTAGAAATGCAACGTATCTACCTTTAGCTTCATCCAAGCCTACATTTCTGGCATTAGCAACACCTCCATTTTTTGCTAACTTAATTAACCGTATTTGATTATTCCGCTGTACGTACTCTTCGATAACTTTGCAGGTGTCATCACTTGATTTGTCATCTATAACAATCAATTCCCAATTCGTATAGGTTTGTTCCAGTACCGAATTGATGGTAAGTCTCACAAAATCTGCTGAGTTGTAGCAGGGCGTAATAATGGTTACTAGCGAATTCAATTTTCTTTTTGTTAAATTAACAGTAGAGGATTTAATCTTTAGCAAATTAAGCATAAAATGTAAGAAACAGTTTGAGTTTTAAACATAAATCGGATGAAAACATTTACTTTAGTAATGTATTTATGGATAAGAGACGTTTTGTAGTTAATCTAGTTTCTAACTTCTTTAGTGCGCTATCGGGAGTTGGTATTTCTTTTTTTCTAACCCCCTACATTGTGGAGCACTTAGGGAAGGAAGCTTATGGATTCTTTCCGCTTTCGAATAATTTTGTAATGTACGCTGGGATTATCACGACAGCATTAAACTCGATGTCTAGTAGATATGTTACCATCAGTTTAGAAAAGAAGGACATTAAAGAAGCTAATACTTATTTTAATTCTGTTCTTTTTGGGAACATACTCATTTCACTAGGTTTTGCCGCGGTGAGCGCTTTATTTTGCTTGTTTATCGATAAGATCTTAGATATTCCTGCTCATCTTGTTTATGATGTAAGGTTGTTGTTTATTTTTATCTTTTTCAGTTTGGTCATTAATGTATCTTCTGCTGTTTTTCAGGTAACGGCATTTGCACTGAACAGATTCGATAAACTGGCATTCATCAATATTATTTCTAATGTATTGAAGCTAGGTGCTATTATATTGCTATTCTATTTCTTTACGCCACGTATTTATTTTCTAGGTGTGACTACAGCGGCTACCGCGCTTTACATGCTAGTGGCCAATTATCGGCTTACTAAAAAGCTACTTCCTGAAATTAGAATAGATTGGTCTTTTTTCTCTAAAAGTGCACTTTTTATCATTGTAGGCTCTGGCGTATGGAATTCGATTATGGCCATGGCCAATGTAATTAATACCCAACTTGACTTGTTAATTGCCAACCACTTTTTCGGAGCCTCAGGCATGGGTTTTCTATCACTTACTAAGTTTATACCTAATGCCATTTATATTCTTCTAGGCATCATTGTGCCTATATTTTTGCCAGAAATGTTAAAGGCCTACGCTAATAGTGATATGGGCAAGTTGAAGAAAACCTTAGATCTATCCTTTAAAGCTATTTTTGTAGTGGTGTTGCTGCCACTATCCGTATTTTTTGTATACGGTGAAGTATTTTTTAAGTTGTGGTTACCTACACAGGATGCTCACTCATTACATATCTTATCTGTAATTACTTTGGTGCCCTTTATCGTTCATGGAACCGTAGAGACCGTGTACCATGTTTTTGTAATTACAAATAAATTGCGTATTGCCTCTTTTTGGGGCATTTTTATATCTTTTTTCAATTTTATTCTGGTCATCATACTCTGTAAATATAGTTCTTTGGGGGTTTATTCAATTCCGGTAGGTGCTTTAGTTAGTGGCGTACTTAGCCATTTAACATTTACACCTTTATACGCAGCCTACTGTTTGCAAGAAAGTAGATGGTATTTCTTCAAAAAAATTGTGAGAGGTCTTGCTGGTTTCTCTTTATTAATTGCTTTATGCTACGGTTGGAAACAACTTGACTTATTTGCCTTAGATAGTTGGTTAACGTTTCTCATCAACTGTTTTATTATCGGTTTAGTACTATTAGTAGTCACCTTATTTATCAATTTCGATAAAACCACAAGGGGAGATATTTTTAGAAAAATTAGACAAAAAGTAAATATATGATACCTAAGATTATACACTATTGTTGGTTTGGCCGAGGTCAGATGCCAGAGTTAGCGCTCAAATGTTTAGAGTCTTGGAGAACACATCTACCTTCCTACCAAATTGTAGAATGGAATGAAGATAATTTTGATGTGAATATGTATCTATTTTCATCTGAAGCTTACAAGGAGCGAAAGTTCGCCTTCGTGGCTGATGTTTGTCGCCTTTATGCACTTAAAAATATAGGCGGAATTTATTTGGATACGGATGTAGAGTTCTTACGTCCATTAGACGAAAAGATGCTCCAAGACAAAGCTTTTACTGGTTTTGAAGATAATTTGTTGCTGTCATCGGCCATTATGGGTAGTGAAAAAGATGGGGAATGGATTAATGATTTATTGCCGCATTATGAAAATCGGAGTTTCTATTTAGAAGATGGTAGTTTTGATATCAATCCCAATACAGAGATCATTACGGCCTTCATGAAAAATAAGAAAGATGTGCTTGTCAATAACATTTTTCAAGAGTTGACCGACTATTGTACTATTTATCCAAGCGATTACTTTTGTCCGAAAAGCTGGAAAACATTACGGGTTAAGCGTACTATAAATACTTATTGCATACATCATTTCGCAGGTTCTTGGATAGATAAAACCAATCAAAGCTTCTTGGGAAAAACGGCCAACTTTTTATTAGGTGAAAGGTTAGCTAATTTTTGGTCAGAGATATATCGAAACAAAAAAAAGGTTTAAATAGTTACATCATCCTATTAAGAATAATAATTTTTATGATACCTAAGATTATTCATTATTGTTGGTTCGGACGAGGGCAAATGCCTGATTTAGTTCTAAAGTGCATAGCATCTTGGAAGCAATATCTTCCGGAGTACGAAATTAGATTGTGGAATGAAGATAACTTTGACTTTAGTAGCTATACCTATGCCGTAGATGCTTACAAAGAGCGAAAATTTGCCTTTGTTTCAGATGTTTGTCGCTTATCTGTATTAAAGGAGTTTGGCGGACTTTATTTAGATACTGATGTAGAATTTATCAAGTCATTTCCAGACAAATTTTTGGATGATATTGCTTTCACTGGTTTCGAGGACGAACTTGTTTCCGCAGGAGTAATCGGAAGCGTTAAGGGTGGTGAATGGATAAGCAACTTGCTATCTTTTTATCATAATAAAAGCTTTTATAAGACAGATGGAAGTTTAGACGTAAATCCGATTACGGAAATGATGACGGCTTCTTTAGGTAGCGAAAAAGACATATTGCCGAATAATACTTTTCAGAAAATAGAGGGTTATTGCACTATTTATCCAAGTGAATATTTCTATCCAAAAAGTTGGAAGACCTTAAAGATGAATATTACTCCAAATACTTACTGTATCCATCATTTTGCAGGTTCTTGGATCGATCATAATTATACGTTTTTAGGTAAAATGGCGAACATTATTTTAGGGAAAAGAATAGCGGAAAGCTGGTCCAGAAGGTACCGAAAGATTACAGGTAGAGAAAAATAGGGCATTTGTATTTTTCGTCTCATTACTAATAGGTTTTCTATCCATCAAATACTTCAGCTCGATATCTCTTACACCTCAAGTGATAATCGAAACTAGTTTAGCTATTGTGACGGTGCCTTGATTCCTTTCATTACTATTGAATAAGGGTTAATTATTTATTTAAACATTCCCTTCAATTTTGCGAGTTTCGCCTGCAAATCGCCCTCAACTTCTTTTTCTTTTTTAGTTTGCTCATTTCTGTGCTGCACTTGATCTTTCTTCCCTGCCCCTTGGTCTTTATTCCAATTACGTTTTTGCGCTTCGTCCTTGTTTCTTGCTCCTTGTTCCTTGCTTTTAACAATGCTATCTTCCTTCATTGATAGGGAAATTCGCTTACGATCTACATCCACATCGGTTACGGTAACCGCTACCACCTGACTTACTTTTACCACTTCATTGGGGTTTGTGACGAAACGATTAGCTAACTGACTGGTATGTACCAAGCCATCCTGATGTACACCGATATCAACAAAAGCACCAAAATTCGTAATGTTGGTGACGATGCCTTTCAGCTTCATCCCCTTCTTTAAGTCTGTAATATTATTAACGCCATCAGCAAAACTAAATGCTTCAAATTGTTCACGAGGGTCGCGGCCAGGTTTAGCCAATTCCTTTAAAATATCCTGAAGCGTAGGCAGGCCCACTTCTGCACTTACATATTTCTGTAGGTTAATTTTCTTTTGTAGCTCAGGATCATTCATCAGCTGCGCTACAGAAACGCCCAAATCCTTCGCCATTTGCTTCACTAGCTCATAGCGTTCCGGGTGTACGCCACTGCTGTCTAAAGGCTGCTCTGCATTGCGAATACGCAAGAATCCTGCTGCTTGTTCAAAGGCTTTGTCGCCCAAGCGAGGTACTTTCTTTAAACTAGCTCTATTTTTAAAAGCGCCATTGGTAGTTCTGTAATTGATGATGTTTTGAGCCAAGCTTTCTCCTAGACCAGAAACGTAAGCTAAGATTTGTTTAGATGCAGTATTTAATTCAACACCTACCGCATTCACACAACTCATCACTGTGTCATCCAAGCTTTGCTGTAATTTGCTTTGGTCAACATCGTGTTGATACTGCCCAACACCGATAGATTTTGGATCGATTTTTACTAATTCTGCTAATGGATCTATTAGTCTTCTTCCAATAGAAACTGCTCCACGCACAGTTACGTCGTGATTTGGGAATTCTTCTCTTGCCAAAGGTGATGCTGAATATATAGATGCACCACTTTCATTCACCATTACAATCGTCACGTTGGCAAGTTTTAAGCCTCGCACGAAAGTTTCGGTTTCTCTACCTGCTGTTCCATTGCCAATGGCAATAGCTTCAATTTCATATTGCTCGCAAAGTTGTTTGATTTTCCACTCTGCGTCTTTAACATTTCCTTGTCCTGTGTGCGGATAAACTGCTGTATTTTCTAACAATGTTCCTTGTCTATCCAGGCAAACAACTTTACAGCCTGTTCTAAAACCCGGATCAATGGCCATTACATTTTTTTGCCCCAAGGGTGCAGCCATTAATAACTGACGAGCGTTTGAAGCAAAAACTCGAATCGCTTCTTCGTCTGCTTTTTGTTTAATCAATGCTCTTAATTCAGTTTCCATTGCAGGTCGAAGCAAGCGTTTGTAGCCATCGTTAATTGCTAACTCTACCTGTCCGCTGGCGGCGTTGTTTCCTGTAATAAATTGCTTCTGCAGTAATGTTATCGCTTCTTCGTCTGGCGGAAGCACGTCTAACTTCAATAAACCTTCTTCTTCTCCTCGCAGCATTGCTAAAACCCTGTGCGAAGGTGCATTTTTAGCACTTTCTTCCCACTCAAAGTAGTCTTTATATTTAATGGCTTCAGTTTCTTTGCCTTTGGCTACAATACTTTTATAAGTAGCTTTTTGCTCAAAATATTTACGCATTTTAGTCCTAGCTTCAGCATCTTCATTGATAATTTCCGCTATAATATCTCTTGCTCCAGCTAAAGCATCTTCTGTATTAGCGACACCTTTTTCATTATTAATATAAGTAGCCGCTTCATCTTCAATATCAATTCTACTTTGTGCTAAAATACGTAAGGCCAACGGTTCTAGTCCCTTCTCTCTAGCTATTGAGGCCCTAGTTTTGCGTTTTGGTTTGTATGGAAGGTAAATGTCCTCTAAAATAGTCAGTGTTTGTGCGTTATTTAGCTGTTTTTCCAGTTCTGGTGTTAATTTTCCTAATTCTGATAATGACCTTAAAATGGCTTCCCGACGTTTGTCCAATTCTTTTAACTGCTGTGCTAGATCTCTAATTGCGGCAATCTGCAACTCGTCTAAACTGCCCGTTACTTCTTTTCGGTATCGGGAGATGAAAGGCACGGTAGCTCCCTCTTCTAAGAGCGTTAGGGTTGCGTTAACTTGTTTGCTGTTGATATTTAACGCAGTAGAAATTTGTTGCAGGTGAGGATTCATATTCGTTATTGAGAGGTTAAAATTAACCTAATTAAATAAGAAATTGTACGAGCGATGATATTTAAATAGCAATTAATTCATAGAAATGTCATCTGCTTGGCACAGAATTTGTTTTTTCGCTCGTTCATTAGATATATAACCAAAATTATTAATCATGGAAAAATTTAAAAAATTATTAGCTCTTTCATTTTGTTTAATTGTATTAACCGCTCTATTTTCTTGCTCAAAAGATGATAATGATAGTGCTGGAAACCCAGATGAGGCCGCCGCTGCTAGAATTGTAGGGACATATAAAGGTACAATAGACAATTTTTCAACGCAATACTTTGACGCTACTATCATTGTTACCAAAGAAAGTGGAAATAAAGTTAAAATCGCACCTAAGTCGGGAGAGGTTTATTCAGGAGTTACAGCCAAAATCTTGGTTATACAAGCATTACCAACAACTGATAACGCTACAGCCCAAGATCCTAATGGTACATTATTATACGACCACTCACAAAAGACGCTTACTTTAGTCACCAAAAAAACTGCAGCTAGTGATATAGCTTTTCATTTTGAAGGTACTAAACAGTAATAATTAACAATATTCGAATAGCAAAAGGTTCTCCCTCATCATAAGGGAGAACCTTTTTTAGTTCGTATCTATCAGGTAAGCGTGCTGTTTGTGATTTATAAATTGGCCACAGTTTAAACCGTAGCATACAATGATATTTAGAATCTTTTATGTATCAACCCTTAAAACATCCTTCATTATAAGATGTTGTACATGTATGTTAGCTCTCGACAATCAAATTGTATTCCGAAAACTTTCGGGACTAAAAATCGGAATTCGTAAATCCATTCGTATCTTTGTAATAATTAATGGGAAAACAAAAATTTTATGATACAGCGCCCAAACAAGAACGGGCAATTTTAGTAGGGGTGGCTTTGCCAGGCGAAAAAGCTGAGCAAACCCAGGAGTATTTGGACGAGCTGGCATTTTTAGTAAATACGGCTGGTGGTGTAGTTGAAAAAACTTTTACTCAGCGTATGCAAAAGCCAGACCGAGCTACATTTGTAGGTACAGGGAAATTGGAAGAAATACAAGCTTACGTAAAAGCCGAGGAGATTGATTTAGTAGTTTTTGATGATGAGCTTTCTCCCTCTCAGCTGCGTAATATAGAAAGAGAATTACAGGTTAAAATTTTAGATAGAAGTAATTTAATCCTAGATATTTTTGCGGGTAGAGCACAAACTGCACAAGCGAAAACTCAGGTAGAATTAGCACAGTTGCAATATTTGTTACCTCGTTTAACTCGTTTATGGACTCACTTAGAGCGCCAGAAAGGTGGTATCGGGATGCGTGGTCCGGGTGAGAGTCAAATTGAAAGTGATAGAAGGATGATTTTGGAGAAAATCACTTTGTTGAAAGATCGCCTAAAACTGATTGACAGACAGAACGAAACCCAGCGTAAAAACCGTGGGCAATTAATTCGAGTAGCCTTGGTAGGTTATACCAATGTGGGCAAATCTACTATTATGAATATGCTTGCAAAATCAGAAGTTTTTGCAGAGAATAAGCTATTCGCTACCTTAGATACTACCGTTAGAAAAGTAGTGATTGACAATTTACCTTTCTTATTGTCGGATACAGTAGGTTTTATTCGTAAACTTCCTCATCATTTGGTAGAATGTTTTAAATCTACGTTAGACGAAGTGCGTGAAGCTGATATTCTAGTGCATGTAGTAGATGTATCGCATCCAAATTTTGAAGATCAGATCCATACGGTAAATGAAACTTTAAAAGATCTGGGTGCGAGAGACAAAGAAACTATTATGGTCTTTAATAAGATCGATGCCTACGTAATTCCAGAGCAAGATAAGTTGTTAGATGTAGATGAGCAGCAAGAGCCTTTAACCTTGGAAGGGTTTAAGAAAACTTGGATGGCACATCATAATGCTCCGGCTATTTTTATATCAGCTACGAAAAAAGAAAATTTAGAAGAATTTAGGACTTTATTGTACGATAGGGTAAAGGATATTCACACGACGAGATATCCGTATGATAAATTGCTTTATTAATGCATAATTGAATAACTTGTCGTCATTTCGACAACGATAGGAGGCGAAATCTAGCAAGAGATCTTAATCTTTAGATCTCTCACATGCGTTCGAGATGACGTAGTTGCAAAAGTATCTCCCCAAATAAACTTAAATATGGAAAGTAACAGACAAAAGAAGTTTGCAGGATTATTACAGGAAGAATTGGCATCAATTTTTCAACGTGAAGGAGCGGCTTACTTGCCAAATACATTGGTAACAATTACTAAGGTTCGTGTTTCGCCAGATTTGGCGGTAGCTAAAGTATACCTTAGTTTCTTAAATACAAATAATACCAGCTTATCCGTAGCTACGGTTAACTCACATGCTGGCGAAATCAGGTATAAATTAGGTTCTCGAATTCGTCATCAGGCTAGGGTGATCCCAACCTTATCTTTCTTTGTTGATGATACTAACGAATATGTAGAAAGAATGGACCAAATTTTCGATAAAATAGCCAAAGAACGTAAAGACACCGACGGCGCAGAAGGTGTGGATAGCGAAGAGAATGGCTAAATACATCCGCGAGCCGGGAAATTTCTTTACTCATTTTTTACCTGCATTGCTGGCTATACCAGGAATGTATTTGTTGCTGCAAAAGTCAGCAACAGCTATTGAGCAATCTGCTGCGATAATTTATGGTTTAGGCATATTTGTACTTTTTAGTGTAAGTGCTATTTACCACAGCGTCCCCAAAACAGTATATGGTATTAGGTTTTGGCAGAAGTTTGACCATTGCTGTATTTATTTAATGATAGCTGGCTCTTTCACACCAACAACATTAATAATTTTCGACGGTTGGGTGAGTTGGCTGGCTTTTAGCTTAATCTGGACGGTTGCTATTGCCGGCTGTTTGCTGAAAATATTTAACAAACTACAAAAGGGAAAGCTTTCTACAGCGTTGTATATTGGAATGGGTTGTCTCATTATTCCGTTTATGGCGAAGATGGTTGAAGCTGTACCTGTAATGGGTTTGTTTTGGTTGTTTTTGGGAGGTGTTTTCTACATTGGTGGCACTTACTATTACGCCAAAGACAAGCCGTTGTACAAATACTTACATAGTCACGAGTTGTGGCATTTATTTGTGAATTTCGGCGCATTATCGCACTTTTTCTACAACTACGTCTATGTTTTTAGGAGTTAGTTTTCTGCGGATTTTCACTGTTTTCTCCTCAGCGATAAAGAGATATTATTTTCAAAGATTAATTACGCTCTCTAACTATACCATCTAGAATTTGAAAGGTGCTTTTCTCTTCCCTTAGGAAAGTTTCCCCAAAGGGCATGGAAGGATTAGCTTGGCAGGTGGTACATTTGAGCAAGGTCTTAAGTTTCATAAACCCGGTTGTAGCGAGCACGCAGACGAAGAATGAGACAAGTAAAGTGGAAAACGGGACTTTTGTAACCTTTGCACTACTGTCACTGCTTTTCAAAAAAGTAACTCGAAAACCAGTTGAGTAACAAAGCCAATGCAAGTCTTAACTTTCTTTATTAATTCGTAAATTTAAATATGAGCAGATTGATTTTAATTTTCTTGCTGGGATTTTCGTTGCAATTGAATGCGCAGACACCTACTATAAAAAATGGGTTAGCATCTTTTGTGCGGTTAAATACAATTTATCCGATGTATGCAAAAGCAAATTGTATCCAAGGAAATATTGAAATTGCTTTTAAGGTAAATAAGGAAGGTAAAATAACTTATGCTGGTGTTACTAAAGGTATTGGTGCCGACTTAGACGCCGAGGCCCTTCGTCTAATCAAATTAACTAGCGGAAAATGGATTGTTCCAGAAGGCTACGATACGACCTATCTCATTCGGTCGCCCATGAGATTTTCATTGCAAGATTATGGTTGCGAACAGGTTAACTTGGGAAGTGTAGGCCTGGCGATTAAGAAATATAATGATGATATGGCTTCCTATAATAAAATAGCTAATTTTTATAGGAACATAGCTGAAGGAATTGAAAACTTCATAGAAGAAGACAAAATTATTGCACTTAAAGAGGAAATGGGAGTAGATGATGACTTTCTTTCAAGAAAAATGAATATTGCCGAGAAAAAAATAAGTCAAGGGGATTTGGAAAGCGCTTGCGAAGATTTTAAGTTTGTGAAATATATGGGCTCAACAAAAGCAGACAAACTGCTTGCCAAATATTGTAAATAAACATGCGTATACTTCTTCGGGCATTTGTTTTTCTTGATTTGCTTTCTTTGGTATTTATGACCATGCAATTGTGGTATAGTATTCGCAATTTTTCACAACTTACTTTAATTTCAGACAAATTGCAGGCTGTTTTGATGCTCCCTATGTATATATTAATTATAGTAGGAGGCTATGGTCTGTTCTTTCAAAAGAAATTCGGTTTTATTACCTATTATGTCCAATTCCCCTTTAGACTTTATATGTGGGTTTTCAGTTTAGGCTTTATTACCCTATTGCCCGAAGCAATGAGCAACTATGACGATAAGTGGTTTCCTATTTTATTAAAGGTTTGTTTTGTGGGTGAGTTTATAAGATTATATCTTACTATTAAGGCTCATCGACAGTTTCAGGGACAATAATATTTATCGCATTAGCAAGTAATTTTGCTTCAACTTTGTTCGTCTTTCCTAGATATTCTCCGTCTACTTGAAAGTGGGCTTTATGTTTGGTTGTAATGCTTACCTCCGACGCTTGAAAGCTTTCGATTTTTTTAGGATTCCAAGGTAATTTGCTTATCCATATTTTTAAGATTTCCATTACCGCATACTCCTTAATCAAAATGATTTCAAAAGCATTGTCATTTAGTTTGCCATTGGGGTTGATATTAAAACCTGTGCCGTACTTAGTTGCATTAGCAATAACAACCATTGCTGCGTTCGTGTTAATTTCGCGGTCGTTAACTTTAAACTGTACTTTCATTTTTCTATGATTCCAGAAAGCATGCCACGCAGATTTCGCATAAGTAAACATCCCCCTAGTAGGTAACTCATCGAATTTCTTTACGAGATAAGCATTGAACCCAATATCGGATAGATGGATACATAGTTCATTATTAACTAGCGTTGCATGTATTTTTTGAGGACTGCCGGTTGCCGCTACTTCTATCGCTTCTTCTATAGCTAGCGGAATACCTAACTCTTTGGCCATGCCATTTGCAGAACCTGTAGGAATGATCCCAATAGGTGTCTCAGTATTTAACAGACATTCAGCAACCAGTTTCAAGGTGCCATCACCACCAACGGCAATGACACGGTCTGCCTTTGCTTTTTCTATGGCTTTTTTTATTTGTTTAATCTCACATTTGTGAGGTAGTTCGAAAATTTCTATGTTTACCTCAAGCTCACTAAAATAGCTGATGATCTGTTCGCTCAGACTTGCATCTTTCTTCCCAGAGCCCTGGTTTACAACGAACAGTAGTCGTAGTTTGCTGTTTTTATAGCTCATATAAATAATATGATATAAAACAACAATTGTTGGACTCTGTTTTAAATATTATATGTCGAATAAAGCAGCTCAAGTAAAACTATATCACGGATATGGGCATACCCATAATTTAGTGGTGTATGGCCATGTGTTTAAATATAGAGCAAAAGCAAAACAGCGTTACAAGGATGGTTTTTTTGCAAATATGAGGCATCTTTTTAAGCTCTTTATGGTTAAACCTTATCCATCTGCAAGGGTCGAATTAGATTTTCGTGGCCAAATCGTAGTTACTAATGCGGCTTATGATGGTTTTTTTAAGTTCGAGTGGGATGCAGGAGAAAATGTTGAGCCTGGATGGCACGAGGTTAATGTGACTGCTTATAACGAGAAGGAAAGTGAAATTGCGAAATCAACAGGCACCATTTACGTTCCTCATATTACGCAGTACGGATTTATATCTGATATTGATGATACTGTAATGGTTTCTCATTCTAAAACCATTGCCAGAAGATTGAAAGAACTGCTGCTGAAGAACCCACGAACTCGTAGGACATTTCAATCTACCAGATATCATTATGAGTTATTGGCAAATGCGCATACGGCACCCCAACAACCCAATCCATTTTTTTATGTATCAAGTAGCGAATGGAATTTATACGATTACTTAGTAGAAACTTTTCGTTTTAATGGCTTCCCAGAAGGAACTTTCTTGTTGAACCAGTTGAAACGCTGGAAAGATTTACTTAACACAGGGAAGACAGGGCATGAAGGGAAATTGATTAGGATCATGAGGATTATAGATGCGTTCCCAAATCAAAAATTTATTTTCTTGGGTGACAATTCGCAGAAGGATCCAGAAATCTATTCTAAAATTGCGGAAAAATACGGTAAAAATGTGGTTGCTGTTTATATAAGAAATGTAAGAAAATCTAAATTATTCGAAACACAAGAAATATTGAATAAATTAGAGGACAAAAATATTAGTACTTGTCTATTTGTGCACAGCGAAGATGCTATTGCTCACTCCAAAAAAATAGGCTTAATAAGTTAATAGAATGAAAAGAATAATTATTGCTCTGTTTGTAGTTCTTGCATTACAAGCGTGTACCAAAGATCTCGGCTTAATAAAACAAAAAGACACCAAGTGGGAGTTAACGCGCTGGCCTGGCAAAGTCTTGCCAACTTCTGCTAAAGCGACCCTGAATGTAAGTGGTGGGAATAAAATTGGCGGAAAATCTTTTTGTAACACGTATGGAGGGAGTGCTGTTATTAATGGCAATGCCGTACAATTCAGCAAAATTTTTGGCACTAAAATGTACTGTGATGCTGTGGGCAATGCAGAAAATCAATATTACGCAGATTTGGAAAAGGTCACAGCTGGTAAAGTGTCTGGTAATAGACTTTATCTGTATCAGAACGAAACATTGCTGATGGTTTTTGTAAAAACGGATTAGCTTTTATGGTTTTTAGTTTGCCAGAGGACGAAGTTGTTTTTCCCAATCCCGAGTTGGCTGATGAAGATGGCTTACTGGCCATTGGCGGCGATTTAAGCGCTGAACGATTAATCCTCGCCTATCAAAACGGTATTTTTCCTTGGTTTAGTGATGATGATCCTATTTGTTGGTATTCACCTCATGAGCGTTGTGTAATTTTTCCCGATCGTATAAAGGTTACGAAAAGCATGAAGCAGGTATTGAAAAATGGAAGCTTTAAAGTCACTGCTAACCAGGCATTCGAAAAGGTCATCGCCAATTGTGCTAAAATTCCGCGTAAAGACCAGCCAGGAACTTGGATTACCCAAGAAATGATTGATGCTTATATCAATTTGCATCGCCTAGGTTGGGCACATAGTGTCGAAGTCTGGAAAGATGGGAGCCTAGTGGGAGGGCTTTATGGTATTGTCATCAATAAAGTTTTTTGTGGAGAAAGCATGTTTAGTTTAGTCAGTAATGCTTCTAAAGTTGCCTTGGTTTTTCTTTGTCGACAAGCTTTCGACTTGATCGATTGCCAATTAGCTAATGACCACCTGTTAAGTTTAGGAGCAGAGCTAATAAATAGGGAAACTTACATGAGAGCACTGAAACAGATATAAAGGAGCAAAGAAATAAAGACAAATTTCGAGGTTAAACAGTACTTCGTAATGTTTTTCTGTGTCCTTCACGGAGAGATGCCAAAGGCGGAGTACGGCTATTTTCTTAGTTTTTCCATGAACTCTACAAACTTTTTACTATTATAGTTGGCTGCACCTTCATGTTTAAAAGATACTCGTCCTTTTTTATCAAAGACCAAGGTAGTTGGTAGAGAACCAGCAAAAATTTGTTCAGGAACACTGCTCGCCATCTGATAAACTGGCATTGTATATTTCCTCGCCTTCATATAACCATTTGCTTTTTCGAAATTACTATCAGCATCCAAAAGGATAAAAACTACGTCGTCGTTATTTTTATAGGATTCGTAAAGCTTGTTGATAGAAGGCATTTCTGCCAAACATGGCGGGCACCAAGTGGCCCAGAAATTAAGAAATACAACTTTTCCCTTTAGCTCATTTAGCGTCACTACTCTTCCGTTTTGATCCTTAAATTTTAACTCTAAAGAAGGAGTAGCTATTGTTTTTTCAATTTGAACATCGGGACTGAATAGGCCAATTTGCATTAGGCCTTGAATTACCAGTGCTTTTGCGGAAGGCACAAAAAGGATTAATGCCAGAGTGAAAATGAATATTCCGTTGGTAATGTATTTTCTGATTATCTTTTTTTTCATTGTTCTTTCGTCAATCTCAGTAAAGCTAAGTAAATGCCATCAATTACTTTCGCCATCCGAGGGATATCTAGCGTTTCCATTTTATCTGTTTTTCGGTGGTAGTTCTTGTTCCTATAAAATGAAGTATCAGTAATCATCATTGCGCTATAACCGAAATTCCAATAATTTAAATGGTCAGAGAAATCGATACCAGACAACGATCTTGGAGCATTGAACTCTTTTGTTTTTATGAATTTTGATTGTTTGAAGTGCTGGATAAAATCCTTAACAAATTTTCCTTTTTCACCAGTGCTGACTAATGTAATGTAATCTCCTTTTTTGCCATACACATTAGACATCTCTGCGATTGGATAACGCTGACTATTTTCTTTATCGCTGAAAAAGCCAATCATTTCTATGGAGAGCATTCCCGATACCTCAACTTTTTGATCTTTTAATGCTTTTGCATGGATGTAGCTGCCCATGTGTTCAGTTCTAAAGTAAGGCGGTTCCTCTAAAGTGTAAGCCACTAGATCAATTCTTTTATTCAGCTTCTGCCCTTTTAACTGACGGGCGAGTTCTAGTAGGCCTACGACACCACTCGCATTATCGTCTGCACCTTCTTGGTCACCACAAACATCGTAATGTGCACCAATAATAAGGCGTTGTTGGTTTTCGGTGCCAAATGAGCAAATTACATTTTTATAGATTTTTCCATTTACTTTATATTCTTGAAAGGAGACCTTGGTGCTATATTTTAGAAAATCAGCTTTTATATAATTGGCAATCGCATTTAGCTGTGTCAAGTTTTCGGGATTACGATATCCAGCCGTTTTGGTAATATTGGTCAAATGCTTTTTGAGTAAAGTGATATCTGTAATGCCAAAACATACAAAATAACTAAGGCTTAAAAGGATTGAGGCTGCAATTTTTTTCATAGTTAATCTGGGTCTACATAATAAGTTGTGCCATTTGCACCGAATTTAGAAAGGTTAAATGTTAATCCGATAGAGAAGACTCTGGTAATGACATTGTTTTTTGAATCGATTACCGAATTTCCAGAAACCTGTCTGAAAAGTGAATTACCCTGGTTTAATAAATCACTCGCGCTCGCTATTAAACTTAAGGATTTATTTTTAAGAAACTGCTTGCTTAAATTAGCGCCAATTAATAAGGGATTCTGATTGGCAATTGCGTAACCGCTGTTAATTCGCTTGGAGATCGAAACACCAAGACGGTAGCTTTTTAACGTTGCATTTCCATTGAAGGTGAGCGATAGGGTTTGTAAATCACGGTCTTCATTTAGAGCCGATGCATTGGAATTTGAGCTATAAGAGTAGTTCGCGGAACCATTCATGTTAAAATTTTTAAATTTAGCACGACCATTAAAATTTGAAGTAAGTGTTCTGGTTACAAAAAATTGGGTGGTTGTTAATTGACCAGGGTTAAAGGAGGGGGGAATGTAAGTGAAGCTGGGATTACCACTCAATGCTAAATCTCCAGATATTAAATTAATAAGATTGTTTTGGGACTGAATATTGTTGTTATTCACCTGCCTGAAACCTGTACTAAGCGTGAAGCTCATTTTTTTGAGATTAAGATCTCCAGAAATTTGCTGTGAAAAATTGAAGCCGCTGTTAAAGTAACGTTCATTATTAATGAATAATGCTCTGTTCGAGAAACCTAAGGTGCCATTGTTGCCAATGGTTAGCAAACCCTTTTTTAAAGGGTAGCTGATGCTGTAGTTACCACTGATGTTATAAGTTCCATTGGTGTTTTCATACCTGGTTTCTTGTCTAAAACTGCCTAAAGTATCGGGAACAACAATTACATTATTTATAATTTCGTTCTGGGTAGTGGAGAAATTGGCTGCGACGAAGATATTCATGCCAGATTTAGCTTCTACATAATTGTAATTGCTGACTATTCTATGCTCGAAAGATGGTTTCAAATCTGGATTTCCTATAATGATATTTTGCAGATTTTGAGTGTTTTTGATGGGTTGTAATTGGCTTGGCAATGGGCTATTGTTATCGCCATTATAATTCAAACTGATTGTTTTTCCAGTAGAAATCGTTTTGCTATAATTTAATGTAGGCGAGTAATTAAAGTTGTTATTTTGTGTTTTTTGGTTGAGATTGATGTAAGTGTTTGTCAAGAGGTTTGGTCTAGCATTGATGCCGATAGCGAAGTGTGTTTTGTTGCTGTTGCGATTGTAATTTGCTCCGATAGTCTGTGTAATAAACAAAGATTTAAGTTCTGAGCTCAAAGAATCCACAAATTGATACTCATTGTTTAAATTACTAAGTACACTAGTTGTCGAGCGATTAAAGGAATTGGTTACACCAATGGCATAATTGAATGTGATGTTTGCTTTCACTAAGCTATCTTTTGGCTTGCTTACCGAAAAAGAATAATTAGTGTCGAACATGAAATTTTGTGAATGGTTAAGGTTATCGATATTTCGGTTAAGCACCGAGTCCTTTAACAAGGTTTGATCCTGCTGATCGTAATATAAGGTATTCGTATTTACTAACTGGTTAGAGATTTGGTTAGCGTTGGAAAAGCCAAAATTTGCAGAAAATTGATTCTTACTGTTCTTTAAGCGCTTCGAAAGATTCATATTCAAGCTAATATTAGGTGATCTTCCATCAGTTTTGCTCAAGTTTTTAAAGTCTTGTTTGGTTACACCACTCTGGTTATTTACCGAAAAGCTATCATTGGCATTTTCATTAAAATTTGCATTCAAGGAGCCATTCAAGAACCATTTTTCATCAGTTGTGTACATGTAGAAGTCTGAGCTCAAATTATGGTTATAGTTTTTCGATTTCCCATTACTTCTCGTGGCATTATAATAGGTGCCTAAATCACTCAATGTTTCTACAGCTTGCTCAGTGGTAAATGCGTTCGCAGCATTGTTTAGCCCATAGTTAATACTAAAATTTCCATTTTTGCTAAGTTTATTTCTGTGGTTTACCGAAATGATCGAACTACTACTGTTGCCAGCGCCATTATCTTGTGTGGTGTAATTTAATCCCAAGCCAGTTTGTTTATCCCCATCCCAAAGATTAATATTGTTTTTCGAACCGATTTGTTTGTTTGTGCCGGCATTTACCGCTAGGTTGCCAAACTTTCCTCTATCCATTCCAGGATTTGTAATGATATTAATAAGCTTTTGAGGATCGCCAATTTTGATACCTGTGAAATTTGCTTGTTCACCGTAATCATCAATAATCTGTATTTTCGAAACAATTGCAGCAGGAAGTGTAGCTAAAAATTCTTTAACATCACTGGTAAAAAAGTCTTTGCCATTTACTCTTAACTTTACTACATTTTTCCCCATCGATTTTACGTTGTAGTCGTGATCTACCTCCATTCCTGAAAATTGCTTAACCAAATCTGCGACATTATCACCTTCCAGCACTTTGTAGGCTGCTGCGTTGTACTCAATGGTATCTTTCATTATCCTAATCGGATTTGGCTTAGCTTTTATCACCACTTCCTTCAGCATATTACCAGCTAATTTTAATTTGATATCTTCAATAACTATGCTTTTCTTTTTGCCGAATACAAAGGACCGTTGGTAACTGAAATACCCAATTGTAGATACTTCTAGTATAAACTTTTCGTCGTTTATCTTGCTGAAGCTGAAATGACCTTCACTATCCGTTTTAGATCGTAAGGTATCAATAGTAGAGGTCAGAAGCACTGTAGCATCAGGAATAGCCAAACCGGTAGAGTCTGTAACTTTTCCCGATATTTTCCTGTTAGTTTGCGAGAAACCATTCAAGTTGCTAAAAAATATAGATACTAAAAGTATTAAAAAATATATAATCCTCAAGAGTTGTGCGTTGCTCAAACAAACTTAATATTTAGTTGCAAAGCTGATGACATTTTTAACAAAAAATAACGAAGGGACTTCCTAAGAGGTGCTTGTTCTGGAAAGATTCTAGGAAATTTAATTAAACGAAAATCGCCATTGCGATAAAAGAAAAACATTGTTGCTTAGACAATTGGGTTTGTTTCTCTAAAATCGCAATGGCGATGATTTACTTTTGTGTGTAGGCGTATTAGTTGACGCTTCCAGTGCTGTGTGTAAACATCTTAGCTGATAATCTAGTGTCATCACTGTTCGCTTTTAAACCTTTTGCATAAACGGTATATATTTTTCCGTCTTCAAGATTAACAGCATTAATGGTCGTTTCAGTAGCTCCAGTAGCATTTTTAATAGTAAGCGTTGCACTTGCAGCTGCATTTACAGTTTCAAAAGAACTAAACTCTTTAAATGCTTTGTTCGTTGCTAAATCTGTAGCAGCACCACTTACATTTAAACTTAAAGCACCGCCGTCAGGACTTAAGTTTACGAAACGGATTTTTGCTTTTCCTGTTGCAGGTTTCTCTAAGTTATCTTCCAGCATCAGAAATTCGATGTTAGCCAACGTATTAGCTACGAAAAGTGAATAACCTGCTTGGGGTTTAAGTGTATGTTGTAAGCTTTTTAGCGAAGTTCCCGTACCTCTTTTGGTAACATTAAAAGTTCTATTCCCTGAATAAGCACTTAAGTACCCGATTTTGCTGCCAAATTCAAATTCCGTGTTATTTGCTTTACTATTGTCTACATACACGTCCAATAACTCCGTAGTAGGCGAAGCCTGAATAATGTTTAATCCAGAAACTTGAATTGGTTCATAGTTGTTTTCCATTTTAGAACAAGAAACCAGACCTAGCGAAAGCACTGAGAACGTTAATGCAGCAGCGATAGCTTTGTGTTTTAAAAATAATCTCATGATGATATAAAAAATATTAAATAATGCGGCACCTTGCCATTAACTCACATCATCCATACGTAGACAATTGTAGGAACGCTACAAGTTTTTAAATATTTTTCAGCGTTGATTTTCAATGTTTTGTTTTCGATTTTCGCAATTCTATCACTGTAATTTCTGGCCAAATGCCTACTCTTCCAGAGAAACCGATAAACCCAAAGCCTCTGTTTACGTTTAAATATCTGTGATTTTCTTTTTTTATTCCCGCCCAATGTTTATAACGGAATTGAACCGGACTCCATTTGATGCCAAAAGCTTCAATGCCAAATTGCATTCCGTGGGTATGACCAGCTAGACTTAAGTGTATTTTCGATGCATGATTCTTCACCTGTGCTTCCCAATGACTTGGGTCATGAGACAATAGGATTTTAAATTCATCTTTGGTAGTACCTTGTAATGCCTTCGCCAAATCGCCACGTTCACCAAAACCTAGCCCCCAATTTTCTATTCCCAGCAAGGTAATCGTTTGATCATTGCGCTTCAGCTTTATATGTTCATCTAACAATAGCTTAAAGCCAATTTCAGCGTGGTAATTTTTTAATTGCTGAATATTTTCTCTTTTTGCGCTATCACTTTCCCATTTTACGTAATCGCCATAATCGTGGTTGCCCAATACTGAGAATTGCCCAAATGGTGCTTTAATTTGCGAGAAATGATTGATGTAAGGCTTTATTTCTTCTGCTTTGTTATTTACCAAATCGCCAGTGAAAACAAATAAATCTGCCTTTTGGTGATTAATCAAATCAATGCCTTTTTGTACAGCCTTTGGATTTTTTAAACTGCCAGCATGCACGTCAGAAATTTGAGCTAATGTAAAACCATCGAATGCGTTAGGCAGGTCTTCGAAATATAAAATATGCTTAATTACACGATAAGCATATTTACCTCTAGAGATGCCATAAATAAAGGCAATGATGATTAATGACGCTAGCAATATTCCTATGTAAACTCCAATTAGAGGCCTTTCTGGATACACAAAACTACGTTCAGCAAAGTAACCAGTTACGCCAATTATTAATCGGTAGAGGTCGGTAAATACTTCAGTTAATACGAAAACTAACAGTGAGACGAAGTAAACTAATAGTACATGCGCACTTATTTTAAATAAATTGGTCTGCCCGTCTACGCTTAGTCTACTTAAATTAAATGAAAATGTTGCTAGAATAACGATAGGAAAAACCCATAGCCAAGGCAGCAATGCGCCAGAAATTAACGGAGCTAATGCACTCACTGCATATCCGTTAATTAATAGAAATACTAATGCAAATATGAAGATCGGTACGAATGGGATTTTTCTTGTCATGTTTTTAACTTTTATACTAATTAAGACTGGCTTGGTTCATCGCGGTTTTGGAGGCAACTCATTAAACTAAATAAAAAACCGCCATCGTTTTATGAATTTACAATGGCGGTTTAAAAATTTTCCCTTTAAGTACAGGGTTTATATCAATTCAACACTTCTGCTCACAAAGGCAGTTAATTCTGCACCAGTCAACATGCCTTGAGATAGCAGAGCTAAATCAACTGCTTGTTTTGCGAACTTGCTCTGTTCTTCTTCACCAGCGGTTAAAATTTTGCTTACCAATTTATGGTTGCCGTTAATAGCCACTTTGTAGCTATCTGGCATATTTCCGTAGAAACTCATGCCGCCACCCATTTTAGCCATGTCTTTCATTCTGCGCATAAATTCATCCATGGTAATAGTAACTGGTGCATCGTCTGGATTTAAGCCAACAACCTCTACTGTGTAACCAGGTTTAGTTATTGCTTTTTCGAATATTCCTTTAACTGTAGTAGCCTGTTCGTCGCTTAGTACTGATTCCAGTTTTTCATCCTTCTCGATCAATTGATTAGCTACTGATGCATCTACACGTTTCAGTAAGGTTTTTTCTAATTTTTGCTCTAAACTGCTTACAAAGTGACTGTCGATTGCAGAGTTCATCACTAAAACATCGTAACCTTTTTTCTCAGCTGCTTGGATAAAACCATCTTGTTTATCTAAATCTGTAGCATATAAGTAAACAACGTTACCGTTTTTGTCGGTTTGTGCAGCGCTTACTTTCTCTTTATATTCCTCGAAAGTGAAAGCCTCTTTTTTAGTATTAGTTAATAGGGCAAAATCTTTAGCTTTATCATAAAATTTCTCCTCGCTAATCATGCCGTATTTTACGAACAAGCCAATGTCACCCCATTTTTCTTCAAAGCCTTTACGATCTGCTTTGAACAGTTCGCTTAGTTTATCCGCTACTTTTTTAGTGATATAGTTGTTGATTTTCTTCACATTGCCATCAGCTTGCAAGAAACTTCTAGAAACGTTCAAAGGAATATCTGGACTGTCAATCACACCGTGTAACAACATCAAGAATTCAGGAACGATGTCTTTTACTTCATCAGTAATAAAGACCTGGCGAGAGAACAACTTGATTTTGTTGCGCTGCATATCAAAATCTTCTTTCACTTTAGGGAAGTATAACACTCCCGTTAAGTTGAAAGGATAATCAACATTCAAGTGGATCCAGAACAAAGGATCATCAGAGAACGGATATAATTGCTTGTAAAAATCTAAGTAATCAGCGTCTGACAAATCTGCAGGTGCTTTAGTCCAGATTGGGTTGGTCGTATTTACAATGTTATCTACTTCTACTGAAGTGTATTTTGTTTTTCCTTCTTCGTCAACGCCATCTTCTACACTGTCTGTTTTAGTGCCAAATTTGATAGGCACAGGTAAAAACTTAGCGTATTTATCTAAAATTTCTTGCAGTTTATGCGTATTTAAAAACTCTTCACTTTCTGCATTAACATGTAAAACGATATCTGTACCACGAGTAGTTCTAGAACCTTCCGAAATTTCGAAAGAAGTACTGCCATCACAAGTCCATCTTGCAGGTTCAGCGCCATCTTGGTATGATAAAGTATTGATTTCAACCAAATCAGCTACCATAAATGCCGAATAAAAGCCTAAACCGAACTTTCCGATAATTTCGTTAGCGTCTTTAGCATCTTTGAATTTCTCTACAAACTCACTAGCACCTGAAAAAGCAACTTGGTTAATGTATTTTTTGATTTCCTCAGCAGTCATGCCTAAACCGTTGTCACTAATGGTGATGGTTTTTGCCTTTTCGTCTAATTTTACTTCTACTAAAGGTTCTCCTACTTCGCCGTTAAATTGACCAAGAGCGCCTAAGCGTTTAATCTTTTGCACCGCATCGACCGCATTAGAAACTAATTCCCTTAAAAAGATTTCATTATCCGAATACAGGAATTTCTTGATGATTGGGAAAATGTTTTCTGTGTGTATGGAAATACTTCCTTTTTCTGTTGTCATATCTTAAACTAATTTTTTGCTTATACCCTTATTTATCAAGCCTTGTTCCAAAGTAAAATTTAGGTCAAAGTGGCAGTTTTGTAATAAGGTGGTAGGTTTCTTTAATTAGCCTTTTGTGGTTATGAACTTACTGATATCAGAAAATCAAGTATGGTATGGTACTACTATTTAAGTCAGTCCCGCTTGTCCTGAACATGTTTCGCAGCTGTATATTATTCTTGATAAAACTCGGGATTCATTTCCGCTGGGTTTGTTTTTATAACATCATTGCCAGTGGAAGGACAGTAATTGCACATTGTTTACATATATATAATACACATTAATTTAAAATGTTGCCATTTCCATCAGATAATTTAATTAAAGTCATCTTAAATGCCATAATGTACAGCTAGCGTTTAAGTGGGGCTAAAGTATATGATGTTCCATCATCATTCTGAGTAACCTCGTACACTCGGTTGGTTTCTAAGTACAGATAACATACGTTATACATATATATAGTATATAACATTTTTCCAACAGTGGTTATTCAATACCCCAACTTTCGCGACATTTACTTTTCCGATATTTCCCGTTGATAACATTGTATATACTATAACTATCGTTTCCAAAATCTTTTTGGATGAGCAGACGGATCTCCTTGCAGGGCGGTAAAGCCTCCTAAAAAGCCCGTTCCATGCGCCAGATCCATGGCGATTCACGTCTGTTAAATCCCTGTCGTGATTTTTTGTTGTTGTCTTCCAGCCGGTTATGCCGTTTGTGGCGATAAAAAGTGCTTTGTATGTTGCGTAGGGCGATTTTTTTTCTACCTTTGCACTCCGCTTCGGAGGAAGAGGGGCTGACTGAAAAGCTACAACAACCGGGAAAGAAAAAAGTTTTATTTTTTTTCTTGGAGATTGGAAAAGTTTTTCTACCTTTGCACTCCGCTTCGGAGGAAGAGGTTGAGGTTTGAAAGAGGGAAAAAAG
>Ga0308159_1001424_pt1 | contig 34488 bp, 22 predicted proteins | sample PhyCR1_FD_201040 | JGI IMG/M metagenome (GOLD analysis project Ga0308159, IMG submission 201040) | Phyllosphere microbial communities from UC Gill Tract Community Farm, Albany, California, United States - DLSLC.R1 | ecosystem: Host-associated > Plants > Phyllosphere > Unclassified | place: USA... | reverse complement strand
GACCAGCCAGAATCAGCTGTTCGAGAACTTCCGGCGAGTTACTGGCCGGGCCAAGGGTAGCGACGATTTTGGTACGACGGACGGACATGCAAAGACTCCTGAGTTCAAGCGCTAGCGAAGGCTACTATGCTCGAAGGGTGTAGTCATTGTTCGTTTGCACTACTTAACGTTTTCTTTATTGAACGCAGCAACTTCAGGACAAACGCGCCTGAAGATTTCCGACGATGGGTCGATACAGAGCACAAGACAGGAGAACCCCCATGCGATTGTTGCCCATTGCCGCCCTTGCCCTCAGCGTCCTCGCCGTCACGGGCTGCACCCGTTGGTCGATGAACCATCATTTGAACAACGCCTACAGCGCCTATGAGCGAGGCAATTGCGAGCAGGTCATGCTTGAACTGTCCAAGGTCGAACGCGCCAGCCGCGCCCGCCCGTACGTGTGGCCGGAAGTATCAATGATGCGCGGCCAATGCCTGGAACGGCAGAAGCTCTACATCGACGCGGTGCAGACTTACCAGTTCATCATCGCCTCGTACCCGAACAGCGAGTACGCCTACCGCGCCCGCGCGCGTCTGGAAACCTTGCAGAGCCTGGGCCACTACCCGACCCGCAGCGCCGCAGCCGTGGTGCGCCCGACGCGTTTCTGATCACAGGCCTCGTACAAAATCTGGCCGTGTGTACAGCCTGAGCTATAGTCCAATGACCCGGACAGAGTCATCACTCAGATCCGGAGCAACACCTGCAACTGGTCAGCGGTAAGGTGTCGGCGAGATAGCGACCGGCACACCGGAAGCGGGGAGAGCGTGCCTGCCTGCGGGCGCGTTCCGAAGCAAAGGTGTGGCTCCGTGGCGGAGCCTTGCATGGCGAACTGCGCATGTTTACCGACCGCCGGATCGAACGGCATCAGCTGCCGTATTTCCTCAGAGTGTTCAACACCGTTACCGACAAACCGATCGGCTTTCTGGGCAACGTCTCCGACGACGGGCTGATGCTCATCAGTCAGTTGCCGATGATGGTCGGCGTCGACTTTCAACTACGCCTGAAAATCCCCGGCAGCGATGGCTGCCAGCAAATCATCGACTTCAGCGCCTGTTGCGTGTGGTGCCATGAAGACGCCACGCCGCTGCATTACGACGCCGGGTTCATTCTCCTGCAGCCACCGGTTGAGTTTGGCCTGTTGGTGCGGGCGCTGCGGCAGTATTTCAGTTTTCAGCCGTTGCCGGCTTCGGTTTGATTCTGCTCCGCTCGCTGTTGCCATCGCTGGTAAGCCGCCTCCAGTAAGTTTTGCACTGTGCATGAGAGCTGCTGTCGACGCAGACCCTGTCGGAGCGGGCTTGCGAACGATGGACTCTTCACAGGTTCCCGTGATCCAAAACCAAGCCACAGCGATCACTCGCTCCTGATCCAGCGCCTTCTCCCCTGCAACAACTCCCATCTCTCTCAATTGATGGATCGCCATCGTCAGATGTCCTGACTTGTCTTCGGGGCCGTCACTAGGTCGAGCAGCAGAAAGCAGACCTAAGAAAAGCTTTCGTAGGTTTGAATGGCCATCGCTTCGGGGTAACGTCAGGCGCGACCATGAGTATCTGCATGCCACGAATCAAGGAATTGCGCGACGGCGCAGTAGTGAGTTTTTGTAGTGATCAATTAGCTCGCTGTCCCCCTTGCAGGACGCAGTCAGACTAGGTTGTGGAAAGAGTTGCCATTAGTCGGCACTGTCAGAAGTATCAGGTGCGCATGTGCACGGGTTCGCCCTAGTATTTTTTGCACTCAGCATCGCCATTCTTGAACAGTCCAGGAGACAGCTATGTCCATAACTAATGATGGTACGAATGAGAACACGCCTGGCGAGTCCCTGGAAATCCCACAAGGGGATGGCGAAGTTGAAAGTGGATCCGAACAGGTTGACGTCCCTGTCGAGAGTTCTGACGTATCTTTTGATTCCATACTTCTTCCCCCCCCGACCATCAATCTGATCAAAAACATATCCGGTTCACCTTATACCGGCGCAGGCACGGGTATTTCCGGAGCGATTGTCTTTTTATATATCCCGGGTACGCAGATTGGGCCAATTGGTTCGGCGCGTGTTACATCCGGAACATGGAGTGGGGCGATCTCGTTCCCCGCCAACGTAAACAAAAGCAGAATCGACGCACTTCAGAGACTTGACGGAGAAGATTCTGAACGTACAGCACCAATGGATATCTACCGAGCAATCTTGACTTATCCGCAACCCAACGCGATAGAGCCCGCAAGAGGCCTGATTTTTCGTGGTATAGGCGCTCCGAATTCGAAGGTGGTCATTGTCAAGTCCCCCCCCAATCATGGTGAAGTTCTGAGCGCCGAAACCAGCATTGATGGCCAGGGGAATTGGCAAGCGCCTCTTACTGCGAATTCGCTCAGTGGTCCCGTGTCGGTGAGTGCTTTGATTTCTTACGTCGGTACGACCAGCATATATACATTACCTGTGCTCTTCACTGTGCAGCGGGACCCACCTGTCGTCATTGGTTACCCGAACGCCGGCTCGCTTCAAGATCAGACGTTCTACCTGAAGGGTAACGGGGGGACGCATGGTAGCAAGATGCGGGTGCTTCTTGATTTGACTGACACCAAAGTCGGCGAGGCCATCGTCGAGGGCGATGGCTGGACTGTTCGTGTCAGCGTTGCACCCGGCCCGGTATCACTGGTGGCCGTACAAGACACTGATAATATTCCGTCTGAACCCAGCCGCGCCCGCTCCTTCAAAATCCGTCCTCCGACGTTGGAAGGCACTCAAGTCAGCTATCCAACCGACACCACAATAAAATTTTCCGGAGAGGGCCATGACGGTGCCACCGTGGAGATCACTAACGACGGTAACGCACCCCCCCCGCCCCCTGTTGTCGTGGCGAATGGCGAATGGGAAACCATCGCAACGAATTGGCCGATGGGTACATACAAGCTGACACTTGTTCAGAAGCTGTCCGACAATGCCGGCGGCTGGATCGAGTCCCTGCCCCTGGAGTTCACCTTTAATAAAGCGCTGCCTGATGTCAGTGATTTGAAGCACACCGTGGAATACCGTCCCACCTTCAGTGGCAAGGGTTTCAACGGTGCCACGGTGCACGTTCGTCATCCCAACAGTTCCAGCCTGGCCGCGCCAACGACAGTCGTTTCCGGTAATCAATGGTCAACTACAGCATCGGCAGTGTGGGGCCCCTCAAACAATCGGGAAGTCCATATCAAACAAATTTTGAATGGTCAGTGGTCGCCTACCTGGTGCGTCCTCAAAGTCACTATCCCCCCCCTGGCGCCCGGGCTGAACGTACCTGCCGAAGAAGGTCTTTCTCCGGTATTCAGCGGAACCGGTTGGTCGGGAGCCGAAGTGCATATCAACTTCAACGGTGATTCACAGACCCATAAAGCGCCTGTCGCTGCAGAGGTCTGGACGTTCCAGCGAGCCACACCTTTCATCGCTGATACTCCCCACACGATTGAAGTGAGGCAATTTGCCGAGGGGCTGGAATCGCCGAAAGCGGCGAAGACTTTCACGATTTATCCGGTAGTGGAACAGCCGGTTATCACCTACCCGCTGGAAGGCAGTGAAGTACCCCGTGACCTGTCCGTCACCGGCTCGGGCGGGATGGCGGGTGCCACTATGCGATTGTGGGATGATCGATACGGGAGGTATCTGACTTCACCACAACGCTTGGACAAGGATGGCGAATGGGTGATCGCCCTTACGGGGCTGGCATTTGATGAGCACGTCATCCGGGCGGAGCAAACAATTTACTCGCGGCCTTTCAAGCGAAGTGAGCAACGCAAGTTCAAGGTGGTCGTATCCCCTCCGGAGATTACCTGTCCGAACGCTGGACAAAAGTTGCCACGTACTTCGAAGCTCACCGGCAAGGGGATGCCACACGCAAGGGTTGAAGTGTGGATGCTCGGCGAAACTTCTGCGCCACTCACCGAAGCGAATGTGGATGGCGAGGGCAATTGGAGCACCGAGGTGACCTTGCCGGTGGGCCATAAAACCATCTCGGCCCTGCAAATTTACGACGATGACGGTGTTCCTCAGAAATCGCGAGACAGCGATCGAGTTACCTACCAGGTAGTCCCGAAAGCATTCGATATCGAGTCTCCGACGACTGACGAACACGCCGGGCGGGCACTGGTCGTGTCTGGTTTCGGCGTGCCTGGCGACACGGTCACTGTCAAAGTGGGCAGTACACATCGAAGCGCGCCAGTGAGAGCCGATCGTACCTGGTCGGTGAGGCTGGAACCGAACCAGCCTGGCGGGGATTCTGTGCTGGAGGCGGTCTCGGCGCTCGACGAATTCGAATCTGAACCGGCAACTCGCCCGATTGTGCTGAGCACTTACGCGCCCACCGTTGAGATACCGGCACTCGGTAGTTGGGTGGCTAACCCGGTATCCCTGTCAGGCAGCGGTCGCCAGGGCATCGGAGAAGTCGTGAGCTGGTTCAATCCGGATCTGGTAATGACCGCGAACATTCCTGTCGATCCATTGGATGGCTGGCGAGCCCAGGCCGGATTGTCGCTGATGAGAGGAGGGCAGTGGTCTCGGTTCCGACAGAGCCTCAACGATGTCGAGAAAAGGTCTGACTGGGTCGATAGCGAGCGCTTTGAAGTTGAACCAGGTTCTTCGAAGCTTTCGTAGACGATCTTCCGATGAACGGTCATAAATACTGTCATATCTGACAGTAGGCGAATATCACGCAATAGCGCTAAATCCTTACGCACCGGCCGACAATCTGATGGTGACCTCAGATTGTCGGAGCCCGCTATCGTCTCAAGGATATTGACCATGACTGTTGCGTCCCGCCCCGTTATGCAGATGTTCGAGCAAATATTTGGCGAAGCACAAATCGCCGAGAACGCCGGGCTGGGGAAACTGAAATCCTATCTGGAACAGGATGGTTCGATTTTTCCGCTGGTGGAAAAGGGCGTTCAGGGCTTGGTCAGTGAGCAACAACTCAGTGTGGACGAGGCTCGACAATTCATTCGGCGGGCTAACAGTTTGGCCACCTATATCCGGCGCGAGTTTATCGAACACACTTTAAAAGGCGATGAAATCAGGGAGGCTGATCAATCGAGCGGGTTGCTGTCGATGGTTGAAGGTCCGAAATACGAGATCCTCTTTTCCACCGGATTCGATAGCATGTGTCCCCCCGAGGCGTTGGAATCATGCCTCTCCCCCGTGGCATACCTGATCGATCTGTTGCGCTGGATTCTCCTGCGTATCGAGCCTTTTGGAGACGCTACGCTAAAGCTCCCGCTGCATGACAGACGTACCGACTTGAAGTTGCTGTCCGTTGACTGGCCAGCGGTGCATCAGGCGGTGTCGTCGGTCGACATCATCATCGCGGTGCTGGAGAAATTCATCACGGCATATCAGTCAGATTCGATTGAAGATGCGTTGATCAACGCGCGCTACCCCAACGGCCTGCCTTACTATCAGCACTGGGTCACCATTGACGGCGTGGCGCGCTCCAAAGGGCTTTCGGTGGGGGATTTCAACCGCAGCATCGATCTGTCCTATCCTTATTTTCTACCCTCTTTTGAGAGTGTTTCGCGTAACACCCGGGCTTTGGCGCATGCCTCGCGGCTAGGCCCGTATCAGCGGAATCTGCTGACTGAGCCCATGTACGGTATTTCCGTTGCTGAGGCGTTTTATCGAGACAATTTCGATGTTCACGTGCCTTTCTGGGGGAACCTCAACCAGGTCAAGTATTTTGGTGAAGCAACCCAACTCGGGGCAGTGGCGATCGAGCGGTTGTTATCAGTGGGTGAATTTGCACCAGTTCGTTCGGCGAATATTGAGTATGCCGACGAAACGGATAAGTCTGCAGAAAGTGCACGTTCCGGTTCCGTTTATATCAACGCCAATGTGCACCCCGGTATCGGAATCAGTTACTCAGCACAGGAGTTCTTGAGCAAGCTGACAATTGATCCCGCAACCCAGGTGGGCCTGACTGCAATCGACCGGATGAACCGCAAATTGCGCCTGGACAGCTGGCTGGAATTGCCAAGCGAAGAGGTGGATGCGCTGTTGACTGCGGCAATCAGAGCTGAAGCCCGCGGCAAGAGAAGGGCGCCGACATGGGAGATATCTGACGATGTCGTGCATGCCTTGGGGTTGTTCCAGCATTTGCGCGAACGCTATCGCTGCACGGCGGCGGATTTCGCTGTCATCATTGATCAGTTTTCGATTTATGGTCGTGGCGAAACCCTTTCGCAATTCGATCAGATCTTCAATGGTCAGGGGGCATATCGCGAACCCTTGAAGCTTGGTGATGGATTGTTCCCGGTGACGCCAGTACCCGGTGAGGCCGACCTGACGATCAGCCAGCTGTGCAATGGCCTGGGAATCGATCTGCAGACCTATCATTATCTGGCGCTGGCGGTTGCCGGCGCTTACAGGCGTAGAGACACCTTACGACTCACCCCGGCGATCGTTTCCAGTTTATGTCGCCTGGTCATACTGCCGCGGCTGTTCAACATGACACCGGTCGAAGGTGTATTGATGCTGACGTTGCTGGGCGGGCAGCAATGGCTTGATGGCCTGGCGGGCGAGCCGTTGATCAACGCCTCGGCGAGCAGCACACCGGATGTGCTGAGTCTGGTCGAAGCCATGGATACCTGTGTGCAGTGGTGCGAGCACAGTAATCTGTCGGTGCTGTGGATGTTGCAACACGTTGCCGTACCGCAGCGTGTCAGCGTAGCGAGCGAGTCCGACCTGCAATTTTTCGATCAGGTCACTAACCTCCTGCCTGCTGCGCGGTTATCCAACAATGCCTTTTTGACCGCAGGCGTTCATTCTGTTGGCGCGTTCGACTGGTTGGATTTCCTGTCGACCAGCCGGGGCGGGGGAGCTCTGGTCGATCATTACGGACTGGTGCTGCCCTACGCCGGAACGCTAGAGGAATACGAGGCTGTCGCGCGCACGAAACTGCTGTGGGTTGTGGAAAATGCTTTTGGTGGGCTCGATGAGTCTTTGCATGGCGCCATCGTTGACACAATGCTCGCAGTGCTTTTGCAAACCCGGGATGCTCAGGTAGCGCTGGTGAAGGAGACGATGGCCGTCTATGCCGCAATCCCGGCGGAGCACGTCATACCGATATTGGGCTGGGCGAATTCGACCACTCACTTCTTGCTGGATCAGGTGGTTGCGCATACTGCGCAAGAACGACGTGACGCGGGCGGTCCATTGTTTGATTTGCTGGCCGAGGTGCGGCGGCGCAGTGAAGTGGCCATGACACTGAACCTCAGTGTCGAGTTATTACAGGACTACCTGGATTACGGCCACAAGGTCTGGTTTGGCAAGGCTCCGAACGCCGAGCCTGAACTCTCGGTGCACACTCTGTACTACTTGAGCACGCTGACGCGCGCCTTCGATCTTGGCCGGCAACCGCCACATAAGCTGCTGGATTACTTGCGTGAGGTTGGTGCTCTGCCAGAGGTCACAGGCAATGCATTGTGGCTGGCGCAACAGGCCTCAGCCATCAGGCTGGCCGAGTTTTTCGGTTGGAGCGCGCAGGAGGTGCGCGACTGTCTGGCACACATCGACCAGTCTGGAAGTCTGGTGCTAGGAAGTCTCGTCGAACTCGATCTGTTGATGCGTGTACGCGTGCTGTCAGGCGAAACCGGCATGGACGCATCGACAATTTTCCAGATCGGCAATCTGCCTGAGACGGTGGACAAGGAGGCCTACGCCAAGGGTGCCGAGCTTGCCTTGCTGAACGAGTCCCGGCGGCAGGCACCGCTGGTGCATGCGCCGGGCGACCTCAAGGCATTGGTCAAAACCAGGTATGAAATCCTCGATAGCAACTATCTGATCGCTAACAAACCTGATGAAAAAGCTAGCTACAGAGTGACTGTTACAGATGCAGCAAACGTTCCGCTTTCGGGTGTCAACGTTTACTGGCACACCGCGCTAGGGACCATGAGCAACAAAGCGACCGATATAAACGGCCAGGTCGAGGTTGAATACTGGCCTGGCAAGGTCATGGGAACAGACCAGGTCCTGTACCGGCTGGACTTGTTTGATCCCGAGCCTGTCGATCCCATTGTTATCAACTTCGATGGAAGCAGCATGGGCTTTCCAAGTGACTTCAAATCCCCGATACCGCTGGAGATCGTTCCCCGCGGGCAGGAAGTCGAGCTTTATGCAACGGCGGAAGACAAATACGCCAACCTCGGGAAAGACGTGCTTGTGAAGTGGTTCGTGCAAAGCCTGCCGGCATCGCGGATCAATGAAGCGATCATTCGACCGGCGGATGGGTTCACCAATCAGGAAGGGGTGACACGTGTGGCCGTTTCCAGCCGCACCGGCGGGACATTCGTATTCAGCGTGCGTGCCGATGGTGGCGAAGTAGAAACCTATTTCGAACCCATCACCTTTGCCGGCGATGAGGCCGAGCAATGAGCGGTTTGGCCTGACGGCCATTTGACTCAGCATCTTGTCCCGGGAGCACGGATCATGGATTTGAATACCACTGCTGGTTTGCTGGAAAAACGTCGTTCGGCTTTGCTCGATTACTGCGTTGGAAAGATCAACCGGGAAAAGTATCCGTTCCTGAAGAGCCCGGAAGATCTCTTCGAATTGCTGCGCATGGATCCGCTGGACAGTTATGCCAGGCAAAGCTCATGGGTCGCTGAAGCGATCAGTTGCGTGCAGCAGTATATAAATGCGGTGCATTGCAAACTGGAACCAGGCTTCACCAATTACCAGGTGCCTGCAGAACATCTGGCGCAGTGGGACCTTTACAGCAACTATGCCGATTGGGCAGCGGTTCAACTGATCGGCCTCTATCCGGAAAACTATATCAACCCGTTTGTTCGCCTGCGCAAGACCAGCCTGTTCAAGAGTCTTGAAAACGACCTCAACCAGACGCGTCTGAGCGTCGATTCGGTTCAGGCAGCGATGCGCGGATATTTGCAAACGTTCGAGCAGACGTGCGATCTGGACGTCCTTAGTTGCTACATGGACGGGGATAGACCTGAACGTGCCGATTACTACTTCATCGGGCGCCAGCGTGTGCAACCGTGCCAATACTTCTGGCGCAGGGCGCAGATTGAACTGACGTCGACCTGCACGGCGGTCAACCCGGCGGCGTGGAGCGAATGGCAAGCTGTGGACGTTCAACCCGCCAATCAGGTCGTGGACATACGCCCGGTATTCTGGAATGGCCGTTTATGTCTGGTCTGGGCGGAATGGCGCGACCCGGTTGCCGGTAAAAACGAAGGCGAGTCCATCGATGGCAAACTGGATATCAACCTGGCGTTCATGACGCAGAACGGGCAATGGTCGGCACCGCTGATCGTCCACAGTCGCGCCTATCCGAGGACCAAGGATGCCGAGTTTTCCTTGACCGCGATGGTGGTGACGGTGCGCACCGATTCTGTGGAGCCCAAAGGGACTCTGGGCATTTTGTTCGAAGGTTTATATGGCGCTCAGGAAGTGTCAGCGCGAACGGTTCACGACGTACTGATGCGCCCCGTTACGTATGACGATGGCGCGTGGCTGGACATGGCATGGGAAAAACGCTTCAAGACCCCCGAGACCGTTCAGCATCGGCTGCCCAGCCAGGTTGAGATCGTCAGCCGGCTCGAAACAGGCGGCACGATGGTCCCCTATCTGGGGTTGCGAGTCACGGCACGTCGTGAAGGTGAACAGGATGTTCTGGTGGTGCAGGGGTTTTGCACGCCAACGGGCGAATCGGGTAGCGCCCAGACGCTCGTCAAATTAGCGTTGTTGAACAAAAATAATGATGACCCGACAGACGTTTCGGCGACTCTTCCGATCACAGGCAACTGGTACATGAACGCTGATGGGGAGTTCAGTCGAGCGAAAGGTACCTGGCCGAAGGAAACCACCTTCTCTCTTGATGCCGGTACGCACGGCGTCAAGCATTTCACGCTTGATGTCATCAACCTGCTGGATTTCGACCCGCCCACCCTGGTGAAAAACACCGTCGATGCCGCTCAGTTTCTTTCCTTCAACCAGGATTCGCTAACGCTGCGTTATACACGTCTGAATTCGCTGTTTGGCCCGGAACTGGTCTGGCGCGCCAGTATCTCAGTCGACGCCGTGCTGCATTGGGACATGCAGTTCATTCAGGAGCCGCCGCCGACAGGCTGTGATTTCGTCGAACCGAACGGTGCTTTTGATGGTGCCAACGGGCTGTTTTTCTGGGAGTTGTTTGTTCATTTGGTGCACCTTGTGGCGGTACGCCTGCGCGATGAGGAGCGTTATCTCGAGGCGCAACAGTGGCAGCATTACATTTTTGACCCGCAAGCCATCAAAGACGACGCCTCGCTGCCTCCAAAACCGAGCTACTGGCGCAGCCGACCGCTGGCGATGGATCAAGGTAATCCCGGCTGTGAAGCGCTGGCTCCAGCCGACCCGGATGCAATCGGTTATTCGAAGCCAGTGCACTTCAAAATACTGATATTCACCGAGTACGTTAAAAACCTGATGGCGTGGGGTGACTGGTATTACCGCCAGCTGACGCGAGACAGCCTGGTGGCGGCCAAACTATGTTATGTGCAGGCCGGCTTTCTGATGGGCAAGGCGCCCACTGCTCGCGCGGTGAGCCATTGGCAAACCGCTACGGTCGGCAACCTGCTGTTGCAAAGTTGCACGCGTCCGGCTCTGGAAACATTCGAAAAGACACTCGATTTCACTCTGGCGGATGTCCCGCCCGGTTCCGATACGGCACCCATGCTAGGGCTCTTGGCTTGCAAGCCTTTCAAGATTCCCATCAATCAATCGTTGCTCGATCTGTTTGCCGCGCCGCAGCAGCGCATTCATAACCTGCGTAACAACCTCACGCTGGACGGCAAGCCTCTGGACATTCCCTTGTTCAGCCCACCGACGGATCCGAATCAATTGCTGCGCGATCTCGCGGCGGGCGGTGTCGCCGGTCCGAGGCCTTTGGGGGGGCGGTTGGTGGTCAACGCGTTTCGTTGGCGCGTGACATTCGAGGTCGCCTTGCGGGCCGTACAAGCGCTGCAGGATTATGGCAATCAGGTGCTCAGTCTGCTTGAGCGTCGCGACCGCGCCGAGCAGGAAGAACTGCAACAAAACCATCTGGTGGAACTGGGCAGCTACGCACAAACAGTACAAGAGCAATCCATTGCCCAACTGGAGGCGAGCGTAACGGCGCTCGAGCAGAGTCGAGCAGTGGCACAGCAGCGCGCTGATGCGTATGCACGGCGTTATGACGAAAACGTATCGGCAGTTGAATATCAGGTCATGGATAGCCTGAACCAGTCAAAGGTGTTTGCGCTGACCGCAAAGGTCGTCAAGCCGGTAGGGGCAGTTCTGGCTTCGTTTCCAAACGTTTTTGGCTTGGCCAACGGCGGCCACCGTGTTGAAAAAGTCACCGATGCCGTGTGTTTCGGTTTAGAGATTGCCTCGTCACTGTTGCAAATTGATGCCGATAAGCAGTCCACCACCGAAGGCTACCGTCGCCGCCGCAATGAATGGGGGCTGCAGCGCGATCAGGCATTGGCGGAGGTCGGTGCGATCAATGCACAAATCGAGGCGCAACGGCATGCGGTGACCGCTGCCCGCTCCAGCCTGGCACAAACGCTGCGGGCCAACGGCCAGGCATTGGCGATGTACGACTATCTGCAAAAGCGTGCGACCAATGCTGAGCTTTATGGCTGGATGATCGGCCAGCTCAAAGCGTTGCATTATCAGGCCTATGATGCGGTGCTCAGTTTGTGCTTGAGTGCCCAAGCGTCGTTGAGTGCCGAAACCGGCGATTACGACACACAGTGGCCGTTGCTGCAGTTCTGGCTGGATCAGCGTCATGGGTTGACGGCCGGCGAGCATTTGCGTGCCCACCTCCTGCGTATGGAAAGAGAGTATCTGCAACGCAACGAGCGACGGCTCGAAATCGTCAAGACCGTTTCGTTACGACAATTGTTCGATGACGAAATAGACCCTCAGCCAGGTATAGATAGCTGGGCGGATGCGTTGACGGAACTGCAAACCCATGGCTCGCTGGAATTCAGATTCACGCAGTTGGGGTTCGACCGCGATCATCCTGGACATTACTGCCGACAGATCAGTGCGGTGGAAGTTGATCTGCCGGTTCTCACCGGGCCTCATGAGGATGTGCGCGCCACGCTGGTTCAGCTCGGCAGCATGACGGCCACCAAGGCAACGCCGCAATCGGTCAAGTATTTACATGACGTCGAGGGCGGTGGGGCACCGATCGATGTGCAATTCAACCTGCGCAGCGGTCAACAGATCGCCATTTCCAAAGGCATTGCCGACAAGGGTTTGACGGCAATGAAACCTGATGAGGGCTTGCTCTATCCGTTCGAAAATACCGGAGCGATCTCCAGTTGGAGATTGAGTTTTCCCTGGTCTGCGCAAGAGTCGCAGGCGGCAGTGTTGCGTTCTCTGACGGAGATCGTGATACGCATCCACTACATGGCCAGGGCAGGTGATGCTGCTTTCGGGCGGCACGTGGAAGACATGGTCACCATGGCTAAAACAGCGGGTGCAAAGCGTCGCCGCCAAGGAGCGAGCCGCCATGAGTGAAACGGAGATTTACGCCAACGAAAGTCTGATTCGCAACGGTGAGTTTCTTCAAGGGCTGACTCATTGGAATACCACGGGGTCGGCTGCTAAAGAGGCAGAGTTATGGAACGGGTTCCTGACGCCCTTCCTGGCCATCAAGAATGGTGGCCGGGCGAGTCAGGCCTTGCAGGTACCGCAGAATCCCGGTGATGACGCGCGCTATACGTTGAGCTTTTGCTGCGAAACGAGACACGAAGAATCGGGTTGGGTGTTCATCTGCAAGGGTGAGGAAAAATTGCATGAGATCGAACTCAAACCGCACAGCCTGCCTGGTCACGAACAACGCCAAACCCGTCGCGAAGCCGGGCAACCACTGGCTCTGGACCTCAAAGAATACCTTTTACCCTTGGGAGTAGCGTTCGCTCGCGACGACACGCTGCGTATCGAGATCCACAGCCCGTTGAATAACGAAAATGATCGTTACTCCAAAATCTGCATTACCTATCTAAACATCCAGTTGCAACTGGACGACTTGAAGTTGCAAGCGGTGCATGTGGATCAACAACGCCTGGCGCCAGGGCGAAAGATTTATATGTGCGTAGGGGCATCGTTGGGCGGTGAACAGAAGCAGTCGCCGATGATCGCGCCTCACCAGTTGTTGTTTGAACCCGAACCGGGCAGTTCATGGTCTGGTACCAAGGCTGCCTTGATCAGCGCTGACAACCCGCAGGAGGCGGTCGTCATAGAGCCCGATTGGGGCGTCGATCAACTTTTAACGTCAGCGTGGTCGATCGATGTTCCGATGATCAATGAACCACTGCCCTACGAATTTTCACTGAGTTTGCAAAACCAGTACCGCGCCGAAGCCTGCCCGGTCTGCATATCATTGGGGCATCACCGTCTGTTCTTCAGGGACCGACTCGAAGCGGCGTATTACCCGGTACTGGAATATGGCCAGAGCGTGCAACTGGGTGTGCAAGTTATTTCCTATTACACCTCCCAACCCATAGAGGGCTGCACGGTGAACTGGTCGGTGGCGGGGGGTAGCGTGAAAGCTGCATCCAATACGGATGTACGGGGCTGGGCTTACTACGACTTCGAGCCGAAGGAAGCGGGGGAGGCTATTATTCAAGCCGCGGTCGAGAGCCTTTATTACGCCAGTGAAATATGGGCTGAAGATTTCAGTGTGCCGGTATTAGCCCAGGACCCGTGGAATGACCTGCGGGCTGTAGTCGACGGTGTTGAAACTGACTGGGACGCGCAAGGTTATCCGAATCGTGGGAGCAACCATGACCTGCAGGTGCGCCTGCCGCTACCGCTCGGCAGTCCATTGCTGGGATCCGGGTTTTCTTTGCACTGGAGCGGCGAAAGCCCTGAGCAACTGGGTGTCGACGTCAGCCCTGCACTTGAAGCACCGGTAGAAGGCACCGGAGCTGATATGGTCTGGATCCTGAGCAGTGAGGACAAGCGCGACGGCTCCTTCAAACTGACGCTGGTCTGTTCGAAACTGTTATCGCCGTCGCCGGCCAAACCGATGTCACTGGCGCGTAATCGGGTCAAGGTGGGCGAGGTGCGCGAGGCCAACAGATTCCCGATCGTGGACGAGGCCGAAAGTGTGTTGCTGCGCTTGCAGGCAGTACACGACACGATTAGCGGTGACGGTGATCCAGTCATTGGCGCGTTGGTCGAGTGGATTGTTCCCGAGGGTGAACCGGTCAGCGATGTGACCGGAACCGGTGGCTGGGCAAGTCTGCTGTATACGCCAAAAAACGCCGGCGAACTGACTGTCAAAGCTGTTCTCAAGGCGCATGAGGAGGCAGTACCGACCGAGCAAGACTTCAGCGTCAAGGCCATCGCCACAAGCCCATGGAAAAGCCAGGTCAGAATCTGGCTCGACGATTTCGACGTTCAAGGCAATCCGCTGGGTGTTCTTTGTCTGCGCGGCAAGACCCACACGCTGAAAGTCGTACCCATTGCCGGCAGTGAATGGTTCGGATGGAACATCAGCCTGCACTGGCGCGGTGACAAGGATCCGGGCATCGGGTTGAAACCCGCAGACCTGACAATCCGCAAACCGTTAATTGCGGGTGGGGTGCAGTGGGAACTGGTTTCAGATGAGGCTGACAGCCACAGCAGTTTGTTTGAGCTTGAACTGCGCCTTGAAGAGCTGCCGAGCGTACGTGAATTGTCGGGACGCCTGCTCGCCGAGGATCTGAAGGAGGAAGTCGCTCTGATGCTCGATCAGGTGCAGTCTTCGTTGGATGAACGCAATTTGTATCCCTGCGTCAAGGCCATTCACCGCTTCAAGGTCTTACCCCATGCGCTGAGTCCGTTGGTCGGGCTCGATGCGTCATTGATCTGGACGGGCACACCTGCAAACGTGCTTGGGGCACATGTTGAGCCGTGCCTGGATGAGCCACAGACGTTGAGCGACGGCGGTGCGACCTGGGTACTGAACTTTGAAGGGAGCGAGAAGCCGGACGAATTTGCCCTGACGCTTGCCTTGCCGCAACTGCAATTCGAAGCGGTTGCCAAGCCGATGGTGCTGGACCACAACAAACTCAGAATTGAGGCGTGGCGTGAGTCGGCGGTGGATCCGGTCATGAACCAGGATGCGGCCTGGATGTGGGTACAGGTTTACTCGTACCACACTGAAAAGCCTGTGGATCAGGCACCCGTGAGCTGGATCATTGATGCGGTACCGCGAGAAATCCGTACGACAGTGGATGGCTGGAGCGGTTTCGAATTCAAACCGCAGAAAGCCGGCGAGCAGCCGGTGATCGCGACCGTACTCAGTCGCTTTGACGACTTTGAAGAGCGTCGTCCGATGACGGTCAATTCGCTGCCGAGCGACCCATGGGACGAGTTGATAGTGGGTTTTGACACTCGTGACCCGGAGGACTATCAGCCGGTGGGTACGCAAACGTTCTTCCCCAGGCACAATCTCCAGCATGTGTTGAACGTCATCGCGCCGAGCGACAGTGCCTTGGTGGGCAAGGACCTGACGTTGGGAATGACCGGCACTGGACCGACGGCGCTGGGCTTGCAGTTTGAGGAACCAAGGCCAGGTGATCCCCGATTTTTTTCAGAGCTTGGACAGACTTATGCGTTCAAGGCGATTGGCGCCATGGATGGAAGTTTTGGCTTGCGCTTTGCGTCCACTCGGCTGGCCCGTTTGTCTCCGATCATTTCAATGTCGCTGGGGCCGGGTGAACGCGTGTTGAAAATCGCTGAGCGTCAGCGCATCAACCAGACATTGCTCTGGGGGGAAAAGCTGTCGGAGCAAGTCGAAGTAATCTCGGTGATCAGCGGCAGGCCGATGGCGGGGATGGTAGTTGTCTGGCGCAGTGCGGATCTTGGCGAGGTGGCGACGACCACCAACTTCTACGGCGAAGCGCGGATCCGCTTTGTGCTCAAGACTCCCGGAGCGGCGCAACTGACCGCGACGGCGGGGGGCGCGCAGTATTCGGAATCGGTTTCGTTGTCGTATTTCCTGCATGAGCCTCGACAGATCAAGGAACTGTTCAGCGATGATTTGACCGGTTATCCGGGGCAAGAAATTTCAGCTCAGGCTTTGGTGGTTTCAGCCAATACAGGGGAGCCTTTGGCCAATGTTGAAGTGATGTGGGAGTACGACAACAAATCTTTACCGGCCACACTGACGGATAAAGATGGCATGGCAACGGTGCGCTTTTTCCTGGGCTCTGCTGGTGAGGCAGCATTGTGGGCGTCGGTAAAGGGCGGCTTGGCTGGCTGGGATGTGGAAACGCTGCGGTTGACTGTCACCGAACGTCCTGCAGTTGTGAAGTCCGTTATCGCTGCGCCGAATCCGGCTTTCGTGAACGACTGGGTAACCATGACTGCGTTGATCGTAGACAAGGCTTCTGGAGAACCGATGCCGCGAAGGAAAATTCTTGTCTCCATTAACGGCAGGCTATTCATTGATTCCAGTACAAATGGCAACGGTAAATACGAAACCTCTTGGAGGGTGATGGATCTGTCGGAAACCGTTTCCCTTGACGTCAACGTCGAGAATCCTGACGGTACCTCGAGCAACGGATCTGTGCACGTGCGGATCGAGAGCTGATCAAAACGCCGCACTTCTCTTCCAACTGAGATACTGCGTCACCAGTTCGGCCCCCAACTCGGCAGGCCGAACATCCACCACCGGAACCCCATGAGCGCTCAGCCGCTCATGGAGTTCTGCCCGTTCATTCATGTAGTTCACCGTGCCGCAGTAAGCCAACGCCTCGGGCAATGTTTGCACCTTGGTCTGACGTAACGTATCCAGCATTTCTTCGCGCAGACTGGCGACCAGCACCCGATGTTGTGCGCTCAGGCGCTTGACCGCGCTCAGCAACTCCTCATCGTCCTCATCGCGCAGGTTGGTTACCAGCACCACCAGTGCCCGGCGCTTCTGGCGACTCAGCAGTTGATTGGCGGCGGCCTGATAATCGGCAGGACGTTGCGTGCTGTCGAGGTCATAAACCGTGTTGAGCAGCACATTCAACTGTCCGCTGCCTTTTACCGGCGCGAGATGGCGTGGGTGTTCGCTAGCGAAGGTACTCAAACCCACCGCATCGCCCTGACGCAAGGCTACATAACTGAGCAACAGGCAGGCATTGAGCGCATGGTCGAAGTGCGACAGTTCATCGTCCTGGCTGCGCATGCGTCGGCCGCAGTCGAGCAGGAAGATGATTTGCTGGTCGCGCTCGTCCTGATACTCACGGGCGATCGGTGCGCGTTGGCGGGCGGTGGCCTTCCAGTCGATCTGGCGCAGGCTGTCGCCTTCCCGGAATTCGCGCAGCTGATGGAATTCCAGACCCTGACCGCGGCGTTGCCGTTGGCGTACGCCGAGCTGGCTGAGCCAGTTGTCCACGGCCAGCAGTTCACCGCCGTAGAGCCGGGCGAAGTCGGGGTAGACGCGGGTCTGATTGTCGACCTTGAGCAAGCGCTTGCCGATCCACAATCCCAATGGGCTCGGTAGATTGATTTCGCAGTGTGCAAACGTGAAATGCCCCCGCTTCAACGGACGCAGGCGATAGCTGATCTGGCTGAATTGATCGGGTTGCAGTTCGATGGCCAGCGGAAAATTGTCGAAGCTCAGGCCATCCGGGACATGATCGAAGAGGAGCAGGCCCAGCGGCGCGCCGAAGTCATGTTCAACCTTGAGCGGTACTTCGGCCCAGCGCCCAAGGGCGAGACTGCCCGGCATTTGCCTGCTGATCCGGACCTGCGGCAGGTGCTTGAGGCGCAGCGCATCAAGCAGCGCCAGAGCCAACAGCGCCAGCAGCAATCCCCAGTTGATCGAGATCAGGCTCGCCGGGACGGAGATTTCCAGGGCCTGCAAAGTGCCCAGCGCGATACCAATGACCAGCAGCGCTGCGACCCAGCTCAGCAGCAGACGTGAGGGTTTCACAGGCGCGGCGCCGGCACTTGGTCGAGCAATTGCGTCAGCACCTGATCGACCTGCAGACCTTCGATGTCCAGCTCCGGCGCAAGGCGCACACGATGGCGCAGCACGGCCAGTGCACAACCCTTGATGTCGTCGGGAATCACGAACTCGCCACCGCGTAACAACGCCCGTGCGCGGGCGCAACGTACCAGCGCAATCGACGCGCGCGGTCCGGCACCGAGGGTCAGCCCCGGCCAGGTGCGCGTGCTGCGCGCCAGGCGCACGGCGTAATCGAGGACCTGATCGTCCATCGGCAAATCACTGGCAATGCGCTGCAAGGCTTGCACATCCTTGGCCTGCAACACGGTGCGCAGCGGTTGCACATCGAGCATGTCGGCGCGGGTCGAGCGGCTGACCTGACGCACCATGTCCAGTTCCTCACCGGCGTCGGGATAGTCCATGCGCACCTTGAGCATGAAACGATCAAGTTCGGCTTCCGGCAGGGGATAGGTGCCTTCCTGCTCGATCGGGTTTTGCGTGGCCAGCACCATGAACGGTTGTGCGATCGGCAGGGCGCGACCTTCGAGCGTGACTTGACGCTCCTGCATCGCTTCGAGCAACGCCGCCTGGGTTTTCGCCGGGGCGCGGTTGATTTCGTCGGCCAACAGCAGATTAGTGAACAGCGGGCCTTTGCGCAGCTTGAACTGCTCGGTTTGCAGGTCGTACACGGCATGGCCGGTAACGTCGCTGGGCATCAGGTCGGGGGTGAACTGGATCCGTGCGAACTCGCCGCCGAAGCAGCGGGCCAAGGCGCGCACCAGCAATGTTTTACCCAACCCGGGCACGCCTTCGAGCAACACATGGCCGCCGGCGATCAGTGCGGTCAGCACATCGTCAATTACCTGATGTTGGCCGATCAGCGCTTTGCGCAGTTCACCGCGCAGCGCTTGCGCCAACTGGCTGGCACGCTGGCGTTGCTGCGCGGCGTGGCTGGCGCTGCCGGGCTCGATCTGTTCAGTCATAGCGTGTTCCTCAAGGTTTGCAGGTGGGCGACCTGGCGGCAGAAGTCAGCGCTGGACAGCCGCCGGTTCGACACCGGGCTCAGGGCCTGGCTGATGGCGCGGGTGGGTTGCCGGGTCAGGCGCGACAACGCCAGCCACTGTTCGGCAACGTTCAATTGGTCAAAGCCAGGATGGCGGCGGCGCGCCCGGCGCAGCACGTCTTGTTGCAGAGCTTGCAACAGCGTTTGCTGGCCGTTGTGGCGCAGTAGGAAATCGGCACTGGCGCGCAAATGCTCCTGCAACTGTCGACGCCCGCTCGGCGTGGGCTCCTGAAGCGGGCCGTGGCGCATGCCGACATGCCACAGGCACAGGCCCACCAAGGCGAGCAGGGCAACGATCGCCTGCGGGAAGTAGCGCCATAGCAGAGTCAGCAAACCATCGTGTTCGCTGTTGTAGATCAGCGTGACGTCGGTGTCGGCGCTCAGATACCACAGCAGCCAGGCATTGTCGTACTTGGCGATGGCATCGGTTTTCCACAGTTCGGCGTCGGTTACCACGGTGATCGAGCCGAGGCCGTGGGGCAGTTGCATCATGTGCGTTGCCTTGGCGCTGTTGGCCCAGGCTTGCGCGAGATTTTTTGGATCGTCGAGGTGGAAGTCGGTATCGAAGCCGGCGTAGGCCGGTGCGTCTTCGTCTTCAAGATAGAGCTTGGTCAGCTTTGGAAAAGGCTCGGGTTCTGCATCTGCGGGGACGTCTTTCAGATCCTTGCTCAGGGATTGATGCAGTTGCACTCGATCGAGCAGCAGGTCGTTGCTCTGTTTGCTCTGCTCGTCCCACAGCGATTCGGCAACGAACACCAGGCGCCCACCGGCGCGGGTCCAGTTCAACACCTGGTCGACCTGACGAGGCGTCATCCGCGAGCGGTCGTTGAACAACAGCAGCGTATGTTGATGCGGGTCGATGTCCGGAAGCACCGCAAGGCTGTCGGCATGGCTGATGTTGAGGCCTCGTTCGCGCAAAAACAGTTCGGCCGCCAGATAAGGATTGGCTTGGGCGGCGGGCGAGGGGCCGTGATCGATCTGTTCCTGATACGGCGTGGCTTTGACGTACAGAAAAACGCCCAACGCGCTGAGCAAAGCAACCAACAATGCGCCTACCCACGCCAATGTGCGGCGACTCAACTGGCCGTCTCCTTGCCGAACAGAACGCGCCAGCCATCGCACAATTCCTGCCGCGCAGACGTGTCCGGCACGCGGTGTCCGTAGGCCATGTTCTGCCAGTGAGTGGTCAGGCTGCGGCTGAAGGCGAGCAGTTGCGGATGCTGCAATTGCTCGACTCGCGCAAGCACCTGATGTTCGGTGTCGGCGGGTTTCAGTTGCAGGTCAAAGTCGTGCAGCAGGTGGCTGAGCAAGCCGCGATAGAGCAGGCTCAACGCGGCGCGCGGTTGGCTTTGCCAGAGTTGTTCAGCGCTGGCAGCGATGTCGTCAGGCAGGCTGTCGCGGTTCAAATCCAGACCGAAGGCCTGCTGCGGCAACTCGCGTCTGGATTTGGCCGGCAGCCTCGGGCGGCGGCTGACGAAGGCTTGTACGAAGTCGCGGTAGCGCCAGATCAGCCAGCCGATCACCGCAATGACCGCGCCCCACAACAACGCCTCAATGAGTTTCGCCAGACCATTGAAATGCTGCCCGTCGAGCCAGCCCAGCAGGGTTTTCAGCCATTGCGGCGCGTCGCCGGGTTCCGGGCTTTTGGCTGCTGCCGCCGGGTCGTCGCCGAAGCGATAGCGGGTGACGGTTTCTTTGTTCTTGAACGGTGGTTGTTCGAGTAATGCCTGGATGCTTTCTTGCGAGGCCTGACTGGTCAGCGGCTGATGCAACAGGCGTGGCGCCTGCGGACTGTCATCGGACGCAGCGGCCCAGACGATTGGAACATTCGGCAACACCAGACACACCGCCAGCAGCAGCCCCATCGCGGCGTTGTTAATGCGCTGGCGCAGGCGGCGGAACACCAGTTCGATATCCCAAGCCTCCAGTTGCGTGCGTCGATTCAGGTACAGGCTGAAGCCGCACGCGACATACACCGGACCCCACACCACCAGCACCAGCGCATAGAAGGCATTGGTCAGGTGTTCCAGCCAGCGCCATTGATGATCCGCTGCAAGGATCAGTGACTGCCAGTCCCAATCGGTTTCGATCTGCTGCGGCAACAACAGATAGAACAGCACCATCAGGCCGATCCACAGCGCGGTTTCCAGGTGCATGCCGATGATCGTCAGCCATTGCGCGGCGCCGGCGTTGCGTTGCAGCAGCACTTGCAGGCGTTGTTGGCGAGCACTGCCATCAAGGCCTTCGAGCTGCATCACCGGTAGCAGAAAACTGCGGCTCAGGCTCAGTCGGCGCCAGGTCAGGCTGGCCAGCAGTTGCGGTTTGAGCAGCCGCGGCCATTCACGCAAGACCTGGCGCAGCGTCGGCGTTTCGCCGAACAACGCCTTGGAAAGGATGTACAACGGCAGCCTTTCGTAAGCCGGTTTCAGCCACCAGAAGATGAACACTGCCAGCGACGGCGAATCCCACAGCAACAGGCTGAGCAGGGCGAACAGCGGCAACGTGATGATCGCCCAACTGGTCATCAGCAAACGCCGATGCTGCTGGCTCATGAGCACGCCCAGGTCCATGGCTTCCCAGGTTGTGCGCGGACGAATTTCCACGGTGGCGTCACTCAGGCGCATGGCGTGTCCTTCCGGCAAACAACAGGTAGACCGCAACCAATACCCACAGGCCGGCACCGACCAGATATTTGGTCAGCGGCGTGACGCTGGTTTTCGATGACCAGTACGCTTCGATGAACGCCGCGATCAACAGGAACAGCATCACCCCGCACACCAGCAACACGCTTTTACGCGCCGCGCGTTGCAACGCTTCGCTGCGAGTCAGGCGTCCGGGGGCGATCAGGGCCCAGCCGAGTTGCAGGCCCGCCGCGCCGGCCAGGGCAATAGCGGTGAGTTCGAATGCGCCGTGGGCGATGACGAACGACCAGAAGGTCTGGCCGTAACCGATTTCGCTGAGGTGCCCGGCAACCGCGCCGATGACCATGCCGTTATAGAACAGGAAGAACGCACTGCCGACGCCCAGCAACAAGCCGCTGGCGAAGGTCTGAAAGGCGATGCCGATGTTGTGCATCACGTAATAACCGAACATCACCCAGTCTTCGCTGGCCGCGCGTTCGACGGGGCGGCCGAGGTGGCCTGCGACCGGATCGTACATGCCTTGCATCTCACGCACCTGATCGGCGGGGATCAGGCTGTAGATGAGGTCGGGAAATCCATACACCAGCACAGCGACGCCGATCAGACTGCCAAAGAACAGCAGGCCGGCGGCGAGTACAAAGCGCCATTCGGCACGCACCAGTCGCGGGAAGTCCGCCAGGACAAAGCTCAACAGATTGGCGCCGAGATGGCTGCGATGACGGTAGAGCTGTTGATGCCCGCGCAGCACTTGCTGCTGCAACGAGTCAATGAGAAAGCTGCTGTAGCCGCGCGCTTGCGCCAGCGCCAGATGCTGGCAAAGCCTGCGGTAGGCCTTGGGAAAACCGGCGACTTGCGTGGTGTCCTTGCCATGCTCAAGGCGTTCAAGCACCAAGGCGAAACGCTCCCACTCGGCCTTGTGGCGGCTTTCAAAAAGGCTTTGCTTCATGTCGGGCCCAACAGGCCGCGGGCGATGCCGTTGAGCTCGGCGACGGCTTTGGGCGCAGAAACATGCAGTGGCTGGGCCAGTAGCGCCGCGAGTTCATTGACCCGCGCTGGCGATAGCTCGCTCTGGCGCTCGGCAAAGGCCAGCACCGCGCGTTGTTCCTTGAGGGTCAGCGCGATCGGCGCGCGCCGTGGTTCGGCCTCAGGCAGTTGCGGCCGGGTCAGCGGGCGTTCGCTGTAGACCACCAGCGTGCCGGCGGCGATATCACCGAGACGTTTGAACGTCGGGTGATGCAGACAGCTCAAGGCACCGAGGAAATAACCGAACGGCAGCAGATCGACAAAGCGCAGCAGATTGCGCAGCAGCGAGGCCGACCAGCCCACCGGTGTGCCGTCGTCGTGTACCACGCGCAAACCCATCCATTGTTTGCCGGGAGAGCGGCCCTGGCGCAGCACCTCGAACAGCACCATGTACCACCAACTGATCGCAAACAGCAGCAGCGAACCGAGGCCCATGCCGAGCTTGCCGAGAAACGCCAATGCGATGAACAACACGCCCATGATCACCCCGCGCAAGCCCAGATCAATAGTGAAGGCCAGCGCGCGTACCATCAACCCGGCCGGGCGCAAGGGCAGGTCGATGCCTTCCGGCGTTTCGGCCTGATACCGCGTATCCAGCGGCGGGGCCAGCGGTGCTTTCCTTGGCGGTGCTGTGAGCTCGAGCATGGGCTACCTGATGTTCGCCGGTTCGGGATGCGAGTGAGTCGATGCTAGCAGCCTCTCGGGGGAAAACGACATAGCTATGTATTGCACTGCATGTAAACGCCGCCGGTTGAGAATCCCACAGGGAAACGCTTTTGCAGCTGTAGGAATCTGGAGAAATAACTGTTCGAGGGCTTCGAGGCTGGCCGTGGCAACCCGGGAGCGCCTAGACTTCGCCGATCTTCAGCTCAGGAACCACCCGTGACTTCCATCTTCTGGTACGACTACGAAACCACCGGCATCAATCCGCGCAACGATCGCCCGTTGCAGGTGGCCGGGATTCGCACCGACCACGCACTCAACGAGATCGACGAGCCGGTCAACCTGTATTGCCAGCCGAGCGAGGACATCCTGCCGCATCCGGCAGCCTGCGCAATCACCGGCATCACGCCCGGCCAGCTTGCGGAAAAAGGTTTGAGCGAAGCCGATTTCATGACCCGCGTACACGCGCAACTCGCGGCGCCGGCCACTTGTGGCGCGGGTTACAACACGCTGCGCTTCGACGATGAGATGACCCGCTACAGCCTGTACCGGAATTTTTTCGACCCCTACGCTCGCGAATGGCAGGGCGGCAACAGTCGCTGGGACCTGATCGATGTGGTGCGCGCCGCCTATGCGTTGCGCCCTGATGGTCTGGTTTGGCCGACTGACGATGAAGGCCGGGTGACGCTCAAGCTCGAACGCCTGACGGCCGCCAACCAGATCGATCACGGCCATGCTCACGAAGCGTTGTCGGACGTGCGCGCGACCATTGCGTTGGCCAGGCTCATCCGTGAGAAACAACCGAAACTCTACGACTGGCTGTTTCAGTTGCGCAGCAAACAGAAAGTCATGGACCAGATTCGCCTGCTGCAGCCGCTGGTGCATGTGTCCGGGCGATTCTCGGCGGCGCGCAGTTACGTCGGTGTGGTGCTACCTCTGGCCTGGCACCCAAAAAACCGCAATGCCCTGATTGTCTGCGACCTGCATCTCGACCCGCAGGGATTGCTGGACTTTGATGCGCAGACCCTGCGTCAGCGTTTGTACACGCGCCGCGATGACCTGGCGGACGGCGAATTGCCGGTGCCGCTCAAGCTTATCCACATCAACCGTTGCCCGGTGGTGGCCCCGCTCGCCGTGCTGCGTGCGCAGGATCAGCAGCGACTGGGCCTGGACATGGCTTTGTATCAACAGCGCGCACTGCGGCTAACTGACGCACAACAAATCTGGAAAGATAAAGTTGCCGAGATTTATGTCGCTGAAGATTTCACTCCCAGCGAAGATCCGGAACAACAGTTGTACGACGGATTTATCGGTGATCGCGATCGGCGCCTGTGCGAGCAAGTGCGAAATGCCGACCCGGCTCAACTGGCACAAGAGCAATGGCCGTTCGATGATGAACGTTTACCTGAATTGCTCTTTCGATATCGCGCACGCAACTTTGCCGAGACCCTGACAGGCGAAGAGCAACAACGCTGGCGAATATTTTGCCAGCAGCGTTTGACCCTGCCTGAATACGGCGCGCCGAATACCTTGCAATCATTTACAGAGGCTGCCGAGCAATGGGCAGTTAATGCCACGCCTTTGCAGAGAGAGGTCCTCAATGATTGGCAAAATTATGTCCAGGCATTGCGCAAACGTTTGGATCTTTGAATTCGAACATGACCCGGCTTAAATGCCGGGCATAAAAAAACGCCAGCGTTCGCTGGCGTTTGTTTTTCGCCGATTGCTCTGCGAAAGGGTTGCGGCTTAGCCCAGCAGGGTAGCCCAGCCTTCAACCACGTCACCGCCCCACTTGGCTTTCCACTCTTTCAGAGTCTTGTGGTTGCCACCTTTGGTTTCGATGACTTCGCCGTTGTGCGGGTTTTTGTATTGTTTAACTTTGCGTGCACGCTTGGTGCCGGTAGTTTTTACTGCGCCGCCACGTGGTGCCTTGGTTTTTGCTTCCGGATCCAGCAGCGCGATGATGTCGCGCAGGGATTTGGAGTATTCGCCCATTAGGGTGCGCAGTTTGCCTTCGAATTCCAGCTCGGCTTGCAGTTTGTCGTCTTGCGACAGGTTCTTCAAACGAGCTTGCAGCTCTTTGATGGCTTCTTCGGTGGCGCGATATTCGTTGATCAGGGACATGGTTACTACCTTGGTGAAGTGTTGAATGGCAGGGGGACAGTGTCGCAATAATAGTCAGGGTGTTTCATCAAGTAAACATTTAACCCAGGTTTTTATTTGAATTAGTTACGAGAAACTGCCGACTTTCGAATATTCCGTTAAATAATGTGAGCGACTCATCACAGATATTCACAGTTGCCTGGTGGAATGCCGCCGCCAGAGCCTGAGGCTTTTGCGATTAGTCCCGGCTAGAGGCACCCCGTCTGCCGTGGCACGGGCACAGGCCGATCAATACTGCAGTTTTCCTGCACAGTCGCTAGAATGGCGGCCTTTGCGAAGTTCTGGAGTTCCCCCTCATGCGCACTTTTCGTCTGGTGATCTCTTGCCCGGACCGCGTTGGCATCGTTGCCAAAGTCAGTAATTTTCTGGCCACTCATAATGGCTGGATCACCGAAGCGAGCCACCACTCCGACAATCAAGTGGGCTGGTTCTTCATGCGTCACGAAATACGTGCCGACTCGCTGCCGTTCGGTATTGAAGAGTTGCGCGAGAAGTTTGCACCGATCGCCGAAGAGTTCGCTATGGACTGGCGCATCACCGACACCGAGCAGAAAAAGCGCGTGGTGCTGATGGCCAGCCGTGAATCGCACTGTCTGGCGGACTTGCTGCATCGCTGGCACAGCGATGAACTGGACTGCGAAATCGCCTGCGTGATTTCCAACCACGACGACCTGCGCAGCATGGTCGAGTGGCACGGCATTCCTTATTACCACGTCCCGGTCAATCCGCAGGACAAGCAGCCGGCGTTCGCTGAAGTGTCGCGGCTGGTCAAACAGCACGATGCCGAAGTGGTGGTGCTGGCGCGCTACATGCAGATCCTGCCGCCAGAGTTGTGCCGCGAATACGCGCACAAGGTGATCAACATTCACCACAGCTTCCTGCCGTCCTTTGTCGGCGCCAAGCCGTATCACCAGGCCTCGCTGCGTGGCGTGAAACTGATCGGCGCGACCTGCCACTACGTCACCGAAGAGCTGGACGCCGGTCCGATCATCGAGCAGGACGTGGTGCGGGTCAGCCACAGCGACAGCATCGAAGACATGGTGCGTTTCGGCCGTGACGTCGAGAAAATGGTGCTGGCCCGCGGCCTGCGCTATCACCTCGAAGACCGCGTATTGGTGCATGGCAACAAGACTGTGGTGTTCTGATCGAACCCACGGGCTTGAAAAAAACAGGGTCTGGGCGTTGAATCGCTCAGGCCCTTTTTTATTTCAGCCACTCGGAGCAAGCCGATGAGCGATCCACTCGACAAAGCCACCTCCAAAGCCCCGGCAACCTTGGGCGAAGGCTGTCTGAGCCGCTACGACCCGGACGACATGAGTCCTGACGACGGCACGGAGTTTCCGGGGGCCGCCGAGTTGTGGGAACAGCTTCAGGATCAGCAGGACGACGCTAAGGAGCCTGCCTGACGTTCATCAGCTTCTTGAGCAGTGGCCGGCCCAGCATCAACACGAACACCGGGCCACCGACGAGCAGATAGAAGTAGTACGTCACCACGCGCCAGATCAGGATCGCCGCCGCAGCGGTGGATTTGCCGACCATTGGTGCCAGTAGCGCGGCCGAGGTTAACTCCGCCGCCCCGGCGCCCCCCGGCAGCAGACTGAACTGCCCGGCGCCCAGCGAAAGCATTTGTATCAGAAAGCTCCATGCCCACTGCAAGTCCGCACCCAGCCCGCGCAGCGCCAGATACAACACGCTGTAACGCAGCAGCCAGTGCACGCACGTCAGGGCGAAGACTTTGATCAGGGTTTGCCAAGGCAACTTCAGGGTGTCGGTGAACGCGGCAAGAAAGTGCAACAACTTGCGCGCCCAGCGCCGCCGCGTGCGCGCCGTGACGTTCAACCCCGCAAGCAATCGCCCGCTCAGACGAATCAGTGCGCGGTGGTAGCGCGCGATCAGCACACAGCTGAACAAACCGCCGAACAGCGAAACCGCACTGACCGTCAATAGCCACTCGAGGCGGTCGCTCAGATGCTGGAACAGCGCATAAATCAGAATCCCGCTCAAAGCGCAGAGAAAGAACAGCAGATCGCTGAGCTGATCCATGGCAAACACCGCGCTGCTGCGTGCCGGGCGCACGCCGAAGCGCGCCAGCAACGCCATGATGGTCAACGGTCCTCCGCTGCCGCCGGGGGTGGCGCAGTAGGCAAACTCAGCAGCCATCACCACGCCGAGACTCTTGACGGGCGGCACCTGCCCACGCTGGTCGCCAAGCAACAAGCGCAAACGCAGGGTGTTGATGCCCCAGCAGAGCAGGATCATGCCGAACATCACCAGCAACCAGCGCAGCGGGAAACTTTGCAGGCGCGCCCAGGTTTCGCCGCCGCCCAGCACGACCGGAATCAGCACTGCAACGAGCAGACCGATCAGCAACAACAGGCTGCGTTTCATGCCGCATGTTCCAGTGGTGCACGCTGGCGGGCGAGCCAGTTGATCTTGGTCAACGGTTCGCGTCCATCGGCGATCAGGCGTTCAAGGGTTTGCAGCCAATAGTTGCGTGAAAAAGCGTGGCGCATGTCCACCGGGTGCAGGCCCAGGCGAATCACCGGCGCGGCGCGCCAGCGTTGTTCGCGCTGATCGCTGACGACTTTTGACAGGCCACGCCGCCAGGCACTGCGCGCGCTCCACACCAGCCCCGGTGCATCGATGGCAGTGAAATCCGGCAAGCGAAAAATGTGCTGCGGATCGCTGGTGTATTGCAACGGCAACTCACCCAATGCCTGGCGTGTGCCATCGCTCATCAGCCACGCCGGGGCGACGAAACCGTGCACTGGCCAGTCGTGGCGTTGAAAGATCTCAAGACCGGCGTGCAGGCGGGAGAGCGCGGCTTCTCGGGACAAGCGATAGAACTCGCCTTCGTGGGTGTAGACCCGGCGCATGAACCAGTCACGCGGTGTCGTCGGGCCCGGTTCCTGATCGTCGTGATAATAACCGTGCAGGGCCAGTTCATCGCCACGGGCGAGCCGCTCGTCAAGCAAGCGGCCGAATGCCGGGTGAGCATCAAGGGCGTTGCGTCGATGAAAATCCGGTACCACCAGCCAGGTCATCGGCACCGCGCCCATGGCATCCACGGCCTCGACAAATGGCTGGTAGTCGGCCCAGGTTTCCGGCGCCACGTCGTGCAACACCAACAGCACGGCGCGGCGATTGTTCGATTCAGCCATTGGCCACCCGGGGAATCGCATGGCCGAGGACGGCGTGATAATGGCTGAGCAGGCTGTCGACCACTGTGTCCCAGGCATAATGCCGCTCGACATGCTGGCGCGCCTGCCGACCGAGTTTCGCGCAGCCGCGGCTGAACAGTTCGCGCACGGCATTGGCCATCGCCTGCGGATTGTTCGGTGCGCACAGCAGGCCGCACGACTCGTCGACGATTTCTTCGAATGCTCCTGCGGCCACGGCAACTACCGGAATGCCACAGGCCATGGCTTCGAGAATCACCAGGCCGAAGGTTTCCTGATCACCGGCATGCACCAAGGCGTCGGCGCTGGCCATCAATTGCGCGACGCGCGCCGGAGGGCAGAACTCGTCGATGACGCTGACGTTGTCCGGGACGATGGCCGGCATCGACGAGCCCACCAGCAGCAGGTGATAACGCGGGCCGAGGCGTTGCATGCACTTGAGCAGCACCGGCAGGTTTTTCTCTTTCGAACCGCGCCCGGCGAAAATCAGCAGACGCGTGTCCTCGGCGATGCCCAGTTCGGCACGCAGATTGCGCTCGCACGCGCCCGGATGAAAGGTTTGCAAATCGACGCCCAGCGGTTGCACGAAGACGTTGCGCACGCCCAGCCCGGTGAGCTTGTCGGCCATTACCTGACTTGGCGCCAATACCCGGTCAAAGTTGCCATAAAGTTTGGTCACGTAAGCCTCGACATTCGGCGTGACCCAATGGCCCATGCGGTTGCCGACCAGCAGCGGCAGGTCCGAGTGATAGAAGCCGATCACCGGCACATCCAGCTGTCGCCGCGCATCCAGCGCCGCCCAAGCGGTCAAATACGGATCGCCGACTTCGATCAGATCAGGCTGCAGATCCTGCAAAACATTGCGCCATGGCGCCAGACGCAGCGGAAAGCGATAACCCTTGCCAAAGGGCAGGGCAGGGGCCGGAACTGTGTAAATACCGTCGTTTTCGCCATAGCGGGCACCGGGAATCAACAGGCTGTGACGAATGCCGGATCGGCCCGTCAACCGACGGTGCTTGGCATCCAGATAAGTCCGCACGCCGCCGCTGGCCGGGGCGTAGAACATGGTGATGTCGGCGATATGCACGGTAATCTTCCCTCCGCTGCTGGGTTCTCCCTTGTTGACCTTTATCAAGAATAGATGTTCGGTCGGGATTGCGCGGTGGGTTTGAGGAGCGCCCTCACCCTAACCCTCTCCCGGAGGGAGAGGGGACTGATCGCGTTGGATGTTTGATCCAAATCGACCTGGTGGTTCGAGTCGAACTCAGTTTTGAAAGGCTTGAAGATCTGCCCCCTTTCCCCCTCGCCTCCTTGGGGAGAGGGCTGGGCGGGCGGCGTTCCGATGAGGGGGTAGACTTCTGATCTTCAGATTCTGAAGCTGCCAACCAGTTGCTTCAACCGCGCAGCCTGCTGCTCCAGATCCGAACAGGCACGCAAGGTCGCCTGCAAGTTCTCCACGCCTTCCTGGTTCAGCGTGTTGATCTCGGTAATGTCGACGTTGATCGACTCGACCACGGCGGTCTGCTCCTCGGTCGCGGTCGCCACCGACTGGTTCATGCCGTCGATCTCACCGATGCGCTGGGTCACGCTGTTCAAGCGCTCGCCGGCGAGGTTGGCGATCTCGACGCTGTCCTGACTATGGCGCTGACTGTCGCTCATGGTGCTCACCGACTCACGAGCGCCAACTTGCAGCTCCTCGATCATGGTCTGCACCTGCTGCGCCGATTCCTGGGTGCGGTGCGCCAGATTGCGCACTTCGTCGGCAACCACGGCGAAACCGCGCCCAGCCTCACCGGCGCGCGCCGCTTCGATCGCTGCGTTGAGCGCCAGCAGGTTGGTCTGCTGGGAAATGCTGGTGATCACTTCGAGAATCTGTCCGATGTTCACGGTCTTGCTGTTCAGCGACTCGATGTTGCTGCTCGATGCACTGAGCATGCTCGACAACCGGTTCATCGCCTGAATGCTGCGATCGACCACTTGCTGGCCATCTTCGGCGAGGCCGCGCGCGTCGCTGGCCTGATTTGACGCTTGCGCGGCGTTGCGGGCGATTTCCTGCGCGGCGGCGCCGAGCTGGTTGATCGCTGCCGCCACGCTACTGGTGCGCGAGGCTTGCTGATCGGAGTTATACATCGACGAGTTCGAGGCCGCGACCACGCGCAGGGCGACTTCGTTGACTTGCCCGGTGGCCGACGAGACTTCGCGGATCGAACCGTGAATGCGCTCGACGAAGCGGTTGAACGCGGTGCCCAGCACGCCGAATTCGTCGTTGTTGACGATGGTCAGGCGCTTGGTCAGGTCGCCTTCACCGTCGGCGATGTCTTCCATGGCGCGGGTCATGACGTGCAGCGGCTGAATCAGGATGCGGATCAGCATGCCCAGCAGCGCCAGAATGATCGCCACGGCAATCACCGTCGCAATCACCGCCGAAGTGCGGAATTCGCTGAGCATCGCAAACGCCTGGTCCTTGTCCACCGACAGGCCGATGTACCAATTCACCGACGGCAAACCCTTGATCGGCGCGAAGGTGACGATGCGGGTCTTGCCATCGACGCTGACTTCGCTGAAGTCGCTGCTGATGCGCGGCGTGTCATGCGGATAGGCTTCTTTGAGTGACTTCATCACCAAGGCCTTATCCGGGTGCACGAGGATCTTGCCGTCGGCACTGACCAGAAACACATAACCCATGCCGTCGAAATCCCGCGCGGCGAGGGTGTCGACCAGCGATTGCAGGCTCAGATCGCCGCCGACCACGCCGACGCTCTGGCCGGCCTTTTTCGAGGCGGTGGCGATCGAGATGATCAACTGCCCGGTGGCCGCATCGATGTACGGCTCGGTCAGGGTCGAGGTGCTGCTGCTCTCGGCGCCTTTGTACCAGGGACGCACGCGCGGATCGAAACCGTCCGGCATTTTGGTGTCGGGGCGGATGGTGAAATGGCCGGTGGCATCACCCAGGTAGGTGGCCATGAACGTCGACGTCAGGGTTTTCTGCTCGAGCAGGCTGGCGACATTGGCGGGTTCCGGATTTGCGGCGATGTTCTGGGCGGCGTTTTCGATCAGCAGAATGCGACCGGTCAGCCAGGTCTGGATATTACCGGCAGTGACCTCGCCCATTTCTTCGAGGTAGCTGTTCAAGTCATCGCGGATCGCGTTGCGTTGCAACCAATCGTTATAAAGGGTGAACGAGGCGAAGGCGGCGATGACGACGAGGGCGGCGGCAAGCAGGATTTTATGGCTGAAGCGCAGATTTTTGTTCATGGCTTGGGGTTCCGCTAAGGTCTTAATGTCCCGGGCGTGCTTTCATAGGGGCACGTGAAACGGGCAAGGGTCAAAAAAAGCTGATATTTCCGTCTCTCCTTAGGGAAATGTCCGGCTGACTCGGGTCGGGTCTCTCCACCTTTCTATCGGCCATGCAGCATCAAAGATTAACCATTGGGTGACAAAATGCCTGACTCCTCGCAACTCGTAATCGGCGCCGATCCGGCCGGCCAGCAGACTGCTCAGGCGATGCGCCTGGCGAACCGCCACGGCCTGATCGCCGGCGCCACCGGCACCGGCAAGACCGTCACCTTGCAGCGCCTGGCCGAAGCGTTCAGCGACGCCGGCGTCGCGGTGTTCGCCGCCGACATCAAGGGTGACCTGTGCGGCCTCGGCGCCGCCGGCAATCCACAGGGCAAGGTCGCCGAACGCATCGCCGGCATGCCGTGGCTCAACCACACACCGCAGGCGTACCCGGTGACCTTGTGGGATATCCACGGCGAATCCGGGCATCCGTTGCGTACCACGTTGAGCGAGATGGGCCCGTTGCTGATCGGCAGCCTGCTGGAGCTCACTGACAGTCAACAGTCGGCGCTGTATGCGGCGTTCAAGGTCGCCGATCGCGAAGGTCTGTTGCTGCTCGATCTGAAAGACCTGAAAGCGCTGCTCAATCACCTCAAGGACAATCCGCAGCTGCTCGGCGAAGACGCGGCGCTGATGACCACCGGTTCCAGTCAGGCGCTGCTACGGCGGTTGGCAACCCTTGAGCAGCAGGGCGCAGAAGCCTTGTTCGGCGAGCCGGCGTTGCAACTGGAAGACATTCTGCAACCGACCGCCGATGGCCGCGGGCGCATTCACCTGCTCGACGCCAGCCGCCTGGTGCACGAAGCGCCGAAGGTCTATGCAACGTTCCTGTTGTGGCTGCTGGCCGAACTGTTCGAGCAATTGCCGGAGCGTGGCGATGCCGACAAACCACTGCTGGCGCTGTTCTTCGATGAGGCGCATTTGCTGTTTGGCGACACACCGAAGGCGTTGCAGGAACGCCTCGAACAAGTGGTGCGGTTGATTCGCTCCAAGGGCGTTGGCGTGTATTTCGTCACCCAGTCGCCCGCCGATCTGCCGGATGACGTGCTGGCACAGCTCGGTTTGCGTATCCAGCACGGTTTGCGCGCGTTCACCGCCAAAGAACAGAAATCCCTGCGCGCGGTGGCCGAGGGGTTCCGTCCGAATCCGGCGTTCGACAGCTTGTCGGTATTGACCGAGTTGGGGATTGGCGAGGCCTTGGTCGGCACGCTGACCGAGAAGGGCACGCCGGAACTGGTCCAGCGGGTGCTGGTGGCGCCGCCGCAATCGCGGATCGGGCCGCTGAGCGCAACCGAACGCACCGTGCTGATTGCCGGATCGCCGTTCAAGGGCCGTTATGACAAACCGATCGATCGCGAGTCGGCGTATGAAATCCTGATGGGGCGCAAAGGGCTGGCGCCGGAGGCTGAGGTGCCCGCAGGAAAACCCGCGCCTGAAGAACCCAGCCTGGCCGACCGGGCGGGGGAGTTTCTCGGTACGGCGGCGGGGCAGGCACTGAAGTCAGCCATGCGTCAGGCGGCCAACAATCTGGGCAAGCAACTGGTGCGCGGCTTGATGGGCTCTTTGCTCGGCGGCAGCAAACGCCGCTAACCCCGAACTACTGGAGATCCAAATGTGGGAGCGAGCCTGCTCGCGAAAGCGGCCTGCCATTCAACATCGATGGCGTCTGACACAACCGCTTCGCGAGCAGGCTCGCTCCCACATGGGTATTGCACATTCGAACAAAAGTCAGGATTTGGCCTTGGCATGCGCCGCCAGTCGTTTCAGCGCCGCACGCAACGCCGGATCACTGATCCCGTCAGCGGTTTCCTGAATCGTCGCGGCGGCATCGGTCGACAGATCCATGGTGTGCCCGGTGGCGCCGCGCTGCACTGTCGGCGGCTGCACCTTGAACAGAATCCGCGTCAGGCTGGCGAACTCGTCGAACATCTGCAATTGCCGCTGCAAGCGTTTCTGCTGATAGCGCAGGCGTGTGGCCCAGTGGCCGTCGGTAACAATCAGCAGCAGACTGCCCTCGCGCCACGACGCCACATGGCAGTGTTCGCGGGCGGCGGGTTGCAGCTGGCTTTCGAGCAGACGTTGCAAGTGCCCCAGCCGTTGGGCATGGCCGAGGATGGCTTTGAGCGGCTTGGCTTCGCGTAGCAGAACGGCGGGTGCTCTGGCCGTGAGAGGGCGGAATGCCATGATCGAACACCTGAAGTAACAGAGGCGCCATGGTAGCAGAAAGCTGCGGAACCACTCGCCCATTGCTTTTGTCCCTGCTTTGCTCATTAAATCAACGACTAACTTCTTGCCGCTGTGGCTTGAAGTTGAGCAAAACGCCCTTATTTCCAGTGAGCCCCGTCAAAGCGCAGTGCCAGCATCGTGGAACATCGCCACTTTCCTCACCACCGTTTCCGGGTAGAATGCTCGTTCGCATGCGGCCATGAGGGCTGCACGGGCGA
>Ga0308159_1001423_pt1 | contig 34502 bp, 22 predicted proteins | sample PhyCR1_FD_201040 | JGI IMG/M metagenome (GOLD analysis project Ga0308159, IMG submission 201040) | Phyllosphere microbial communities from UC Gill Tract Community Farm, Albany, California, United States - DLSLC.R1 | ecosystem: Host-associated > Plants > Phyllosphere > Unclassified | place: USA... | reverse complement strand
TTTGTTGGCATGGGCGATGTTTGTCACGGAACACTGATCGGCGATCAGTCTACACGCAACACGCCCTGCATACCGCCCGACAATGCCTTTTCTCGCATTTCGGAAAGCGGCTGATCGCGATAGGTCAACGCTCGCAGCAGCATGGGCGTATTCAAGCCCGCCACCACGCAACAGGGCACGCCGGAAGCTTGCGCCTCGGCGACCGCGCGCTTGGCGATATTGGCCGGCGTGGCACCCACCAGATCGGTCAATACCAGCACACCCTCGCCATGATCGGCCTCGAGAATGTCGCGCAAGATCTGCGGCGCGAGATCGTCGGGTTTATCGTCAGGGAGGATATCGTGCACGGACACGTCCTCGACCTGTCCCAGCACATGGCTGGCACAGTTGAGCAAGGCGCCGCCCAGAGGCGTGTGCACGACGATCACAATACCGATCATGATGTGGCGATCGCCTCGTTGGGCACTGCAACACTACCGGCCACAGCGCGCTCGAGCGCCTGCGCAAACATATCGGCCACGTCGAAGCCGGTCTGCTCGGTGATCTCGACAAAGCACGTCGGACTGGTAACGTTGATTTCGGTCACATACTCACCGATCACATCCAGACCGATCAGCAACAGTCCCCGCGCCGCCAGCTTGGGCGCAACGGCCATCGCAATGCGGCGATCGGATTCGGACAAAGGTTGCGCCACGCCGCGGCCACCGGCCGCGAGGTTGCCCCGCGTCTCGCCGGCCAGCGGAATACGCGCCAAGGCATACGGCACCGGCTCGCCACCGATGATCAGGATGCGTTTGTCGCCCTTGACGATTTCGGGAATGTAGCGCTGCGCCATGATCGTCTGCTGACCATTATCGGTGAGCGTTTCGAGAATGGCATTGAGATTGGCGTCGTTAGGCTGCAGACGGAAAATACCCGTGCCGCCCATGCCGTCCAGCGGCTTGACGATGACGTCCTTATGCTCGGCATAGAACGCCTTGATTCGCGCCATGCTGCTCGTCACGAGGGTCGGCGTCGTCAACTCGGGAAACTCGGTGATCGCGAGCTTCTCGGGATGATTGCGGATGGCCGATCCCTGATTGAAGACGCGCGCGCCCTTGGCTTGCGCGTAATCGAGCAACTGCGTGGAATACACGTATTCCATGTCGAACGGCGGATCCTTGCGCATCAGCACGGCGTCAAACGCCGCAACCGGCTGCTCCGCCGCCTCGCCGCGTGCCGTCCACCAGTCATGCCCGTGCAGATCCGCATCGGACACAAGCGCGATGGGTTCGTAACGAGCAAACACGGTGCCGTGATCGATGTACAGATCGCTTTGCAGTGCCACCGACAGCGTATGACCCCGCGCGTGCAGTGCACGCATCATGGCCACGGACGAATCCTTGTACGCCTTCAGCCCGGGCAAGGGATCCAACACAAACAATACATGCATGACAGCATCCAATACGTGAGCCGCCCTCCCGCAGGAAAGGCGGCTTAAATCAACAGCGCAATGGCTCCGGCCGCCGTACGCGACAGGTGCATCGCGACGCGCCGATCACGTCCTGAAGGTCAGGATGATGCCGAATCAGGCTTGGCAGGCGTCACTTTTTTCTTGGGCGACAGCACCATGATCATCTGACGGCCTTCCAACTTGGGCATGGCCTCGACTTGAGCCAGCTCAAGCAAGTCGTCACGCACACGTTCCAGCATACGCATCCCGAGGTCTTGGTGGGCCATCTCGCGCCCACGGAAACGCAGCGAAACCTTCGCCTTGTCGCCCTCTTCGAGGAATCGCTTCAGGTTGCGCAGCTTGACCTGATAGTCACCCTCGTCGGTCGCGGAACGGAACTTGACTTCCTTGACCTGGATGACCTTCTGCTTGCCGCGCGCTTCGGCCTGACGCTTTTGTTCTTGGTACTTGAACTTGCCGTAGTCCATGAGCCGGCACACGGGCGGCTCTGCATTGGGCGCAATCTCGACCAGGTCGACATTGGCTTCTTCAGACAATTTGAACGCATCGGCAAGCTTGACGATACCTAACTGTTCCCCATCCAATCCGATCAGTCGCACTTCGGGGACACGGATTTCACCGTTGATGCGATTTGCTTTTTCAGTGGCGATGTTGACAACTCCTAGTAATTAAACGACAGCAGGTTCAGGTTGCACGATCGACTGCACGACGTTGCGGCGCAGCGCCACATCTTCGTTCAAACGTCCGACGAAATCCTCGAAGGGAATGGCGCCCAGATCCAGACCGCCCAACCCACGAACCGCTACTTTGCCAGCTTGCCTTTCTTTATCGCCCACGACAAGGATGTACGGGACTTTCTGCAAGCTGTGTTCTCTGATTTTATAAGTGATTTTTTCACCACGCAAATCAGACTGAACTCTAAAGCCTTGTTTTTTCAAGCTTTGTGTGATTTCGGCGGCGTATTCAGCCGATCCTTCCGAAATGCAGCACACCACAGCTTGAATCGGCGCAAGCCACGGCGGCATCGCGCCAGCGTGGTTTTCAAGCAACATACCGATGAAGCGCTCGAACGATCCCAGGATCGCCCGATGCAACATCACGGGCGTGCGGCGCTGATCCTGGGCATCGACGAACTCGGCGCCCAAGCGCTGCGGCATTGAAAAGTCGACTTGAATCGTGCCGCACTGCCAATGACGGCCGATCGCATCCTTAAGCGTGTACTCGATCTTGGGACCGTAGAACGCGCCCTCACCCGGTGACACCTCAAACGCACATCCGGTGCGACGCAGACTTTCCATCAACGCGTCTTCGGCGCGGTCCCAGGTTTCATCGGACCCGATCCGCTTTTCAGGACGCGTGGCGACCTTGAACAGCACTTCGTTGAAACCGAAATCGCGATACACCTTTTGCAGGAGTGCGGTAAACGCCGCGCACTCGTCCTGCAATTGATCCTCGGTACAGAAAATGTGGCCGTCATCTTGCGTAAAGCCGCGCACCCGCATCATGCCGTGCAACGAACCCGAGGGCTCATTGCGATGGCATTGACCGAACTCGCCATATCGCAACGGCAGATCGCGATAAGAATGCAGGCCCGAATTGAAGATCTGCACGTGGCCAGGGCAATTCATCGGCTTCAAACCGTACATGCGGTTTTCGGACTCTGTCGTGAACATGTTTTCACGATAGTTTTCCCAGTGGCCCGTTTTTTTCCACAACGACAGATCGAGAATCTGGGGCGCCTTCACTTCCTGGTAGCCGTTGTCGCGGTACACGCCACGCATGTATTGCTCCACCTGCTGCCATAACGCCCAGCCCTTGGGATGCCAGAAAATCAGGCCCGGCCCTTCTTCCTGGAAATGGAACAGGTCGAGATCACGGCCCAGCTTGCGGTGGTCGCGCTTTTCAGCCTCTTCCAGCATGTGCAGGTAAGCGTCCTGATCTTCCTTATTGGCCCAGGCGGTGCCGTAGATGCGTTGAAGCATCTCGTTATTGCTGTCGCCACGCCAATACGCGCCGGCAACCTTCATCAATTTGAAGACCTTGAGCTTGCCGGTCGACGGTACGTGCGGGCCACGGCAAAGATCGGCGAAGCTGCCTTCGCGATACAGGCTGATGTTTTCATTGGACGGGATCGACGCAATGATTTCGGCCTTGTAGTCTTCGCCGATGCCCTTGAAGAACGTGACCGCATCGTCGCGTTTCCACTCTTCGCGCGTCACCGGCTCGTCGCGCTTGGCGATCTCAGCCATCTTTTTCTCGATCGCAGCCAGATCGTCGGGCGTAAATGGGCGCTTGTACGAAAAGTCGTAATAGAAGCCGTTGTCGATGACCGGACCAATGGTGACCTGCGCATCCGGAAACAGCGACTTGACCGCATAGGCCAAAAGGTGCGCGGTCGAGTGGCGAATCAGGTCCAGCCCGTCGGCATCCTTGGCGGTCACGATCGCAAGCTGCGTATCGTGGTCGAGTACGAAGCTCGTATCGACGAGTTTCGTCGTGCCATCCGCACCGGTTACTTTCCCGCCGAGCGCGGCGCGAGCCAAACCTGCGCCGATCGACTGAGCGACCTCGGCGACGGTGACTGGTGCCGGATAAGCGCGTTGCGACCCGTCAGGCAAAGTAATCTGAAGCATGGGATTCCTGAGTAAAAAAGAAAAACGCGGCCTTTGAGCCGCGTCGTCCAGAAGTCTTGTCGGGATGAACTACAAGGTGACCGGCACCTTGCCCGAACACAAACCACCGGCGCGGCGTGTCGCGCAAGTGCGTGTCGTTCGAGTCAACGTTCGCCAAGTCATGAATGCTTTCATCATCACGTAAGTCTACCACGCAGCCCTGGATTTACCAGCCGACAATTATCCATCGTTGGGCTGAAGCAACCAGTAACGCTCGCTGCCCGCCTCGGAAAATGCATCGGCAGCAATTCCGACGGCCATCAATTGGCTCGCATACACAGCCAGCGCGCGCGTTTTCGCCTCTCCTGCGCCGCGGGTAGCGGTCGCATCGCGCCAGAGCGGCGTCGCCGCCACACGCGTCGCAGCAATGCCGGCTGCGCCAAGTGCGCGCAGTCGTGACTGCACCACACCCGCACGCGCGGCGTAAGGCAAATCCTCATATGCCAGCCACTGCATCGCGCCTCTGTACTGACGCATCGCTTCAAGCGCGCCAGCGTGAATACGTTCGTGGTCGCAATGGTGCAGTCCCAGCGGCAATAGCACCGTGTCTGGCCGCCATTCAGCAATCGCCGCCGCAACGGCGGTCGCCACATGGCGCACCGAGGGCAACGCACCGTACTGGCTATCGAGAAAATCTTCGTAGTGAGCCTGCACATCGAGAATCGCCATCGCCGCGCCATCTTCCGCACGGCGCGCTGCCATGGCGGCAGCGCTGCTCTCAAATCCACATCGGGCATCCCACTCGCCTATGCCGTAGTCGCCGGCTGGTGGGCCCGCCAGGAGGGTCACCACATGCGCCTTCGCGCTGGCGCTCATCAACATCCCGCAACTAATGGCGGCGTCATCCAGATGCGGCGAGAGCACGAGCACGACACCTGGGTCGATCACGCTGTCCAATCAAACGCCCCGAACGAGGGGGATCAACGGCTCGGTCAGCGGCGTGAGCGCCTCTTCCGCCATCGATGACAAGCGATTGAGCAAGGTGGCGAAGCCCCCTTCCGCCCGACCGATCCGGCGTGAACTGGTTGCGACACGCGGTCGAGCGCTCCAAGCGACGTTGGCGCCTGTAGCGAGAAGCGCATTCACCAAGCCAACGTCCTCACTTAGTGCAAGCGCCGGAAAGCCGCCGGCGCGCCGGTACGCGGTCGCATCCACGCCCAAATTCGCACCATGAATGTGCGTGTGGCCGTCGCAATCCATATACGCCGCCTCGTACGCCTGCCGCACCGCGGCGCTATATGGCGTCCAATCGTCCACGGCGACGACGCCACACACGGCATCCGCACCTAATGACAGTTGATCGGAAAGCCACGTCGCACTCACCTGCGTATCGGCGTCCGTAAAGGCCAACCAACGTGCCCCCATCGTCATCAGCACCGCAGCCCCCGCACCCCTGGCCACACCTACGTTGCGCGCGTGAAGTGTCGCGCTGTGCACGCGACACTGTGACACGATCAACGACGTCGCATCGGTACAGGCATCCATCATCACGAGGATTTCGACCGGCTCGCCGGCCAATGCCGGGTCCACGGCTGCGCGCTGCAGGGCGCTCAGACACCGAGCGATGCTGGCCGCTTCATTATGTGCCGGTACGCAGATGCCGATCATGCCAAGCCTTCGCGCTGGGCGACCGATTGGAGGTCACGCGTCCACACATCGAGGAGGAAGTCGCGCTCGCGATGGGAGACCTGATGATTCAATCCATTCACATTGGTAAAGGCATCGTGCACAGCTTTGGTCTCGAGCTGACGCGCATCGAAGGCATCGCGCCAATGGCAGGCGACGACAACGGCGTCATCCGCCAGTGCGCCTTCCAGCCGCGCGACGAATCGGGCCCAATGCCCCACATCGAAGTAGTACCCCAATTCGCTGACCACAATGAGATCGAATTTTCCGGGAGGCCAATCGTCGGGTAGCGTGCCTTGCGTGATGGCAATGCGCCCGCATCCTGGGAAGCGCGCACGAGCTTGCGACACTGCGCGGGGGTGCAAGTCCATGGCGACCACGGCGTCACAGCGATCCAGAAGCAGTGCCGTGAAATCGCCATTGCCGCACCCGGGCTCAAATGCCCGATGAAAGCGCTCACGCGGCAACACCGCATCGAGCAGCTTGCGTTTGCGCGACTCATACCAGCGGGTCTTAATGGACCACGGGTCGTCCTTCGCACCATAGAGCGCGTTGAAATAGGTCACATCCACGGCATCCGCGCCAGGCCGCGCCATCGACGCGCCATCATTCAACGCCGCCGGGATGTCGTGCTCATTCACAAGCGCCACGGATCGTCTCCCTCAACCGTTTCGGCAATATGTCTTCCGATGGCGGCCAGATCGCGGTCGCCATGACTCTGCCGTACAAACACCGGCAGATCCGCAAATCGCCGGGCCATGTTTTCGTCACGACACATCGGGCCGGCACCTAGAACCCCGGCCGCCTGTTCCAGCACGACGCGTACGGTGTCCTCGACCGCGCAACGCGTACGCAACGTCAGGACCCGGGCGTCGCGATGCGGCCAGGCATCGATCTCTTTCCCCGCCACGATCAACAGCGCTCGCGCGCTGGCCATGGCGCGATCCACACGCCCGAGCGCCGCTTGATTGAGCGCGTCGCCGCGCCGGGCCACCGTCCGGCGCATGGCATCCGCGATGGGCTGCAGCCCGCCAAACCAGCACGCTGCGATCCCTGCGCCACCATGCCAGAACCCTGGTCGGCCCACGTACTCTCCTGGCATGCCTACCGGATAAGCGACCGCATCGTCGAACAGCACATCCACACTTTCCGTCGCCGCCATACCAACCGCATGCCAGCCGTCTTCGGTGATGCGCACGCTTGGCTGACGGAGATCCACGGCGGCCAGCATGGCGTCGCCGTTTGGCGTCCAACAACTCACAAGGGCGTGGGTCATACCGCGCGCGCCCGAGCACCACGCCTTGCGGCCGCGCAGGCACAGCCGACCGGCTGCGTCCACACTCGCTTCAACCCGAGCGTCCGGCGGCTCGGCCGCCCATACCGCCCACACCGACCGATCGTCTGCTACCGCACGCGCGAGCGCCGACGGCACACCCAGCTCCGCCAGGATGGCAATCGCGTCCGCGTGTGCCTCAAACAGCTTGATCAAGGTCATGTCTTGCGCAGCGACCTCGGCAAAAGCGCGCCAGCGCATCAGCGTCGAACCCGAGCCGGGCTTGGGCAGGCTGCCATAGCGGGCAATCACGCCTATGAGCCGTGTCAATGGCGGATAGCCGCGGCCTGCTGGCGTGCCCGCAGCCGGCATGGCAGCCGCAGCAAGGCGATCCGGAACAAGGATGGTGTCGGGCATAAGTTGGAGATAACCGGAAAAGGCGCGCGAACCAGGGAATAGCGGTCGCGAACACGGTTAGAGCAATCGACGTACCCACTTGTATGCCAACCTTTGATATTGCCAAGAACGCGAGGTAAGTCCGTCCGGTTTGCGTATTCGTGCTTAAAAAACCGGACTGCAATACGTAAGATCAAGTTACGGTCCACCGCGCGCTTGCTCTTGCGTGCGTCGCGCCTAACCGACAACTTACCGAGGAGACCGATGAACCCGATCCGCACCCCCACGCCGCCGACGTTACCGGACACCTTTGGCACCCCTCAACCCCAGGTTGCCGCGCCACGTCGATATTCCCTCTCGGCAAGGCCCCGCCATAGCATCCGGATCGCCATTCTCGACGACCATCCCATCATCACCATGGGCGTCACCAACTACCTGTCCACCCAGCCGGACTTTGAAGTCGTACATGCTGAAAATTCGAGCGCGCGCCTCATCGAGCGATTGCGTGCCGAAGCCTGCGACGTGGCCATTCTGGATTTCTATATGCCGCTCGAACCCTCAGATGGCGTCGACCTGTTGCGCCGCGTGCGCCGCAATTTCCCCGAGATCACCATCATCGCGTTTTCGGCCGGCCGGCGCGATCACACCGAATACGCCGCCTACAAGGCCGGCGCCAACGCTTACCTCCCCAAACAGGAACGTCTGCCCATTTTGCCGGGGCTGATCCGCATGGCGATGGAGACGCCACGATCGTTCTTCAGTTGCCGAGATGGCAAAGTGCTCAACAGCCGACCCATGCGCCCGGATGAGCGACTGACGACCGCAGAAGTGGAAATTCTTCGGCACATCGTCTTGGGTATGTCCGTCACTCAAATCGCGCGCAAGCTTCTACGCAGCAAGAAAACCGTGAGTACCCACAAGCGGCGAGCGATGGGCAAACTAGGACTGTCGGACGACCTTTCACTCGCCCTCTACTTGCGAGACAAGTTTGGCCAACCGATGGACGCATGAGACATGAAAAGGCGCAGGAGCACGGCCCGGGCGAATGATGATTCGTCCATGAACTGTGTTACCGGGCCGGGCGCAGGCGCAAGCCGATGGATCTTTTTGCTGGATGAGTGCGTTCGAGCCAGGGCAACTCACGCTTGAGCAGCATGGGCCGAAAATCTCTCACGCAAACGAAAAACCCCGCAACGAACGAGTCGTTGCGGGGTTTTATGTGATTCGATTGACACGTCAATCGAATCACACGCATTTTGGTAGGCGATACTGGGATCGAACCAGCGACCTCCACGATGTCAACGTGGCGCTCTAACCAGCTGAGCTAACCGCCTGCGAAGAAAAAGATTATATCCTGTCTTTTTATCGTTCGTCAACTCGTGTCCACACAGATTTCGGAATCGGTGTTTCATCGGCACTGCGAACCGCCGCCACGAAGGCTTTGATCCGCGCGTCATCCTTGATTCCTGGACCCTGCTCCACACCACTGCTGACGTCCACTGCCCAGGGATGAGTGTGGCGAATCGCGGTGCAGACGTTGTCCGGCGTCAACCCGCCAGACAATATGATTCGCGGCGCGTCGATCTCGGCGCGGACGTCGGTCAACAATCCGTGATCGAAACCGTGGCCACTGCCGCCATAGCCTGCACTGTCGCTATCGAAAAGCCAACCCGCCGCGCCGGCGAATGGCCGTGCCGCCGCCAGTACTGCCCGGCCATCGGGGATCGCCGCGGCACCCACCCTGAACGCGCGCAGATAAGGATGGCCAAAGCGCGCACATTGGTCCGGAGTCTCGTCGCCATGAAACTGAAGCAGGTCCGGCCGTACGGCGTCCACCACACGCTCGACTTCTTCGTCGGTCGCATTGACGAACAACGCTACGAGCTGCACAAAGGGCGGCAGTGCGCGCCGCAATGCCGCAGCTCGCTCAGGGGTGACGTAGCGCTTGCTCTTCGCATAGAACACCATGCCAATCGCATCGGCACCGGCAACCGCAGCCGAAACCACATCCTCTTCGCGCGTCAGTCCGCAGATTTTGATTCGTGTACGCATGCCTTTCCGTCAGGAAAAATTGAGATCGAGGTTGGATGAGGACTTGCTCCCCGGCCAAATGCCTAGGTGCTACACCGAAGCATAGCGCGCGCGTCGCCCGGTGAACGCTAGCGTGACTGAAAGGGCGCCAGTAGCGTCGCCGCACCATCCAGATCGCCAAGATCGAAACGGGACTCGTAAGTGATCGCCGAGAGGTACAAGCCATCTGGCGAAAACGTGGCGGCGGCCTGGGTGCGATCGCGTGCCGCCAGTAACGCAAGCATCCAATTCGGTTCTTGCCGCCTCTGCCCGATTTGCAAAAGCGCGCCCATGAGGTTGCGAATCATGTGATGCAGGAACGCGTTGGCTTCGAATGTGAACACCACAAACGAGCCGATGGCCGCAATCTCCACGCAGAGCATGGTTCGCACAGGGTGCTTCGCCTGACATTGCGACGAGCGAAAGCTAGAGAAATCGTGCGTACCCACCAACGCCGCAGCCGCTTGGCGCATCACGTCGATATCGAGTGGCTGATGACACCACCCCACTTTGCCGGCCCATAGCGTGGGTCTGGTTCGCCCCTGCCACAACACGTACGTGTACCGCCGGGCGCGTGCAGAAAATCGCGCATGAAAATCGTCGGGCACTTCACGCGCCCACTGGATACCGATACTGGGCGGCAAAAACGTGTTGACGCCTCGCACCCACGACTCTTCGCGTCGAATCAATGCAGTATCCAAATGCACCACCTGCATGGCGGCATGAACGCCGGTGTCGGTGCGACCCGCACATATCGTGGGCACTGGCGCGCCGGCAAACTTGGCCAATGCGCGCTCCAGCTCGTCTTGTACCGTCACACCGTGCGGCTGCGTCTGCCATCCTTGCCAGGACGCGCCATCGTAGGCGAGCCCCAGTGCGATTCTCGGCATGGATCAGCCTTGACGCCGAGGCGGCGTGGGCTCGTCCGACGGCGGCTCGTCGAGGTCGAGATTGATCTTGCGCAGACGCGGATCGATTTCAACCGGTGCCACCGACGGCGCGACGCGACGAAAATCGTCATCATCGGCATCGCCGTCGTCGTCATCTTCGCGGCGCGCGGCAGCGCGCCTGAATGCCCACGCCACGATGAATGCCACGATCGCCAGCAGCGCCGTGATCACCACCAGCAAATTATCCGAAAGCCAAGCCGGCAATGACGACGCACTTTCGCTGTCGTTCGCACTCGCCGTACTGGCGGTGCCGCCGAGTGCTGTGGGTGCAGCCGCACCCGGCGAACCGATCGCAGCGCCCGCCGTCCCACTTGAGCCTGCGCCTGTGCCCGTCTGTGAACCTGTGCCGGATCCCGTGGTCGGCCCGGTGCCGCCCGGTGTGCTACTGCTCCCCACGCCGCCGGCACTCGGCGCGCTGCTGCCTGCACCGGTGCCGTCTGCGGCCGCGCCTGAAGCGCCAGTTGCGCCGCTCGCGGCCGATGTGCTGCCGGTTGCCGTCGCAGGACCGTTTTGCGCGTTCGCGCCTGGGTTCGTTGTGCTTGGGCTCGTTGTGCCTGGGCTTGTTGCGCCTTGAGTTGCTCCGCCTTGAGTTGCTCCGCCTTGCGCTGAAGGGACAGACTGAGCCGTGCCTGCAGACTGTGCGCCTGCACCAGCCTGACCGACAGCGCCGGGCTGACCTGCGGCCCCCGTCTGCCCCACGGCGTTGGACTGGCCTGACCCGCTCGTCTGCGGAGAGGTGCCTGACGGATTCGTCTCACTCGTTTGCCTTGGGCTACGGACGCCATCCGCCGGGGATCCCGGAACGGCAGTTGCCCCAGACTGGCCCGCCGTGCCGGGCTGGCCTGAGACAGCCGCCGGATTGACCGAACCCGGCAACGCCCCACCGGTGACGTTCGCACCGGCAGCGCCGCCCACGCCAGCACCAGCACCAGCACCAGCACCAGCACCAGCACCGGCACCGGCACCATTGGAACCCGAACCTGGCGCTGCATTCGGATTCGTCGCGCTTCGATTCAGCGCATCCACATCGCGCTGCAACGCGTCGACCCGACCGCCTTGCTCGGTGAGCGCGCGCGCGTTGGCAGCGCGTGCCTCCTCCGGCGAGGCACTCCCCGAGTTGCCGCGACCGATGGCGGCATTGCTTGCCCCACCACCCGCAACCGTATTGCCAGCACCTGAGGCCCCAGAGCCTGATGCGCCCCCGCCCTGCCCGGTCGCCCCGGCGGTGTTCCCCGCACCCGCACCGGCCGCAGCACCAGCACTGCTACTTGCACTTGCCCCAGCGGCTGCCCCTGCGCCGCCAGCGGCTGCATTGCCCGCACCACCCGCTCCGGCGGCGGTGCCGCCCGCGCCCGAAGGACTTGTCGTCGACACCGCTTCGTCGCCGGCAGAGAGCCGCAGACGATCCTGAGCGCGATTCGCACCTGCGGCGCCGCTGCCGTCAGTGCCTTCCACCCGGCCACTCGCCGCTGCACCGCCAACCGAGGGCGCCAGCGCGGCGCCACGTGCGGCGCGCCCGCGATAGACGTCGAAGTCGGCCAACTGCTGCAAATAAAGGCGCTTGGCGTCTTCGGGGTTTTCCGCGCGAATCGTGGCCGCATCCGGCACCGTCAAGCGCGCGCCGGTTTTGACCAGGTTCATATTGCCCTGGATGAATGCGTCCGGGTTGGCGCGCCACATCGCCACGATCATTTGGTAATAGGTGGCCCCCGATACCCGCCGCGCCATCGCAATTTCCGACAACGTGTCGCCGCTGCGAACAGCGACGGTGCGTGCACCTCGCGGCGCGCGGGGCGCGGTCGATGCGGCTGGTGCCGGCTGCACAGCCGGTGCGCGAGCCGGCAAGGAAGCCCTGTCTACGGGTGAAGACTCCGGCCCAGCCAGAGGCAAATCGGGGGTGTGCCAGCCCTGGGCGTCAGGCTGCGCCAAGACTGTGAATTGAACTTGCCGCCTGCCGGTAGGCGACGTACTGATCAACAGAATGTCGATTGCGGAGTCGGTCGGTGCCTGTGTCGACGAAATGCGCAACACGCGTGACGATGGTGTGGCACCCGGTTCAAGCGCAACTTGAAACGTCGACAGCGGCGCGGGCGGCGTCAGCCCGGCTGCCTGCCAGGACGCTGCATCCGCGAGTCCGACACGCAGCGTGTCGACCTCCTGTGCCGTCAAATTCGTCACGGGCACCGAGACCAGCAACGGCGCGCCCGCTGGCGATAACACGCGTGCATGCCCGAAGTCGGCCGCCACGGCGGGCGCTGCCGCCAAGGCTACAAAAATCGCGGCAAGCGCCGACGATAGCGGCGCACGAGCGTGCGACGGAGTTCGGATAAGGCGTGCGTTCATGAACAGATATCCGTTGGGAAAGCTATCTGGACACCGCCTCGACGACGGCGCGAGGAAGAAAAAAGGCGCGCCGCTGAAGGGCGCGCGTTACATCAGGCTTCCGAAAGCGCGATGCGGAGCATCCGGCGCAGCGGTTCGGCCGCGCCCCACATCAACTGATCGCCCACAGTGAAAGCGCTCAGGTACTCGCCGCCCATCGACATCTTGCGCAGACGTCCAACGGGAATATCCAGGGTGCCCGTCACAGCCACCGGCGTCAGACCAGCCATCGACGCTTCCTTGGTGTTGGGAATCACCTTCGCCCAATCCGTGCCCTGGGCAATCAAGGCTTCAATTTCATCCAGCGGCACATCGCGCTTGAGCTTGATGGTCAACGCCTGGCTATGGCAACGCATGGCGCCAATCCGCACGCACAATCCATCGACCGGCGTTTCGGCGGTGCCGAAAGCAGGCCCGCGACCCAGAATCTTGTTGGTTTCAGCGCCAGCTTTCCATTCCTCGCGCGACACGCCATTGCCCAGATCCTTGTCGATCCAGGGAATCAAGCTGCCCCCCAAAGGCACACCGAAATGCTCCTGCGGCAAGGCCGGGTTCTTCTGCATATCCAACACTCCCCGATCGATCTCGAGAATCGCCGAGGCAGGATCGTCCAGCAGCGGACGCACCGACTCATTCAACTGGCCGAACTGCGTCAGCAGCTCGCGCATGTGCTGCGCGCCGCCGCCCGAAGCAGCCTGATAGGTCATGGACGTCATCCAATCGACCAGATCGTTATTGAACAAACCAGCCAAGCCCATCAGCATGCAGCTGACCGTGCAATTGCCGCCCACGAAGTTACGCACACCGCGCGCGAGCGCAGCATCGATCACCGGCCGATTGACGGGATCGAGCACGATGATCGCGTCATCGGCCATGCGCAACGTGCTGGCGGCATCGATCCAGATCCCCTTCCAGCCCGCGTCGCGCAACTTCGGATAGACGGCCGACGTGTAGTCGCCGCCTTGCGCGGTGACGATGATAGGCAGCTTTTTAAGAGCGTCAATGTCGTGAGCATCCTGCAACGCGCCGGCGCCATCAGCCCATTTCGGGGCGGCACCACCTGCGTTGCTCGTCGAGAAAAACACCGGCTCGAACATGGAAAAATCGTTTTCATCACGCATGCGTTGCATGAGAACCGAACCCACCATTCCTCGCCAACCGACAAGGCCCACTGCTTGCTTCATTTATCCGCTCTTAAAATCAAAGTTAATCGTCGGCGCGGCAAACCTGCCGCGCCCAGAGGGCTGAAATCAGCCTGCCAACGCTTTCAACACTGCATCACCCATCTGGGCCGTGCCCACCTTCTCGGTATTTTCCTCGAAGATATCGGCAGTGCGATAACCGGCCGCGAGCACTTTGCGCACCGCCGACTCGATACGGTCGGCCTGCGCCGGCAATCCTAAAGAATACCGCAACAACATCGCGGCCGACAAAATCGTCGCCAATGGGTTGGCGATATTTTGCCCGGCGATGTCCGGCGCCGACCCGTGGCTGGGCTCGTAGAGACCCTGTCCCGACGAATTCAGCGAGGCAGACGGCAGCATCCCAATGGAACCCGTCAGCATGGCTGCTTCATCGGAAAGGATATCGCCAAAGATGTTGCCGGTAACGATCACGTCGAACTGGCGGGGCGCCTTGACCAACTGCATGGCCGCGTTATCCACATACATGTGCGAAAGCTCGACGTCCGGATATTCCTTGGCCACGTCGATGACGATATCGCGCCAGAACTGCGATGTTTCGAGCACATTGGCTTTGTCGACGCTGCACAGCTTGCGATTTCGCTTTTGCGCCGATTCGAAACCGACCTTGGCGATACGGCGAATTTCCGACTCGGCATAACGCATCGTGTCGTACCCTTCGCGTTCGCCGGCAAACTGGCCGTCGACCGCCGTTCGTACGCCACGCGGCTGACCGAAGTAAATGTCACCCGTCAGTTCGCGAATGATCAGGATATCCAGGCCCGACACGATTTCGGGCTTCAGCGACGACGCGCTGGCCAGCTCCGGATAGAGAATGGCCGGGCGCAGGTTGGCAAACAAACCCATTTGCCGGCGCAACCCCAAAATGGCCTGCTCGGGGCGATGCTCGCGCGGCAATTTGTCGTATTTCCAGTCGCCCACCGCGCCAAACAGCACGGCCGAAGACGCCTGCGCCAATGCGAGCGTTTCCGGCGGCAACGGATGCCCCTTCAAATCGTATGCGGCACCACCCACGGGCGCTTCGTCGATCGACAGATCGAGACCCAGCGCTTTGAGCACGCGTACGGCCTGCTCCATGATTTCCGGGCCGATGCCGTCTCCAGGCAATACCGCGATCTTGTGCGTCATATCCACATCCAAAAATAAACGTTTTAAAAGCCGATTGCGTCTGCTCCCACAGACGCAATCGATGCCCTGCTATGACCGCCCGATGCGGTCAACGAATCAGCGGTTGACTCTCAAGCCAAGGATGACGCGCAAGACGCTCCGCTTCGAATCCACGGATCTTGTCCGCCTTCTGCAGCGTCAATCCGATATCGTCGAACCCGTTGATCAGACAATACTTGCGAAACGGTTCGATATCGAACGGGAGGCTTTCGCCGCCGGCCGTCACAACCTGCTGCGATTCAAGATCGATACGCAAACGGTATCCAGGGAATGCCTTGACCTCGTCAAACAGCCGCGCCACCTGCATTTCCGACAACACGATCGGCAACAGGCCGTTCTTGAAGCTGTTGTTGAAAAAGATATCGGCGTACGACGGCGCAATGATCGCGCGAAACCCGTACTGGGTCAGTGCCCAGGGCGCGTGCTCGCGGCTCGAACCGCAGCCGAAATTCTTGCGCGCCAGCAAAATCGACGCGCCTTGGTAGCGTGAATGATTGAGCACGAAATCGGGGTTGATCGGCCGCTTGGCGTTGTCCATCCCAGGCTCGCCGTGGTCCAGATAGCGCAATTCGTCGAACAGATTGGGGCCGAAACCCGTGCGTTTGATCGACTTCAGAAACTGCTTGGGAATAATCAGGTCGGTATCGACATTCTCGCGATCGAGAGGTGCCACCAAACCATCGAGTGTTTTAAAGGCTTCCATCATGCTCACCGAAAAGTTCTAACGTCGACGAAATGACCGGCCACTGCGGCAGCGGCCGCCATGGCAGGGCTGACCAGATGCGTACGGCCGCCCTGACCCTGCCGGCCCTCGAAGTTGCGATTGGAGGTCGACGCGCAACGCTCGCCCGGTTCGAGACGGTCGGCGTTCATCGCCAGACACATCGAACAGCCTGGTTCGCGCCATTCGAAGCCCGCCGCCAGGAAGATCTTGTCCAACCCTTCCTGCTCGGCTTGCAACTTGACCAGGCCCGACCCCGGCACCACCATGGCTTGCTTGACGTTCGAGGCGACATGCTTGCCTCGCGCGACGGCAGCAGCCGCCCGCAGATCTTCGATCCGCGAATTGGTGCACGACCCAATGAACACGCGATCGACGCGAATATCGGTCAACGGCGTATTGGGCTTCAGACCCATATATTCAAGCGCGCGAACCATTCCGCTGCGGCGCACATCGTCTTTTTCGCGATCGGGATCCGGCACCCGGCTATCCACCGGCAACACCATTTCCGGCGATGTGCCCCAGGTCACCTGCGGCTTGATATCGGCTGCTTTCACATCCACCACGCGATCGAACGTCGCGCCGGCATCGGAGTGCAGCGTGCGCCAATAAGTGACGGCTTGATCCCACAGCACGCCCTTGGGCGCGAACGGCCGGCCGCGGAAGTAGGAAATCGTTTTATCGTCAACGGCCACCATGCCGGAACGGGCACCTGCCTCGATGGCCATGTTACAGACGGTCATCCGGCCTTCCACCGACAACCCACGGATGGTGCTGCCGGCGAATTCGATTGCGTGACCCGTACCGCCAGCCGTGCCGATGATGCCGATCACATGCAGCACGACGTCTTTGGCCGTACAGCCCACCGGCATGTCGCCCTCCACCCGGATGAGCATGCTTTTCGCTTTCTTCATCAACAGGGTTTGGGTGGCCAGCACATGTTCAACCTCGGACGTGCCAATGCCGAACGCCAATGCGCCCAACGCACCGTGGGTACTCGTATGCGAATCGCCGCAGACCACGGTCATGCCGGGCAGCGTGGCGCCCTGCTCGGGTCCGATCACATGAACGATGCCCTGACGCAGGTCGGTCATGCGAAATTCGGTGATCCCATACTTTTCGCAGTTGTCATCCAGCGTGTCCACCTGCAATTTGGACACGGGATCGTCAATACCTTGCGCACGATTCATCGTGGGCACATTGTGATCCGCCACCGCCAGGTTGGCGCCGATCCGCCACGGTTTGCGGCCCGCCAGCGACAGCCCTTCAAAGGCTTGCGGACTGGTGACCTCGTGCAACAGATGCCGGTCGATATACAGCAAACAGGTGCCGTCTTCTTCCTGGTGGACGACGTGAGCGTCCCACAGTTTGTCGTAGAGTGATTGAGGCATGGTGCCCTCTCTGGCTGGTCTTGGCGCGAAATCGCGTTGGACGTCCATTATCGGCACCGAATTAACCTAGCACAAGACCAGTTCTCATACTAGTACAATCACCACTATCCTGAGAGGTTTTTAAGGCTGTGGCGGGGTCACGCACTGCGCGCGGTGCATCATTGCGTGGTCGATCAGCACCAATGCCAGCAGCGCCTCGGCGATCGGCGTCGCTCGAATGCCGACGCAAGGATCGTGGCGGCCCAAGGTATGCACTTGTACCGGCGCGCCCGTCGAATCGATCGAGCGGCGATCGATCCGAATACTGGAGGTGGGCTTGATCGCCATCGACACCGTGATGGGCTGGCCGCTGGAAATGCCCCCCAGTACACCGCCCGCATGATTGCTTAAAAATCCGTCGGGCGTAATCTCGTCGCCGTGCTCCGATCCGCGCTGGGTAATGGCGCCGAAGCCGGCCCCGATCGAAACGCCCTTGACCGCATTCAGGCCCATCATCGCGTAGGCGATATCGGCATCGAGACGATCGTAAAGCGGTGACCCCCACCCGGCCGGCAGCCCTTCTGCCACCACTTCGATGCGAGCACCGATCGAATCGCCGTCGCGCCGCAGGTCATCCATATAGTCTTCGAGTTGCTGAACGATGCCTGCGTTCGGCGCGTAAAACGGGTTCTTCGACACCTCGTCCCAGCTCTCGAACGGGATCTCGATCGGACCCAACTGGCTCATGTAGCCCCGAATCGTTACGCCGTAATGCGCGGCAAGCCACTTCTTGGCAATGGCGCCAGCAGCCACGGTGGGCGCAGTGAGACGCGCGGAAGATCGTCCGCCACCGCGAGGATCGCGCCGGTCGTACTTCTTATGGTAGGTGTAGTCGGCGTGCCCGGGACGGAAGGTTTGCGCGATCGCAGAATAGTCCTTGCTGCGCGCGTCAGCGTTGCGTATCAGGAGTCCGATCGGCGTTCCGGTCGTCATGCCCTCATACACCCCTGACAGGATTTCGACCTGATCGGGTTCCTGACGCTGCGTGACGTGGCGCGATGTTCCCGGACGACGGCGATCGAGTTCGAACTGGATGTCCGCTTCGGTCAGTGGCAGGCCCGGAGGGCAACCATCCACAACGGCGCCGATGGCCGGACCATGAGACTCACCGAAGTTCGTCACGCAAAACAATTTACCGAAAGTATTGCCGCTCATCACATGACCTACCTCGAACAGCGCGTGCCGCACTGCTTCGAGAAAGTGAATAAATCGTTGGAAGGAGAAAGCCGGGATTATGACATTCCGGAATCGGCCAGCCGATCCACGCAATGTGGCCGCCCTTTCCTTCAAGGAAATATGGCCATCCTGTCCAACGCCAATGCGGCCACCACTGCTAAATGTTGCCGCCCTTTCTTTTGTCGCAAATCGCTGGCGGCACGCGAACGAGGGGCCACCCATCGGCACTGCGATCGATAGGGTTCATTTAGCTTGGGGAATCGTGAGCCGGCCGCGGCCGACGCACACCATGCGCCGCAACCCGAAGCAAGCCAGAGCGCAGGCCCGCCATCAAAAAAATTCGCGCATGTACATCCAAACCGAGCGCCGATGCGTATAGGCACAAAGGCTTAGGACTTTTGTCGAGCTCGATCCGTCACCGTTTTGATCGTCAGCGTCGTCAGGCGCTCACTTTTTGTACTCCTAACGCATGCATGCTCACCAATTTGCGAATTAACAACACCTGAATATGCCGGGATGTGACGCCACAAATGCCTGCAATTGTGCAGAATTGAACGTAAAAATTTGCGAATACGATTCCTATCGCCGTGGAAAGGCAATAAAGTGACATATAACGTATCAGATCGTTCGTTTCGCAACGTTTTTATACCCGCCGCTATCGGTTCGATAGGCAATCACATGCAACTTGAGTGACAGTTTCTTTCTATACTTTGGCTAGAGGACACAGGCCATTCGATTTAATCCCAAAGGCTGGCAGTGACCATTACAAACCTTGGAGATATTTGATGTCCCATCGCTTGCCGCTGCGAGCCTTGGTTGCTGCAATCGCATTGTGCGGGACCACCGCGCAGGCCCAAAACGCACAGCCGGTCACGAGTTTGAATCGCATCGTTGAACAGACGCTGCTGACGAATCCGGAAATCCAGACCCGATACCAAGATTTCCGCGCTTCGCTTGAAGGTCAATCGGTGGCGCGTGGCGGTTTTCTGCCTCAGGTGAATGCGCAAGGCTCCTACGGTCGTGAATACCGCAGCAACGTGCCCGACGCCGGGTCGTATAGCTGGACTCGTCCTGGATATAGCCTCGAACTGCGCCAGCTTCTGTTCGACGGCTTCCGCACCAACAACGACGTCAAACAACTTGGTTTCACCAAGTTGGCACGCTATTACGATCTGATGGCCGTCACGGACGAAACGGCCTATGCCGCCATTCAGTCTTACGCAGACCTGCAGCGCAACCGTGAGCTCGAAGAGTTGGCCAAGCACAACTTCGATCTGCACCGCGACACCATGGCGCAGATTCGTGAGCGCGCGATGTCCGGCGTCGGCCGCTACGTCGACCTGGAGCAGGCCTCCGGACGTCTGGCCTTGGCGCAGACGAATCTGTTTACGGAAAGCGCAAACGTATTGGACGTGACGCAACGCTATCGCCGCATCACCGGCGCGAGCCCGACTGCCGACATGTTGCCCATTCCGGACATGTCGAATCGACTTCCGGATCATCCCAAAGATTTTTCCGACTCGATCCGCCGCAATCCGAGCTTCCTCTCGACGCAGGCAAGCGTACAAGCGGCAAACGCAGGCATCAAGGTTGCCCAAAGCAACTATTCGCCCAAACTGGAAGTCGTCGCCACAACCGGGCGAGATCAATCCGAAGCCGATCCCGCGTATCGCAACGTGCAAAGCAGCAGCGTCCAGCTCGTCGCTTCGATGAATCTGTACCGCGGCGGCGCGGACGCCGCACGTGTGCGGCAAACGTCCGCCCAGGCTTATGCCGCACGGGATCTACGTAATTACACCTGCCGCAATATCCAGCAGGATCTTGCCGTGGCGTGGACGAACATCACGCGCTTGCGTGAGCAGATGCCCTTCCTCGTTCGTCATGAGCAGTCGACGAACAAGGTGCGCGATGCGTATCGCCAGCAATTCAACATCGGTCAGCGGTCATTGCTCGATTTGCTGGATACCGAGAACGAACTTTTCGAATCGCGTCGCGCGTTGGTCAACGGTCGCTACGACCTGCGCCTGGCCGAGTACCGCTGGCTGACGTTGTCGCACCGCCTGCTCAGTTCCCTGGAACTGATTCCGGCGCGCGACGATGTGCCCGAGGAAGAGCGCCTGCTCGAAAGCGACGAGAACATCATTGAAATGTGCGCGACCGATGCGCCCGATCAGGCGCGATTGCAGCCTGTAAAGGTGGAATACAACGAGGGCGTCTTGCCGCCCACATTGACGCCGCTGTATCCGACCTCGGGTGCATCGCCCGCACCGGCAACCGCTGCCGGGATGCCGGCGGCCGCCAGCGCACCTCGCTATGCGCCAGTGCGTGCGGCGCCCGTCGCACCCGAAGACCGTGCCATGGCGCGCCCGACATACCCCGCGGGCATGCCCGCTGCGACGCCCGCGCGTCAACCCTGAACGACTCGAGCCATGGCTAACGACGACAAAGATTTTTCAAAACTGGATGCGGACTTCGTTCGCGTGCTGGAAGACCTGGTCGACACGTTGATCGCCAACGGCACGCTGCGCCTGACCGATCTTCCGATCCAGGCGCAGCAAAAACTCAGTCAGCGCAAACAACAGCGCCGACGACTCACCGAGGATTTGGATCTTCTAGATGACGACGACGGACAAGTTATCTGAGCCTGCTGCAAGCACCTGGCGCACCGACCCGCGCGCCACGCACGAGGACCCCTTACTGGATTGCCTGGTTGAACTGACGCGCATTCACGGCGTACCGGCGACGGCGCAAGCGCTCTCGTCCGGGCTCCCGCTCGTCGACAACCGGCTGACGCCTTCGTTGATGCCGCGTGCAGCTGCGCGGGCGCATATGTCTGCACGTACCGTCAAGCGCACCCTCGACCGAATCGAACCGGCGTTGTTGCCGGCGATTCTGATGCTCAACGGCAACCGCGCCTGCGTGCTGCTGAAATCGGAAGGCGGCGTTTATTCGGTGGTATTCCCGGAGTCGGGTTCCAGCGCCGTCGACCTCGATGCCGAAACCCTCCAGGCGCAATTCAGCGGCCTGGTGTGTTTCGTTCGTCCGCAATTTCGCTTCGAAGCCCGATCGCCACAGGTGGCCGATGTGCGCGGGCGCCATTGGTTCTGGGCCGCGATCTTCGATAACCGAAGGCTTTACCGTGACGCGCTGATTGCCGCGTTGCTGATCAATATTTTTGCGTTGGCCACACCGCTCTTCACGATGAACGTGTACGACCGCGTGGTGCCCAATAACGCCGTCGAAACCCTTTGGGTGCTGACGATCGGCATCGGCCTGGTCATTCTGTTCAACTTCATTTTGACCACGGTGCGCGCGTATGTTGTAGACGTCGCAAGCAAACGGGTCGACACGCGGCTATCGTCATTGATCATGGAACGCGTGCTCGACCTGCGCATGGAGGGGCGACCCGCGTCGGTCGGCTCTTTCGCGGCCAATTTGCGCTCTTTCGAATCGATCCGCGACTTCATCGCCTCGGCCAGTATCACCACCTTGGTCGATCTGCCGTTCATCGTGCTGTTCCTGGCCGTGTTGGCGTGGATCTCACCGTGGATGGTGCTGCCGCCCATCGTCGCCATCATCATCGTCCTGCTCGTGTCGCTCGCTGCACAGGCGCGGATGGAAACGTTGACGATGTCGTCGTACCAGGCCAGCTCGCAACGCAATGCCACGCTCGTCGAGGCATTGACGGGCTTTGAAGCGGTCAAGACGCTCAACGCGCAAGGCGCGATGCAACGCAATTGGGAACGCTCCACCGAGTTCATCGCCCAGACCGGCGGCAAGCTCAAACTCATTTCATCGACGACCGTGAACTTCGTTCAGGTCATGCAGCAGCTCGTCTCGATCAGCGTGGTCGTGATCGGCGTATACCTCGTATCCGAAAGCAGCTTGTCCATGGGCGGCATCATCGCGTCGTCGATGATCGCGGGTCGCTGCCTGGTGCCGCTGGGCCAGGTGGCGGGCTTGCTGATGCAATATCAAAACGCGCGCACGTCACTTTCCTCGATCGACAACTACATGAAGCTGCCGGTCGAGCGGCCGGCCGATGCCAATTTCCTGCATCGCCCTGTTTTTCACGGTGCCCTGGAATTTCGCGACGTGACGTTCGGTTATCCCGGTAGCTCGCAAGCGGCCCTGAAGAAAGTCACCTTGAAATTCGCCGCCGGCGAGAAGGTGGGCATCATCGGGCGCATCGGCTCGGGCAAAACCACGCTCGAGAAACTGGTTCTGGGCCTGTACGCGCCCACCGAAGGCGCCGTGCTGATCGATGGCATCGACGTGCGCCAGGTCGATCCCGCCGATCTGCGGCGCGCGATCGGTTATGTTCCTCAAGACCCCACCCTTTTCTATGGCACGCTCAAGCAAAATCTGGCCATGGGTGCGCCCTTTGCCGACGATGCAAATATTCTTGCCGCCTCCGATCTTGCCGGCGTGACCGAATTCGCAAACCTGAACCCGAAGGGCTTCGACATGCTGATCGGCGAGCGCGGCGAATCGCTTTCCGGCGGACAGCGCCAATCGGTGGCCGTGGCGCGCGCGCTGATCAACGATCCCCCCATCCTGCTCTTGGACGAGCCCAGCAGCAATATGGATCATCAGAGCGAGGCGCGCTTGAAAGAACGCTTGCGCTCCGCGAGTGCCGACAAAACCGTCATCCTGGTCACGCACCGCACGGCGCTGCTCGATCTGGTCGACCGGTTGATCGTGATCGATGCCGGCACCGTAGTCGCAGATGGTCCTAAAGAACAAGTTGTCGAGGCCTTGCGCCAAGGCCGCGTTGGACGGGGAATGTAAAGATGGACATCAACCCTGCCACGCCCCGCCCCGGTTTCTTCGCACGCCTCGTACGGGCACCCCGCGATGTGTTCGTGTTCATGTTCGATCGTCTGCTCGAAGGCACCCGCTCGGGCCTGCCGAAAGAACGCACAAAATTTCCCGACGATGCCGAATGGGCCATCGCTCAGCAAGATGCCCGCGGCTCGCGGGTGTTGCTGTGGTTTGCGCTTTTCGTCGTGCTCATCCTCATTTTGTGGGCCGCGTTCGGCTACATCGATGAGGTTGTGCGCGGCGAAGGCAAAGTTGTGCCCTCGCGCCAAGTGCAGATCATCCAAAGTCTGGATGGCGGCATCGTCCAGGAAATCAACGTTCGTCCAGGCCAAACCGTCACCACCAACGAAGTGCTGCTGAAAATCGACTCGACGCGCTTTTCGTCCTCCTTGGGCGAAAACAATGCCGACTACCTGAGCCTCTCGGCGCGGGCCGCCCGGCTGCGGGCCATCGCTACGGGTGAGCCCTTCGTCGCGCCGCCGGATGTCCTGAAAGAAGCGCCCGCCTTGGTGGAAGCCGAGCGCAATGCCTGGAGTTCGCGCACCACGGAAATCAATGCCGCAGTATCGGTGGCGCGTGAGCAATACAAGCAACGTCAGGAGGAGCTTCGCGAAACGATCGCCAAACGCGATCAAGCGCAATCGGGTTGCTCATTGACGTCGCGTGAGCTTCAAGTGACGCAACCGCTTTTGAAAAGCGGCGCAGTGTCGGAAGTCGATCTGCTGCGTTTGCAGCGCGACGTCGCCCGATTTTGCGGCGAGGCCCGCGGCGCCGCCGCCCAGATCGATCGCATTCAGTCATCGATCAAGGAAGCCGAAAGCAAGATCGCCGAAACCGAACTCACCATCCGCAACCAGGCGCGCAGCGAATTGTCCGAGACGCAAGCCAAATTGTCGACACTCGAGCAAGGCAAGCTTGCCCTGGCGGATCGCGTACGCTTGGCCGAGATTCGTTCGCCGGTGAACGGCACCGTCAAAACGGTCTTTTCCAACACGGTAGGCGGCGTGGTTCAACCCGGTAAGGACATCATTGAAATTGTCCCCTCGGACGACACGCTCTTGCTCGAGGTACGCGTGCAACCGCGCGACATCGGCTTCCTGCGTCCCGGACAAGAAGCCGAAGTGAAATTCACCGCCTATGACTTTGCGATCTACGGTGGCCTGAAAGGAAAAGTAGAAACGATCGGCGCCGACACGATTACCGATGAGCGTGGCAATTCGTTTTACATCGTTCGTGTACGTACCGATAAGTCGACGGTCGGCGACCTGAACTTCCCCATCATCCCCGGGATGGTGGCCGAAGTGCATGTGCTCACTGGCAAGCGCACCGTCCTTCAGTATTTGTTGAAACCCGTCCTGCGGGCGAAGGCAAATGCATTCACTGAACGCTAAGTGCGAGAATCCTTGATATGGCTCAACTTCCCGTGCTCCTGCTCACCGACGACGATGTCCTCTGGCAACGTTGGCGCGAACTGAATACCAGCCGCTGGCTCCCTGCCCGTGGGCATACCTTCGCCGATCTCGTCCGGTGGCAGCAAAATCGCCGGCAATTGGCGCTGATCGATATGGACAGCAAAACGCTGCCGGCCGCAACCAGTGCCGAATGGAGGCCCTTGCTCGCCACCATGCAGCTGATCGCCACGACCTCGCACCCTTCCGACGATGCAGGTACCCAGGCAATCGGGGCAGGCTTCAGTGGCTATTGCCACGCCTTTGCACCGCCCGAGACCTTGTCTCAGGCGCTGGAAGTCGCCTCTGCCGGCGAGATCTGGATGGGGCGATCCCTCGTTACCCGCCTGCTGCGCATGGTCGATCAACGGCTGCCCGCGCAGGCATCGTGGGCCAGCCACAAGCTCACCGATCGTGAAAACGACGTGGCGCGGCGTGCTGCCGTAGGCGACTCCAATCTGGTTATCGCCACCGCGCTAGGCATTACCGAACGCACCGTCAAGGCGCATATGTCTTCGGTATTCGACAAGCTGAACGTGGCCGATCGGCTGCAGCTTGCCCTGCTCGTTCATGGGATCGGCCAGCGCCAAGCCGCCTGATTTGCAGCGTGCGGCGCACCTGCCAACGCTGTGATGAAGCCGAGCCCCAGTTGGAGGCCATCCCACTGGGACGATTTGCCCATAAATCTCGCAAATAAGCGACGATCGCAGCGGCAAGCCCAACACTTACAAAATAAGTCCGCAGACCTGTCCTTAAGGACAATGCCATCAGCCTCCCGGCTAACTAGTATCTCATCCATATTGGTTAATCCTGGAGTGCCTCATGGCCACCGCTGCTTCCGCCACCGTTACCGTCGTCAAACTCACTGGTCAAGCCTGGATCCGCAATCGCGATGGATCGCTGACTGAGTTGCACGAAGGTGCGAGGATTCCGGTCAACAGCGAAATCGTGACGGGTCCCGGCGCGGAATTGGAGCTCCAGGCCCAAAACGGCATGCCCGTGGTCATCGGTGCCGAACGCGAACTGCTTTATACGGGTGACATCGAAGACATTCCAGGCGACGCCTCGGAAGTCAAAGTCGCCCAGCTTGGTGATACCGACACCGAACGCCTCATCGCCGCATTGGAAGCCGGTCAGGATCCGTTCGACGTGTTGGATCCTACAGCCGCCGTGTCGCAAGCCGGTGGTGGCGGCGACTCCGGTGGCGGCGGCAATGTGTCGCGTCTGCTTTATGTGGTGGAAACAACCACGCCGTTGAGCTTGTCTTACCCCTCGCCGGGCGTCCCTGCGGCAGACAACATTACCCTTGGCGATCTCGGCAACGGCGGCGCGGCGACGGCGGCAGCCACACCCACGACCCCCACCACGCCAGTCACGACCACGCCGACCACGAACGCGCCTGGCACCACCACGCCAACCACTGAAACGCCGGCGACCGACACCCCGGCAGTCGAGACACCGGTCACCCCTGCGCCCGCGCCCGCCGTCAACACCGCGCCTGTCGCGGTGAACGACGCCTTCGGCACCACGCAAAACGTCGGCTTGACCGGCAACATTCTGACGAACGACCGCGATGCTGATGGCGACACAATCAGCGTGGTGTCGGTCAATGGCCTGACGCTCTCGAACGGCACCGTCACCCTGGCAGGCAGCAACGGTGGCAGCTTCACCGTGGCCAGCGACGGCACCTACACCTTTGCACCCGGTAGCGCCTTCCAAAGCCTGGGCGCAGGCGCCACCGCCATCACCACGGTGTCGTACACCATCACCGATCCAAGCGGCGCCACATCCACCGCCACGCTTCAGGTGACGGTTACGGGCACCAACGACGCACCCGTGCTCACGACTGGCGTCACCCTGGCCGGTCAGATCAACACCGATGCCGACACCGTCAACGTCGGCGTTGCCAACCAATTCCGCGATCCCGATGCGGGCGACACCCTCACCTACTCAGCCACGGGCTTGCCTGACGGCCTGTCGATCAACAGCGCAACGGGCGTGATCTCCGGCATTCTCGCGAGCTCCGCATCGCAAGGGGGTCCTGATAGCAACGGCGTCTACAGCATCGTCGTCACCGCAACGGACGGCTCAGGTGCGAATGTCTCGCAAACCTTTGCATGGACCGTGTCCAACCCCAGCCCCGTCGCCGTCGACGACTTCGCGATCGGTAGCGAGACGGCGGCCGTACAGGGCAACCTGCTCACCAACGACCGCGATCCGGATGGCGACACCATCACGGTGACCCAGGTCGCCGGGCAAACACTTTCGGCAACCGGCGTGGTCGTGAGCGGCTCCAATGGTGGCACGTTTACCGTGCTTGCCGATGGCAGCTACACCTTTGCCCCGGGCAACGACTTCCGCAGCCTCATCAACGGCGAATCCGCCACGACGCAGATCACGTACGTTATTCGTGACGCTGATGGCGCAACATCGACCGCAACGCTGACGGTCACCGTCAATGGCAGCAACGACGCGGCCGTCATCACCCCCGCTGCGCCGGGCGCAGACGCCGGCACTGTCACCGAAGACGCCACCGACACGACCACGTCGGGCAAACTCAATATCGTCGACCCTGATGCCGGCCAAGCGGTGTTCACCGCGCAGCCCGGTACGGCTGGCGTGTACGGCAACTTCTCGATCGACGTCAACGGCAACTGGACCTATGCCCTGAACAACGCTGCAGCCAATGTGCAAGCGTTGGCACAAGGCGAACAACGTCAGGAAATCTTTACCGTGACGTCGGCTGACGGCACGGTCTCGCAAGTCACGATCACCGTGATCGGCACCAATGACGCGGCTGTCATCGCCGGTCAGGATTCAGGCACGGTCACGGAAGACAACGTATTGACGGCTTCCGGAACGTTGACCGTTGCTGACGCTGATGCTGGCCAAGCCACGTTTACAGCACAAACTGGTACTGCCGGCACGTACGGTTCGTTCTCGATTGGTGCTGATGGCGCGTGGACGTACACGCTCAACAACACCGCGGCTAACGTTCAGGCGTTGGCGCAAGGTGAGCAGCGCCAAGAGATCTTCACGGTCACTTCGGCTGATGGCACGGTCTCGCAAGTCACCGTGACTGTGATTGGCACCAACGATGCCGCAGTTATTGCAGGTCAAGGCACCGGCACGGTTACCGAAGATCAAACCACCACCGCTTCAGGCACGTTGACGGTCTCGGACGCTGACGCAGGCCAGGCCACATTTACCGCGCAGAACGCCACTGCTGGCGTATACGGCTCGTTCTCCATCGGCACCGACGGTGCATGGACGTACACCCTCAACAACACAGCTGCCAACGTTCAGGCGTTGGCACAGGGCGAGCAACGCCAGGAAGTGTTTACGGTGACTTCCGCTGACGGCACCCTCTCGCAAGTCACGGTCACCGTCATCGGTACGAATGACGCAGCCGTTATCGCCGGCCAAGGCTCGGGCACCGTAACCGAAGACAGCGTGTTAACGGCCTCGGGCGCGCTGACCGTCGCCGATGCCGACGCTGGCCAAGCCTCGTTCACCGCCCAAACCGGCACCGCCGGTACCTACGGTTCGTTCTCCATCGGCACCGATGGTGCCTGGACCTATACGCTGAACAATACGGCGGCTAACGTGCAGGCGTTGGCGCAAGGTGAGCAACGCCAGGAAGTCTTCACCGTTACCTCGGCTGACGGCACGGTTTCTCAGGTTACGGTCACCGTCATCGGTACGAATGACGCTGCAGTCATCGGCGGGCAAAGTTCGGGTACGGTTACCGAAGATCAAATCACTACCGCCTCGGGCACGTTGACCGTCACGGATGCTGACGTAGGCCAAGCCACGTTCACCGCCCAAACCGGCACCGCTGGCACGTACGGTTCGTTCTCCATCGGCACCGACGGCGCCTGGACCTACACGCTCAACAACACTGCCGCCAACGTGCAGGCGTTGGCACAGGGCGAGCAACGCCAAGAGATCTTCACTGTCACTTCGGCTGACGGCACGGTCTCGCAGGTCACGGTCACCGTGATCGGTACGAACGATGCGGCCGTCATTGCCGGTCAAGGTACTGGCACGGTAACCGAAGATCAAACCACCACCGCTTCGGGCACGTTGACGGTCTCGGACGCTGACGCAGGCCAGGCCTCGTTCACCGCCCAAACCGGCACCACCGGGACGTACGGTTCGTTCTCCATCGGCACCGACGGCGCATGGACCTACACGCTCAACAACACTGCCGCCAATGTTCAGGCGTTGGCGCAAGGCGAGCAACGTCAAGAGATCTTCACTGTCACTTCGGCTGACGGCACGGTCTCGCAAGTCACGGTTACCGTGATCGGCACGAATGACGCGGCCGTCATTGCCGGCCAAGGTACGGGAACCGTCACCGAAGACAGTGTGCTGAATGCTTCGGGAACGTTGACCGTCACGGATGCTGACGCTGGCCAAGCCACGTTCACGGCTCAAGCCGGCACCGCCGGCACCTACGGTTCCTTCTCCATCGGTACCGACGGTGCTTGGACCTACACGCTCGACAACACTGCGGCTAACGTTCAAGCGCTGGCGCAGGGTGAACAACGCCAAGAGATCTTCACTGTCACTTCGGCTGACGGCACGGTCTCGCAGGTCACCGTGACTGTGATTGGCACCAACGACGCCGCAGTTATTGCTGGCCAAGGCACCGGCACCGTTACCGAAGATCAAATCACCACCGCTTCGGGCACGTTGACCGTCACCGATGCCGACGCTGGCCAAGCCACGTTCACCGCACAAACCGGCACCGCCGGTACCTACGGTTCGTTCTCGATCGGCACCGACGGTGCCTGGACTTACACGCTCAACAACACTGCCGCCAATGTTCAGGCGTTGGCGCAAGGCGAGCAGCGTCAAGAAGTGTTTGCGGTGACGTCGGCTGACGGCACCGTCTCCCAAGTCACGGTCACGGTGATCGGCACGAACGACGCTGCCGTCATTGCAGGCCAAGGCACGGGTGCCGTCACTGAAGACAACGCCGTCAACGCCGACGGCAACCTCGTGTCCACCGGCACATTGACGATCTCGGACGCAGACGCAGGTCAAAGCACGTTCAAGGCTGGCGCTGCAGTCCCGGTCGGTTCGACCTTGGGTTCGCTGTCCATTGCAGAGAACGGCGCATGGACCTACAACGTTGCCAATAGTGCTGTTCAATATCTCGCTGCCGGCCAAACAAAGGTCGAGTCGTTCACGGTCTCGGCCGCTGACGGCACAACCACTGTTGTTACTGTCACGATCACCGGCACGAATGATGTGCCGACGTTCGCTGGTGCCGCTTCAGGCACCGTGACCGAAGACACCGCCGTCAACGCGAACGGCAATCTCGTGTCCACTGGCACGCTGACGATCTCGGACGCCGACGCCGGCCAAAGCACGTTCAAGGCCGGCACTGCCGTCCCGGTTGGTTCGACCTTGGGTTCGCTGTCAATTGCAGAGAACGGCACGTGGACTTACAACGTTGCCAACTCGGCTGTTCAGTACCTCGCCGCTGGTCAAACGAAGGTTGAGACGTTCACGGTCTCGGCAGCGGATGGCACCACCACCGTCGTTACTGTCACGATCACCGGCACGAATGATGTGCCGACGTTTGCTGGTGCAGCAACTGGAACCGTGACTGAAGACACGGCTGTCAACGCCAACGGCAATCTGGTCTCATCGGGCACGTTGACGATCTCGGATGCGGACGCAGGCCAAAGCACGTTCAAGGCTGGTACCGCTGTTCCGGTTGGTTCGACCTTAGGCTCGTTGTCGATCGCTGAAAACGGCACCTGGACCTACAACGTCGCGAACAGCGCCGTTCAATACTTGGCCGCTGGTCAAACCAAGGTTGAGTCGTTCACGGTTTCGGCAGCGGATGGCACCACCACCGTCGTCACGGTGACGATCACCGGCACGAACGACGTTCCGACATTCTCGGGCACGAACGCTGGCGCCGTTACGGAAGACACCGCTGTCAACGCCAACGGCAATCTGGTTTCGTCCGGCACGTTGACGATCTCGGATGCCGACGCGGGTCAAAGCTCGTTCAAGGTTGGCACCGCAGTCCCGGTCGGTTCGACCTTGGGCTCGTTGTCCATCGCCGAGAACGGCACCTGGACCTACAACGTCGCGAACAGCGCTGTTCAGTACCTCGCCGCTGGTCAAACCAAGGTTGAGTCGTTCACCGTCGCTGCTGCTGACGGCACCATTACTGTTGTGACGGTCACGATCACCGGTACGAATGATGTGCCGACGTTCGCTGGCGCAGCTACCGGCACCGTGACTGAAGACACCGCCGTCAACGCGAACGGCAATCTGGTTTCGTCTGGCACGTTGACGATCTCGGACGCCGACGCTGGTCAAAGCACCTTCAAGGCTGGCACCGCCGTTCCGGTTGGCTCGACCTTGGGTTCGCTTTCGATTGCCGAGAACGGCACTTGGACCTACAACGTCGCCAATAGCGCCGTTCAATACCTGGCTGCCGGTCAAACAAAGGTTGAGTCGTTCACGGTTTCTGCTGCTGACGGCACCACCACGGTCGTCACCGTCACGATCACGGGAACGAACGATGTTCCGACGTTCGCGGGTGCTGCCACTGGCACAGTCACCGAAGACACGGCTGTCAACGCGAACGGCAATCTGGTCTCGTCGGGCACATTGACCATCTCGGATGCCGACGCGGGTCAAAGCACCTTCAAGGCCGGCACTGCTGTGCCGGTCGGTTCGACCTTGGGTTCGCTTTCGATTGCAGAGAACGGCACATGGACTTACAACGTCGCCAATAGCGCCGTTCAATACCTGGCTGCCGGTCAAACAAAGGTTGAGTCGTTCACGGCTTCTGCGGCTGATGGCACGACCACTGTCGTCACGGTGACGATCACCGGCACGAACGACGTTCCGACCTTCACGGGTGCCGCCACCGGCACCGTGACCGAAGATACCGCTGTCAATGCAAATGGCAACCTCGTCTCCACCGGCACGTTGACGATCTCGGACGCCGACGCGGGTCAAAGCACCTTCAAGGCTGGCGCTGCAGTTCCGGTTGGCTCGACTTTGGGCTCCTTGTCCATTGCTGAGAATGGCACCTGGACCTACAACGTTGCCAACTCGGCCGTTCAATACCTCGCCGCTGGCCAAACGAAGGTCGAGTCGTTCACGGTTTCGGCCGCTGATGGCACGACTACTGTCGTTACCGTCGCGATCACCGGCACCAACGATGTCCCGACGTTCTCGGGCGAGAACGCTGGCACCGTCACCGAGGATACTGCCGTCAACACCAACGGCAATCTGGTTTCGTCCGGCACGCTGACGATCTCGGACGCCGACGCGGGTCAAAGCACATTCAAGGCTGGCACTGCTGTTCCGGTTGGTTCGACCTTAGGCTCGTTGTCGATTGCTGAAAATGGCACCTGGACTTACAACGTTGCCAACAGCGCCGTTCAATACCTTGCCGCTGGTCAAACGAAAACCGAATCGTTCACGGTATCCGCCGCTGACGGCACGACCACTGTCGTCACCGTCACGATCACCGGCACCAACGACGTCCCGACGTTCTCGGGCGCCGCTGCTGGCACCGTGACTGAAGACACCGCCGTCAACGCGAACGGCAATCTGGTTTCGTCTGGCACGTTGACGATCTCGGACGCTGACGCAGGTCAAAGCACGTTCAAGGCTGGCACCGCTGTGCCGGTCGGTTCGACGCTGGGTTCGCTGTCGATTGCCGAGAACGGCACCTGGACGTACAACGTTGCCAACAGCGCGGTTCAGTACCTCGCCGCCGGTCAGACCAAGGTTGAGTCGTTCACGGTTTCCGCCGCCGATGGCACCACAACTGTCGTCACGGTCACGATCACTGGCACGAACGACGTTCCGACATTCTCGGGCACGAACGCTGGCGCCGTCACGGAAGACGCCGCCGTCAACGCGAACGGCAATCTGGTTTCGTCCGGCACGCTGACGATCTCGGACGCTGACGCAGGCCAAAGCACGTTCAAGGCTGGCACTGGCGTCCCCGTCGGTTCGACCTTGGGCTCGTTGTCCATCGTCGAAAACGGTACATGGACCTACAACGTCGCCAACTCGGCCGTCCAGTACCTCGCTGCTGGCCAAACGAAGGTAGAGTCGTTCACGGTTTCTGCTGCTGACGGCACGACCACGGTTGTGACGGTCACGATCACGGGCACGAACGATGTTCCGACATTCTCGGGCGCGAACGCTGGCACCGTCACCGAAGACACGGCAGTCAACGCTAATGGCAATCTGGTTTCGTCGGGCACGTTGACGATCTCCGACGCAGACGCAGGCCAAAGCACGTTCAAGGCTGGCACTGGCGTCCCCGTCGGTTCGACCTTGGGCTCGTTGTCCATCGCTGAAAACGGCACGTGGACCTATAACGTTGCCAACTCGGCCGTTCAATACCTTGCCGCGGGTCAAACGAAGGTTGAGTCGTTCACGGTCTCGGCCGCGGATGGCACCACCACTGTTGTTACTATCACGATCACCGGCACGAATGATGTGCCGACGTTCGCTGGTGCCGCTTCAGGCACCGTCACCGAAGACACGGCAGTCAACGCTAATGGCAATCTGGTTTCGTCCGGCACGCTGACGATCTCCGACGCAGACGCAGGCCAAAGCACGTTCAAGGCTGGCACTGCTGTGCCGATCGGTTCAACGTTGGGTTCGTTGTCGATTGCAGAGAACGGCACGTGGACTTACAACGTCGCCAACTCGGCCGTCCAGTATCTCGCTGCTGGCCAAACGAAGGTAGAGTCGTTCACAGTTTCCGCTGCTGACGGCACCACCACCGTTGTGACGGTAACGATCACCGGTACGAATGATGTGCCGACGTTCGCCGGCGCAGCTACCGGCACCGTAACTGAAGACACGGTAGTTAACGCTAATGGCAATCTGGTCTCATCGGGCACGCTGACGATCTCGGACGCCGACGCGGGTCAAAGCACCTTCAAGGCAGGCACTGCTGTGCCGATCGGTTCAACGTTGGGTTCGTTGTCGATTGCAGAGAACGGCACGTGGACTTACAACGTCGCCAACTCGGCCGTCCAGTATCTCGCTGCTGGCCAAACGAAGGTTGAGTCGTTCACGGTTTCTACTGCTGACGGCACGACCACGGTTGTGACGGTCACGATCACGGGCACGAACGATGTTCCGACATTCGCAGGTACGAACGCTGGCGCCGTCACTGAAGACATCGCCGTCAACGCGAACGGCAATCTGGTTTCGTCGGGCACGCTGACGATCTTGGACGCTGACGCAGGCCAAAGCACCTTCAAGGCTGGCATCGCTGTGCCGGTCGGCACGACGCTGGGCTCGTTGTCCATTGCTGAGAATGGCACCTGGACCTACAACGTCGCCAATAGCGCCGTTCAATACCTCGCCGCCGGTCAAACCAAGATTGAGTCGTTCACAGTTTCCGCTGCTGACGGCACGACCACGGTCGTTACCGTCACGATCACCGGGACCAACGACGTCCCGACATTCTCGGGCACGAACGCTGGCGCCGTCACCGAAGATACGGCCGTCAATGTCAACGGCAACCTGGTCTCGTCGGGATCGCTAATCATCACCGATGCTGACGCAGGTCAAAGCACGTTCAAGGCTGGCACCGCCGTTCCGGTTGGCTCGACCTTGGGTTCGCTGTCGATTGCAGAGAACGGCACGTGGACTTACAACGTCGCCAACTCGGCCGTTCAATATCTGGCCGCTGGCC
>Ga0308159_1001421_pt1 | contig 34540 bp, 30 predicted proteins | sample PhyCR1_FD_201040 | JGI IMG/M metagenome (GOLD analysis project Ga0308159, IMG submission 201040) | Phyllosphere microbial communities from UC Gill Tract Community Farm, Albany, California, United States - DLSLC.R1 | ecosystem: Host-associated > Plants > Phyllosphere > Unclassified | place: USA... | reverse complement strand
AAGGCCGATCACGGGCGGCCAGAAATGCACCGGCGAGTTTTTACTCTTTGCGGCGCAGGGTCTGGATCATAGCACCGGGGTTGCGGCATAACCACGCAACAACTGTGTGGGATAGAGGTTCCAGAGCGTTTTCGAATATTCAGGAAGCCAGGATCAGTTGCCCGGCCACGGTGAACATCATCAGCGCCACCACCAGATCAAGAATCCGCCAGGTACTCGGCCGAGCCAGCCACGGTGCCAGCCATGCCGCGCCCAGTGCCAGGGTGAAAAACCACAGCAGCGAAGCACTTGCCGCGCCGACGACGTAGGCGCCTGGCACCGATTGCTGGGCGCCGAGCGAGCCGATCAACAACACCGTGTCCAGATAGACATGCGGGTTGAGCAGCGTCACCGCCAGCGCGCTGAGCAATACCGCGCGCAACGAACGCACGGCCTGGTTCGCGCCCTGGTCCAGGCTTTGTTTTGAACAGGCCCGGCGCAACGCCTGGCTGCCATACCAGATCAGAAACGTCGCGCCGCCCCACCGGGCGATCGCCAGCAGCGTCGGGTTCTGCGCCAGAATCGTCGCCAGCCCGAACACCCCGGCCGCCACCAACAGCGCATCGCACGCCACGCACAGCGCGGCGACCGGCAGATGATGTTCACGGCGCAGGCTCTGCGCCAATACGAAGGCGTTCTGCGTACCGATCGCCATGATCAGGCCGAGGGCCACCAGCAGGCCGTTCACATAGCTTTGCCACATAACGTTTACTCCGCGTTGACTGCGAGATCGCGCAGCACTTGCATGGCGCGTTCGGCGTCGGCCTGGCCGACGAACAAATGGTCGTGGTAGTAGCCGGCTATCACGTTGCAACTGATGCCCGCCTGGCCCAGCGCCGTGGCGAACGCAGCAGTGAGGCCGACCGCTTCCAGCGCTGAATGCACATTGAGGGTGATCCACGCCGCCACATAGTCGAAGTGCAAACCGGCCTGTTCGGCGTGGTCACGCTGGATGATTACCGTCAGGCCTTCCTGCTCGCGGAAGCTGCCGACAATTTCCATATCGCTCGGCAGCACACCACCGGGCAGGGTGCAAAACACGTATTCGCCGGCGTTGAGTTGCGTGCTCATGCTGCGCAATAAAGTGGTGAGTGAGGTTTCGCCAGCCATGAGCGTGATCCTTGAGAAAGAGTGCCTACTGGCTATTCTCCGGTCGCACGCGGTATAAGAAAAACCAATATTGCTGATCGCTCATTAGGAAAACTGATGTTCGACTATAAATTGCTCTCGGCGCTGGCCGCGGTGGTGGAACAGGCCGGCTTCGACCGGGCCGCGCAGGTACTGGGTTTGTCGCAATCGGCGATTTCGCAGCGGATCAAACTGCTCGAAGCGCGCGTCGGTCAGCCGGTGCTGATTCGTGGTACGCCGCCGGCGCCGACCGAGATCGGCCGACGCCTGCTCAACCATGTGCAGCAGGTGCGTTTGCTGGAGCGCGACTTGCAAAGCGTCGTTCCGGCGCTGGACGAAGAGGGGCTGCCGGATCGTCTGCGCATCGCGCTGAACGCCGACAGTCTCGCCACCTGGTGGGGTCAAGCGGTGGGCGATTTCTGCGCTGAACAGCAGTTGCTGCTCGACCTGATCGTTGAAGACCAGACGGTCGGCCTCAAACGCATGCGCGCCGGCGAAGTGGCGGCGTGCCTTTGCGCCAGCGAGCGACCGGTGGCCGGCGCGCGCAGTGTGTTGCTCGGGGCGATGCGTTATCGCGCGTTGGCCAGCCCGGCGTTCATCGAACGGCATTTCGCTCAGGGTGTGCGCGCCGAACAACTGCCGCGCACGCCGGCACTGGTGTTCGGCCCGGACGATTTTCTGCAGCATCGCTATCTCGCATCGCTGGGCGTCGATGGCGGTTTCGAACACCATTTGTGTCCGTCTTCGGAAGGTTTCATTCGCTTGGCCGAGGCCGGAATCGGCTGGGGACTGGTGCCGGAGTTACAGGTGCGCGAACAGTTGCGCAGCGGCGTATTGCGCGAGTTGTTGCCAGATAAACCGATCGACGTGCCGTTGTACTGGCATCATTGGCGCAATGGCGGGCAATTGCTCAACCTGCTCACCGAGCAATTACTGCGCTCGTCACCGCAATGGCTAGTGGCTTGAAAGCAGCTGCGAGCGTCAAGCTGCAAGCGGCACGCAAAGCGTTTTAACTTGCAGCTAATGGCTTGTAGCTTGCAGCTGTATTCGTGGAGTTTTTGATGAAGATTTTGGTTACCGGCGCGAGCGGCTTCATTGGCGGGCGCTTTGCGCGTTTCGCCCTGGAGCAGGGCCTTGAGGTGCGCGTCAACGGGCGCCGGGCCGAGAGCGTCGAGCATCTGGTGCGCCGTGGTGCCGAGTTCGTGCCCGGCGATCTGACCGATGCCGAACTGGCCCGCGAGCTGTGCGCGGATGTCGAAGCGGTGGTGCACTGCGCCGGTGCGGTCGGGGTGTGGGGGCGTTATCAGGATTTCCATCAGGGCAACGTGCAGGTCACCGAGAACATCGTCGAGGCTTGCCTCAAGCAGCGCGTGCGACGCTTGGTGCACCTGTCGTCACCGTCGATCTATTTCGATGGCCGCGATCATCTCGGTCTGACCGAAGAACAAGTACCCAAGCGCTTTCGGCATCCGTACGCGGCGACCAAATACCTGGCCGAGCAGAAGGTTTTCGGTGCCCAGGAATTCGGTCTGGAAACCATTGCGCTGCGCCCGCGCTTCGTCACCGGGGCCGGTGACATGAGCATCTTTCCGCGCCTGCTCAACATGCAGCGCAAGGGCCGTCTGGCGATCATCGGCAATGGTCTGAACAAGGTCGATTTCACCAGCGTGCACAACCTCAACGAAGCCATGCTCAGCAGTCTGCTGGCGGCGGGCTCGGCGCTGGGCAAGGCCTACAACATCAGCAACGGCGCGCCAGTGCCGCTGTGGGACGTGGTCAATTATGTGATGCGCAACATGGATGTGCCGCAGGTGCGCAAGTATCGCTCCTACGCACTGGCCTACAGCGTTGCCGCGCTCAACGAAGGCGCCTGCAAACTCTGGCCGGGGCGTCCGGAGCCGACGCTGTCGCGGCTGGGCATGCAAGTGATGAACAAAAATTTCACCCTCGACATCAGCCGCGCCCGGCATTATCTGGACTACGATCCGAAAGTCAGCCTGTGGTCGGCCCTCGACGAGTTCTGCGCCTGGTGGAAGGCTCAGGACATTCGCTGAAACCATTCGGTCGGCCGGCAATGAACCGCGCCCCCGGATGGGGGTCAATGCCTGCGGCTGCGGCGGTTATACTTCGCAGCATTTAGCCATCACCGCGTTTCTCAAAGGTTGCCTCAATGTCCATGCGTAACGATGCTCACGACGACGATTTCGATAACGTGCCCAGCCTGCGCGCCGACCCTTTCGATGACGATGACATCCCGACCACCGCGCGCACCTCTGTGCACTCGCGCACGCCGCCGGTGGTCAAGGTCAAGGCAGCCAGCACCGGGCCTTTGTGGGCATTGGTCGGCGCATTGTTCTTTGCCTTTATCGGTCTGGCCTGGTGGAGCTTCCAGCAACTCTCGTTGATGGAGCAGCAACTGGTCGCGACCCAGGAAAGCTTTGCGCGGATCAGCGAAGAAGCGGCCGGGCGCCTGCAGGACATTTCCGGCAAGGTGGTGGCCAGCCAGTCCAACGTGAATAGCGACAGCGAAGCACTGAAGCTGCAAATCAAGCAACTGGAAGGCAAATTGCTCGATCAGAGCAAGCAGCAGCAAGGCGTTGCCGGGCAGGCCAGCGATCTGGACAAACGCCTGGCGCAGATGACCGCACAAACCAGCGAACTGCAGAACGCCAACAGCCAGTTGCAGGCGCAGGTGAAAACCTTGAGCACGGACTTGGCGACGTTGAAAAACACGCCGACTGACACCAGCAAGCTCGACGCGGAATTGAAAGCGTTCGATGCGCAATTCAAAAGCCTCGGTGCCGATATCGTAGCTTTGAAGAAACAGGGCAACCCGAGCGCAGCCATCGATCGGCTCGAGCAGGAAATCGTCGTGCTCAAAAGCGAGCAGGACAACCGCCCGACAGCGCCGCAGGGGGGCGGCAACACCGCGGAGTTCGACGCATTCCGCGCGCAGATGACGCGCAACCTCAACACTCTGCAGGCGCAGATCCAGAACCTGCAACAGCAAATCAACGCGCGACCTTGACGGTCGGTTCACTGTGGCGGGGCATGCCTCGCCACAGCGACTGCGTAATGTTCAGAAACCCTCTGAATGTCCCTACATCAGCCGAGGCCGTCTACGCTCTTGAAACACCAACAAGAACGAGGGATGCGCTATGGGGTTTTTGCACAAAGTGGCCTGGCTTGGCGTGATGCTATTGGCCGGTTTCGGCCAGGCCAGCGCCGCGACCGATGGCAAGGATGACAGTCAGGCCGCCGTCGCGCTGCTGGAAAAAGCCCTGGCTTATTACCACGACAACGGCGACAAGGCGTTCGCCGCCTTCAGCCGGCAGGGTGAGTTTGTCGACAAGGATCGCTACGTCTTCGTGGTCGATACCAAGGGCGTGATGCTGGCCAGCGGCGGACCCTCTGCGGCACTGATCGGGCGCGATGTCAGCGAAGTGCTTGGTCCGGATTTGCAGAAAGCCTTCAAGGACGCCCTGAAAGTACCGGAAGGCAACGGCATCCAGCAGGCCGAATACCGTTGGCAGAACTGGGCCGACGGCAAGGTCGAGCGCAAGCACGTGTTTTACCAGCGCGTCGGTCAGCGAATTCTGGCGGTCGGGTATTACCTGCCGCGCGCTTCGGCGGAGCAGGCCAAGGCACTGCTGGATAAAGCCGCGACGGACCTTGGTAAAGACGAGAAGGGTACGCTGACCGCCGTCAACTCGCTCAAGGGCGGCTACCTGCAGGATGACCTGTATGTGTTTGTGGTCGACCTCAACACCCGGCGCTACGTGGCCCACGGCACCAACCTGCGTCTGATCAACACCGATTTCGCCAAGGTCAAGGATCCGGAAGGCAAACCGGTGGGTGAACCTATTCTGGCGCTGATCGGCAAGCAGGATGAAGGCGAGTACGAATATCGCTGGAAAAACCCGGTAACCGGCAAGATCGAGGACAAGCACGCCTACCTGAAAAAGGTCGGGCACTTCCTCGTCGCAGTGGGTTACTACAGCCCCTGACCGAAACACCGGCCCCCCTTGTGGGAGCGAGCCTGCTCGCGAAGGCGTCGTGTCAGCCAACATCAGAGCGTATGACACACCGCTTTCGCGAGCAGGCTCGCTCCCACAGGGCTTTGCGGTGTCGCGTTATTTTGCGCCGTGCTCCCGCCCGCGCAGCAGGTTGTTCGGCATGGCAATCGCTGCGGCGAGCCCAAGCAACGACACCGCCGCGCTCACCCACAGCAGATGCCGGAAGGTCACCAGCAACTCCGCCCGCAGCGCATGCTGCGCATCCCCCGGTGCGGCGTTGAGGCCATCAAGCAGGACGTTGCCCGAATGCCCCTCGCTGAGCAGTGAACTGCTTGCCAGGTGGGCGAAACTCGAATGCTGCAGCAGCGCCAGCAACAGTGCCGACATCAATGCCACGCCGACCGCGCCACCGAGGGAGCGGAACAGGTTGGTGGTGCTGGTGGCCACGCCGATGTCGCGTTGTTCGACTGAATTCTGCGTGCCGACCAGCGAGGTCGGGAACTGCATGCCCCCGGCGATACCGCTGAGCAACATGAACACGCCGCTGAGCAGCGTCGCTTCCGGTGGGCTGAAGGCCATACCGAGAATCGAGATCGGCATTAATATCGCGCCGGTCAGGATCTGTGGTTTGTAGCGCCCGGTGATCGAGGTGCGGCGGCCGGCGAAATACGCGCCGATCGGCAGCCCCATCGCCAGCGGCAGCAAGTGCAGCGCGGCGCTGTCGGCGCCGGCACCGGTGACGCTCTGAAAGCGCAGCGGCATCAGCACGATCAGCGAAATGGCCTGGAAACTGGTGAAGAAAATCGTGCACCAGCACAGCAGGGCGCTGCGGTTGGCAAACAAGTGCATCGGCAACAACGGCTCGCGCGTGCGCCGCTCATGCCAGACGAACGCGGCCAGCACCAGCACCGAACAAGCGAGCAGACCGAGCACTTCGGTACTGCGCCACGAATGCCCCTGGCCGACCTCGGTGATCCCGAGCAGCAGGGCGGTCAGACCGATGATCATCAACACCGTACCGAGGTAGTCGATCACCGGTTTGCGCTGCGGTATCGGTAAACCGCGCAGGTTGCGTCGGGCGACCCACCAGGCGCCGAGGCCCAGCGGCAGGTTGATCAGAAACACCCAGCGCCATGACAGGTATTCGGTCATGTAGCCGCCCAGCACCGGCCCGGCAACGCTGGCCACCGCATACATGCTGCTGAAATAGCCTTGATAGCGACCCCGTTCACGCGGCGGCACGATGTCGCCGATGATCGCCTGACTCACCGAAATCATCCCGCCGGCGCCGATGCCCTGAAGAATTCGCGCCAGTACCAGTTGCTCCATGCTCTGCGCCATGCCGCAAAACAATGAAGCCAGGGTGAACAGACCCATGCCGAACAGCATCAGTTTGCGCCGCCCGTACAGATCGCCGAGCTTGCCGTAGATCGGCACCGCCACGGTCATCGCCACCATGTAACCGGAAATCACCCAGGCCAGCAGGCTGACGTCCTTGAATTGCGCGGAGATGGCCGGCATCGACACGGCGACGATGGTCTGGTCGAGCGCACCGAGGAAGATCGCCATCATCAAGGCGACCAGCACGCTGCGAATGGCCGGTTTGGGTATTTCAGGCGGGTTCAGAGTGGTCACGGAAAACCTGCGGGCAGTGATGGGCCCGCAAGGACATGGCGAGCGGGAATGCTCGCCAGTGTAAGTCGGTAGGAAGCTATTCGATAGCCTCGTACGCAAGCCCGACGTAATTTTCTGCAATGGTTTTGCGCCCGGCTTCGGAGTCGACGAAGTAGTCCAGTTCCGCGGCGCTGATGCGCTGGTTGAACGCGTCGTGATCGTCGAAGCGGTGCAGCATCGAAGTCATCCACCAGGAAAAACGCTCTGCCTTCCACACGCGGCGCAGGCAGATTTGCGAGTACTTCTCCAGCAGGTCGGTGCGCCCGTCGCGGTAAACCTTCAACAGAATATTGAACAGCGTGCTGACATCGCTGGCCGCCAGGTTCAAACCCTTGGCGCCGGTGGGCGGGACGATATGTGCAGCATCGCCGACCAGGAACATGCGCCCGTACTGCATCGGTTCGACGACAAAACTGCGCAGCGGCGCGATGCTTTTTTCGATCGACGGCCCGGTGACAAGTTTCTCCGCCAGTGCGCTCGGCAAGCGGCTTTTCAATTCGTCCCAGAAGCGCTCGTCGCTCCAGTCCTCGACGTTGTCATCAGCCGGTACCTGCACGTAATAGCGGGTGCGCGTTTGCGAACGCATGCTGCACAAGGCAAAACCACGTTCGTGACGGGCGTAGACCAGTTCGTCGTGTACCGGCGGGGTATCGGCGAGAATGCCCAGCCAGCCGAACGGATAAACCCGCTCGAAGACCTTCAGGCAATCGGCCGGAATCGACTGCCGGGCGACACCGTGGAAACCGTCGCAGCCGGCGATGTAATCGCAATCGACCCGCCAGGTTTCGCCATCCTTTTCGAAAGTGACGAACGCTTCGTCGCTTTTCATGCCGTGCGGAACGACATTGCTCGCCTGATAAATCGTCGGCGCGCCAGCCTCCCGACGAGCGGCCATCAGGTCGCGGGTAACTTCGGTCTGGCCGTAGATCATCACGGTTTTGCCACCGGTCAATGCCTGCAGATCGATGTGCACCTGGCGCCCGTCCAGCGCCAGTTCGAAGCCGCCATGGACCAGCCCTTCGGCGTCCATGCGCTGGCTCACCCCGGCCTGACGCAACAGCTCTACCATGCCTTGTTCAAGCACGCCGGCGCGGATGCGCCCGAGTACGTAATCGGGCGTTTGCCGTTCGAGGATAAGGGTGTCGATGCCAGCGTTGTGCAGCAACTGGCCGAGGAGCAAACCGGACGGGCCGGCGCCGATGATCGCGATTTGGGTTTTTAGCGTTTTCATTGTTTTTATGGCTCGCAAGCGTCACGCGGCAAACGCCGGTGAGGGTTTTTTATGGATCGAGTGCTTGCATTTTTCCCTTGCGGGTCTGTCAATTGAAGGTGAAAACTGAGCCGATACCTGTACATTCTGCCAATCGGTGCGATTATCGCCCACTACTCCCGAGGCCTGGATTGAAGTGATGAACAAGCCTGAGCTGCCTTCGATTCCTGTGTTCAAGCTCTACGGTGAAAGCCTGGACTGGCCGACCCCTGACTTGCTGCACTGTGAAACCATTTCCTCACGCAGTCGCGAACACGAATGGGAAATCAAACCCCATCGCCACGCTGATCTGTGCCAGTTGCTGTTCGTTTTCAAAGGTCAGGCAGAGCTTGAAATCGAAGGCCAGCGCACGCAATTGCAGACCCCGGCGATCCAGGTCCTGCCACCGCTGTCGGTGCACGGCTTTCGGTTTTCCGAGAACGTCGAGGGCTTCATCGTTACCCTCGCCACACCGCTGATCAACCACTTGCAGGCGCAACTGGGCGATTCGGTGCACGCGCTGGCCAGCGCCGAGCATTACCCGGCCGGTGCGGACGGTGACTATCTCAATAGTCTGTTCAGCGCCTTGCAGGCTGAGTACAACGGCCATCAACCGGCGCGGGAAATGCTCATGCATTCGCTGGTCAGCGTGATCATGGTCTGGGTCAGTCGCCAGGCGATCGTGCGCCACAAAGCCAGTCAACGGCCGCAGCGTCAGCGCGAATACCTCAATGGCTTTATTCAGTTGGTCGAGGAAACCTATCGCCAGCATGTGAAGGTCGAGGACCTGGCCCATCGCCTGGGCATTTCCGTCTCGCACCTCAACGGCACCTGCCGCGAACTGGCCGGACAACCGGCGTTGCAGATCATGCACGAGCGCCAGTTACTGGAAGCCAAGCGCTTGCTGACCTACACCAGCATGACCATTTACGAGATGTCGGAGCTGTTGGGATTTTCCGACCCGACCAACTTCACACGCCTGTTCCGGCGCCGGGTGGGGATATCGCCGAAGGCGTTTCGTGATCGGCTGAAGGCCGAGCAGTAATCCTGCCAACACCACCAAATACACTGTGGGAGCGAGCAGGCTCGCTCCCACAAGGGGCGAATTGCAGCGCTCTAATCAGCGCAATGCATTGAGCGTCGCATTGTGCGGAATACAGCGCTCGTAATTGCAGCTTGCGTACTCGCGCGGCAACTGACGCAACTGCTCGACCCGCCAGGCTGCGGTGCCGTACAGCGCCAGCGTGGCGGCGCAGGTGATGAATATCGCGAAATACCTTCTTGTTTTGATGTTCATGGCGACGACCTCTGAACGACATACCCTGCGGTACTACTTTCAGCATAGGTCAGCGGCGCGGAGTTGCCAGCGAGTGCGCCTGGGTTTGTACCCTGCCATTCAGAACACTGATGAACACCCGTGGGAGCGAGCCTGCTCGCGAAAGCGGTGGTATAGGCAACATCGATGTTGAAACAACCGGCCTTTTCGCGAGCAGGCTCGCTCCCACACAGGGAATCGGGTTTACAAGCCAATGTCCCATTGCGCATTTTCGGGGAAGCGTTCCACCAGAAAATCCAGCAGGCTGCGCAGTGCCGCTGGCATGTGCTTGCGCGAGGCATACACGGCATAGATGTTCATCTGCCGTGGTTCGGCGTGGGGCAGCAGGCGCACCAGTTCGCCGCTGTGGATATGCACCCCGGCCTGATAGGTCGGCAGCATCGCCACTCCGGCGCCGGCGAGGGTGGCGCGCAGCAGGGTGCTGGCCTCGTTGGCGCTGATGTTGCCTTGCACCGGCACCGAGACCGCTTCGCCATCTTCTTCGAAATGCCACAGGCTTTTGCCGAAATACGAATGGGTCAGGCAGTTGTGCCGGCTCAGATCCTCGACCCGTAACGGTGCCGGATGTTCTTGCAGATAGGCCGGCGCTGCGCAGACCACCGAACGGCACACGGTCAGGCGGCGGGCGATCAGGTTGGGGTCGAGGTCGTTGCTGGTGCGGATCGCCAGGTCGATGCGCTCATCCACCAGATTCACCGTGCGATCGAGCATTTGCAGATCAATGCTTACACCCGGATAGCGCTTGACGTAAACCGCCATTGCCTCGGCCAGTTGCGCCTGACCAAACGAGGTGCTGACGCTGATCCGCAGCAGCCCACGCGGGGCGGCGTCGGGTTCGCTGACGGCGGCCTGCATGTCGCTCGACAGTTCAAGCATCTGCCGGCAGCGTGGCAGGATCTCGTTGCCGGCGGCGGTCAGGCTCAACTTGCGTGTGGTGCGATGCATCAGACGCGCGCCGACCCAGTCCTCCAGCTCCGCTAGATAACGCGACACCACCGGCCGCGAAAGGTCCAGATGATCGGCCGCCGCCGACTGGCTGCCCAGATCGACCACACTGACGAATACGCGCATTGCTTGTAGCCGATCCATGATTTGCCCGCTTTCAGAAACAAACTATGTTCAAGCATCGCATTTTTTGTACTGAGTCAGGCAACTAAGCTCTGTCCATCGCCAGCAACGGCATTCGCACAGCGGAGCAACAGATGATCGGCTTCACCACACTCAAACGCGTTGTACTCGCCACGGCAGCCCTCGGTTTTGCTGCGCACGCAGCGGCGGCCAACCTGACCCTCGACGTCTACAACCCGGGCACCCAGGCGATTTTTCCGGTGACCTCGGTGCTGGTCAGCGGCGAGAAAGAAGCCATTCTTGTCGACGCACAGTTCGGTAAATCCCAGGCGCAACAGGTGGTGGAAAAAATCCGCGCCAGTGGCAAGCAACTGACTACGATCTACATCAGCCATGGCGACCCGGATTACTACTTCGGCCTCGACACGCTGACCCAGGCCTTCCCGAATGCCAAGGTGCTGGCCTCGCAGCCGACCGTCGATCACATCAACCAGACCGTCGCCAGCAAACTGGCTTTCTGGGGGCCGAAAATGGGCGCCGATGTTCCAGCGAAAGCCATCGTGCCGGACGTGCTCAAGGGCGACAGCCTGATGCTTGAAGGGCAGAAATTGCAGGTGATCGGCTTGCAGGGCAAACAACCGGATCGCAGCTTCGTCTGGATTCCATCGTTGAAAGCGGTGGTCGGCGGCGTGGTGGTCGCCGAGAACCTTCATGTGTGGATGGCCGACACCCAGACCGCGCAATCCCACGCCGACTGGCTCGACACGCTGCGTTCGATCGAAGGCCTGAAACCGGCCACGGTGATACCAGGCCACTACCTGGGCAACAGCAGCCGTTCGCTGGCCAGCGTCAAGTTCACCGCCGACTACATCAAGGCATTCGATGCCGAAACCGCCAAGGCCAAGGATTCCGCAGCACTGATCGCGGCGATGAAGAAACGTTACCCGTCGCTCGGCGAAGAAAGTTCGCTGGAACTCAGCGCCAAAGTCGCCAAGGGCGAAATGGCCTGGTAAGCCGGATCCGCATACGCAGCACTCTCAAGCCAACTGGAGAACGTCATGAGCAAGATCGCAATCATCGGTGCCACCGGCCGTGCCGGCAGCCAATTGCTGGAAGAAGCCCTGCGTCGTGGGCACAGCGTTACCGCCATCGCCCGCGACACGTCGAAGATCGGCAGTCGTGCCGGTGTAGTGAGCAAGAATGTTGATGTGCTCGATGCTGCGGCGCTGCAGGACGCAGTGGCCGGTCACGATGCGGTGATCACTGCCGCGCACTTCGCCACTGTGCCAGCGACGGCGATTGTCGGACCGGTGCAAAGCGCCGGGGTGAAACGTCTGCTGGTGGTCGGCGGTGCCGGTTCGTTGTTGTTGCCGGATGACACGCGGGTGATCGACAGCGCAGGGTTTCCGACCGAGTACAAAGCTGAAGCCAGCGCCGGGGCGGCGTTTCTTGAGGCGTTGCGTGAGGAGCACGATCTGGACTGGACGTTCCTGTCGCCGTCGGCGGAGTTTGTCGAAGGGGAGCGCACGGGGACATTTCGTGTCGGCAAGGATCATTTGCTGGTGAGCAGCGAAGAGCGCAGCTGGATCAGTTTTGCCGATTATGCGATTGCGCTGATCGACGAAGTGGAAACGCCGAAGCATGTGCGTCAGCGGTTTACTGTGGGTTATTGACTGAGGTGGCGCTGAGAAACTGGTCTGGCTTCAGATCTTTTCCCCCTCACCCCAACCCTCTCCCCCAAAGGGGGCGAGGGGGAAGGGAGCCGATGTCCATGCTTTTCCAGGCCTGAGTTCGACTCGCTGTTGCAGGTCGGTGCAGGTGGATCAAACAACACGGTCAGTTCCCTCTCCCTCTGGGAGAGGGTTAGGGTGAGGCAAAAAGGCCTCAGCGCAAATGCGCCTGTTCAACCAGCCAAAGCATCAACGCTTCCAGCTGCGGCGACGGCTGCGCTCCGCCGGGCACCACCACGTAATACGCCAGCCCCGTCTTGACCTTCAACGCAAACGGCATGACCAGCCTTCCAGCGTTCAGATCGTCACCAATCAGCGACCAGTCCCCGATCGCCACGCCCGTGCCGTGCGAGGCCATCGACATCGCCTGATCCAGCGTCTCGAAATGCTGACCGTCGTTGACGTTGTTCAATTGCAGCTGCGCTGCTGTCAGCCACACCGTCCAGTCGTGGGTGTCGGGGGTTGGATGCAGTAACAAATGCTGTTGCAGATCTGCAGGGTCCGACAGTTCCGGCGGGCCTTTCAACAGCGTCGGCGAGCACACCGGTGTCAGTTGTTCATCGAACAGGTGCAGGGCGGTTGCCGAGTTGTCTGGCGGTGTTCCGTAGATCACTGCGGCATCGAAAGGCTCACGCTGAAAATCCACGCCATGGGCCAGCGTGGTGGTGAGTTTGACCGGCACATCCGGGCGTTCCTTCTGCCACTGCAACAGGCGCGGTACCAGCCAGCGCATCACGCAACTCGGCGCTTTCAGTTGCAGGGTCTCGCGCTTGAGGCCGATCTGTTCGTTGGCTTCGCTGATCATGGCGAAGACCTTCTCCACCCGTGGCAGCCACTCGCGCCCTTCGGCCGTCAGCTCCAGACCGCGGGCCAGACGGATGAACAACTCATACCCCAGATGATCTTCCAGCCCGGCGATCTGCCGGCTCACCGCGCCCTGGGTGATGTGCAACTGCTCGGCGGCGCGGGTGAAGTTGCAGCACTGCGCCGTGATCAGAAACGTATGCAGCGCGGGCAGGGGAGGCAGTCGTTTCATGTGGATCCAAGGTATGACGTGAGGACATGGCTAGTATGACTTTTAATCGATTGTTGCCGCTAGCGGCCGACCGTTCAATGAGCCCATGTTCAGGCCATGTGGGAGCGAGCCTGCTGGCGAAAGCTGTTTCACATTCAGCATTGATGTTGGCTGATCCAGCGCTTTCGCGAGCAGGCTCGCTCCCACAGGGGATCTGTATTTTTAGCTGACAGAAGGGCAATCGACATGGCGACGTGTGGCGAAGTACTGGTCAAGTTACTCGAAGGTTACGGGGTCGAGCAGGTGTTCGGCATTCCTGGCGTGCATACCGTGGAGCTGTATCGCGGGCTGGCCCGTTCGAGCATCAACCATGTCACGCCTCGGCATGAGCAGGGCGCCGGTTTCATGGCCGACGGTTATGCGCGCACCAGCGGCAAACCGGGCGTGTGTTTCATCATCACCGGCCCGGGCATGACCAACATCACCACGGCGATGGGCCAGGCCTACGCCGACTCGATTCCGATGCTGGTGATCTCCAGCGTGCAGAGCCGTAGCCAGTTGGGCGGCGGGCGCGGCAAGCTGCACGAATTGCCGAACCAGAGCGCACTGGTCGGCGGCGTCGCCGCGTTTTCGCACACCTTGATGTCGGCCGCGGAATTGCCGGGCGTGCTGGCTCGCGCATTTGCCTTGTTCCAGGCTGGCCGCCCGCGCCCGGTGCACATCGAAATTCCATTGGACGTGCTGGTCGAAGACGCCGACGAACTGCTCGCCAGCCTGCCGGTGCACATCGACCGCGCCGGTGCCGCGCCGGCTGCCATCAGCCGCATGACCGAATTGTTGGCCGGCGCGCAACGGCCGCTGATCCTTGCCGGTGGCGGTGCCATCGACGCCGCTGCCGAACTCAGCGAGCTGGCGGAACTGCTCGATGCGCCGGTGGCATTGACCATCAACGCCAAGGGCCTGCTGCCTTCCACGCATCCACTGTTGATCGGCTCGACGCAAAGCCTGGTCGCCACCCGCGCGCTGGTCGCCGATGCCGATGTGGTGCTGGCGATCGGCACCGAACTGGCCGAGACCGATTACGACGTCACCTTCGCTGGCGGTTTCGAGATTCCTGGCAAGTTGCTGCGTATCGACATTGATGCCGATCAGACCGTGCGCAACTATCCGCCGCACGTCGCGCTGGTTGCCGACTCGCGCAACGCCGCGCAGGCCTTGCTCAGCGCCTTGTCGCACAAAGCGTTGGCCGAGCGCCGCAACGATTGGGGGCAAGTACGCGCAGCGCGTCTGCGTGATGAGCTGGCGGCGAGCTGGGACACCGCGACCCTGGCGCAGACGCGTTTCCTTGAAACCGTGCTGCAGGAATTGCCTGACGCGGTGTTCGTCGGCGATTCGACGCAACCGGTGTACACCGGCAACCTCACCTTCAATCCCGAGCGCCCGCGACGCTGGTTCAACTCGTCGACCGGTTACGGCACCCTCGGTTACGCCTTGCCGGCGGCCATTGGCGCCTGGCTCGGTGGGCCACTTGAGCGAGGCGTCCGCTCACCGGTGGTCTGCCTGATCGGCGACGGCGGCCTGCAATTCACCCTGCCGGAACTGGCCAGCGCCGTCGAAGCACGCACGCCGGTGATCGTGCTGTTGTGGAATAACCAGGGCTACGAAGAGATCAAGAAATACATGGTCAACCGCGCCATCGAGCCGGTCGGTGTCGACATCTACACCCCGGACTTCATCGGTGTGGCAAAGGCCCTCGGTTGCGCCGCCGAAGCGATCAGCTCGGTAGCGCAATTGCGCAGTGCGTTGCGCGCCGCGACCGACCGCCAGGGTCCGACCGTCATCGAAATCGACCAGAACCAGTGGATGCAGGCGGTGGCCCAATGATCAGTTTCCCAACCACACTCGACGGCCTCTACATCAACGGCCAATGGTCGGCTGGCCGCGAGCATTTGCGGGTGATCAACCCGGCCACCGAAGCGCTGCTGACCACGGTCAACGGCGGTGATGAATTTGCGGTCGAGCACGCCGTGACCGCAGCGGTTGCCGCATTCAAGGACTGGTCGAATACCACGGGGGCCGTGCGCGCTGTGGTCCTGCGCAACATCGCCAACGGCGTGCGCAACGGTCGTGAGCACCTGATGAACCTGCAATCGAGCAACAACGGCAAGCCGTTGTTCGAAGCGGCGATCGACGTCGACGATGTCATCGCGACCTTCGAGTACTACGCCGAACTTGCCGAAGGCCTCGACGCGCAGCGCGACACGAATGTGCCGCTGCCCAGCGATGACTTCCGCGCGCGTCTGCGCCGCGAGCCGTGCGGTGTGGTCGGGCTGATCGTGCCGTGGAATTTCCCCATGGTCACCACGGCCTGGAAACTCGCCCCGGCGCTGGCGGCCGGCTGCTGCGTGGTGCTCAAACCCTCGGAAGTCACGCCGTTGCCGGAGCTGGAACTGGCGGCGATCATCGCCGAATCCGGCCTGCCCAAGGGTGTGTTCAATCTGGTCTGCGGCACCGGCCTGGCCGTCGGCGCGCCGCTGTCGGCGGACCCGCGCATTGCCAAGATCTCCTTCACCGGCAGCAACGCCGTCGGCGTGCAGGTGATGCAACGCGCGGCGGAAACGGTCAAGGGTGTAAGCCTTGAGCTGGGCGGCAAGTCTTCGCTGCTGGTGCTCGAAGACGCTGATCTGGAACTGGCCGTCGAGCTGGCCTGTGGCGGCGGTTTTTTCAATGCCGGGCAGATGTGCTCAGCCACCAGTCGCGTGCTGGTCGCCGATGAACTGGCAGACGAATTTCTCGCGCGCCTGCAGCAGCGAGCGCAGGCGATCCGCGTGGCCGACCCGTTCGAGGCGGATGTGGAAATGGGCGCGCTGGTCAATCAGGCGCAATACCAGCGCGTGCTCGGCCACATCGATCGCGGCCTCAGCGCCGGCGCCAAACTGGTATGCGGTGGCAATCGTCCGGCGCACCTGCCGCGCGGCTTTTTTTTGCAGCCGACGGTGTTCACCGAAGTGCCCCTCGACAGTGCGCTGTGGTGTGAAGAGATTTTCGGCCCGGTGTTGTGCGTGCGCAGTTTCAGCAGCGAAGCCGAGGCGATTGCGCTGGCCAACGACAGCCAATTCGGCCTGGTCGCCAGTGTGGTGACGCGTAACGCCGAGGCCGCCGAACGTGTCGCCAATGCCCTGCAGGCCGGGCTGGTGTGGCTTAACGCGCCGCAGGTAATTTTTCCGCAGACGGCGTGGGGCGGTTACAAACAGAGCAGCATCGGCCGTGAACTGGGGCCTTGGGGCCTGGCCGCGTTTCAGGAAATCAAACACGTGATCCGGGCGCTCTGAACGCCCGCAAAAGGGCAGCGCATGCCTCGCAACTAGGCATGCGTCGGCGTCATGGCATCAATGAGTTTTTATCGATAGTCAGGTGTTTTGCACGACCTCAGGATGAACCCGTCGGCAGCGCTCAAGCCCTTGTAGCACGGGGCCTGACGCGGATCCGGCCGCGCGGATGCAACGGTTGCGACCAATCTCATACTTAAAAGAACAAAGGGAGTCCGTCATGGGCGAGCACGATCTGAACAGGCGTCAATTCATCAAAACCGTCGGCGTCGCCTCGGTGGCTGCGGCCGCCCTGAGCATGCCCTTCATCCGGGCAAGTGCCAGCGACACGCGTTTCGCCGGCAAGACCCTGCGCTTGCTGACCTGGTCGGATGACACCGGCCTGGCGGCGCTGCGCAATATCGCCGCGACCTTCGAGGCCAAAACCGGCGCCAAGGTCATCGCTGACCGCACCGGCAGCACCTCGGAAATGGTCGCCAAACTCAAGGCCGGCGGCGATCGTCCGCAGTACGACATCATTACCCTGGCCGGTGTCGGCGCCGAAGGGCTGGCCGCCGCCGGGCTGCTGGAAAAACCCGACCTCAACCGCATTCCCAACCTGATCGACGTGCCGGAGCAATACCGCACCGGCGCCAACGGCCACGGCATCGGTTACCTGCTGTGGTGCAACAGTCTGGTCTACAGCACCCGTACGCAGAAAGAAGCACCGACCAGTTACGCCGCCCTGTGGGACGCCGATCTGGCGCCGAACATTTTCCTGCCGCCGCCGAACTGGACCGAGGCCATGGACCTGATCATCATCGCCGCGAAACTGGCCGGCGGTGACGAACACAACATCGAACCGGGCTTCAAGAAACTCGCCGAGCTAAAAGATCGCGTGGTGACCCTGGGCGAAAACCCCAATCAGATCGCCGAGCTGTTCCGCACCGGTTCGCTGGACATGGGCGGTTTGTACGCGCCGGCATTTTTCCCCAAGCAGATTCGTGATCCGAACTACGGCCTCGGTGCCACGTTCGGCATGAAGGAAGGTTTCTACACCGACCTGATGCTCTCGGTGATGCCGAAGAACCGTCCCGGCGACACCGACCTGGCCTACGCCTTCATCGATCACTCTCTGGACCCGCTGGTGCAAGGCAAGATGGCCGAAGACATCTTCAACGGCCCGGTCAACGCCAAGGCGATCATCTCCGCCGAAGCGCGCAAGAGCCCGTTCATCCTCACCCCGGAGCAGATCGCCGAGAAGGCGATCATGCACGACAACGCCTTTCTGGCGACCGTGCATGACCAATGGATTCGTCGTTATACGGAAATTTTTTCTTCCTGAGCCGAACACCAGTCTTCAGAACACCGCAAAACCCTGTGGGAGCTGGCTTGCCAGCGATAGCGATCTGTCCGTTACATCATTGTTGACAGGTGAGCCGTCATCGCTGGCAAGCCAGCTCCCACAAGGGGCGCGGTGGTTTGGAGAGTCGTGTTCGTCAGTTGTTTTTCCATTGACGAGATCATTGCTATGGAACATCAATCCCTGACCCAAGCGGTCGGCGCTGCCGGACGCCCGCCGCGTGCTGTTTCACCAACCGCGCGGGCGTGGCTTTTTCTTTCGCCATCGATGCTGTTTCTCGGCGTGCTGATCGCCGCCAGCCTGCTGGTGCTGCGCATGAGCGTTGGCACCAAGGGTGCGGAATGGAGCGGCTTCAGCCTCGCCAGTTACGCGCAGTTGCTCGAACCCTATTACCTGAAATCCTTGCTGCTGACGTTGCGTCTGGCGCTGATCAGCGCGGTGATCGCCGTGCTGCTGGCGATTCCGGTGGCGTACACCATGTCGCGGCTGACCTCGCCGTTCGTGCGGCGGATCTTTCTCGCCGCGGTGCTGTTGCCATTGCTGGTCAACCTGCTGCTGCAAAGCTACGGCTGGCTGGTGATTCTCGGCCCCGGCGGCATGCTCAACCAGACGTTGATGGGCCTGGGTTTGATCAAGCGGCCGATCATGCTGCTGTACAACCAGAACGGCGTGCTCATGGGCCTGGTGCAGACCGCATTTCCGCTCGCCGTACTGCCGATTGCCAGCGCCATGCGCGGTGTCGCGCGCAGCTACGAAGAAGCGGCAGCGACCCTCGGCGCCAGTCGTTTTCAAGTGTTCCGGCAGGTGGTGCTGCCGATGAGTCTGCCGGGGATCATCACCGGAGCGACACTGGTGTTCGCCTACAACGCCAGCAGTTTCGTCGTGCCGTTGCTGCTTGGTGGCCGACGCGTACCGATGCTGGCGGTGATGGTGCATGACCAGATCGCTCCGCTGATGAACTGGCCCGCCGCGTCGGCAGCCGGAGTGGTGTTGATCGTCACCACGCTGCTGATCATGACGTTATCCGAATACATCACCGGCCGTCGTCGGCGTCTGCTGGAGGCTTCGCAATGAGTGTTCTGAGCAAAAAGCGCATGGCGTTGCTGCCCGGCGATACCGGCAAGTTCGCCGGCATTCTTTCCGGGTGCATTCTGCTGCTGGCGGTGTTGCCGATCCTGACGATGATCGTGATGTCGTTCAGCGGCGCATCGAACCTGGATTTCCCACCGAGCAGCTACAGCCTGCAATGGTACAAGGCCGCCTGGCAGACCTTGGTGTCGCCGGATGCCAGCGACGTACTCAGCCTCGGTCAGGCCATGGCCACGAGTCTGTTGGTGTCGTGCCTGACCATGATCTTCGCCACGCTGATTGCGGTGCCGGCGGCCTATGCGCTGACCCGCTGCGAGTTCCGTGGCAAAGCCGTGGCCCTGCAACTGATGTCGCTGCCGCTGGTGTTTCCGATGGTAGTGCTGGGGCTGGCGTTGCTGCTGGTGTTCGACAGTTTGCCGTTCCACATCACCACTTCGCGGCTGGTCATTGCCCACGTAATTCTGGCGTTGCCGTTCGTGGTGAAGAACTGCACGGCAGCGATGCTTTCCATCGGCAGTGAAGTCGAAGAGGCGGCGCGGATGCTCGGTGCCTCGCCACTGCGGGCGATCATCGATGTGGTGGTGCCGTTGATGAAGTCGGGGATTCTGGCGGGCATGCTGCTGGCGTTCATCGTCTCGTTCAACGAATTCACCGTGACCTATTTCCTCTACACCATCGACGTCATGACCGTGCCGATCTGGATGTACAGCCGCACCGTGTCATCGCTCGACCCTACCGTGTTCTCGTTTGCCGTGCTGATCGTGCTGATCGACTTCGTCCTGATCTGGGCGCTGGAAAAGCTGGTGGGCGAGGGCGGCGTTTCCTTTTGATTTGAGGTGCAACATGACTGGTCTGATTCTGGAAAACGTCGAGAAATTCTACGGCTCGGCGTGCGCGGTACAAGACGTCAACCTGCATTTGCCGGAAGGCAAACTGGTGTGTTTCCTCGGCCCTTCGGGCTGCGGCAAAACCACCTTGCTGCGCATGATCGCCGGCCTGGAAACCCTCAGCGGCGGCGAGATCCGCCTCGACGGTGAAGACATCGGCCACACCCCGGCGCACCTGCGCAACTTCGGCATGGTGTTCCAGTCACTGGCGCTGTTCCCGCACATGACCGTGGGCGAGAACATTGCCTATCCGCTGAAACTGCGCGGCGTGAGCAAGGCTGACCAGCAAAAACGCGTGGTGGAGTTGCTCGAGCTGATCCAGTTGCAGGCCATGATCGATCGCCCGGTGGCGAAACTTTCCGGCGGGCAACGCCAGCGCGTGGCGATTGCCCGGGCGATCGCCTCGCACCCGAAGATTCTGTTGCTCGACGAGCCTTTGTCGGCGCTCGACGCCAAACTGCGCGAATCGATGCAGGTGGAAATCCGCCAGCTGCAGCAACGCCTGAACATCACCACAATCATGGTCACCCACGATCAGCGCGAGGCGATGACCATGGCGGATATCGTCGTGGTGCTGGGCGAGCACAAGGTCCAGCAGGTGGGGACGCCGATCGAAATCTATCGCCATCCGGCGAATGAGTTCGTCGCTGATTTCATCGGCTCCGGCAATATCTTCCCGGCCACCGTGCTGGGCGACGGCAAGGTGAGCCTGCCGGGTGGTGATGCGCTGCAGGTGCCGATTTGCAGCAGCATCCTCGTCGGGCAAAAAGTGAAAATGCTGATCCGCCCGGAAGACTTGCAACTGTCGGCAGCACAGGGGACGGCGGGGAATCGTTTGCTGGGCAAGGTGACGTTCGTGCGCGATATCGGCGCGACCATCGAAACCACGGTGGAGTGTTCGGGGGTGACGTTTACCGCGCTGAGCACGCCGTGTCAGGGGATCGGGCTGGGGGTTGGGCATCCGGTGTCGGTGACGTTGCCGGCGGAGGCGTGCCGGGTGCTCGGTGCCTGATTTTGGATTGAGGTTGTCTTGACTGGCCCCATCGCTGGCAAGCCAGCTCCCACAGGTTTTTCGGGGTGTGCACAAATTCTCTGTTCAGCATAAAACCCTGTGGGAGCTGGCTTGCCAGCGATGGCGTCAGTCGACACAGCGCAATGTCGGTATCAGACCGTCAGCCGCAACCGCGCCAGATCTCTAAGCGGCGGCGCGCCAAACAGGCGGCTGTACTCACGGCTGAATTGCGACGGGCTCTCATAACCCACGCGATACCCCGCCGCCGACGCCTCCAGCCCTTCGGTCAGCATCAAGCGCCGCGCCTCTTGCAGGCGCAACTGCTTTTGGTACTGCAACGGACTCATCGCCGTCATCGCCTTGAAGCGGTGATGCAGGGTCGAGACGCTGAGGTTCACTTCTTTGGCCAGATCGTCGATGCGCAGCGGCTGCTCGAAGTTGCCGTTGAGCCATTTGATCGCCTGACTGATGCGGTGGCTCTGGCTGTTGGCAATCGCGATTTCGTACAAGCGATGGCCCTGCGGACTGCGCAGCAGGCGATAGAGAATTTCGCGACGAATCAGCGGCGCGAGCATGGCGATGTCTTTCGGTGCATCGAGCAGCCGTGCCAGACGCAGCACCGCGTCGAGCATCGAACTGTCAATGCGCTCGACATACAGACCGCGCCCGGTCGGGCGGGTCGGCACACCCATAGGGCCGGCGTCGGCGATCAGCGCGGTGATTTCGGTCGGATCAATATCCAGGCGCACGGCGAGAATCGGTTCGTCCGGCGAGACATTGACCACACGCCCGCTCAGCGGCATCGAAACCGATACCACCAGGTAATTCAGCGGGTCGTAATTGAAGTACTCGTCGGCCAGCCGCACCTCTTTGCGTCCCTGCGCCATGATGCACAGCGCCGGTTGCGCGAGCACCGGGGCGAAGTCGTGAGACTGGGTGTGACGCGACATGAACAGCGAGCCGATGGCGGTCTGGTAGCTGCCATCGTCGCTGGTGTTGCGGCGAATGATCGCCGCCAGCTCCGCGCGCTGTTTTTCCATGTCAGCAGTGGGTTCGGCTTGAAAACGATCGAATGACGTCATGCACGGCATCCTCGGCAAGTGAGGTGGAATGCAGCAGAGCATAAGTTTGTGCAAGCGCGAGCGGTAGACACATTCTGTCAAATGCTTGCCTGATCCTGCCGGCGCTTGCCTGGCTGCCCAGTCACAGCAGGACGCGGCCCGGCAAACTTGCTTGATACGCCGTATGACAAGCCTGTGACACGGATTTACAGCTTGTTACAGGTGCAGGGCGCACTGGCGCAGGATTGGGCAACTCGACGACAGGAATCGACTAACGGCGCAAACGCCTCGGCGCTTAATCTTTGCTTCAGTCGCAGCCCGCCCCTGGCTGCCACGCGATTTCACGGAGGGTTGATCATGTCCAAGCAGATGCCTGTCAGTCATATGGCTTTCGTTCGTGCCCAGGCCGGACGTTCGGCGGAACTCGGTGTGCGCCTGAGCGCGTTGATCGAAGTCTCACGCTCGGCACCCGGTTGCCTGAGTTTTTCCTTGCAGCAATCGCAATGCGATCCAGAGCTGTGGCTGGTGTCCGGGTTCTGGAGCAGTCAACAGATGATGACGGCTTATTTCAACAGCCCATCGATGGAAGTGTTCGCCGAGCTGGTGCAGGACCTGGTGGTCAACAGCCTCGATTTTCACACCTTCCGCGACGTCTCCGCGGCACAAGCCCTGCACCAGTGCCCGGCGCCGGTACACAAACTCGTCGGTTGAGGGTTTAATGGCCGGCTTATTTGTCTGAGCCGGGATGTGTGACATGGCACGTAAAGAGTTCGAACGCTTCGAAGCAGTTTCCGCAGTGGTCCCCGTCGAGTTGGGTGGCAACAAGGGTTATTACGCAGCGATTGCGGTCAAGGCCCTGGTCGATGGCGGTGCGCCACGCTTTCACAAATTGCTCGATGAGCAGGTGTTTCCCGGTGCCATTGCCGCCGACGACGCCGCCATCAACGAACTGGACAAACTCAAGGGCGTCACTGATGACGCCGAGTTGATCTGGTAAGCGCTTACTTGTTGGCGCCCGGGCGCCACATCTTGAACAGCGCCTCCGGCCCCAACTGGAAATAGTCCGCCGGCCCGCCGCCCCGCAGAATCGGTTGCGCCGCGGCGGTGTCGTAGATGCCGTCCTTCAACAACCACTTGGCGATGTGCACGGCGACCACTTCGCCAAGGACCAGCCAGCTCGGCACGGTTTCGCCATCGGCGCGCTGCAACTGAATGATCTGCGTGACCTTGCATTCGAAGGACACCGGACTTTCTGCCACGCGCGGCACGGCGATCACCTTCGACGCTACGGTCGTCAATCCCGCCAGTTCAAACTCGTTCACCTCAGGCGCGACCATCGCGCAGCTCTGATTCATCTGCTCGGCCAGCGGCCGCGTGGCGAGGTTCCAGGCGAATTCGCCGGTCTGCTCGATGTTGTTCAGGCTGTCTTTGCGGCCGACGCTGGAAAAGCCAATGATCGGCGGAATGTAGTTGAACGCGTTGAAGAAACTGTAAGGCGCCAGGTTGAGCTGACCTTCGGCACTCTGCGAGGAAATCCAGCCGATGGGCCGCGGGCCGACGATGGCGTTGAACGGATCGTGGGGCAGGCCGTGGCCGTTGGCGGGTTCGTAGAAGTGGATGTCATCGGGCATGGCGGGTGGTCCTGCGCAGTGTTTTTCGAGCGCTACATAGTGCAAGCCCACGTCGCAGATTTCCAGCCAGATGCAATTAAGCCCGGCCGAAGCCGGGCTATGCGCTATATCACTGCAATCAACTGATCGCGGCCGATTGAGTGCGGTCGTAGCCATCTGCAGCGATGGTAGCGGAGCCGGTGCGGTCGTAGCCGTCAGCGGCGAAAGTGGCGGAGCCAGTGCGGTCATAGCCATCTTCAGCGACGGTGGCAGAGCCCGTGCGGTCATAACCGTCAGCCGCGATAGTGGCAGAACCGGTACGGTCATAGCCATCAGCCGCAATGGCGGAGCCGGTGCGGTCGTATCCATCGGCAGCAAACGTGTTGGCGGCCAGAACGGAAAGGGCGAAAGCGAGGATCAGTTTGGTTTTCATGTGGGTCACTCCAGATTCGTTGGCGGGTGTGTCTTGCATGGGTTTAATGCTACGCCAACTAAATTGATTAAAAAGCGCAAATTTATGCTAGAAAAGATCGATTAAATTGATATTAAGGCGATGCACATTTTTCGCTTTCTTCTTGGGAGCGAGCGTCGCGCAGGGCATTGATCAGGATTGCAGAATGAGGCAGCCGCATTAATTCGCGATTAATCGCCGTATTGCGCTGGGTGACAGATTTTTCATACTTTCCCGACCGCTTTTTCACTGTCGCAACGCCAGTCTGCCCTTGGTCATAAAACCAAGAACCGGCCGTCACCACTGGAGCGTCTCTGCGATGAATAAACTTCCCCAAATCACCCTGGCCTTCTGGGTCATGAAAATCTGCGCGACGACCTTGGGGGAAACCGCAGGGGATTTGCTGTCGATGACCCTTGATGTCGGCTATGCCATGAGCTCGCTGATCCTGATCAGCGTGTTTGTGCTGACGCTGATTACGCAGCTGATGGCCAAGACCTACAAGCCGCTGCTGTACTGGATCGTCATCCTCTCCACCAGCACCGCCGGTACCACCATGTCGGACTTCATGGATCGCACGCTTGGTCTTGGTTATGCCACCGGCTCGATGATTCTCATCGCGATCCTGCTGGCGATTTTCGCGGCGTGGCGCCTGAGCGGTGACTCACTCAATGTCAGCAAGGTGCAGAGTTTCCGTGGCGAGATGTTCTATTGGATGGCGATCCTGTTTTCCAACACCCTCGGCACAGCGCTGGGCGACTATCTGGCCGATGATTCGGGCCTGGGTTTCGCCGGTGGCGCACTGCTGATCGGCTCGACCATTGCGGTGGTCGTGCTGCTCAAATACTTCACGAAGATTTCCACGGTGCTGTTGTTCTGGGTGGCGTTCGTGCTGACCCGGCCGTTTGGCGCGACTCTGGGCGATTTGATGACCAAGTCCCATGAGAAGGGTGGGCTGGACTTCGGCACCATCGGTTCATCGGCGGTGCTGGCGGGGATTCTGCTGGCGATGATCGTTGGCGCTTCGTATGCGCAGAAGCGCTATGGCAAGTCGCAGGTTGCCGAGTTGACTTGATACCGGGTCGCCGCCTTCGCGAGCAGGCTCGCTCCCACACTGGATCTGTGATCGACACGAATCCTCTGTGGGAGCGAGCCTGCTCGCGAAGGGGCCATCAACGCCACCGTTGCAGTGGCGCTGAAACCCGATCAGTCAGTCACAATCCGCGAATGCTTCTGGGTGTCTTTCATGGTGATGTACACCAGCAACGACACGGCGATGCACGCTGTGACATACCAGTAGTAGCCGGTTTCCATGCCGATGCTCTTGAACCACAGCGCGATGTATTCGGCAGTGCCGCCGAAGATCGACACGGTCAGTGCGTACGGCAGGCCGACGCCCAGGGCGCGGATCTCGGTCGGGAACAGTTCGGCTTTGACCACCGCGTTGATCGAGGTGTAGCCGCTGACGATGATCAGCGCCGCCATGATCAGAAAGAACGCGCCCCACCAGGTCTGAATGGTGTGCAGGGTCATCAGGATCGGCACGGTGAAGATCGTCCCCAGCACGCCGAAAGCGATCAGGATCGGCCGACGCCCGATCTTGTCCGACAGGCCGCCGATGATCGGTTGCAGGCACATGAACAGGAACAGCGTGGCGGCGGAAATGGTGGTCGAATCGGAGATGCTCATGCCCACCGTGTTGACCAGGTACTTCTGCATGTAGGTGGTGTAGGTGTAGAACGCCAGGGTGCCGCCCATGGTCAGGCCGACCACGGTCAACAGCTCTTTGGGGTGGCGCATCAAGGTGCGCATGGCGCTTTCTTTGGACTTTTCTTTCTTGGTGAACGACTCGGTTTCTTCCATGCCGCGACGCAGGTAGAGCGCAACCACGGCACACAGCGCGCCGATGGCGAACGGAATGCGCCAGCCCCACGCGTACAGTTGCTCAGTGGTCAGCGTGTTCTGCAGCACGATCAGCACGCCCAGCGCGATGAGCTGGCCGGAGATCAGGGTCACGTACTGGAAACTGGAGAAGAAGCCACGACGTTCCTTGGTCGCCATCTCGGACAGATAAGTCGCCGAGGTGCCGTATTCGCCACCGACCGACAGGCCTTGCAGCAGACGGGCGAACACCAGCAGGATCGGCGCGCCGATGCCGATGGTTTCGTAGTTCGGGCTCAGCGCGATCAGCAGCGAGCCGAAGCACATCAGGTAGACCGAGGCCATCAGGGCTTTCTTGCGGCCGACCTTGTCGGCGTACATGCCCATCAGCCAGCCGCCGATCGGACGCATCAGAAAGCCAACGGCGAAGATCGCTGCGGTGTTCATCAATTGCGCGGTGGTGGAACCGGCGGGAAAGAAGGTTTTCGCGAAGTACAGCGAGAAGGCGGCATACACGTACCAGTCGTACCATTCGACCATGTTGCCGACGGAACCGCTGAAGATCGATTTGATCCGGCTGGCGGTGGTTCTTGCTTTGACCGGCGCAGCCGCCGACCCAAGTGGCAGGGCGTTGGAGTTATCCATTGAAGGATCCTTCGTTTAATTGTTTTTGTGGAGCGCGTCGAAACGCAGCCTGCCGGGGCTGTAGCAGGAGCTGTGCCAACGGGGGGAAGGCCGGTTTAGAGGGGTTGGCGGGAAGGGGTGAGCGGTATATCGCCGAAGGATTTGGTTTGATGAGCGGATTTCCGCTTATCGAGGCGCAAGCCCAAAGCCCCTCACCCTAGCCCTCTCCCGGAGGGAGAGGGGACTGACCGGGGTGTTCTTGGAAGTAACGCCGACCTGGAATATTGAGTCGAACTCAGGTTTTGAAAAGCATGAAGATCAGCTCCCTTTCCCCTTCGCCCCTTGGGGAGAGGGCTGGGGTGAGGGGGATGGTTCTCAGCCCACACAAAAATCATTCGGCCAGAAACATCTCCCGACTCAACCCATGCCGCTGCATTTTTTCATTAAAGGTTCGGCGCGGCAGTTGCAGCTCCTCAAGCACGGCTTTCACGTCACCCTTGTGCCGGGTCAGCGCCGCGCGCAGGCACTGCGCCTCGAACGCTTCCTGCTGAGCGGCCAGCGATTGTCCCGGATCGATTCCGGCGACAGGTTCATCCAGCCCTAGCACCTGGCGTTCGGCGACGTTGGCCAGTTCCCGCACATTCCCCGGCCAGTCATGACTAAGCAGGTGACTCAACTGCGCGCCGCTCAACGGCGCAAAGGTGCGACCGAGGCGCTCGGCGGCCTGGCGGGCGAAGGTGTCGAACAGCAACGGAATGTCTTCGCGGCGCTCGCGCAGCGGCGGCAAGCGCAGCTCGGCGACATTCAAGCGATAGGCCAGATCTTCGCGAAAGCGTCCGGCACGCGCCTCGTCGAGCAGATCGGGTTTGGTCGCCGCGACAATGCGCAGGTCGACGCGGATGCTCTGGTTCGAACCCAGCCGTTCCAGCTTCTGCTCCTGCAACACGCGCAGCAGTTTCACTTGCTGGGCCAGCGGCATGCTTTCGATTTCGTCGAGAAACAGCGTGCCGCCATCGGCGTATTCGAGTTTGCCGATGCGCTTGCCGGACGCACCGGTGAACGCGCCGCTCTCATGGCCGAACAACTCGGCTTCGAACAGTTGCTCGGGAATCGCCGCGCAGTTCAGCGCCACGAACGGCTTTTCTGCGCGCGGGCCGAAATCATGCAGGCAGCGCGCGACCAGTTCCTTGCCGCTGCCGGTTTCGCCGCGGATCAGCACGTTGACCGGCAACGCGGCCAGATCCAGCACTTGCCGGCGCAGGGTCTGCAAACCCCGGGAAACGCCGAGCAAGGTCGCATCGAGTCGGGCGCGGTTATCGGCCTGCGTGTGCAGCGCGCGGTTTTCCAGGATCAACCCGCGTTTGTCCAGCGCGCGACGCAAGCTGCCAAGCAGGCTTTCCGGGCTGAACGGTTTTTCCAGAAAGTCATAGGCGCCGTCGCGCATCGCTTCGACCGCCATCGGCACATCGCCGTGGCCGGTGAGCAGAATCACCGGAAGACCGGCATCGCGTTTCTGCACTTCGGCCAACAACGCCAAGCCACCCATGCCGGGCATGCGTACGTCGCTGAGGATCACCCCGGCAAAGTGCGCGGGCAGGGCGGCGAGGCAATCTTCGGCGCGGCTGAACAGTTGCACCGCGAACCCGGACAGGCTCAGCCACTGTTCGACGGCGCTGCGAATGCTGCTTTCGTCATCAACGACCATCACCGAATTGAGCATCAGATGTGTGCCTCCAGATCGATCGGCAAAGTCAGGCTGAACACCGCGCCGGCGTCGCCATTCTCGGCGCTCAGGCGCCCGCCGGATTCATGCACGATCGCGAACGATACCGCCAGGCCAAGGCCCAGGCCATCCCCGACAGGTTTGGTAGTGAAGAACGGGTCGAAGACCTGCGCCAGATGCTCTTCGGCAATCCCGCCGCCATTGTCGCTGACGCTCAGGTGCCACAGTTGCTCATCGGCCTGCAGACGGATTTCCAGACGCTTGCAGGCTTTGCCGTGCATCGCATCCAGTGCGTTGCGCAGCAGGTTGATCAACACCTGTTCGAGGCGAATTGCGTCACCGCGTACCCACGCCGGGCGTGTCAGGTGCAGCACCAGGCTGACCTGTTCGTCACGCAGCCGTGCATCGAGCAGTTGCAAGGCCTGATCGACCACCGTCGCCAGATCGAGACGTTCACGCAAACCGCTGGGGCTCTTGCGTGCGAAGGTCTTGAGGTGGCCGGTGAGGGCGGCCATGCGCGTGAGCATGTCGTCCACCGGTTTCAGCGCTTTGTAGGCATCGTCGACGCGGCCGTGTTCGAGCAGCAGGCGCAGCGTCGCCAGTTGCATGCGCTGAGCGGTGAGCGGTTGATTGATTTCATGCGCCAGCGCGGCGGACATTTGCCCGAGCGCGGCCAGTTTGGCCGATTGCACCAGACCTTCCTGCGCGGTGCGCAGGTCGCGGGTGCGTTCCTCCACTAGCCGTTCCAGCTCTTCGCGGTTGCGCTGGCGGATCTTCGACAGGCGCCAGCGCTGATTGAGAAACAGCAGCAGAAACACCACGGCGAGCCACACCCCGGCGGCGGCCAGTCCGGCATTGCGCAGGTCTTCGAACGCCACCTGCGGACGGCGCAGCAGATGCAGGGTCCAGCCTTCGGCGGCCAGCGGCAGCGATTCCCACAAATAATCGGCCGTGCCGTCCGGGCCTTCGACGCGGCGCAGGTCGCTGTTGTCATCGAAACGGCGCAGCGCCAAGTGGGTCAGCGGCAGCAACGATTGTTTGTCGTATTGCCGCGTGGCCTTGATCTCGGCCATGTCGCTGGTGCTCAACGGCCGCAGCGCGCGGTAGCGCCAGCCCGGCTGATTGGCGATGAAGATGATCCCGCGAGCGTCGCTGACCAGCAGCGTGTCGCTGCCCTGGCGCCACTCGCGCTCAAGCTCCGGGAATTCCAGCTTGACCACCATCGCGCCAAGAAACTCGTCGTCGTCGCCGAGCACGGCGCTGGAGAGGAAGTAGCCGGGAATTCCGCTGGTCACGCCCACCGCATAAAAACGCCCGGTGCCTTGGGTGCGGGTCTGGCTGAAATAGGGACGGAAACCATAGTTGTGGCCGACGTAACTGCTCGGCAGACGCCAGTTGCTCGCGGCTACAGCCAGGCCGGTGCGATCGAGCAGTTCAAGGGTCGATGACTGCGCCGCGCCGTTGATCTTTTCCAGTTTCAGGTTCAGCGCCGCTTGTTCTTCGGCATCCACCGGACCTGCCAGCGCCGTACGCAGTTGCGGGTCCAGCGCGAGCACGGCGGGCAGGGCGCGGTAGCGGTCGATCAGGGTGTGCAGCGAGTTGGCATACAGCGCCAATTGCTGGTTGGCGCGGGCAGCGTCTTCTTCCAGTGCCTGACGTTCGGCGTGACGGATCGCCAGCGTGGCGGCCAGTGCGGTGCCGGCGATGATCAGCAGGGTATACAACGACAGACGCAGGGTACGGGAAGTCGGCAGCATGCTGGGCGATGGGTCGGCAGGACGGGCGGGCACGATAGCATGGGTTGGCGTGGCCCGGCTCGCTGTTGCCGCGGGCCGCGGTCGTCACGCGGATGATTGCTCTGCCAGACGTCGGCGTTGCAGATCCAGGCGTGGTTTAGGGACGGGTTTGCGGCTGGGCTCTTCAGTGATAGAGCGCTCCAGTTGTTGCAGGCGCCCGGTAATACCGTCGGCTTCGCTGAGGTTATCGATGGCGTGCTGAGTCGCTTCCACCGTGTTCTGAACAGTCTCGACCAGAGCGGCTGTTTGAGCCGATATCTGGCGATACGCATCTACTACTGAAGCACCCTTTTCCATTAGGTCTGCAAAGTCCAGCTGTGCGAATGGGGACATTTCTTCAACCATTGCCAAGACCTTTTCTTCAGCTTTGAGTCGCATTTGATCGACTTTTCCCATGATGATTATTGGAACTGTTCCGTTTGCCAAATCTTCTGCACTGTCGGCAACAGTCTGTGTGGCGTCGCGTATTTCGGCAGTGTGCAGCGCTTCCGTTAACCGGATTCCGCGTTTGAAGAAACGGTAGCGAATATAAGCGGCGCCGAGTCCTCCTAACAGTCCGCCGACGACGCCACCAATCGCGTTGCCGACGCCAGGGAGCGTACTTCCTGCCGTGCCGCCCAAGGCGCCTCCGATTGTGAAACCGGCACTAAAAGCTGCGATTCCGTTTTTACTGAATAAATAACTGCGAAACCTCACATTTTCCTTGGCTTGCGCAGTCATGTTCGCCTCTTCATCCGCTGGACCATCAAATGCGGTCGCTGCGTCATGCACTTGGCTAGCAACGTTGGCGGTGGTGCGGAATAGATTGAGGAAGTCGGCAAATCCGTACTGCTTGCGCCCATCGATGTCGACATGAACCATAGGATTGTTCGACACCATCGCATACAGATTCAAACCATCCACATCCCCCGCGGGATCAGCGCTTACCCAGCGCTGCAACCACGGCGCGTAATAACGAGCGCCGTAGTAATACAACCCGCTGACATCCATTTCCTTGCCCGAATAACGGACAAACCTGTAGCTCACTTCAAGCGCTGATCGCGTGGCCATCCATGCGGTTTCGCCAAACGGGTAATAACCTTCGTGGCTGATCAGTTGTGCGTGTTGATCGAGTTCGATCATGCAGGAACCGAGGTGATCCTCAAGGCTGTAGCGCAGTTGATCAGCATCGATACCCTCGGGTTTGTTCGCCACCCAGTGCAGGCAGCGCGCGCTGCCGACGCTTATGATGTGCAGTTCTTCGCCGTTGTCTTTGCTGCGGATTTCAAGTCCTGGCAAATAGCGCACCTGATGAAAATGTTCGGCGTTGGCGGCCAGGTATTCGTGGCGTTTGAAAATGCGCATCCCCTGGCTGTACTCGTTTCGCTCGATATCGCAAATCTGATTTTCGCGGCCGACCAGCGTCACCTGTTGCACTTCGTCACGAACAGTCCAGAGCAGAGGTTTGCCGGGGTGCACGGCCTGTTGATTGCCGTGGCGGTCGAACAGCGTGTCGAAGTCCGGTTCGCCATCGCCCGGTTTCCAGCGCACGCCGCGATTGCTTTGCGGGTCGACGCGCATCAGGCGGGTGTAGCTGTTGCCGGCGCGCACATGGCGCAACTCGATCAGGTTGCCGCCGTGGTCGTACTGGTAGGTCTGGGTGTAGTTGAGGCGGTTGTTCGGGTCGGTCGGTTGCGGCAGGCCGGGAATATCGCTTGGTGGCGCGTCGTCGTAGCCTGTGGCGTAAATCAATCGGTAGAGCGAGTCATAGCTGAATTCTCGGTGGCCGTCGACGCGCTGGTTGGCGAAATAATGCGGCTCGTACGCATGATTTTCGATGCGTGTGATGTTGCCGACGCGATCGTAAAAATACTCGAAATCCTGCAGAACATCGCCATTGCTTATGCGGCTGGACTGGGTGTGTAGACGGCCGTCCGCCGGGTCGTAGGTCCAGCGACTGCGCACATCGTTGCCGGCCAGTTGCTCAATGATCTGGTTGGCGGCGTTGTAGCTGATGTCTTGCAGCACCGCCTGCCAATCGCTGTGGCCGTTGATCAGCAGATGCAGTTGTCTGGGTTGTCCGGCGAGACCGTAGCGCGAGCGTTGTCGATGGCCGCCGGCGTCGGTCTGCTCCAGCACTGCGCCCAGCGGGCTGAACACATATCGGCTGGTGAGCGCTGCACCATCATCGAAGGTGCGGGTTTCGCTCAATGTGTGGTCGGCAAGGGCGAAGCTGTCGGTGCGCAGGGAGCCCGAGCGATCCTTCTGTTCCAGCAACTTGCCGCGCTGGTTATACCCCGCATCAGCCGTGGCGCCAGCGTAAGTGAAGAGGTCGACACCGGCCTCGTTGTTTTCATCGACCGCCACTTTGCGCAGTTGCTCATCGAAGGTCGTGCGCCAATGGTTGCCGCGCGCATCCCAGCGCTGCAACGGCTCGCCCGCCAGGCCCGGCAGATTCAAGCGCCAGCCGGCATCGACGCTGTCGGTTTTCAACCGTTCGCCGTTCAGTGCATGAATGGCAGTGAGGTTGGCCTCGGGCAGGCGTGGGTCCCGCTGGGCTGTCAGTCTGCCTGCCGGGTCGTGTTGTTGGCGCGTGACCAGTGCGATGACGGCACCGTTGGCCGTTTCGCGCAGGTACTCGATCCGCCGTACCAGCAACTCGCGAGGATCTGTCACGGCAAGTATCGGCGTACGCCAATGGACTGATTCGGCTTTCATTTGGTGAGCCAGGTATACACCCGCCCGTGCGGTTTTTTGTCTGCCTGACGAGCTTGTCTTAGCAGGTGCTGATTGTCCGTTGTGCCCATTTCCTTGTAGACGGCGAGCATGGTTTGCGCGCGGCTGATGTGGCCCAATGTGGTGCTGGCCTGCTGGCTCAGTCCTGAGCGAGTGATCGGTGCCAGCGCTTCCGGGGACGTCATATGAGTGACGTTGGTCAGTACTCTTGCAGGGTCGATGGCGTCAGTGCCCAAGGCGTCGAATGCGTTTTCCGCCCAGGCAGCGCGTTGCCCGACGGCGGCTTTCCATTCATCCAGCATCTTTTCGATTTTTTCGATTTTTGCCGGATCGAGCCGATTCTTGATGTCCTCGTTCTCCATGGCCCTGGTGAACAGCGTCAGAATATGGGGAACGAACGAAAATACTGAGCCCACCACTCTATTCATGATGAAGTCGGCGTTAAGGATGGAATTGAGCGTCGGGTCGATCAGTTCCTTCCTCATGTCTGACCAGGAATTGATTTCGCTGACGGCGCCACTGACGCCCAACCGTTCGTCAATGGCACTGACCGACATTTTCGACGTCTGCGGAATAAGCGGACCAAACCCCAGCCCGGCACTCTCTGCTACCGGAGCGATCATGCCTGCGGTGACGTCGCCGGCGATGTTGCCGCCGATAACCCCGGCGGGTGTGGGAAATATGTTGGCGTCAGGCATGGGAAGAACGGGTTCGACAAGGCCGCTACCCAGATTGCCTCCGTGGTAAGTCGAGGCAAGCCAATAGCCACCTTCTACGGCAAAATTCAGAACCATGTTCGCGGCAGCGGGCTGCGGATAGAGGATGTTATGTAGCTGGGCGACCACCTGTCGGGAATGTTCGTTGACTGCAGAAACGAACTGCGACGCCAGCATGATTACACCTTCCGCTCTTTTGTTTCCGTCTGGATCGACATAGCGCATCGGGTTATTGCCCACAAACGCATACAGATTCAAACCATCCGCCTGCTCCGCATCCGTGCTGATCCAGCGCTGCAACCACGGCGCGTAATAACGGGCGCCGTAGTAATACAACCCGCTGACATCCATTTCCTTGCCCGAATAGCGGACAAACCTGTAGCTCACTTCAAGCGCTGAGCGCGCGACCATCCACGCCGTCTCGCCAAACGGGTAATACCCTTCCTCGCTGATCAGTCGCGCCTGTTGATCGAGTTCGATCATGCAGGAACCGAGATGGTCCTCAAGGCTGTAGCGCAGTTGATCAGCATCGATGCCATCGGGTTTGTTCGCCACCCAGTGCAGGCAGCGTGCACTGCCGACGCTGATGATGTGCAGTTCTTCGCCGTTGTCTTTGCTGCGGATTTCCAGACCCGGCAAATAGCGCACCTGATGGAAGTGCTCGGCGTTGGCGGCCAGGTATTCGTGGCGTTTGAAAACGCGCATCCCCTGGCTGTATTCGTATCGCTCGATATCGCAAATCTGATTTTCGCGGCCGACCAGCGTCACCTGTTGCACTTCGTCGCGAACAGTCCAGAGCAGAGGTTTGCCGGGGTACACGGCCTGTTGATTGCCGTGGCGGTCGAACAGCGTGTCGAAGTCCGGATCGACGCCTTCTGCCCAGCGCACCGCGCGATTGCTGCGCGAATCAATGTGCATTCGCCGGGTGTAGCTGTTGCCGGCGCGCACATGGCGCAACTCGATCAGGTTGCCGCCGTGGTCGTACTGGTAGGTCTGGGTGTAGTTGAGGCGGTTGTTCGGGTCGGTCGGTTGCGGCAGGCCGGGAATAT
>Ga0308159_1001416_pt1 | contig 34703 bp, 40 predicted proteins | sample PhyCR1_FD_201040 | JGI IMG/M metagenome (GOLD analysis project Ga0308159, IMG submission 201040) | Phyllosphere microbial communities from UC Gill Tract Community Farm, Albany, California, United States - DLSLC.R1 | ecosystem: Host-associated > Plants > Phyllosphere > Unclassified | place: USA... | reverse complement strand
ACCGGATGCTCGAAGCGCTCGAGCACGACGCCCGCGAACTCGGCGTCGCCCGGATCTTCTGCCTGACCTTCGAGGTCGACTTCTTCGCGAAGCACGGGTACCTGGAGATCGGCGAGAGCGTCGTGTCACCGGACGTCTACGCCGAACTGGTCCGCTCGTCGGACGAAGGGGTCGCGGAGTTCCTCGACCTCGCCCGGGTCAAGCCGAACACCCTCGGCAACACCCGCATGCTGAAGAACCTCTGACGCTTTCCCGTGCCGCCCGGCGGGGTGGCCGTGTGCGGCCCGTGCCGTTGTCTACCCTGTGCGCATGTCGTCGTTGCGTCACCCCGTCGGGCCCGAGAAGCCGGTCGTCTACTGGCGCCGCCGCGCCCTCGTGCTCGGGGCGCTGCTGGTCGTCGTCCTGGTCGTGGTGCTCATCGTCGTCGGGCGGGGGAGCGGGGCCACGTCGGCGGCGCCGAGTGCGTCGGCCTCTGCCGGGTCTGGTGCCGATGCATCGTCTGCCGGTTCTGGGTCCGGTTCCGGGTCCTCGCGGTCTGCTGCGCCGAAGCCGTCCGCTTCTGCCTCGGCTTCTGCGTCGAAGCCCGCTGCTGCCGACGGCTCGACCTGCACGAAGGACCAGATCGTCCTGACCCCGGTGCTCGACAAGTCGGCCTACGGCCCCACCGAGGACCCGAAGATCGCGATGTCGATCAAGAACTCCGGCACGAACTCCTGCCACCTGGACCTCGGATCGGCGCAGCAGGTGCTGACGATCAGCTCCGGCCAGGAGCAGTACTGGTCGTCGAAGGACTGCCAGACCGGCGGCACGAACCAGGACGTCACGATCAAGTCCGGTCAGACGCTCACGACCCCGGCGATCGCCTGGGACCGCACCCGCTCGTCCACGTCGACGTGCGACTCGTCACGGCCGGCGGTCACCGCGGGAGGCGCGAGCTACCACCTGCAGGTCGCCGTCGGGAACCTCGAGTCGAAGACCTCGGTGCAGTTCATCCTGCAGTAGGCGGCGGGTGCGCGGTTCGCGGTTCGCGGTTCCGATCCGTTCCGGCTGTGCTGTGCCGAGCAGAGGCCCGGGGAACAGCAACAGGCCCCGTCGTCCGAAGACGACGGGGCCTGTTCAAGCTGATGTGATCAGCCGAGGACGGTGATGTTCTCCGCCTGCGGGCCCTTGCGGCCCTCGGTGATGTCGAACTCCACCTTCTGGTTCTCCTCGAGCGACTTGTAGCCGTTGCCAGCAATCGCAGAGAAGTGCGCGAAGACGTCAGCGCTGCCGTCGTCCGGGGCGATGAAGCCGAAGCCCTTTTCGTTGTTGAACCACTTGACGGTACCGGTAGATGCCATGATGGCGTTTCCTTAGCTTTCTTGCTTCCGCCAAGGTGCAAATGCACCGACGGAGACCCCGACGTACGTCGACGGGGGTGATGCGCCACGCGGGCAGGTGCCGGCGGGACGGGTTCGGGGCCAGGCCTGTCGGCCAGTGACCCTGGGGCCCGGGTTGAGGGGCAAACCACCTCGCCCGGACGTTGAGCGCCGCCGAAGCGGTTCCATCAGGCTAGCGTGCTCTGGGCCGACTGGCTACCCGTGCGTCACGGAACGACGAAAATCTGGTGGAATTGAGCTGATGGCAGACAAGGAACAGCGCTTCCGGAGCGAACAGCTCGAGGAAGCCCTCGCGAAGCAGGACGTCGCTGCGGTGGCGTTCGCGCTCCGCCACGACATCGTGATCGTCCCCCGACTCGTCACCGGCAAGAAGGACATGCAGGTGCGGGTGTTCGGCCGTGAGGGGTCGGACAAGCGCATCCTGCTGCTGTTCTCGTCGGCGGACGCCTACACGGCGATGGTGCCGGACGAGAAGATCCGGCAGGTCATGGTCTACGACGGGCCGCGGCTCGAGGAGTTCCTGGCCGCCCACCTCGACATGCTCGAGGGCGTGTTCTTCGACATCGCCGGCCCGCACACCATGCAGGCCGCGCCGGCGGACCTGCTGGCCGCTTTGCGCGCGTAGCGCCTCAGAACGCGCGGTCGAGCTCGCGTTCGCGCGGCGACTGCGTCATCGAGAACGCCACACGCAGGGCTTCGCGCAGGTGCCCGGAGTCCGAGCCGAGCACCGTCGTGAACCCGAGGCGGGTGGCCTCGTTCACGCGCTGCTTCGTGCCCGTGGCCGGACGGATCTCGCCGGCGAGGCTGATCTCGCCGACGGCCGCGAGCGTGTGCGGGTACGGACGGTCTCGTGCGGCGCTCGCGAGGGCCAGTGCGATCGCCAGGTCGGCGCCGGGCTCCGTGAGCTTCATGCCGCCCACCGTGGAGACGTAGACGTCGGCATCGGACAGCTTGAGGCCGGCGCGGCGTTCGAGCACCGCGAGCAGCATCGCGACACGGGAGGCATCGACACCGTTCACGACCCGGCGGGGCTGGGGCGCCGAGCTCGGGACGATGAGGGCCTGCACCTCGACCGGCAGCGCGCGACGCCCCTCGAGTGCGACGGTGACGCAGGTGCCGGACACCGGCGTGGCGTTCTTCGACATGAAGAGGCCGCTCGGGTCGGGGACCTCGTGGATGCCGTCGCCGCCCATGTCGAAGCACCCGACCTCGTCGGTGGGGCCGAAGCGGTTCTTGAGCGCCCGGACGAAGCGCAGTGCGGTCTGCCGGTCGCCCTCGAAGTGGCACACGACGTCGACCAGGTGCTCCAGGAGCCGCGGGCCGGCGATCGTGCCGTCCTTCGTGACGTGGCCGACGATGAGGACGGGCAGGGCGCGGTCCTTCGCGATGCGGATCAGGGTCGAGGCGACCTCGCGCACCTGGGACGTGCCACCCGCGATGCCGTCGATCGAGCTCGACGAGATGGTCTGCACGGAGTCGGCGATGAGCAGGTCGGGCTGGACCTGGTCGATCTGGCCGATGATGACGCCGAGGTCGACCTCGCTCGCCAGGTACAGGTCGTCGTGCATCGCCCCGGTGCGTTCGGCACGGAGTCGGACCTGGTCGACGGACTCTTCGGCGCTGACGTAGAGGACGCGCTTGCCCGAGGCTGCGGCTCGGGAGGCGACCTCGAGCAGCAGGGTCGACTTGCCGACACCGGGCTCGCCGCTCAGCAGGACCGCCGCGCCCGGCACAACGCCGCCGCCGAGGACACGGTCGAACTCGCCGATGCCGGTCTGCCAGCGCTGCACCGCGGTGCCGCGGGCCTCGGTGATCGGTCGCGCGGCCCGGGCGCCGGTGACGGCGACCGCCGACGTGCCGCGGGTGCTCGCCGACGCCGCAGAGCTGTCCTCGACGGTGCCCCAGGTCTGGCACTCCCCGCAACGGCCGACCCACTTGATGCTGGTCCAGCCGCACTCGGTGCAACGGTAGAGGGACTGCGGGCGCGCCATGTCGTCGAGGCTAGGCCGTACGGCCGACATCACCGGCGTGGTCGCCCGGCTCGTCCGACTGGTCTCGGTCATCGGGCAGCGCGATCGACCCGGTCATCCGGTGGCGAAGTCGTTCGACCGGCCCCGGACCCTGACGCGAGGCGTGGTCGAGCGCCTCGGCGCCGTCGGTGTCCTGTTCGGCGCGGGCGTTCGCCACCGCCCCGGCTTCGCGACCGAGGTTCTCGGCCTCGCGCACGGACAGGTAGTGCCGGATCGCCGCCACCGTGTCGACCCGCGCGTCGACCGCCGGCTCGAAGGCGCTCGCCCAGACCTCGTAGCCGCGGTCGTTCGGGTGGAACAGGTCGCCGTAGCTGTTGAAGAAGGTGCGGCGGACCCCGACGCGCTTCGTGATGGTGTGCAGCGGCGCCACGGTCAGCCCGAACTCGTCGGCCACCCGGTGCACGATCTCGTTCGCCACCGCCACCTTGCGCTCCCGGTCCGGCACGAACATGCACGGCAGCTCGGCCACCACGGCGTGCGACGGGACCGCGCCGTAGATCGCCCGGATGTTCCGCTCGAACTTGTCCGGGTCGAAGTCGGCGATGTCGTTCGCGCCGATCGACACCGTGCAGACGTCGGGCGCGTAGTGCCGGAGCTTCGGCAGCTGGTCACGTTTCGCACCCCACGTGGTCGAACCGGAGACGCTGAGGTTCACCACCCGGACCGACATGTGGGAACGGTGACGGATGCGCCGCGCGAGCAGCCCCACGTAGCCACGGCCGGGTGCAGTGGCACCGACGCCCTGCGCTGCCGAGTCACCGATCGCCACGTAGAGCAGCTGCCCCTCGTGCTGCTGTCGTTCCCGCCACCAGTCGGCGTGGATCGGGAGCATGTCGACGACCCGTTGCGCCGCTGCCCGTTGGCCCTTCACGCCGGCGCGGGCACCGACGGCTGCGGCGCCGACGACGCCGAGGCTGCCGATGACGGAGGTGAGGAGTGCGATGAGCGTGCGGGATCTCATGCCGTGGACGGTACGCCCGCCGGTCTTGCCGGAGACGAGGAGGACCTGTGGGTGTGGGGAGAGCCCTGCAGGTGACCGCTTGTGGAGGGCGATCCGAGCCGGGGTGTCATCACGGGCCTCCCGGATCGTGTAAACTCTTTCCCGGTACCGTGTCCGAGCGGCCGAAGGATCATGTCTCGAAAACATGTGTGGGGGCAACTCCACCGTGGGTTCAAATCCCACCGGTACCGCCAACGCAAAGAGCCCCAGATCCCCGTCACAACGGGGATCTGGGGCTCTTTCGCTCTGTCCCGGAAAGGTGTGAGCAACCGCAACTTCCGGGCCGTTACTCGGTGGCCGTCGTCTTCCTCGACGAAGGTGACACCCGACTCCATTGCGGTCGTGGGCTCCGGAACTTGCGATGGGTGGCACTATGCGTTGGTTTGAGTCCCACCCTTTGAAGTGACCTGATGCTGCGTCTGTCTGCGGATATCGACGACGTCGATCGCTCCGGCGGTGGTCGGTCGAGTGCCCGCGGCTCCTAGGCTCGACGCATGGGGATGCACAGGGACCAACGACTCGCCGTGATCATCGGGAGCGCCACGGCGGTGCTCGTCGGTGGCGGGCTGGTCATCGCAGTGGCTCTCGGCCTGATCGGCTCGTAGCCTAAGCAGCGAGCACGAGGAGGGGTGATGGCGCAGACGGCAGAACCGCCGGCGGCCGCGGATGGTCATCAGCAGCTCGGCTCGAGGCACAAGAACGGCGATCGTCGCTTCGGTGTCGCGGGGCTCATGGCAGGTGTGTACGCCGGCCGAGGAACGCCGATGCTGTCGAGCCTGTACCACTCGACGGTCACCGAGCACATCGGATCAGTCCGCGTCGGCGACGAGCTCCACGTCGAGTGGCGAGGGACCCACTGGTGGGCGTCGTCGGACGAAGGCGCCGTCGGCCGGCTCTCCTGGTCGAAGGGGCTTCGCGAGCAGACGGCGTACGCACCGGACAGGCCCAGCCCCTACGACTTCGACGACGGGACGCTGTACGTGCAGCACGTCACGGTGAACGCCGCCGGCGAGGTCGTCGACTGCGGCGGGTACGTCGTTCCGGACAACTACGAGCCGTCGGACTGGCCGATGACGCCGATCCCGGACCCTGCGGAGCGCGAGCTGACCATCACGATCGGCGCGCCGGCGCCCATGACTCGGCCCGTGCCGGCGGCGGGGGAGTCACCACCCCAGGCGAGTAGCGAGACCACTACGCGCTCCGGCTGGCTTCGGCGGCTGCGCGGGCGCGGCTGAGAGGGAGAGCAACCGATGACGACGTACACACCGCGAGAGCTGGCAGCCGAGCTCGGCTACACGAACGAGTCTCGTCCGGGGCGGGCCGTGCGGGCCTACCTGCGGGAGCGTTACCCGGAGCACACCGGATTCTGGGTACTCGACGAGGCGCAGGCCGACGACGTGCGCGCGAACGTGCCCCGCGCGTCGTGACGTGCGTCAGCCGCTGCGACGGTGCAGATCTCGCCCGTCCGAGGGCTTCACGGCGCGGCATTCGGACACGTCATCGGAAGCCGACGAAGGTATCCACTTCGCTGGTGCTGCGCGTCAAGGACCGATAGACAAGGAGCTCCGGGGAACGAAGGAGTTGCCGATGCTGGTTCAGGTTTGTGGTCTTCCCGGCGCAGGGAAGTCGACGCTGTCTGCTGCGATCGCGGAGCTGACGCCTTCACTGACGCTTCGCGTTGATGCGATCGAGGGCGCGATGTGGAAGTACCAGATTCCGCGCGAGCAGTCCGGGATCGCCGCCTACTCGATCATGCACGCCATCGCGGTGCCGAATCTGCTTCGCGGACAGGTGGTCATCGCCGACGCGGTGAGTGGTGTCGAACCCGCTCGGGCTGGATGGGCGTCGACAGCGGAAGCCGCCGGGGTTCCGCTGCGCGTGATCGAGGTCGTGTGTGCGGACGTCAACGAGCACCGTCGCCGGGTGGAGCAGCGTGCGAACGACCTGCCCGGGTTCATCTTGCCGACGTGGGACGAGGTGCAGCGGGCCGCCGACGAGTACGAGCCCCGCACGGACGATCGACTCGTCATCGACAGCACCCGCCCGCTTGAAGAGACGGTGCGCCGGGTCCTCGACTACCTCGAGCTCCACGTCCGGTAACGGACAGTTCGACGGTCCGGCAGGAGTGACGGGTGCGCGGCTACTTCCTCTCGTACCTGCTCCAGTAGCGCGCGAGCGCCGCCTGACCCGGTCGCGCCGTTGTGAACAGGAGCAGAGCAAACCCGACGTCGACGACGAGAACCGCCGCCAGACGGTCGAGCCTGCCGTCCGAGTGGGCCATCAACACGAAGGCGATGATGATGACCAGCAGCCCCAGCGTCATGAGTGCAACGCGTCGAGGGGTCATGAGTGCGAACCTGTCGTCGCCGTACCCGGCGGGGTCCGTGGTGAGCAACAGCGCGAGTACGGCAGCGGTTCACGCAGGTGCCACTTCCGGTTCACGGGCCTGCGCCACGCTGCTGCTCTGTGTCACCGAGTCGTGTGACCACGCCCCGAGTGGAGAGAACGCCATGCGCCGGTTCCAGATCGCTGTTCCCAGACGTCGGGCCCGCACGGTGCTGGGGGTCCTGGCGGTGGCGTGCGCCGTGTCCTTGATCGCTCCGGCGGGAGCGTCCGCGGCGACATCGGGGACCGCGCCGCGTCCAGGGGCCTACGGGTACTTCGTGGACACCTACAAGACGAACACCCCTGCCGCCACGACGCCGGAGACGAACGCCGCGACCGGGGTGCTGTCGCAGTTCGGCACCCTGTGGAGCCCGGGATCGTCGTGGGACAACGGGGTCGCAACCAGTGCCGCAGCGCAGCGGATCCTGGACTCGAACATCGCGCAGGCAGCGCGGACCACGCAGACCCGCACGGATGCGCAGGGGCACGAGGCGTACCTGATCGACCGACGGAACCAGAGCTACTCGGCCATCGCGGGTTTCGGTGACCTGTCCGACGCGGTGCGGACCGCGACGAACGCGGGCACGACGATCCCCGACGAGATCCCGGCGGACGCCACGACGAAGCAGTACGTCGACCAGGGCAACGCGAAGGGCTCGTGGGCGGACACCGATTCGGAACTCGGCGACGTCGTCCAGCTGGTGAACACGCTGCGGGGCGACTACTCCTCGGCCAGCAACGCGAAGAAGTACTACCAGTACGCGCGGCCGTACCGGCAGAGCCAGGACGTGAAGGTGCTGCCGCAGCTCGTCCCCGAGAAGTCGCCGACGCCCGCCACCGACGGCGGGTTCCCCAGCGGACACACCAACGCCGGCTACCTGGCCTCCCTGGCGTTCGCGTACGCGTACCCGGAGAAGTACACCGAGCTCCTCGCCAACGGCTCGGAGATCGGCAACAGTCGGATCGTCGCGGGGATGCACTCACCGCTCGACGTCATGGGCGGACGGGTCCTGGCGACTGCGCTGGCAGCGGCCATCCTGGACGACCCGGCCAACACGCAGCTCGAGCAGCAGGCGCACCAGCAGGCGGAGAAGGTGCTCACCGCCGCCAGCCCGAGCGCCGTCGATCGCTACGCGGACTACGCGTCGGACAAGAAGGACTACCGCGGGCGTCTGACGTACGGGTTCACGCGGACCGGCACGAAGACGATCCCCGCCACGGTGCCGAAGGGTGCTGAAGCGCTCCTGCGGACCCGCCTGCCGTACCTCAGCGACGCCCAGATCCGAGAGGTGCTCCGGACGACCGCGCTGCCGTCGGGCTACCCCCTGCTGGACGACGCGGAAGGGTGGGGGCGCCTCGACCTCTTCTCGGCAGCGTCCGGCTACGGAGCGTTCGACAGCGCGGTGACGGTCTCGATGGACGCCGCCGAGAAGGGACTCGACGCCGCCGACACCTGGCGCAACGACATCGGCGGGAACGGGTCACTGACCAAGCGGGGGACCGGCACCCTCGCCCTCGCCGGCTCGAACCGCTACACCGGCGGCACCGTCGTCCGCGGTGGGACGCTGATCGCGGACTCCGCTGCTGCCCTGGGCAAGGGGTCGGTGACCACTGTCTCCGGCACGCTCGCCGAGGCCAGCACGAGGGTGATCCGCATCGGCGGCAACCTGACGCAGCGCTCGCACGCCGCACTGTCGCTGAGTGTCTCCGGACCCCGTCCTGCCCTGCGCGTCGAGGGCACGGCGTCGTTCGGCGGAACGCTGCGGGTGCACGTCGCCAAGGGCACGGCCGTGGCGAACGACGTGGTCCTGATCACGGCGGACCGGATCGCGAAGGGCTCGAGCTTCAGCCGGGTCCGCATCGCCGGCCTGCCCGCCGGGTACAAGCCCGTGGTGGAGCGCCACGGCAACGAACTGCACCTCGTCAACGCCAACGCGACGAAGCCCGGCCACGGCCGGGGCCACGGCGCCGCCTGAAGCGGAGCGCGTCAGGTCGGCTCCGAGTGCGTACGCCTGGCTCACGCTGGTCGGCGGGGCCCTGGCCTACAGCGTCTGGTTCCGAGGCGCACGGGCGCTGCCGTCGGCGCGGATCGCGTTGTTGGGCGTCCTCAGTCCGTTGACCGCTGCGGTGCTCGGGTGGGTCGTCCTCGGCCAGGCGCTGTCGCCGCTGCAACTCGTCGGCTTCGTCGTCGCGCTCCTCGGCTCCCTCGGTGGGCAGCTCGGACGAGCGGTGTCTCGGGGGCCTTCCTCCGAGCCGCTCAGCCGTAGATCGAGTCCGGGATCTCCGGGCAGGCGGTGACGAGCTCGTAGTACTGGGACTGCGGCAGATCGACAGACCGGTACGGCGACCACGCCCCGTCGCTGTCGATGAACTCTTGTTCACTCGGACCGCGCTCCACCGCGATGCCGTGGTCCTGCAGGCACTTCGTGAGCTCGCCCGTGGAGTAGCGGTAGAGCCACTCCAGCTGTGACTCGTTGAAGGCTGTCCGGTACTTCGCGGCCATGGGGTACTCGACACCGCACGTGTACTCAGCGACCGCGAACGCCTCGGACTGTTCCGCAGGGACTTGTCCGGAGGCGAGGCTCGCGTCGGGCATCGCCTTCGCCTGCGGGAACCCCGCGGCGGTCATGCACCGTTCCTGCGTCGGGGCCCAGTCGGCGTGCGAGACCGTCCGGACGCGGTCGACCGCCGGCCGCTCGAGCCCTGGATGGCGTGACTCGACCAGCTGCCATGCCTGGTCGGCACTCGCGTCGAGGATGGTCTCCGCTCGCGCTGCGCTCAGCGCATCGGGCTCCGGCCCGGAGGCAGCCCCAGGCGTGGCACATGCGGACAATCCGGTGACCACTGCGATGCAGACCACGCCCGCCGCTGCGGTGAGGAGCTGATGGTCTCGTCGTCGCAAGGGTCCCCCTGGAGCTGCGATCGTCAGAACTGCCGGTTCGCCACATCCGCCCGGTGCGACACCGCCAGTATGTCCTGCAGCCGCTCCGCGGGCAACGGTGCTCCCTGATCGGCCAGGTAGTCCGCCGCGAACCCCTCGGCACTCGCCGCGTAGATCCCCGTGTACGCCCCGGACTCCGGCTCGAAGCGCCACGACTCGGCCAGGGTCCCGGCGTCCACGGTGTCGAACCCGAGCAGCTGTACGAGCTCGGCGACCACGGCCTTGGCCTGCTCGTCGTCGCCCGCGATCGGCAGCGCGGTGCGGGGCGCGGAGTCGGCGAGGTTCGGGATGTGGTGCGCGACGATGTTGTTGAACGCCTTGACGATCCGGGTGCCGGGCAGGAGCGTCTGCTCGTACTCCGCCGTGGTCGTCGCGAGGGTGTCGAGCTGCTCGATCCGGCCGTCGCGACCGGGGTAGTAGTTGCCCGTCGACAGCACGGTCCGCCCGGCGAAGGCGTCGAGGTCGGGGGCGAGCGCCGGGTAGGCGGTGAGCGGGATCGCGAGGACGGGCACGTCGCCGAACTCGACGGCCTGTCGCACGGTGCCGGCCTGGGCGTGCGGACCGAGCTCGGCGACGAGGTCCTGCAGCGACTCGGGGCCGCGCGAGTTCGCGATGAGGACGTCGAGGTCGGCTGCGACGGCCAGGCGTGCGATCGCGGTGCCGATGGCGCCGCTGCCGATGATGCCGATGCGGTTCATGTGGGGCCCTTTCAAGGAGGTGGACGTCAAGGAAGAAGCGGGGCTTCCCAGCCCCGCCGCGACAGGGCGGAGAGCGCGGCGGACGACGAGTCGTCGGCCATCGCGGCACCCCGGACCCAGCTGGTCGCCAGGGCGGCGAGGAACAGGTCCCGTGCGCGGACGTCGGCACGCGCGTGACCGGAACGCTGGGCGGCGCGGAGGAACTCGTCCGTGGTGGTGATGAACCCCTGGCACGTCAGGGCGAGCGGCGACGAGTGGGACGACGCGGCGGCACGGAGCGGTTCGGGCAGCCCGTCGAACGTGCCCGCCCACTCGGTGACGGCGTCGAGCCAGCCGTGCAGGGCGTCGGCGGCGTCGACGGAGCCGTCGCGCAGGGCTTCGCGACGGGCCACCAGGTGCTCGTCGCGCGCGGCGAGGAGCTCGGCGAGCAGGGCCTCGCGCGTGGGGAAGTGCCGGTACAGGGTGCCGGCGCCGACGCCGGCCTGCTTGGCGATCGCGTCGAGCGAGCCGGTGACGCCGTGCTCGGTGAACGCGCGCTCCGCGACCCGCAGGATGTGGTCCCGGTTCCGCAGCGCGTCAGCGCGCGCGGGACGCGTGGAGTGCAGTGAACGCGGTGCGCGCCCGGCGGGAGCGGTCTGCTCGGGCATGGCGGGCCTCCAGGCTGTGCCGTCGAGTACCGGAGAGTCTCTCCGGAAACACCACCGTACAGGAGACCCTCTCCCTTTTGAAGCTGAACCGCGACGCCCGGACGTCAGCGCTCCTCGGCAGCCTCCGCCGCGTCCGCCAGGTCCGACCGCGTGTTCGCGTGGATCGGCTCGCTGTGCCCGAAGGTCTTCGCGGCGGCGCGCAGTCGCCCGACGAACTCCCCGTTGTCCATCTCGAGTTCGTCCTCTTCCGCGTCCTCGATGACGATCTCGCTCGAGGGCCCGATGAGGATCTTCGTGGTGGTCATCGTCCCGTCGTCGGCCACGGCGGGGACGTCGACGGTGTCGGCCCGGTCGCCCCCGGCGAGGGCCGCGGCGTACTCGATCACGGCGTCGGCGACGTCGTCACCGACCAGGATCGTGGTGGCGTCGTAGTGGATGTGCTTCATCGCGTACTCCTTCCCGGACCCATACAAACGCGCGGCGCGGGAACCGGCTTCAGGATGACCGCTGCACGCGGTGGTCCGGGTCCGGGGACTCCAGGGCGTTCCACACGTCGCCCCAGATCAGCTCGAAGTCGACGGGGCGGATGCGGTCGGCCCGGAGTGCCTGCTCCAGGATCGACAGCGCGTCCAGGGAACCGGTGAGCAGACGCTCGTCGCCGTGGATCTCGCGGCGTCCGTCGCCCAGGAACGTCGTCACGGTGACGGACCGCACCCGCGGTCGCAGCGAGCGGGTGGCGCGGGCGAGGACCGCGAAGCCGCCGCCGTAGAGGAGCAGCGCGGTGGTCGTACCGACGGCGGGGACCGAGACGGCGAGCACCAGGGCGGCGAGGGCGACGACCGCCCCGACGGCCGGCCAGACGTGCCAGGCACGCAGCAGCAGGCGCTCGCCGGTGGTCGTGCCGGGCGGGAACACGACGAGGGTCCGCGAGCTCCACAGCGTCCGCCCGACGGGCCGGATCGTGTAGCGGCCCCACAGGTGGGTGCCGTCGAGCAGCCGGCTGCGGACCGGCAGCGCGACGGTCATCGATCCGCCGGCGCGAGTTCGGTGCGCACCGGCGCGAGTTCCGCCCGGACCGGCGCGAGTTCCGCCCGGACCGGCTCGACGACGTCGCGGTGCCGGACGGTCGCCAGGCACGGGAAGCAGACCAGGTCACCTTCGCGGACGTCGGCGGGCAACGGAGCCGGGAGGCGGTGGAACGGACCGTCGGCCTGACCGTCACAGCGGGTGACGACGTACATCGGGGAGAGGGGAGCGGTGCTCCGGCGTCCGATCAGGCGCACCTGGTCGAGCACGGCACAGGTCGGCAGGACCGCGTCCAGTTCCAGGAGCACCACCCCGGTGCGCGGTCGCCGCACGCGGGTGACCGACGCGACGGCGACGCTGACGTCGCGGGGTGCCCAGCCGCGCGGGCGGTACCGGGGCGGGGACTGCTCGGCGGTGTGCACGGTCGGGGTGCCGGTGAGGTCGGCGAGCCGGACCATCGAGATCGCCGAGACCAGCAGGTCGTCGGTGGTCGCGACGGTGTGGGCGGGCCAGAGGAACGGGTCCATCGGATCGGGGAGCGACGCGCGGAGCGTCGGCATGATCGCAGTCAGTGTCACGACCACACGCTCTCGCGGGCTCGCGCAGCGCGGAAGGCCTCCTGACGGAACCCCTACGGCCGGGGGCGGAGTCCTGACGGAGCGCTCACCGGCGGGTGGCCGAGCGGAGGGCCGCGGTCCACCCGAGCGAGATCACGCCGGCGCCGATCAGGGTCTTCACCACACCACCGAGGACGAACGGGTACAGCCCGTACTGCAGGGTCTGCTGCAGGTCGAGGCCGAGTGCCACCGCGAGCCAGGCCATCCCGGCGACGAAGGTGACGACGGTGCCGAGGGCGAAGGACAGCAGCGCGTTCCGCAGCGGGCGGTCGCCGAAGCGCTCGGCGACCCAGCCGACCAGGGCCGCGGCGGCGACGAAGCCGACGATGTACCCGCCGGAGGGGCCGACGAGCACGCCGACCCCGGCCGAACCGTCCGCGAAGACCGGCAGCCCGACGACGCCGAGCAGTGCGTAGACGAGCATCGACAGGGCACCGCGACGGGCACCGAGGGCACTGCCGACGAGCAGCACGGCCAGGGTCTGCCCGGTGATCGGGACGGGCCAGATCGGCACGGACACCTGCGCGGCACCGGCGGTCAGCAGCGCGCCGCCGAGGACCAGGGCGGTGCTGACGACGGCGGTGCGGGGGAGCAGTGCGTCGGCGAGCGGACGGTGTGCGGCGGGGGTGATCGTGGTCATGGTGACTCCTTGCAGAGGGGAGAGGGAGGGTCAGACCGCGACGGCGGCCAGCAGGGACTCGGCGTCGCGCCGGGCCTCGGCCACGGCGGCGGTGTCGAGGCCGCAGGCGCGCAGGCAGGTCGCGACGAGGGCATCGCGGTCGGCGTCCTGCACGGGGCCGGACCGGCGGAGCTGGATGACGGTCTCGGTGATCTGGATGAGCACCGCACCGAGGCGCGACGGCGAGACACCGGCGGCGACGTCCGGGGTGGCAGCGCGCGAGCCGAGGCGACCGTAGGCCTCCTGCAGTTCGACGCGCTCGGCCCGGAACCCGTCGTAGCGCTCGCCCTGCACCTCGGGCAGCAGGTACAGCGTGCCGATGTTGTGCGGCGTGCGGGCGAGGGTGTCCACGTCGGCGACGACCAGCGCGGCGAGGGCACCGGCTGCCGAGGCCGACTCCGGCACGAGCTGCTCGAGGCCGCGGACCAGCTCGAGGCTCGGGCGCACCGAGGTCGTGAGCAGCTCGACGAGCATGTCGTCCTTGCCGGCGAAGTGGTAGTACAGCGAGGCCTGCCGGATCCCGACCCGTTCGGCGATCGCCCGGGTCGAGGTCGCGCTGATGCCGTTCTCGACGAACAGCGCGGCGGCGGCGTCGAGGATCTGGTCGCGCGGGCTCAGGGCGGAGTCGGCGTTCGGCACGACCCGCGGTCGGCCGGGGCGCACGGGCCGGTCGTCGGGGGTCATGCCCCCATCCTGACAGCCGGTGTCCGTCACGACTGCTCCCGGTACGCGCGCCAGCCGCCGTGGTGGGTGATGTCCTCGGCGCCCTCGACCGCGAACGGCTCGACCAGGAACCCGGTGACCTCGGTGCCGTCGTCGAGCGCCACGGTGCCGATCGCCATCGGTGCCGGCAGGGCAGCAACGAAGGTGCCGAAGCCGGCGGCGGGCAGGCGCCAGACCTCCCCGACGATGCCCGAGCCCGAGCCCGAGCCCGAGCCCGAGCCCGAGCCCGACCCAGGCGCAGCAGCGCCGGACGCGACCGGACCCACGCGGACCAACCCGGGCTTGGGCGGCACCGTGTCGAGGGCGTACAGCCGGTAGTCGGACGCGGTGCGGGCCTCCCGGACGAACGATCCGCCGGACGCGACCAGCTGTCCGTTCAGCGGCTGACCGCGCAGGTGCGCCCCGACGACCAGCAGGTCGACGGTCGGGGCGGCGAACGCGGACGCCAACGCCGCCAGGCGCCGGTCGCTGAACGCCGGGCCGGTGAGCATGACGCCGAACGGCAGGCCGTCGACGAAGCCGGCGGGCACGGCGAGCGAGGCCATGTCGAGCAGGTTCGCGAAGTTCGTGTACCGACCCATCCGGCTGTTCGCGCCGATCGGATCGGCCGCGACCTGCTCGAGCGTCGGGTGCCACGTCGTCGTCGGGGTGAGCAGTGCCGTGGTGCCCTCGAGTGCGGCGCGACCCGCTGCCCCGAACGCGTCGAGCCGTTCCTGGTCGGCGAAGAGCTCCGCGGCGGTCGGTCGTGCGCCACCGAGCACGATCGCGGCGACCGACGGGTCGAGGTCGGCACCGACCTCGTCGCGGTGGGCCTCGATGTGGGCGCCGACGGCCGCGTACCGTTCGGCGACGAACGCGCCGTCGTAGAGCAGCGACGCAGCGTCGAGCAGCGGTGCGATGTCGACCTCGACCACCTGGTGTCCGAGCGCACGGAACCGGTCGACGGCCGCGGTGAACGCCTCGGCCCAGCCGGGTGCGAGCCCCTCGAGTTGCGACGGCAGCGGCACCGCGATGCGCGGGACGGCCGGCAGGTCGGCGAGGGCGAGGTCGGGCCGCGCGAGGGGGTCGACGCCGTCCGGACCGGCCATCAGCTCCGCCGCCGTGCGCGCCAGGTCGAGCGACCGGGCGAACACCGTGACGCAGTCCTGCGAGCGGCAGGCGGGGACGACCCCGGTGTTCGGCACGAGCCCCTTCGTCGGCTTGACCCCGACCAGGTTGCCGAGCGCGGCGGGCACCCGGCCGGACCCGGCGGTGTCGGTGCCGAGCGCGAAGTCGACGATGCCCAGGGCGACCGCCGTGGCGGAACCACTCGACGACCCGCCGGAGATCCGCGTCGGGTCCCAGGCGTTCCGGACCGCGCCGAACGGCGACCGGGTGCCGACCAGGCCGGTGGCGAACTGGTCGAGGTTCGTCTTGCCGACGACGACGGCGCCGGCTGCGCGGAGCCGGGCGACGGCGGTGGCGTCGGCGGCGGGGTCGTGGGCGTAGGAGCGGGCGGCTGCGGTGGTGGGCAGGCAGGCGACGTCGATGTTGTCCTTCACGGCGAACAGCAGGCCGGCCAGGGGCAGGGACGGGTCCACGGCGAGGGCCTCGGCCAGCACGTCGGTGCGGTCGCGCAGGGTGATCCAGACCTCGGGCCGGTCGACGGCGTCGATGCGGGCGAAGGCGTCGCGGACGCGGGCGGCGGCGGACGTCGTGGCGGCCGCAGTGGCGGTCCCGCCCGGCGCGCTCGTCCCGCTCACGCTGCCGCTCCGATCGCGGCGAGGACCTGGCCCGGCGCGACCTGGTCGCCCGGCTTGATGTACACCTCGAGCACGTGGCCCGGCACCGGTGCGTGCACCATCGACTCCATCTTCATCGCCTCCACGGCCAGCAGCTTCTGCCCCTCGTCCACGCGGTCACCCGGTCGGACATCCACCTGCCACACGGTCGAGGTGAAGGGGGCGTACACGGCGGTCGACCCCTCGGGCACGGTCACGGCGTCGGCCACCACGGCGGCCGGCTCGTCACGGACGTCGAACTCGCCCGATGCCCGCCACCGCTCCTTCTCCTCGCCGAACGCCTGCGCCTGCTGCGCCCGGAAGTCCGCGATGGACCCGGCGTTGTCGGCCAGGAACCGGTTGTACGACGCGATCGAGAACTCGCCCTCGACGGTCTCGAACGAGCCCCGTCCGGCGTCCGTCTCGGCGCGCAGCTCGAGCAGCTCGTCCGCACCGACCGGGTACCACTCGATCCGGTCGAAGAACCGCAGCGCCCACGGGTTCTCCTGGAACAGCCCGCCGCGGCGGAACCGGTTCCAGATCTGCACGGTGCGGCCGACGAACTGGTAGCCGCCCGGACCCTCCATGCCGTAGATGCACAGGTACGCGCCGCCGATGCCGACGGAGTTCTCGGCGGTCCAGGTGCGGGCCGGGTTGTACTTCGTCGTGACCAGGCGGTGCCGGGGGTCGAGCGGGGTCGCGACCGGGGCGCCGAGGTACACGTCGCCCAGGCCGAGCACCAGGTAGCTCGCGTCGAACACGGTGCGGAAGACGTCGTCGACGCTCTCGAGCCCGTTGATGCGACGGATGAACTCGATGTTCCACGGCGTCCACGGGGCGTCGTTCCGGACGCCGTTCATGTACCGCTCGATCGCCAGGCGGGTGGCCGGGTCGTCCCACGACAGCGGCAGCTTGACGGTGCGCGACGGCACGACGAGCTGGTCGGTCGGCGGGATCTCGTCCTCGAGCTCGCGGAGCAGCCCCGCCACGTCGCGCGCCTTGAGCACGGACGCGTCGGTGTGCACCTGCAGCGAGCGGATGCCCGGCGTGATGTCGAGGATCCCCTTCGGCGTGTGCTCCTGCAGCTTCGTCATGAGCGCGTGCACGCGCATCCGCAGCGCGATGTCGAGGGTCATGTCGCCGTACTCCACGAGCACGTTGTCGTCGCCGTCGCGTCGGTACGCGACGCTCGGCCGCACGTCGGTCGCGTCCAGGCGGGCGATCACGCCGTCGTCGCCGTCGCCTCCGGTGCGCGGCACCGTCCTGGAGGCCCGGTGCGCGTCGAGCGCGGCGGCGTCGGCTTCGCGGACGGGGACGAACCGGACCGTGTCACCCGGTCGGAGCTGGCCCAGCTTCCACAGGTCGCCGCTGGCGACCACGGCGGGGCAGACGAAGCCGCCGAGCGACGGCCCGTCCGGTCCGAGGATGATCGGGGTGTCCCCGGTGAAGTCGATCGCACCGACCGCGTACGGGGTGTCGTGGATGTTCGATGGGTGCAGACCGGCCTCGCCGCCGTCGGTCCGCGCCCACTCCGGCCGCGGCCCGATGAGCCGGATGCCGGTGCGCGCCGAGTTGTGGTGCACGGCGTAGTCGGTGGCGTAGAAGACGTCGAGGTCGGCCCGGGTGAAGAAGTCCGGTGCGGCGTGCGGCCCCTCGGTGACTGCGATCTCCCACGCGTCGGTCAGCGCGGTGCGGCGGTCGGCCGGGGTCGGACCGCCCACCAGGCCCAGACGGGTCCCCGACGGGAACGCCGGGTGCGGGGCGTCCGAGTCCGGTGAGCCCGGGCGCAGGACGTCGCCGGCGAGCAGGGCCCGACCGGCGTGGCCGCCGAAGCCACCGAGCGTGAAGGTCGCGGTCGATCCGAGGTAGGTCGGCACGTCGAAGCCGCCGCGGACCGCCAGGTAGGTGCGGAGGCCCGGACCGGGAGCCGTGCCGATCGCCAGGGTCTGGCCGGCGCCGACCTCGACCGGCTCCCACAGCGCCACGGGTTCGCCGTCGAGGGTGACCGGTGCCGGCGCACCCGTGAGCGCCACCACCGCGGCGGCCGAGAAGCGGAGCGTCGGGCCGGTGGCGGTGACCTCGAGCGCGGGGGCGCCGTCCGGGTTGCCCACAGCACGGTTCGCCTCGGCGAAGGACGCCGCGTCGAACGGGCCGCTCGGCGGGACGCCCACCTGCCAGTACCCGACCCGGCCCGGCAGGTCCTGGATCATCGTCATGGTGCCGGGCGCGACGACGTCGATGCGCGGGTCCGGGTCCTCGGTCGCGTCGAGCGTCGAGGTGGAGTGCGTGGCGGTGCGGAGCTCGAGGTCGTCGGTCAGCGCACGGAGGAGCCCGGCGTTCGTGACGATGCCGTCGATGCGGGTGGCCGCGAGCCCGTCGCGCAGCAGGTCGAGGGCGTCGTCGCGGGTCTCCCCGGTGGCGATCACCTTGGCGAGCATCGGGTCGTAGAACGCGGACACCTCGGAGCCGGTCTCGACCCAGCCGTCGACGCGGATGCCGGTGCGCTCGCCGGATGCGGTCGTCGCGCTCGGGAACACCGCCTGGGTGACGAGGCCGCTGGAGGGCAGCGAGCCCTTCGCGGGGTCCTCGGCGTAGACGCGGGCCTCGACGGCGTGGCCGTTCGGGGTCCAGGTGCGGTCGAACACGTCGGGGTCGATGCCGGCGGCACCGTCGCGGGCCAGGCGGAGCATGAGCTCGACGAGGTCGACGCCGAACACCTCCTCGGTGACCGGGTGCTCGACCTGCAGGCGGGTGTTCACCTCGAGGAACGACGCCTCTTCCCGCACCGGGTCGTAGACGAACTCGACGGTGCCTGCGCTGCGGTACCCGACGCTCTCGGCCAGGCGGTGGGCCGACGCGTGCAGCTCGGCGCGGACGTGCTCGGGGAGTGCCGGTGCCGGGGCTTCCTCGATGACCTTCTGGTTGCGGCGCTGCAGGGAGCAGTCGCGGTCGCCGATCACCGCGACGCGGCCTTCGCCGTCGCCGAAGAGCTGGACCTCGACGTGCCGGGCCGGCCGCACGAGTCGTTCGAGGAAGATGCCGGCCGACCCGAAGTTCGCGGTCGCCAGGCGGACGACGCTCGTGTAGGCCTCGCGGACCTCGTCGAGGGTGGAGCACGCCTGCATGCCGATCCCGCCGCCGCCCCCGGTGGCCTTGAGCATGACGGGCAGCCCGATGCGCTCGGCCTCGGCCACGGCGTCGTCGACGCTGGCGAGCAGTCCGGTGCCGGCGAGCATCGGGACCCCTGCTGCGGCGGCCAACTCGCGGGCGGTGTGCTTCGCGCCGAACCGGACGATCTGGTCGGCGGTCGGCCCGACGAACCGGATGCCGGCGTCCTCGCAGGCCTGGGCGAACTCGGTGTTCTCGGACAGGAACCCGTAGCCGGGGTGCACGAGTCCGGCGCCGGTGTCCTTCGCGGCCTGCACCACCGCGTCGATGCGCAGGTAGGAGTCGCGGGCGGGAGCGGGTCCGAGCCGGACGGCGGTGTCGGCCTCGCGGACGTGGGGTGCCGCGCGGTCGGCGTCGGAGTAGACGGCGACGGTGCGCATGCCGAGTGCCTTGGCGGACCGGATGATGCGACGGGCGATCTCACCGCGGTTCGCGACGAGGACGGTGTCGGTGCTGAGGGCAGGGGTCTGGTTCACGGTGGCGGTCCCGGTGGGGTCGGGCGCGGCGGTCACGGCTGGACCACGATCATGCGCAGCGGTGTGCAGGAGAAGTCGTTGCAGGGGTTGTTTATCTGCGGGCAGTTCGAGACGACGACGAGCACGTCCCGCTCGGCCCGGATCGCGACCCGCTTGCCGGGGGCGCTCATGCCGTCGACGATCCCGAGGGCGCCGTCGGCCTCGACCGGCACGTTCATGAACCAGTTGAGGTTCGACACGATGTCGCGGGCACCGAGTCCGTGGCGGCCTGCCTCGGCCAGGAAGTTCTCGCGGCAGCCGTGCTGGTACTGGGTGTGGTGCCCGTACCGCAGGGTGTTCGACTCCTTCGAGCACGCGCCGCCGATGGTGTCCTGCCGGTCGATCTCGTTCGCGACGACGGTCATCAGCGGGTGGCCCTCGTTCGACATCAGCACGGTGCCGGTCCGGACGTACGCATTGCCCTGTGCGGCGAGGGTGTCCGGCACGCTGTACCGCTCGTCGGGGTCGTGGGCGTCGTAGAGCAGGCAGTCGGCGCTCTGGTTGCCGCCGACGTCGACGATCGTGAGCACCTCGCCGGCGCGCACCACGGCGGACCACGGCGCCAGCGGGGCGACCCGGTCGTCGCGGACCACGGTGCCCGGCACCAGGGACTCGCTCCAGTCGAGGGCGACGTCCGGGTCGTGGACGGCTCCGACCGGGACGGTGGAGGTGGGGGTGTGGGTCGTCGTTTCGGTCATCACAGGCCTCGGGCTTCCGCGTGGTCGATCGAGTTCAGGTAGGCGCGGGTGAGCTCCGGCGTCGCGGTGAACCGCTCGTCGGCCGCGGTCGTCGGGGCCCCGCGCCAGGCGTGCACCCGCAGTGGTCCGACCAGGTAGTCCGGGCGCGGGTCGATCGGGTGCGCGACGTTCGCGACCAGCACGAGCAGCGGCAGCTCGGCGACGAGCGTGACGTGGGTGCCCGCGCCCGCCGAACCGGTGAAGGTCATCGCCCCCTCGGCGTCGATCCGCACGCCCTGGAAGAACGAGATGCTCGGCGGCAGGTCCCGCTTGGTGAGCCCGTGCTTGGCGGCGGCCTTCGCGAACAGCGACCGACCGCTCGGGGTGCGCCCCTCGGGTGCCGCGTCGCCGTACTTCCGCTCGTTCCAGGCGTCGGTCGAGGTGCCGCAGAACGCGTCGTGGTGCCCCGAGGTGTCCTCGAGCACGGTCGCGAGTGCCCGGCCGTCCCCGCTCAGCAGCGGCGAACCCTGGCCCAGGTACGCCTGCCACGGGATCTTCTGGGTGTCGGCGACGTTGAGCCGCTCCCACGGTTCGAGCGCGTTGAACACCAGGACGTTGGCGCAGGCCTGACCCGTCGGGTCGTCGAACCGCAGCCGTGACCCGCGGGCCAGCACCTTGTGCGTGTACCCGCCCGGCGCCACCGTCTCGGCCCAGACGAGCTGTGCGGGGTCGACGCCCTCGGGGGCGAACGGTGACGACGACGCCGGCAGGTACGGCATGTACTCGGACTGCGAGCCGGCCTGAGCGCGTGCGTCGGACCGGGAGGCGAGCACGCTGTCGGTCTGGTGGAGGTCGCGCATGGGGTTCCTTCCGGATCAGGCTTCGACGGAGGCGGCGGTCGGGCTCGCAGCAGTCGCGGCTGCGGGGACGGGCACCGCCGCGGTGGTGGGGACCTCGGCCAGGGTGATCGGCCCGTGCGTGCGGTGCCGCCAGCTCGACCACGCCCAGCCGACCAGCAGCACGCCGCCGATGAACAGCAGGGCGCTGTACTGCAGCCACCACGAGGTGCCGGTCAGGTCGTAGATCTCCGGCCGGGGCCAGATGAGGTTGATCGCCATGCCGATCTGGAACGCCACCGCCAGGGCGTTGAGCGGGATGCCCCAGCGACCGAGGGTGAACAGCGGCTTGCCGTCCTCGTCCACCCCGGTCGGCAGCCCCGTGCGACGGAGCTTGATCCGCTGGACCAGCAGCGGCCCGGTGACCCCGAGGTACGCCAGGTAGAGCATCGCGATGCACAGGCTCGACAGGGCGGTGAAGATCGCGGACTGCCCGATGTTGACGGCGAGGGCCAGCCCGGCGCCGACCCCGACGACGATCGACGCGGCGATCGGGGTGCCGGTGCGGGGCGAGACCCGGGCGAGGGTGCGGTGGAAGGGCAGCGCCTTCTCGCGGGCCATCGAGTAGACCATCCGGGCGCCGGCGGTCTGCACGGCGAGGGTGCAGGCGAAGACCGCGACGGCGACGGTGCAGAGCAGGAGTCGACCGAAGACGTCGCCGAGGGTCGAGGTGATCACCCAGGCGAGTCCCTGCGTGGCGAGCTTGCCGTCGGTCAGGCTCGGGGCGGCGACGAGGGCGCCGATGATGAGCAGCCCGCCGCCGAGGCCGGAGACCGTGAGCGCCCGGACGATCGTCTTCGGGGTGGTCCGGCGCGGGTTGTGGGTCTCCTCGGCGAGCTCACCGGCCGAGTCGAAGCCGACCATCACGTACGCGGCCATCAGCGAGGAGGCCAGGAACGCCCACACGTACGGCTCGGTGCTCGTCGACCCGGTGGTCGTGAACACCACGGAGGCGCTGCGGTGCGGCAGCAGGAACAGGGCGCCGATGAGCACGACGACGCCGATGATCTCGATGAGCACGCCGAAGCTCGTCACGCGGGCCATCAGCCGGACGCTCGTGATGTTCACGATCGTCGTCACGGCGAGCATCACCAGCCCGAGGACCACCGCGTTCGCGGCACCGGTCGGCGACGCGACGGACGGGTCCGCGCCCGGACCGCCGACGACCTGGAACCCGTCCCAGATCGCGGGGAGCACGGCCTGCACGGCGATGGCCGCCACCGCGACGGTGAGGATCTGGCCGATGATCATCGTCCAGCCGGTGAACCACCCGAACCGGGCGCCGGCCAGACGGCTCGACCACTGGAAGATCGCGCCGGAGATGGGCCAGCGGGCCGCGAGCTGCGCGAAGTTCAGCGCGACGAGCAGCTGGCCGCCGAAGACGAGCGGCCACGCCCAGAAGAACGCAGCACCGCCCAGCCCGAAGCCGAGTCCGAACAGCTGGAAGACCGTGGTGAGGATCGAGACGAAGGAGAAGCCCGCCGCGAAGGAGGAGAACGAGCCGACCCCGCGGTGGAGTTCCTGCTCGTAGCCGAGGCGGGCGAGCCCCTGGGTGTCGACGTCGGACGTGGCGCGCGGTGCGTGGAGCGGTGCTTGCGGAGAACGCATGACTGCAGACCTTTCGCGGAGTACCTGTCGGGTGACAGGTAGTGCGACAAGTGTCTTGCGGCCCTGTGTCGGCGCCGTTGCCCGTCTGTTTCGAGTGCGTGACGGCAGGCCCCGGCGTGTAAACGTTCCGAGTCGGCGGGCGGATCAGCGGCGGGGGATCACCGCTGGGGGATCACCGGGGGGTCACTCGACGTCGACGTCACGCTTGCCGCGGCGGACGATGAGCGGGTCCGGCTTGCCGATGACGTCGGCGGCCTTGTCCGGGTAGTCGAACTGCGTCAGGAAGTACCGCATCGCGTTGAGCCGCGCACGCTTCTTGTCGTTCGACCGCACGATCGTCCACGGTGCGTAGCGCTTGCTCGTCCGGGTGAACATCGCCGTCTTCGCCTCGGTGTAGTCCTCCCACCGGTCGAGCGACAGCAGGTCGATGTCGGACAGCTTCCACCGCCGGACCGGGTCGAGCTGGCGCATCGCGAACCGGGTCCGCTGCTCGCGCCGGGTCACCGAGAACCAGAACTTCGTCAGGTGGATGCCGGAGTCGACCAGCATCCGCTCGAACTGCGGCACCTGGGTCATGAACGACTCGTACTCGTCGTCGCTGCAGAACCCCATCACCCGTTCGACGCCGGCACGGTTGTACCAGGAGCGGTCGAACAGGACCATCTCGCCGGCGGCCGGCAGGTGCTGCACGTAGCGCTGGAAGTACCACTCACCACGCTCGCGCTCGGTCGGCTTGCTCAGCGCGACGACCCGCGAGGTCCGTGGGTTGAGGTGCTCCGTGAACCGCTTGATCGTGCCGCCCTTGCCCGCGGCGTCACGCCCCTCGAAGAGCACGACGACCTTCTGGCCGGTGTCCTCGAGCCAGTACTGGCACTTCAGCAGCTCGATCTGCAGCAGGTACTTCTGGTACTCGTACTCGTCCCGCGGCAGGCGCTCCGAGTACGGGTAGTCGTCCTGCCAGGTGAGCACCGGGTTGCCGTGCGGGTCGATCAGCTCCGGGTCGGCCGTCTGACCGTCCGCGACGCTGTACCCCTCGGTCCGCAGCTGTTCGATGTACTCCCGCAACGGCTGCGAGTACGGCGCTGTGTCCACGGTGTCCTCCCTCTGCGAGCCGATCGGCTGTCGGCCCCAGGGCCATCCTGGCCCGGCCACCCGCACGACCGCCCCACGCCTCGCCCTGGACGCGACCCGATGACGGCCTGGAGGCGCGGTGCGGGCCCGCCCCGTGCCTCCCGACCGCATGTGGCCCTTCACAGGCATGATGGGGCCATGACGGACCAGGCCGAGATGATCCACCCCGAGATCGCACCGAGCGGAGACGGGTGCGTCGAGTGCGACGCGACCGGTTCGTGGTGGGTGCACCTGCGCCGCTGCGCGGCGTGCGGCCACGTCGGCTGCTGCGACGACTCCCTCAACACGCACGCGACGCGGCACTGGGAGGAGACCGGGCACGCGGTCATCCAGAGCTACGAGCCCGGCGAGACCTGGGCCTGGGACTACCGCGACGACACCCGCTCCGAGGGGCTCGAGCTCGCCGCACCCACAAGCCACCCCGTGACGCAGGCAGTCCCCGGGCCGGCGGATCGCCTTCCCGGGGACTGGTTGGAACTGCTCGGCGGATCACGCTGATCCGCGGCGGCCGTCAGGTCAGACGGCCGCGGTCGCCTCGTCGCGGTGCGGGAGCTTCCAGCCCGGACGCACGAAGTGGCAGGTGTAGCCGTGCGGGTTCTTCTCGAGGTAGTCCTGGTGCTCGTCCTCGGCCTCCCAGAACGGGCCGGCCGCGGTGACCTCGGTGACGACCTTGCCGGGCCAGATGCCCGACGCGTCGACGTCCGCGATGGTGTCGAGTGCGACCTGCTTCTGCTCGTCCGTGGTGTAGAAGATCGCCGAACGGTAGCTGCGACCGATGTCGTTGCCCTGGCGGTCCTTCGTCGACGGGTCGTGGATCTGGAAGAAGAACTCCAGCAGGTCCCGGTACGAGATCTGGGACGGGTCGAAGACGATCTCGACCGACTCGGCGTGGTCGCCGTGGTTGCGGTACGTCGCGTTCGGCACGTCGCCGCCGGAGTAGCCGACGCGGGTGCTGACGATGCCGGGACGACGACGGAGGAGCTGCTGCGCTCCCCAGAAGCATCCGCCGGCGAGGATGGCGGTCTCGGTGGTGGTCATGGTGGCCTCCTGGGCTCTCGTGTCACTGGCTGCGACACCGTGTGGTGCAACCGGCAACAGGGACGATCTGTTCCCGTCGTCAGGTCCGCTGTGGGGCACGGACCCACCCGGGTGTGCGGTCGGTACGACTCGACCCTACGAGTCCGTGCTCCGTGTCACCCCTGCGGTACGGTCGGGCTCACATGAAGCGGTCATCCATCGACGAAGTCCAGCGCCGTCCACGTGGTTGGTGGCTGCTCGGACTCGCGTTCTGTTTCCTCGTGTTCCTCGAGGTGTTCGCGGCGATCGGCTCGTTACCGGGGATGGTCGCCGCGCAACTGGAGCAGTACACGCCCTGCGCTTCCGACGTGACGTTGCAGTGTTCGTACGCCGTCGGGGAGACCGCACAGTTCCTCGTGCCGCTCCTCGCACTCGTCGTCGCGATCACGACCTGGGTCATCGGGGCGTCCGGTGCTCCTACGGTGCGGCGACAGGTGCTGATACCCACGATCGTCCTCGTGGTCATCGTCCTGATCTTCGTGCTCGGCGTCGTCGCGATCGATCTGTCGATCCGATGACAGTCGTGAACCGAACTCGCCGCCCCACCCTCCCGAGGACCTGATGCCGTTCACTCCAGGACGGTCACGAGACAAGGTCGACTGCGAAGTGGATGGCGTCGTCGACCGACACAGGAGCGCTGGTCTCGGTGCCCTATAGCCGATCGGCTTTCGGACACGTCATTCGCGGGAAGATTGTCCTATCCACTTGTGTGCTGGACTCCCTCCGCAGCTCATCCCTGCCGTCGACAGTCGTGGTCGCTAGTGTCATGGCAGGATCGACCCACACAGAATCCCTCCGGAGTTGACATGAGCGTGCGCGTGCCCATACGTGGGGTGACCCTCGAGTGGGCCCGCACCGCGATGGGTATCAGCGCCGAAGAGCTCGCCCGGAGCGCTGCCGTGAAGCCGACGCAGGTGGAGCAGTGGGAGGCCGGTGACGTCGCTCCTACCCTTCCGCAGCTGCGGAAGGTGGCGCACCATCTCGAACGCACGATCGCGTTTTTCCTCACCGACCCGCCGGCGTCTACCGGGGTGCCCGCCGTGGTCGACTTCCGCGGCGCAACCGCCGGCACCGTCCCAAGCGTGGTGCGGCGCGAGACTAAACGTGCCGAGCAGTACCGCGACACCACCCTCGAACTCGACGGTCCGCCCGCTGCGCAGCTCCGACTCGAGCCGTTCGAACGCCGCACCCTCGCTGCTGCCGCAGCCGCGCTCCGGCGGCAGCTGCTCGCCGTCCTCCCGGAAGGCAAACCGCGGACGCCGGGGGAGGGGTTCAACCGGTGGAGGGAGGCTCTCGAGGCGCTTGGGGTGCTGGTGTTCCAGAGCACCGGTGTGCCGCGCAGCACCTACCGGGGGCTGTCCGTGTTTCACGAGCAGTACCCGATCATCCTCGTCAACGGCGCCGACGCCGCGAACGGGAAGATCTTCACCCTGTTCCACGAGCTAGGCCACCTCAGCAACCGGTCCAGCGGTGTGTGTGTCGAGCAAGAAGACGGCCGTGAAGAGTCCCTCTGTAATGCGTTTGCAGCCGAGGTCCTGATGCCCGCCTCGGACGTGCGCCGCCGCGTCACGCGCGGCGGTCGGGCCGACATGGTGCGCCAGGTCGTCAGCACGTACGGGGTGAGCACGCTCGCGGCCGCGATCCGCCTGCACAGCCTGCAGCTGATCGAGACGGTGGACCTGGAACAGGTGCGGCAGGAGTCCGATGACGTTTGGCAGCGCGAACGCGACCAGCTCAGCGCCGCCGACGGCCACCCGCCGTACGCGACGCTGCGATACCGCGACCTCGGTCCGACCTATGTCGGCCGGGTGATGCGAGCCCTGCATCAGAACCGCGTTGACTACCTCGAGGCCAGCTACATGCTCGGCGCGAAGATCCCCACGGTCGAGAAGCTCGAGCAGGAGTACCAACGACGAGGTAGCCAGTGACCGACTACACCCTCGACACGAACATCCTCATCCTGCTCAACCGGCACTACCCGCGCGACATCTTCCCCGGCCCCTGGGCTGAACTTGAAGCGCTCATCGACGCCCGGCACGCGTGCATCTGTCGGGAAGTCCTCGACGAACTTGCCCGCGGCGGCGACCAGCTGCACAGCTGGGCGAAGAACGAGACCGGGTTCGTCTGCGAGATCACAGCTGAGGAAATTCCGATCGTTGACGCGATCAGCACTGCGCACCCCGGCTGGGTGCAAGGCACTGCCAACGCTGCCGATCCATGGCTGATCGCACACGCGGCGGCTGGGGGCCGAACGATCGTCACCGAGGAACGCCGCGCTGGCGACAACGTTCAAGATCACAACCAGAGGATCCCCAACGTCGCCACCGAACATCAGGTCGACACGTTGAACTTCTTCGCGCTCGCTCGCGCTGAAGGATGGCAGTTTTCCTCTAACGGGTGATCCGTGTTGGACCGTATGCGGTCCCGGTTGAGGATCGGTCGGTGCGAAGCGAGCCCGATTCGAACAACTCGTATTCCGCGTCGTAGTAACGAGTCGTCCGTCCCTGGCTCGTCAGCCCGAGACGCAGACAGACTCGGCGCGACGCAGCGTTCTCGACGTGGGCAACCGCGATGATCCGGTCGAGCCCGGATGCTGAAGCGTGCCGCAGCAGCAGCTGCGCCGCCTCGGTTGCGTATCCGTGGCCCCACGCATCTGGATGGAAGTGCCAGCCGATCTCGACCTCGGCGGAGGGTTCACGCGTTCCCGAGAGCCTGATGGATTGCAACATGACCGTGCCGACGGGTGTACCCGTTGCAGTGGCTTCGACCGCCCAGTACCCCAGCACCGGGCCGCTGCGTGCGCGGAGACGACCGATCAAGGCGTGAGCTGCGTCGATGTTCTCCATGACTTTGGGCTCGTGCCCGAGGTAGCGCTGAACGTCCCACCGTGCGTACATGTCAAACACGAACGCAGCGTCATCGGCCGTCCAGGGACGCAAAAGAACACGGCTTCCGGTCAAGTTCGTCACCCGCGAAGCGTACCCACCTGCTCATTACTGGCCGTCTCGATAGCCGATCGGCCACCGGACGCTTTGGCTACTGGTTGGAAGTGATCGCGCAGCGAGGCGCGCAACAGCGGGTCGGGGGTACGTCCCTGCTACAGGTATCCATGGTGAACGTCGGACCCTGCCACTACTGTTCCGAGTACTTGTCACTTCGTAGAAGGCGTGCTCTCATGACCACAAACACGTGGCCTCGCAACCGCTACACCGGCATCGGCGGTGGGCTCTACACCGGCGTTGGGGGCGGTCTGTACGCCGGCGTTGGCGGCGGTGCCTACACGAGCGTTGGCGGCGGTGCCTACACGGGCGTTGGCGGCGGTGCCTACACGGGCGTTGGCGGCGGTGCCTACACGGGCGTTGGCGGCGGTGCCTATACCGGTGTCGGTGGCGGTGCCTACACGGGCGTTGGCGGTGGGTTGTACACCGGGCCTGGCGGTGGGTTGTACACCGGCCCGGGTGGCGGGCTCTACACCGGACCCGACAGCAACGTCTACCGGTCGAACCAGCCCCCGATGCGCGTCCTCATCCCCTTCCATCGCCGGCACGGGAAGAACCGTCAAGCGGATGTGCTCGCAAAGGCCCATCGTCTGGATCTCTAAGCCAGCTTCATCAGATCGTCAACGTCGACGAGCTGGCGGCCGAGTGGGTGCGAGATGGCGGTCCTCGAGCGGGATCTCCGACAATTTCGGGGGACACGCGACACGCGGGCGTCGAACTGTGAGCAGCCTCGCTCTGTGTCGTGATCGCGTCCCGGTAGCCGATCCTCCACCGGAAGCGCTCCTCGCTTGGAGCACCAGAATGGCCCTTCGTGGCAAGCTTGCGGCCAGGTTGAGGAGGGATCGCAATGGATGAAGCTGTCTTGTACGACCTTTGCAGTCGCGCTCGACTCGTTCAGGTCCGGATCGTCTCAACCGAAGCAGGGCTCTTGGGCCTCACCGACTTCATCGGTCGTGCTGCTCGCTGCTCGGAGAATTACTCGCACGCGCATCTGCTGCAGCTGATCCAGGCTGCGCCGCGGCCAGTCGGCCTCCGCTACGGCTTCCGTCGGCTGGAAGCCGTCAGCGCGAGTCGGACCGTAGCCCCGGACTCGTTCACCGACATCGAACGCGGCGAATACGAGGCTGCGCAGAGTGCGCTCCTCAAGAGCGTCGGACGCGACTCTGGGGAACCGGCGCCCGGAGCGGTAGGAGTGATGCGGAACGTACTCGAGCAGTTCATTCTGCGCTGGTTCTGAGGGAGAGATCGGGTCGAACGCCACCTCGTTTGACGATCGGCTGACGGACGGTTCTTTGACCCGGAGTGAGGCGGCCGCTCGAGGCGTCGGTGGACCGTGTGAGGATCACCGCGTGGCACAGAGAACAGGGGCACCCACGGCGGACGTTCGAAGGGCGCGGATGCTGAAGTTCCTCGCGCGCGCCGATTGGGTGCTGAAGGGGCGGATATTCGACGCACGCCCGATGGACGCGCAAGGGTGGGAGATGCGCTTCCGGGTACAGCCCATCCCCGGCACCGACCGAGTACAGATCGTCGGCCTCGATCTCGGCGTACCTGACCTCGACGACGATGTCTTGCAGGCCAATGCGGCCCGCTGCCGCGTCTTCTTCGCGATGAAGGAGGACAGCTATCTTCCGACGGTCGTCTCACTGCTGCGACAGTCGGTCGGCGCGCACCGCCGCGCAGAGCTCGATGGGCTGAAGCGCTTCGTCAATGCGAGAGTGAAGAACGGAGATCTCGTTGGCGCCCACATGTACTCCGGCCGAGTGCTCGGTGATAACGGCGAGAACGCTGGCCAGATGCACGGCAACGACCAGATCGCGATGGACTACATCTATGGCCGACTTCTGCACGAGACGCCCGACGCACTGAAACGACTCGACGACGTCACGACGGACGCCACGGTCCGTCACGCAGTCGTCTCGAAGCTGCACGACCTCATGCAGGCGGTGTACTGGACGCGTGCCGAACTGCTACGCGCAGCAGCTGCAAACGACCTCGACTTTGAGCTGCCGGGGGAGGTCCGGAAGGGGCGCGATTCCTTCGGCGGAGTCCTGCCGCAACCTTGAAGAAGCCGGGCGAACTTGTCCCGATAGCTGATAGGCAACCGGACGGCACCTCTGTCACCAACGGCTAGCTAAGCTCCACCCACATCTGGAGTGGCACGACCGATCGATAGGGGTAGCAATGTTGATTCTGCAGTTGCTCGTGCCGGTAGTCCTGGTTGTCGTCGCCGTGCTCATCTTCCTCGCCGCCAGCGGGAGCATGAGTCGAAGCCCGCTACAGGATCAGCAGGACGCCGAGTGGCGGGCGAGGCGTGACGAGCGACGTCGAGCTCGAGTCGAGCGCCGTTCCAGCGATCGGTAGACGATCGCCTATCGGGCACCTAAGAACGGTACGCGCGGGCGTACCCACTTAGCTTCGTCGCGCTCACCGGCATCGACAGTTGTAGTGTCCGGAGCATGGCGCTGGTGCTGACGTGTGGGTTGTCGTTCTCGGGAAAGAGCACGTTCGCTGCCGGGTTGTCCCATGCGTTAGATGCCGAGTTGCTGACCCTCGACCGGATCAACGAGGATCGCGGTCTTCACGGAGGGCAGGGCATTCCGTTGGAGGAGTGGGCGACCACGAACCGGATCGCGCACGAGCGTGCCGGTGGGCTCCTTGCCGCTGGCCGCCACGTCGTCGTTGATGACACTGGGTCGCCGCGCTTCATCCGTGATGAGTGGCGGGCGACCGCATCAGCGGCAGGGGTTCCCTTCGTGCTGGTGTGGGTACAGGTCAGCCCGGAGCTGCAGCGTCAACGAGTCCTAGCCAACAGGGAAAAGCAGGTGCGGCCCGACGTCACAGACGCGGTGCTCGCAGAACACGGCGCGAGCTTCGAAGCACCGGTGGAGGAAGACCCGTTGGTCATCGACGCGACTTCCACGAGTGACCCAGCGATCATCGCGGCCACCGCCGAGGTAATCGAGGCCGCCACCGTCCGGTAGGCGATCGTCAACCGGACGCTCGAGGACCAGAACCGGATCTCGGTGTCGTCGTTTCCGCACCGCTCCGTGTCGTGATCTCGCCTCGGTAGCTGATCGACTATCGGACGAAGGTCAGGTAGCAGAATCAAGGCATGACCCCCACCTCCCGCAGGCTTGTCCTGGATCGGTTTCACTAAGGCGCAGCATGACCTCCTCGAAACCTTGCACTTCATCGGCAACAACGGGTGGGATCGGAACGGACAGACCGACGAGATGATGCCGGCACTGCTCGGACGCGCGGCCGCTGAAGAGCTCTCAATCGCGCGGATCAAGGAGGCCATGGCGGCTGTTGGTCACTCTCGTACCGAACTGCACCAACTCGACCGGTGGGAGTCCAAGCGCACGACCGGGAAGTTCGGGCGCTGACACTCACACGCTGCGGCCCGCGTTCGCAGTAAGCCAGGCGATCGGGTCGACTGGTGTTACGCCGCCGAGCATCACTTGCAGGTGCAGGTGCGCGCCGGTGCTGGCGCCGGTGTTCCCGACGAGGCCGACGAGCTGTCCCACGGCGACCTGCTGCCCGGCGCGCAGTGGGGATGAGCCGAAGATCATGTGCGCGTAGAGGGTGGAGATGGTCTGCCCGTCGATCTGGTGGTCGATGATGACGTACTGGCCGTACTCCGGGTGCGTGCCGGAGACGCGGACGGTGCCGGCGGCGACGGCGCCGATCGGGGTGCCGGCGCCGGGGGTGATGTCCGCGCCCTGATGCATGGACGAGCATGTCGCGCACGGGGCGCTGCGTGCGCCGAAGGGTGAGCTGATCCGGATGGCGCCGGCGACGGGCCAGCGAATATCGCCCGCCCCGGTGTTCACGATCGCACCGGTCGCTGTGGCCGCTTCGCTGTCGGCTGCGGTCGCCGTGCTGGCGGGCTTGGTGGTGGTGATGGTCGGTTTCGGTGCGGGCTTGGTGACGGTGTACCCGTCGCGGTCGGCCGAGATGGTCACGCCGGCAGCGGTGAAGCTCTGCCCCGTGGTGACCGGGCTGATGCCGGGCACCGTGGCGATCGGCCAGGTGGTGGCTTGGGCGGGCAGTGCTGCTGCAGCGAACAGCGCCATCGCCGCGGTCGCTCCGGTGACGGGAATCGCTGCCAGCGCACGGGACCGCAACGTGCGGCCACGGGACGGTGCTGCGGGAGCGGACGGGGCTGGTAGCGGCCTGACGGCGACTGGGTTGACGCCCGTCCGGGACGTCGTGCTGGTGCGGCGGGGGTGGGTACTCGCTGCGGCGCGTTCCGCGGTGAGAGCTTCACGGCGGGTTAGCGGGGTGGGAGTGAGTGTCTGGGGGTGGTGCGGGGGCACAGGCATGCTCCAAGAACGAGGACGGCCCGGACGGACCGAAGGAAGAGGGGCTCGACCGGAATCGAGCGTGAGAGGAAGGAGGGGCCGGTCGCGGGCCGCGGCAGTGAAGGGGGGCACCGCCGCGACCCGCGCCGGGGTCACATCGACGCGAGCATGTCCTTCATCTGGGTAATCTGCTCGGTCTGGCTCGACACGATCGACTTCGCCAGGGCGATCGCGTCGGAGTTCTTGCCCTTGTCGACTTCGGTCTTCGCCATGTCGACGGCGCTGGTGTGGTGCTCGACCATCTGCTCGAGGTAGAGCTTCCCCGCGTCCGCAGCGGAGGCCTTGTCGAGGGCGTCCATGTCAGAGTCGGACATCATCCCGCCCGACATCGAGGAGTGATCCATCCCGGACATGCTCGAGGCCTCCGTGGGCTCACCCCAGGCCTTCAACCAGCCGGTCATCGTCTTGATTTCCGGTGCCTGCTCGGCCTTGATCTGCTCGGCGAGGGTGACGACATCGGCGTCAACGTCGGAGCCCTTGTCGAGGAGCATGTCGCTCATCTCGATCGCCTGCTGGTGATGCGGCAGCATCCCCTGCGTGAACATCACGTCCTGGTCGTTGTGCGCCGACGCTGCCGACGTCGACGAGGACGAGTTGTCGGAAGATCCGGTGCTGTTGGTCGAGCAGCCGGCGAGGGTGAGGCCGATGGTGAGTGCGGCGGCGGCCGCGAGGGCACGCGTGGTGGTGTGCATTAGAGGTTTCCGTTCCCGTGGATGCGTCAGGTGATCCAGGCAGGCGTGTGCCTACCCGGGGTTTCCGGGCATGCGGGAACTCCCGAGGTGGGGGATCCCGCGGGAAGGAATCAGATGCGGATGATCTGCAACGCCGTCAGTGACGGCGGTTTCGGTGTCGCGACGCGGCGCGCCACCCGGTCAACCAGCGCGAGTAGCCGCGCCAGGACGTAGAGGACCCCGCCGTTCCGGGCGCGCAGCAGCGCCCACGCGAACAGGGCGATCGTCAGCGCGCACGCCATCCCCATCAGCGAACACATCAGTGCACACAGGCCGCCGTCACAGCCGGCATCGCTCAACGCCGTCATGACGGTGCCGGCCGGTGCAGCGGCGTGCTCAGCGTGGCCGGTGGGTGCGCTGTGGGCGTGCTCCGCACTCATGGCGCTCGACGCCGTGGTCATCGCGTGCTCGGAGCCGGTGGTGTGGCCGAGCATGCTGTGCATCAGCACCGTGAATCCGATCAACAGCAGCAACGCCAACGTCGCCGTGACCTGCAGCAGCAGGCGACGATGCGGAGCGTTGGCGGTGAGGAGCATGCGGCTTTCGTGAGTCCGACGGGTCAGGGGTGCGGAGTCCATGGTGCGACAGCAGCTCAAGCGGAAGCAACCGGCGGAGCGGATTCACGGCCATACGGATCGACTTGGGAACACATCACAGGGATCGGCGTTAGACGTCTAGGGTACCCCCAGGGGGTACCAGAACGAGACGTTGACAGCGACTGACGAGGAGCACCATGGACGCGCACGAGCACCACAACATGACCGAGCACAGCGGGAGTCGCGGGACGACAACCTGGTCAATGGCCGCGCAAGCGACGCTGCACTGCCTCACCGGCTGCGCAATCGGTGAAGTCCTCGGCATGGTCATCGGCACCGCAACCGGCCTGCACAACACCGGCACGATCATCCTGTCGATCGTGCTCGCGTTCATCTTCGGCTACGCCCTCACGATGCGCGGTGTCATCCGCTCGGGCCTGACCTTCTCCGCCGCGTTCAAGGTCGCCCTCGCCGCCGACACGGTGTCGATCGCGGTGATGGAGATCATCGACAACACCGTCATCGTCGCTGTCCCCGGCGCGATGGACGCACAGCTGAGCGACTGGCTGTTCTGGGGCTCCCTCGCGTTCTCCCTCGTTGTCGCGTTCATCGTGACTACCCCCGTCAACCGGTGGATGATCAGCCGCGGCCTGGGCCACGCCGTCGTTCATGGCCATCACTGAACGAGTCGTGCCGCAAGGCTTCTGTTGACTACGCCCTCGTCGCACCGGCACGCACAAGTGGATAGGTCCCAACAATCGCTGAACCGGTCGCGTCTGCTTGTCCGATAGCCGATGGATCACCGCTAGACGACAGCTGTCACCTTCGACGCCTTCCGTTGTCTACTGCCGCCTGACCAGGGGTATTTCCGTATACCTGTCCCGCAAAAATGCCCGGTGAAGGGGCGCTAAACGCTCCACGCCACCCCGGGCGACGAAGGCTAAGGAACCCGCGCCGACATCCTTCTCGACACCGGCATCGCCGTGACGGTCACGGACGCCCCCCGACGACAACCTCGAGCACGAGGACCGGCACTTCGTAGCCGAGATCACGGTGCGTCCGCACGGTGGCGGAGCCTCGCCCGTGACTCGGCCGTGTACGGACCGGAGGCGC
>Ga0308159_1001415_pt1 | contig 34774 bp, 34 predicted proteins | sample PhyCR1_FD_201040 | JGI IMG/M metagenome (GOLD analysis project Ga0308159, IMG submission 201040) | Phyllosphere microbial communities from UC Gill Tract Community Farm, Albany, California, United States - DLSLC.R1 | ecosystem: Host-associated > Plants > Phyllosphere > Unclassified | place: USA... | reverse complement strand
ATGCCGACGAGGTCGAACTGGCCGAGCAGCTTGTTGTCCTGCGCCATCTCGCGCTCGCCCTGGAACACGCGGATCGTCACCGCCTGCTGGTTGTCCTCGGCGGTCGAGTAGACCTGGCTCTTCTTGGTCGGAATCGTCGTGTTGCGGTCGATCATCTTGGTCATGATGCCGCCCAGCGTCTCGATGCCCAGCGACAGCGGGGTCACGTCGAGAAGCAGCACGTCCTTGACGTCGCCCTGCAGAACGCCGGCCTGGATCGCCGCGCCCATGGCGACGACTTCGTCCGGGTTCACGCCGGTGTGCGGCTCCTTGCCGAAGAAGTCCTTCACGACTTCACGCACCTTGGGCATGCGGGTCATGCCGCCCACGAGCACGACTTCGTCGATGTCCTTGGCCGAGAGACCGGCATCGGCGATCGCCTTGCGGCAGGGCTCAAGCGTGCGCTGGATCAGGTCGGCGACCATGCGTTCCAGGTCGGAACGGGTGATCGTCTCGACGAGGTGCAGCGGGGTGGTGGCGCCGCCTTCCATGCGTGCGGTGATGAAGGGCAGGTTCACTTCGGTCGTCGCGGTGGACGACAGTTCGATCTTCGCCTTTTCAGCCGCTTCCTTCAGGCGCTGCAGAGCCAGCTTGTCGGTCTTGAGGTCGAGGCCTTCCTTGGCCTTGAACTTGTCCGCCAGCCACTCGACGACCTTCGAGTCGAAGTCTTCACCGCCGAGGAAGGTATCGCCGTTGGTCGACTTCACCTCGAACACGCCGTCGCCGATTTCCAGAACCGAGACGTCGAAAGTGCCGCCGCCGAGGTCGTAGACCGCGATCGTCTTGCCGTCCTGCTTGTCGAGGCCATAGGCCAGCGCCGCAGCGGTCGGCTCGTTGATGATGCGCAGGACTTCGAGACCGGCGATCTGGCCGGCGTCCTTGGTCGCCTGGCGCTGGGCGTCGTTGAAGTACGCAGGAACGGTGATGACCGCCTGCGTGACCGTCTCGCCCAGATACGATTCGGCGGTTTCCTTCATCTTCTGGAGCGTGAAGGCGCTGATCTGCGAGGGCGAGTAATCCTCGCCACCGGCCTGGACCCATGCATCGCCGTTCTTGCCCTTGACGATGTGGTATGGAACCAGCTCGGTGTCCTTCTTGGTCACCGGGTCGTCGAAGCGGCGGCCGATGAGGCGCTTCACCGCGAAGATCGTATTGTTGCCGTTGGTCACGGCCTGGCGCTTTGCAGGCTGCCCGATCAGGCGCTCACCATCCTTGGTGAAAGCGACGATCGAGGGCGTGGTGCGCGCGCCTTCGGAATTCTCGATGACCTTGGGCTTGCCGCCGTCCATGACGGCGACGCAGCTGTTGGTGGTGCCAAGGTCGATACCAATTACTTTAGCCATTATCCCCATTCCTCACGTCAGTGGGTGACACCGTGCGGATCGCCTCCCTTACACAAGGCAAGGCAGCTTGCACGGCTCGGTGACGTTCCAAGTCGTCGAGGCCGGATATAGGTGACGTTTCGCTTGGAACAAGCCTGTGTGAATGGCATTAGGCGCAACGATTCAGAAACGGGGCATAACAAAGGGAAATGCCTGTGACCAAACGTAACCTGCCAGTCGCCCTGATCTGCTCCGTCGCGCTGATGTCCATGGTCGCCGGTTGCGGCAAGACGCCCGACAGCCCGACCGAATCGAACGACGCCACCCTCTCCGGCCCCAACGCCAAGCCCGGCATGGTGGCGAGCGACGGCAAGTTGGTGCTGCCCATCGTCGCGGGCCGTCCAGGCGCAGTCTACTTTACTGTGCGCAATGACGGCGCCGAGCCGGTTACGCTGGCAGGTGTCCATGTCTCCGGCGCAGCCAAGGCGGAGATGCACCAGAGCAACGGCGGCACCATGGCCAAGGTCGACAGCCTGCCGATCGACCCGGGCGCCTCGATGGTCTTCGCGCCGGGCGGCCTTCACGTGATGGTCTTCGACGTCTCGCCCGATCTCAAGCCCGGCGGCAAGGCGGAGCTGACGCTGACCTTCTCCGATGGTGACAAGCTGTCGATGCCGCTGCAGGTCGAGGCCCTGGGGAGCGATACGGGGGGCGGTGGCATGAGCCATGAGGGTATGGATCACGGCAGCATGGAAGGAATGCAGCACTGATCGTCGGTCCGGCTGTGGATCAAGGGGGCGAGCGGGCGCTGACGGCGGGCGAGGTCGATCTCGTCCGCTCGATCTTCGGGAATGCGGTGGACTGCGCGCCGGTGCGTGTCCGTCGCCGCCGATGGTTCCCGTTCCAGCCCGTCAACACGGTCATGGCGCCTTGCGGTCACCTGCACTTCCATCCCCGCAGCGATCTCTATCTGGATGATTTCTCGCGCGCTGCGCCGGGACTGCAGGGATTGTTCATCCACGAGATGACCCATGTGTGGCAAACCCAGTGCAAAGGACGCTGGTATCTGCCCATGATGCGTCATCCGCTATGTCGTTACGATTATGTGCTGAGGCCGGGCTGGACCCTCGATCGCTATGGCATCGAGCAGCAGGCGGAGATCGTGCGGCACGTCTTTCTGCTGCGTGAGGGGCTGCACTTCCCCGGAGCGCCGGAACTGGCAGCCTATCGGGGAATACTGCCGTTCCGCTGAAAGAAAGGCGCGAACACCGCCGTGTCCGCGCCTTTCTTAGTTCTATTCCCTGAGAGGATCAGCAATCGCGATCCCAGTAACGGTCGCCGCGCCGATCGTAACGATAGCAGCCACGGTCGTTCTTCTTGGCCTGCGAACCGGCTACGGCACCAGCCGCAGCGCCGATCGCCGCGCCGGTGCCGACGTCACCGCCAGCGATCGCGCCGACGCCCGCGCCGAGCGCGCCGCCTGCAAGGGCGCCCTCGCCCGCATAGTTGCTCGCGCAGCCACCGATGCTCAGCGCACCGGCGGCCAGAATGGGAAGGATGAGCTTGCGCATCGATGTTCTCCGAAAATTCTGTAGCCTATGCACAAGTGAACGGAGTCACAGCTAAGAGGTTCCTAGCCGGTTTCGTCGAGCATTTGCATCAGCAGCGGCGCAAGAGAATCGATGAAGTCGTCGGATTCTACGGGACCTGCCGAGTGGGCGTACAGCTCGGACACCCGGTAATCGATCCCAACGGCACCCAGCAGAACTTCTTCGTCACTCTCGATTGCGGCGATGACTTCTCGCAAGTGCCGGTCGAGAATTCCCGGCCCGTTTGCGCTCAGGGTCGCATCATCGACGGGAGCACCATCCGAAATGACGATCAACACTTTGAGGGGATGAGGTCGCTCGGCAAGTCCGCGCCATGCCCACTGCAGCGCTTCGCCATCGACGTTCTCGAAGAAATGGGCAGGATCGACGAGTTCGCGCCAGGCATCGTCTGGCATTGCCGTGCCGAAATCCTTGTAGCGCACGTGTAGCAGCGCACAGACCCGCCCCGGATAAGCCTTCGCCCCCGTCTCCAGCCAAGCGTACCGGGTCGGGCCGCCATGCCAGCCCAATGTCGTGAAGCCGAACAAGGCATGATCGATGCCCGAGGCATCGAAAAGCTCGGCCAACGCTTTCAGTTGGCCGGAAAGCGCGAGCATTCTTTCGACCATCGAACCGGACTAGTCGACGAGCAGGCATATGGAAAGGCGATCGCCGTGCCGCCCGAGCAGCGTTTCGAGAATATCGATCCCGTGACGCGTCAATGCCGCAGCATAAGTCTCGTCCTGAAGGGCTTCTCGCTGCGCAGGCGTTCGAGAAACGGCATGGCGAGGCAACCTCCGCCGAATGCCATCCGCTGCCAGAACGCGGTTCACCTCGGCGGCGGAAACCTCGCGATCGAACCGATTGCTGAATACGCTATAAGGTAGGTCGGCCCGGTCCGCCGGAAGCGAGTTCCGCTTCCGGCGGATTCCGCGAATGACCGCCCCCAGCCATCCGAGAAATACCAGCGCGGCGATGAGGGCAAGGAAGCCCTCCCTCATCGCCATGTTCGTCTCAGTCGGGCTTCTTGGCCACCGCGACCATGGCCGGGCGCAGCAGGCGGTCCTTGATCATGTAGCCGGCCTGCATTTCCTGCAGGACCGTACCCGGCTCGGCGTCCGCCGAGGGAAGCTCGATCATCGCCTGGTGCTGGTTGGGGTCGAGCGGCAGGCCCATCGCGGCGATGCGGGTGATCCCGTGGCTGGCGAAGACCTTGTCGATTTCGCGGCCGGTGGCCTCGATGCCTGCAACGAGGCCCTTGAGCTTGTCGTCTTCGCGCAGTTCCGCGGGGATCGCGGTCAGCGCGCGGGTGAGATTGTCGGACACCGAGAGGATGTCGCGCGCAAAGCCGGTCGCGGCATAGGCGCGGGTGTCGGCAATGTCCTTTTCAAGACGGCGGCGCACGTTCTGCGTTTCGGCGCGGGCGTAGAGTACGTCCTGTTCGGCCGTAGCCAGTTTCTCGCGAAGAGCCGCGATTTCCTCGTTCTCGCCCTTGGTGTCCACGAAGTCCTCCGGCACGCCCTGAAGTTCCTCTGCCACTGCGGGATCTATGGCGGGCGACTGTGTCTTGTCGTCGGTCATTTGTTCTTTGGTTCCAGCTATCCGATGAGCTTGCCCAGGCTCTGGGCAGTGAAGTCCACCATGGGGACGACGCGCGCATAATTCAACCGAGTCGGCCCGATTACCCCCACCACGCCGACCACCCTGCCTTCGCGGTCACGATAGGGTGAAGCGATGACCGAGGACCCGGAAAGCGCGAAAAGCCGGTTCTCCGAACCGATGAATATGCGCGTCGACTGCGCTTCGCGCGCGGTGTCGAGCAGGTCGGCGACCGACTGCTTATTCTCGAGGTCGTCGAGCAGCGAGCGGACGCGTTCGAGGTCGGTCAGCGCCGCCTCGTCGAGCAGGTTCGCCTGCCCCCGCACGATCAGCACCGGCCTTGCAGTGGCATCCTGGCTCCACACGGCGAGACCGCGCTCCACGAGATCGCTGCTGGCGGCATCGAGGGCGGACTTACCCGAAGCGATTTCCGCGCGCATCGCCCGCGCAGCCTGCGCCAGCGTGCGACCGCCCAGATGCGCGGAGATGTAGTTGGAGGCTTCCTCCAGCGCGCCGGAGGGAAGGCCCATCGGCAGTTCAAGCACACGGTTCTCGATCCCGCCATCTTCGCCCACCAGCACCGCCAGCGCCCGGCCCGGTGCCAGCGGCACGAGTTGCAGGTGCATGAGTCGCGGCTCCCGGCGCGGCACCATGACCACGCCTGCACCCGACGAGAGGTTCGAAAGCAGGGCGCTGGTAGCCTCCAGCGCCGCTTCGATCGGCCCGGGCGCGGCGATGCGGCGCTCGATGGCCTGTCGTTCCTCGGCTGTGGGTTCGGCCACCTGCATGATGCCGTCCACGAACAGGCGAAGCCCCGCCTCGGTCGGCAGGCGCCCCGCGCTGGTATGCGGTGCGGCGAGCAGCCCCAGCCCTTCGAGGTCTGCCAGCACCGAACGGATCGAGGCAGACGACAGGCTCACCCCGCCCGGCCCGGCGAGCGTCTTCGAGCCCACCGGCACGCCGGTCGCCAGATACCCCTCCACGACGAGACGGAAGATGTCGCGCGCGCGCGTGGTCAGTTCGGTGATCGGGGGCGTGGGCATATCGCGTGTCAATCTAGGCAATCCCCTTGAACCCTCAACCCCAATGCGCCTAGGGCGAGCGGGTATTTTCACGACGAGGATTCCCAAGAATGCGCCCTTCCGGCCGTGCACCTGACGAAATGCGTGCCATCGACATCCAGACCGGCTTCACCAAGCACGCGGAGGGCTCTGTCCTGATCTCCTTCGGCGACACCCGCGTGCTGGTCACCGCCTCGGTCGAGGAGAAGGTGCCGCCGTTCCTGCGCGGCAAGGGCGAAGGCTGGGTAACGGCCGAATATTCGATGCTCCCCCGCGCCACGCATACCCGTGGCAGCCGTGAAGCGGCCAAGGGCAAGCAGTCGGGCCGCACGCAGGAAATCCAGCGCCTGATCGGCCGCTCGCTTCGTGCCGTGGTGGACATGAAGAAGCTCGGCGAGCGCCAGATCGTGCTCGACTGCGACGTGCTGCAGGCCGACGGCGGCACCCGCACCGCCTCGATCTCGGGCGCCTGGGTGGCGCTGCGCCTCGCCGTCGACAAGCTGATGGCAGATGGCAAGATCAAGGAAGACCCGATCACTGCGCGGGTCGCGGCGATCTCCTGCGGCATCCACCAGGGCACCCCGGTGCTCGACCTCGACTACATCGAGGACAGCGGCGCCGATGCCGACGCCAACTTCGTGCTGATCGAAGGCGGCCTGATCGCCGAGGCACAGGCCACCGCCGAAGGCGCGACGTACGACGAGGAAGGCCTGCTGCGCCTGCTGCGCCTCGCCCGCATCGGCTGCGAGGGCATCTTCGCGGCGCAGGCCAAGGCGGTCGGCCGCTGATGACGCGCAAGCTCGACGGATCGAAGCTGGTCATCGCCACGCACAACGCAGGCAAGCTGCGCGAAATTTCCGCGCTGCTCGCCCCGTTCGGCGTGGACTGCGTCTCGGCGGGCGATCTCGGCCTGCCCGAACCGGAGGAGACCGGCACCACGTTCGTCGAGAACGCGCTGCTCAAGGCCCATGCCGCTGCGAAGGCGGCAGGGCTGCCCGCTCTGGCCGACGACAGCGGCTTGTCGGTGACGGCGCTCGGCGGACGGCCGGGCGTCTATACCGCCGACTGGGCTGAGCGGCAGTGGTTCGAAGGCGAGCCGGGCAAGGATTACAAAGGGCGCGACTGGTACATGGCGATGGGCAAGGTCGAGGGGCTGCTCAGCCAGCAGGGACCGGATGTGGACCGCTCATGCTGGTTCACCAGCGTTCTAGCGATCGCATGGCCCGAGGGCGACGAGGCAATCTACGAGGGGCGGGTGACCGGCACCTTCTCGTGGCCGCCGCGCGGGACGATGGGCTTCGGTTACGACCCCGTCTTCGTGCCTGAAGGACGCGACGTCAGCTTCGCCGAACTCACGGTCGCCGAGAAGCAGACGATCAGCCACCGCGCCGACGCTTTCGCGAAGCTCGTCGCGGACCAGTTCCCCGATCAGTCCACGGCTTGATACGTTAGGCCGATGGCCCGCGCCCTCTACATTCACTGGCCGTTCTGCCTCGCCAAGTGCCCGTATTGCGACTTCAACAGCCATGTCCGCGAGCGTGTCGATCACGCGCGCTGGCAGGACGGGCTGCTCGCCGACATGCGCCATGAGCACGCGCTTGCAGGCGGAGAGCCGCTGGAGTCGATCTTCTTCGGCGGCGGCACGCCCTCGCTGATGCCACCCGCGCTGATCGCGCGTCTGCTGCAGGAGGCCGAGGCGCTCTGGGGCTTCGCGCCCGGCATCGAGATCACGCTGGAGGGCAATCCCTCCTCGGTCGAGGCGGCCAACTATGCGGCGCTGGCGCAAGTCGGCGTCAACCGCGTGTCGCTGGGCCTGCAGGCGCTGGATGACGCGACGCTGCGCTTCCTTGGCCGCTTGCACGATGCGTCAGAAGGCCTGAAAGCGCTGGAAGTGGCGCAGCGGCATTTCCAGCGCGTCAGCTTCGATCTCATCTATGCGCGTCCCGGCCAGTCGCTGAACGACTGGCGCGCCGAACTGGACCGCGCGCTGGCCTACGGCACCGGACACCTCTCGCTTTACCAGTTGACCATCGAGCCGGGCACGCGATTCGAGACGATGGTGCGCAAGGGCGACTTCGCTCCGCTGGACGAGGACGCCTGCGCCGATATGTTCGCGCTCACCCGTGAAGTGACGGTGGCTGCGGGGCTCCCCGCCTACGAGATCAGCAACCACGCCCGTCCCGGCGAGGAAAGCCGCCACAACCTGACCTACTGGCGCTATCAGGACTATTGCGGCATCGGCCCGGGTGCGCATGGCAGGCGCGGCGGTGTGGCGACGGTGCGCCACCGTAAGCCGGAGAACTGGCTCGCCGCGATGGCGCAATCCGCACAAGGCATCGTCGAGGAACGCCAGCTCGGTATCCCAGAACAGGCGAGCGAGGCGATGCTGATGGGCCTGCGCCTGCGTGAAGGCGTGGATCTCGGCGCAATGGCGGCGCGCTTCGGCCTGACCGAGGATCAACTGTGCGATCCCGCCAAGGCCCGGTTCTACGAAGGTCAGGGCCTGGTCTGGCGCGACGGCGCGCGGGTCGGCGTCAACGGCGAGGGCATGGTCCTGCTCGATGGACTGCTCAGCGAACTGGTGCCCGAACAACTGGTCGCAGGCTGATGGCGAACAAGGCCGACCTGCTCGAAGCCTGGGGCGGGCATCTGGCCGAAGGACGGCGGCGCAGCCCGCATACCGTGCGCGCTTACGTGGCGACGGCGGGACGCCTGCTCGACAGTCTCGGAGAGAGCGACTGGCACCGGCTGGCTGCGCTCGATGCGGGAGCACTGCGCGGGCATCTCGCGTCACGGCGACAGGACGGCATCGGCAACGTCTCGGCCGCGCGCGAGCTTTCGGCGCTCAAGGCGTTCCTGATCTTCGCGCGGGAAAAGGCCGGGATCGCTCAGGCATCGGCGCCGCGTGTGAAGGGGCCGCGCGTCAAGAAGGGACTACCCCGGCCCGTCACCCCTGACGAAGCGGTGGGGCTTGCGGAAGGGGTCCAGGACGACGCCTCGGAGCCATGGATCGGTGCACGGGACCGGGCGGTGCTGCTGCTGCTCTACGGCGCGGGCCTGCGCATCGCCGAGGCACTCTCGCTGACCGGCACAGCGCTGCCGCTGGGCGAGACGCTGATGGTCACCGGCAAGGGCGGCAAACAGCGGGTCGTGCCCTTGCTCCCGAAGGTACGCGATGCCGTGATGGACTATCTCGCCAAGTCGCCGTGGCCGGTGGAACGCGATCATCCGCTGTTCCGGGGCGCCAAGGGTGGGCCATTGTCGCAGGGGATGGTGCAGAAGGCAGTGGCGCGGGCACGGGTATGGCTGGGCCTGCCGGCGAGCGCGACCCCGCATGCGCTGCGGCACAGCTTCGCCACGCACCTGCTCGGTGCGGGGGCGGACTTGCGCTCATTGCAGGAACTGCTGGGCCATGCCTCGCTGGGATCGACGCAGATCTATACCAAGGTCGATGCGGCGACGCTGCTCGACGTCTATCGCAATGCCCACCCGCGCGAACGCGACTGACTATTCCGACCGCGGCTTCCAGCGCAGCACCCGCCAGACGTAGAACACTACGGTCACCACCGCGACCGCCAGCGTCGCCCAGCCGAGCCACTGCTCCGCCTGTGCCAGCGTGTTGCCGAGCCACTTGCCGCCGATGATCAGCAGGACATTCCAGATCGCCGCGCCGAAAAAGGTGAAGGCGAAGAACTTCGCGTGTCCCATGTGCGCCAGTCCGGCCGGGATCGAGATCACCGAACGGAACATCGGCATGAAGCGGAACACGAAGACCACCCAGTGCCCATGCCGGCGCAGGAAGCGTCCCGCGACTTCGACGTCGTGCCATTCCAGGGTCAGCCAGCGGCCCCAGCGGTCGATGAACGGCCGCAGCCGCTCGTAGCCGAGGCGGTCGGCTATGAGGAACAGTACGTAGTTGCCAAGGGCCGACCCCAGGGTTCCCCATAACAGCAGAGGCCAGAATTGCATGTCCCCGCGTGCGACGGCGATCCCTCCGAGGCCCATGATGACTTCGGAAGGAATCGGCGGGATGATATTCTCCAGCGCCATGAGGAACATGATGCCGAGATAACCGCCCTGCCGGATGATCTCGTAGATCCATTCACCCACGATGAGCGACACCCGGTTGTCCTTGCCCTGTCAGGGGGAAGGATAGCGCAGCTTGGAAGCGGAGCTTGACCACCAGCCCCACCCAACTTCGGCTGGGCCGCTGAGCGGCCAAGCCTGCGTATCCCGCCCCTGAAGGGGCAGGAGAAAAGATCACATCGCCGCGTGCCGCCGTTCGATCGCATCCCAAATGCGCGCGGCCGTATCTGTGCCGTTGAACCGGTCGATCGCCACGATGCCAGTGGGCGAAGTCACGTTGATTTCCGTCAGCCATTTTCCGCCAATCACGTCGATACCGACGAAAACCAGCCCCCGCGCCTTGAGTTCCGGCCCAAGCGCCGCGCAGATTTCCTCTTCCGCCGAAGTGAGCGTGCTGGCCTCGGCCGAGCCGCCCACCGCGAGGTTGGAACGGAACTCGCCTTCGCCCGGCTTGCGGTTGATGGCGCCCGCGAACTCGCCGTCGACGAGGACGATGCGCTTGTCGCCTTCCGACACGTCGGGGAGGAAGGGCTGGACCATGAACGGCTCGACCCAGGCGTTCTCGAACATCTCGATCAGCGCGCCGAGGTTCGATCCGTCGGCGGGCACGCGGAACACCGCCTTGCCGCCGTTTCCGTGAAGCGGCTTGATCACGAGGTCGCCGGGATGGCGCAGGTTGAACGCCTTCACGTCCTCGATCCGGCGGGCGATGAACGTCGGCGGCATGAACCGCGCGTAGTCGAGCACGAAGACCTTCTCCGGCGCATTGCGCACAGAAGCAGGATCATTGACCACCAGCGTCTTGCCCGCGAGCCTTTCCAGCAGGTGCGTCGCGGTGATGTAACCCAGGTCGAAGGGCGGGTCCTGGCGCATCAGCACCACGTCGATGTCTTCGCCGAGGTCGATCGGGCGATACTCGCCGCGCGTGAAGTGATTGCCCTCGACGCGCTGGACGGTGACGGGCGCGCCCCAGCAGGTCAGGCGACCAGCGGCGCCATGCGCGGTGTCATAGGCCAGCGTGCGCACGTCGTAGTGATAGAGGGTGTGCCCCCTCGCCTGCGCGGCGAGCATCAGGGCGAAGCTCGAATCGCCCGCGATCTTGATCGTTTCGAGCGGGTCCATCTGGACGGCGACGCGCAAAGTCATGGCGGATTCGGGCCTTTCGGAGTCGGGGGTACTTTGGTCGGCGGCGGTCTAGCCGCGTTCGCGCCTAGGTGCGACCTCAATCGCGAGTTTCAAGTCCGCGTCAGCCTCCTGGCTGCCAGGCATTGACGATTCGGCTGGGCCATGACCGCGGCGCGATCAGGATCACGTCGATGCGCTGGTCGTCGCCGGGACGGGCATAGCGGCTCGCTATCAATTGCGCGGCATCGGCCACGCGCCTGAGCCGCCGCTCATCGATGGCCATGGCGAGTTCCGCCTGCGTCGCCCGCCACTTCACCTCGACGAAGCAGACCGTGCGGCCGCGCCGCGCGACGATATCCACCTCGCCCTTGCGGGTCTTCACCCGCCGCCCGACCACGCGCCAGCCGGTGAGCCAGAGGTAGAGCGCGGCGATCCACTCCCCGCGCCGCCCATGGCGTTCGGCCCGCTTGCGCCGCTCGCTCATTTGAGTTCGAGTGCCCGGGCATAGAGCGTCTTGCGGTCGAGCCCGGTCGCCTTCGCCACCGCCGCTGCCGCCTGCGATGCCTTGGCGGTGGCCAGGGCCTCGCGCAGCAGGGCATCGACGTCCACTTCTCCCAACGGTTCCTCTCCGGGCGGTGCGATCAGCAGCACGATCTCGCCCTTGGGCGGGTGCGCGGCGTAGTATTCCGACAGTTCCTGTGGAGAACCGCTGCGGCATTCCTCGAATTTCTTGGTCAGTTCTCGCCCCACCGCGACCTCGCGCCCCGGCAGCACCGAGGCGATCGCAGCCAGCGACGCGTCAAGGCGCGGCGCCGTATCGTAGAAGATCAGCGTGGCGGGAACCTTACCCAGTTCGGCCAGCATGTCCTCGCGCGCCTTGGCCTTGTTCGGCAGGAAACCGGCGAACAGGAAGCGGTCGTTCGGCAGCCCCGAAAGCGTCATCGCCACGACCGCCGCATTCGGCCCCGGCAGGCTGGTTACCGCGATTCCCCGCTCCCTTGCGGTACGCACGAGGCGATAGCCCGGGTCCGAGATCAGCGGCGTCCCAGCATCGCTGACCAGCGCGACCGGCTCGGCTTCCATCATCGCCAGCAGCCGTTCGCGATCGCCCTCTCCGGCATGGTCGTCGTAGCGCACCAACTTCTTCTTCAAACCGAGGTGATGCAACAGCTTGCCCGTCACGCGGGTGTCCTCGCAGGCGACTACGGAGACGCCGCGCAGGGTCTCGATTGCCCTCAGGGTAATGTCCCCCAGGTTGCCAATCGGGGTTGCGACTATGTAAAGGCCCGGCAAGAGTGTGTTTTCCATCGGCCAGACTCATGGCCCAGATACCGAGGGAGCGGCAAGCTATGTTCGACCTTAAAGGGAACGGGCGCCTCAATCGTCGCAGTCTTCTCGCCGCGGCCGCCATGGCTCTGGTCGCCGGTTGTACCGTGGTGCCCAAGGCGCCTCAGCCCGGCCCGCCGCCCGCGCCCACGCCTCCTCCTTCGCAGAGCGAACTGCCGGTGGACAAGGACCGTCACAGCATCGCGCTGCTGGTGCCGATGACCGGCGCCAATGCGGGCGTCGGTCAGGCGATCGCCAATGCCGCCAACATGGCCTTGCTCGACACCGCCGCCAAGAACCTGCGCGTGACGACCTACGACACCAGCGCCAATCCGGCCGAAGCTGCCCGCCGCGCGGTGACGGACGGCAACCAGCTGATCCTCGGCCCGCTGCTCGCCGACGACATCCCGGCCGTCTCGGGCATCGCCAAGGCGGCCAAGGTTCCCGTCATCTCGTTCTCCAATGACGAGCAGGCGGCGAACCGCGATGTCCTCATCATGGGCAACCTGCCCGGGCAGTCGGTGACCCGCACGGTGCAGTATGCCCGTTCGCAGGGCATCTCCACGTTCGGCGCGCTCGTCCCGCGCGGCGACTACGGCGACCGCACCAGCGCGGCGCTGCTGCAGGCGGTGCGCGCCAGCGGCGGTTCGGTGATCGCGCTGGAACCCTACGAACGCAGCGCCGTCTCGATCGCCTCGGCCGCGCAGCGCGTGAAGGCCAAGGGCGGTTTCGACGCCCTGCTGATCGCCGACAGCGGATCGCTCTCGGTTCGTGCCGCCACGGCCTTCAAGGGCGCGGCGAAGACGCCCGGCGTGAAGATCCTCGGCACCGAACTGTGGAGCGGCGAGCGTGACGTCAACGCCTCGGCAGCACTGGCAGGCGCCTGGTATTCGACCGTGTCCGACCAGCGCTTCGCACAGTTCTCCAAGAGCTACCGCGCGCGCTTCGGCACCCAGCCGTTCCGTATCGCCACGCTCGGCTATGATGCAGTGCTCCTGACCCTTCGCGTCGCGCGCGACTGGAAGCCGGGCACCCGCTTCCCGGTCGACACCCTGCGCGATACCAAGGCGTTTCCCGGTGGCTTCCTTGGCGTGGACGGCGCGTTCCGCTTCACCAAGGGCGGCCTGATCGAGCGCGCGCTGGAAGTGCGTGAGGTCGGCGCGGGCACGGTGAAGGTCGTCAGCCCGGCGCCGGTGAAGTTCGGGGAGTAAGGCTCTGCCCACCCCGTCCGGCTAGGCAGCCAGCTGCCAAGCCTTCCGGCCCTCCCGCAAGCGGGCGGGCAAAAACGACAAGAACTCCCCTCCCGCTTGCGGGAGGGGCTGGGGGTGGGCCGGTTCCGACGCGACGCCTCAGACACTGCGGATAAAGCGCAAACCCCTGCTTGCCCCCACGATTCCGCGCGCCCTATAGTGGCCGTCATGTCCGACGACCTCTTCGACAAGCTCCCCGCCGCCACCGGCGAGTCCTATGACGGTTCCGCGATCGAGGTGCTGGAGGGGCTCGAACCCGTCCGCCGCCGTCCGGGCATGTACATCGGCGGCACGGATGAGCGCGCGCTGCACCACCTTGCGGCCGAAGTCCTCGACAACGCGATGGACGAGGCCGTCGCCGGTCACGCCAACCGCATCGAGGTGACGCTGGAGGACGAACCCGGCACCGCCGGCCGCATCACCATCACCGACAACGGCCGCGGCATCCCGGTGGACGAGCATCCCAAATTCCCGGGCAAGTCGGCGCTGGAGGTCATTCTCTCCACCCTGCACTCGGGCGGCAAGTTCTCCGGCAAGGCCTACGCCACCTCGGGCGGCCTGCACGGCGTCGGCATCTCGGTGGTCAATGCGCTGTCAGTGAAGACGCGCGTGGAAGTGGCGCGCAACAAGGAACTCTACGCGCAGGAATTCTCGCGCGGCGTGACGCTTGGCCCGATCCAGCGCGTGGGCGCGGCGCCGAACCGGCGCGGCACGGCCGTCACCTTCACGCCCGACACCGAAATCTTCGGCGACCAGAAGTTCAAGCCCGCGCGCCTGTTCAAGCTGGTGCGCTCCAAGGCGTACCTTTTCGCAGGCGTCGAAATCCGCTGGAAGTGCGCGCCCTCGCTGGCGGTGGACGGGGTTCCGACGGAGGCGACCTTCCAGTTCCCCGGCGGGCTTGCCGATCACCTTGCCGAGCAAATCGGCACCCGCGAATGCGTGACCACGCAGTTCTTCTCCGGATCACAGGACTTCCCCAAGGGTGAGGACGGCTCCGAGCAGGGCCGCGTCGAGTGGGCGATCGCCTGGCCGCTCTACTCGGACGGTTCCTATTCGTGGTACTGTAACACCATCCCGACGCCCGACGGTGGCACCCACGAACAGGGCCTGCGCGGCGCGCTGACCAAGGGCATTCGTGCTTTCGCCGATCTCGTCGGCCAGGCCAAGAAGGCCAAGGACATCACCCCGGACGACGTGGTGACAGGCAGTGAGGTGATGCTCTCGGTCTTCATCCGCGACCCGCAGTTCCAGAGCCAGACCAAGGACCGCCTGACCTCGCCCGAAGCCGCGCGCATGGTCGAAGCGGCGGTGCGCGACCACTTCGACCACTTCCTCACCGACAACCTCGATCGCGGCAAGGCGCTGCTGGGCTCCGTCATGGAGCGCATGGATGAACGCCTGCGCCGCAAGGCGGAGCGCGAGGTCAAGCGCAAGACCGCCACCAACGCCCGCAAGCTGCGCCTTCCCGGCAAGCTGACCGACTGTTCGGGCGAAGGCCACGGCGAAACCGAACTGTTCATCGTCGAGGGCGATTCGGCAGGCGGCTCTGCCAAGCAGGCGCGCGATCGCAAGACGCAGGCGATCCTGCCGATCCGCGGTAAGATCCTCAACGTCGCATCGGCCACGGCCGACAAGATCCGTGCCAACCAGGAAATCGCCGACCTCGGCCTCGCGCTCGGCTGCGGCACGCGCAAGGACTGCAACGCCGACAACCTGCGCTATGACCGCATCGTCATCATGACCGACGCCGACGTCGACGGCGCCCACATCGCCACGCTGCTGATGACGTTCTTCTTCCAGGAGATGCCGGACATCGTTCGGCGCGGCCACCTCTACCTCGCGCAGCCGCCGCTCTACCGCCTGACTTCGGGCGCGACTTCCGCCTACGCCCGCGACGATGCCCACCGGGCGGAGCTGGAAGCGACGAAGTTCAAGGGCAAGAAGTTCGAAGTCGGCCGCTTCAAGGGCCTTGGCGAGATGAACCCCGGCCAGCTGCGCGAGACGACGATGAGCCCGGACACCCGCTCCCTGATCCGCATCACCCTGCCGCAGGAGAGCGAGGGCCGATTCGCAGTGAAGGATCTCGTCGACCGCCTGATGGGCCGCAATCCCGAACATCGCTTCCACTTCATCCAGAACCGCGCCGGCGACCTCGACCGCGAACTGATCGACGCCTGACGGATACCGCCCGATGAACACCCGTTGACCTTCATCCTGCCTGCCGTCAGCCTGCCCGCGATGGTCAGGCCGGGGGCAGGCAATGAGCGGATGGCGGGGTTTTTTCAGTTTCGTGCTGGCACTCGTTCTGGGTAGCGGCACGGCACATGCGCAGGACGATACCGAGGCTTTGCTCAAGCAGCGTGTCGGGCAGGTCGTCGCGGTCATGCAGGGCAAGCGCGATGCCGCAGAGACTTTCGACGCCCGCTTCCTGAGCGAAGTTCCGGCCGAGCGCCTTCGTGCCCTCACCTCGCAGATCGCGGCGCAGGGCGGTGCGGTGGAAGGATATGCGGACTTCAAGCGCGAACAGCAGCGTTCTGCTACCTTCACCCTGAAACTCGCCAACGCCACCGCGCCCGCCCGGATCGAACTGGGATCGGGCGACAAGCCCCTGGTGGCGGGCTTTCGTATCTTCGCGGTGACGCCTGCAGGCGACAGCCTCGACAAGCTGGATGCGGATTTCGCAGCCTTGCCGGGAAAGGCCGGGTTCGCGGTCTATCGCCTCGGTGATGACGCGCCGGTGCTCGCCAAAGGCCGCGAGGTGACGACACCGTTCGCAGTGGGCTCCTCGTTCAAGCTCTACGTCCTCGCGGCGCTGGCGCGGCAGGTGAAGGAAGGCAAGCGGCGCTGGAGCGACGTCGTGCTCGTATCGGGCAAGTCCTTCCCGAGCGGCACCGTGCACACCCTCCCCGACGGTGCGCCGGTGACGGTGCATACCCTCGCCAGCCTGATGATCTCCATCAGCGACAATACCGCGACCGACATGCTGGTGCGCCTTGCTGGGCAGGAGGCATTGGCACGCGAAGTCCGCCTCGCCCGGCACGCAAGGCCCGAGGCGATGGCGCCGATAATGACGACCGCGCAGTTGTTCGCCCTCAAGCGCGGCGGTGACGTGGTCACGGAGCGGTATGCCAGTGCCTCCCCGCAGGAACGCCAGCGCCAGCTCGATGCGCTGGACCTCTCGCGGGTCGCCGAGGCCGATCCCGGCGAAGTCTTCGGCCATGGCCCGGTAGCGATCGACCGCATCGAATGGTTCGCCTCCCCCGCAGACCTTGCGGGCGTGATGAACGACTTGCGCCGCCTCGACAGCCGCGAGGCGTTCGACATCCTCGCCATCAACCCGGCGATGGATAGCGCCACCGCCCGCACGCGGGCCTACGTGGGCTACAAGGGCGGCTCGGAAGACGGCGTGATGAGCATGACCTGGCTGCTGCAGGGCAAGTCGGGAGCGTGGTCGGTGGTGACGGGAAGCTGGAACGATCCGAAGGCGCCGATCGACAACAAACGCTTCGAAGTGCTCATGCTGCGACTGGCGAAGCTGGCCGGCTGACCCGTCGCCACAGCACTGCAAACAACAGGCCCAGCACCAGCGGCATCACCGGCAGGGCAAGGTTCATCGCCAAAGGCCGCGCGAAGGCTGGCGCGGCGAAGGCGAGGAGGATCGCCAGCTTCTCCCACCTGGCGAAGCCGCGGCGCAGCCCCTGCCCCACCAGCCAGAGTAGGGGGAACGCCAGCAGCACCATGTCGTAGTCGAGCACGAAGGGCGTCACCAGCGGCGCTCCGGCGAGGGCCAGCGCGGCCAGACCATCGGACCAGCCCCTTCGCCATGCTGCCCGCGCCAACAGGCCCGCTAGCACCAGCGCCACCACCGCCTGCACCGCATAGGCAACCGATGTCGCGGCGCCCAGCAGCTTGAGCGCCGCGAAGGGGCTCATCATCTTGGCGTAGCCGACCGCGCCTGCCGCCATGGCCTCCTCGGCGCGGGCACTGGCGGAGAGCCAGCCTGACCAGACCTCGCCACCGAACAGCAGCGCCGAGGCGGCGGCAAGCAGTGCGGCGGTGAGGACGGCTGCGAGGATCGTTCGCCATTGACCGGTGAGCAGCAGCACGATCGGCAGCAGCAGCCCGAACTGCGGCTTGATCGTCGCCAGCCCCAGCAGCACGCCCGCCAGCACCGGCCGCGTGGGCACGAGCCACAATCCAGCCCCGAGCAATCCCGCGACGAGGAACGCCGTCTGGCCGTGCGTCACCACGATCGGCACCGCCGGGAACGCGAGGAGCAGCAGCCACAAAGGAACCGGCACAAAAAACCGGTGCCACCACGCCCGCACGCTCGCGACATAGACCGCCCCCGTCGTCACCAGCCACGCGGCGAGCGCCGGGAAATAGCCCAGCCCGCCGAGCGGCCAGCAGAACGGCAGGAACGAGGGCGGATAGAAGAAGGCGGTGTAACCGCCCTCGGATGCAAAGAAGGCCCTTTGCGCGGCGATATGCGCGGCGCCGTCGTACACGTCCGCGGCTGCCCGAAGCATGTGCCCGACCGTCCAGAAGCTGATGAAATCGCTCCCCAGCAGGAAGCCGTTGCGATCGACACCCCCATGCGAACTCGCCACCAGCCAAGCGAGCATCGCGACATTGAGCAGCGCGAGAATCCGCAAGTAAGCGCCGCAACGCGCCGCGCCCAGCCAGTCCATCTTTCGCAGGAAATCGAGCCCCATGCGCTCTGCTCTGCAACGCTCGCGCGGGGAAGTCCATCGCCTGCCCGTCGTATCCGGATCGATATTGCCTTGCAGCATCGCACCCCATAAGGCTTAATCAAACGGTTAAAGTCACAGGATGAGCCGATGCAGCGTTTCGAAGGCACCAGCAACTACGTCGCCACCGAGGACCTCAAGGTCGCCGTCAATGCCGCCGTGCTGCTGCGCCGCCCGCTACTGGTGAAGGGGGAGCCGGGCACCGGCAAGACCGTGCTGGCCGAACAGATCGCCGAGGCTCTCGATGCCCCGCTCATCACCTGGAACGTCAAGTCCACCACCAAGGCGCATCAGGGCCTGTATGAATACGACGCCGTCGCCCGCCTGCGCGATGGCCAGCTCGGCGATGCGCGGGTCCACGACATCGGCAACTACATCCGCAAGGGCAAGCTGTGGGAGGCGTTCACCTCGCCGCGCCTGCCGGTCCTGCTGATCGACGAGATCGACAAGGCCGACATCGAGTTTCCCAACGATCTCCTCGCCGAACTCGATCGCATGGCCTTCGACGTCTACGAGACCGGCGAGCATGTCGCCGCCGTCGAGCGCCCCATCGTGGTCATCACCTCGAACAACGAGAAGGACCTGCCCGACGCCTTCCTGCGCCGCTGCTTCTTCCACTACATCCGCTTCCCGGACCGCGAGACGATGGAGGCGATCGTCGACGTTCACTTCCCCGGCATCCAGAAGGTGCTGGTGCGCAAGGCCATGGAGATCTTCTACGAACTGCGCGAAGTGCCCGGACTGAAAAAGAAGCCCTCGACCAGTGAACTGCTCGACTGGCTCAAGCTGCTGATGAACGAGGACATGCCGCTCGACGTGCTGCAGAACAGGGACTCCGCCAAGGCCATCCCGCCGCTGCACGGGGCCTTGCTCAAGAACGAGCAGGACGTGATGATGTTCGAACGACTGGCCTTCATGGCCCGGGGAAACCGCTGAGATGACCGCATCGTATTCGGGGCGCTGCAACTGCGGTGCCGTTACCGTCGAAATCACCGCGGAGCCGGTTGCCACGCGCCAATGCTGGTGCCGCCAGTGCCAGAAGGCCGCCGGTGGCGGCCCGACTCACAACGCGATGTTCCCGACCGACGCGGTGACGCTGACCGGGGATCGCGGCGAGTTCGTCTACGTCGCGGCCAGCGGCAATACGCTGACGCAGGAGTTCTGCGTGGCCTGCGGCAGTCCGGTCCTCGGCCGATCGAGCGCGCGCCCGCAGTTCCGCACCATTCGCATCGGCCTGCTCGAAGGCGACCACGGCGTGAAGCCCGCGATGGCGATCTGGACGGACGACGCACCGGACTGGGCGGTGATCGATCCGGCGCTGGAACGCTGGCCGCAGCAGCCCCCTGCCCCGGCTCCCACGCCGCAGGACTGATCGGCGGCACCGGGTCATGACCGCAGGGCCGACCACGCACACCCGTTTCGCCGTGATCCGCGCGCGGCTCGAGGGCTTCACGCCGCGTCCGGGCTGGCGCGCGTGGATCTACGAGTTCCTGCTGTTCGGCTTCAAGCAGGGCTGGGCCTGCCTGTTTGGCGGGCTACTGCTCGCGCTGCTCCTTGGCACGCACCTGTTCTATCCCGACGATGCGCCGCTCGCCCGATACGATTTCCTGACCATCAGTGCGCTCGCCATTCAGTTGGCGATGCTCGCGCTGCGGCTGGAGACGTTGGACGAAGCCAAGGTCATCCTTGCTTTCCACGTCGTCGGCACCGTGATGGAACTGTTCAAGACCTCTGTGGGATCGTGGGAATATCCCGAGGCGGCGATGCTGCGGGTGGGCGGGGTGCCGCTGTTCTCGGGCTTCATGTATGCGGCCGTCGGCAGCTACATCGCCCGCGTCTGGCGTATCTTCGACTTCCGCTTCACCGGCTACCCGCGCGAGGGGCTTTCAGTGGTGCTGGCTTTGGCGATCTACGTCAATTTCTTCGCGCATCACTGGCTGCCCGACTTGCGGCTCGCGCTGTTCGCCATGCTGGCCCTGTGCTTCGCCCGCACCCGCATCTGGTTCCGTGTCTGGCGGGAGGATCGGTGGATGCCGCTGCTGCTCGGCTGGTTCCTCGTCGCGCTGTTCATCTGGTTCGCGGAGAACCTCGCGACGTTCTCACATGCGTGGATCTACCCGAGCCAGCGCAGCGGCTGGGCGATGGTCCACTTCGGCAAGCTGGGCGCGTGGTATCTGTTGATGTATATTTCCTTCGTGCTGGTCGCGGCCGTGCATCGCCCCAAGTCACGCGTGACGGCCGAGGCATTTTCCTACACCGCGCAGGACCGGTAGCATGCGCCACATGAACTGCCTGCCGCCCCTCTCCAACCTGTCACCTTACGGTGCACCGAAAGGTCACACGGCACTTTTGAAAAGGCCCGGAAAACCGGAGGTTTCGGGAGTAAGGTTACACATTTTCACCGCTCGTTCCGTGTCAACCCGCAGAGGCAGCGCGCCATGTTCCTGAACTTCATCGACGAACTGCGCAGCGCGGGCATTCCGGCCTCGCTCAAGGAGCACCTCGTGCTGCTGGAAGCGCTCGACAAGGACGTGATCGAGCAGACGCCCGAGGCGTTCTACTACCTCAGCCGCGCGACTTTCGTGAAGGACGAGGGCCTGCTGGACCGCTTCGACCAGGTGTTCCGCAAGGTGTTCGAGGGCATTTTCAGCGACTACGGCCAGCAACCCGTCGAGATTCCCGAGGACTGGCTCAAGAAGCTCGCCGAACGCTACTTCTCGGCCGAGGAGATGGAGGCGGTGAAGGCGCTCGGTTCCTGGGACGAGATCATGGAAACGCTGAAGAAGCGACTGGAGGAGCAGGAAAAGCGCCATCAGGGCGGCAACAAGTGGATCGGCACCAACGGCACTTCGCCGTTCGGGCACTCGGGCTACAACCCCGAAGGCGTGCGCATCGGCGGGGAAGGCAAGCAGGGCCGCGCGATCAAGGTCTGGGAAAAGCGCGAGTTCGCCAACCTCGACAACACCCGCGAACTCGGCACCCGCAACATCAAGGTGGCGCTGCGCCGCTTGCGCCGCTTCGCCCGCGAAGGCGCGGCGGAGGAGCTTGATCTCGACGCCACGATCGCGGGCACGGCGAAGCAGGGCTGGCTCGACGTCGTCATGCGGCCGGAGCGGCACAATGCGGTGAAGGTCCTGCTGTTTCTCGACGTCGGCGGCTCGATGGACCCGTTCATCAGGCTGATCGAGGACCTGTTCAGCGCCGCTACGGCGGAGTTCAAGAACATGGAGTTCTTCTACTTCCACAACTGCCTCTACGAAGGCGTATGGAAGGACAACCGCCGCCGCTGGTCGCAGCGCACGCCGACTTGGGACATCCTCCACAAGTACGGCCACGACTACAAGGTGATCTTCGTCGGCGACGCCGCGATGAGCCCCTATGAGATCAGCCATCCCGGCGGCTCGGTGGAGCACATGAACGAGGAAGCGGGTACAGTCTGGCTCAACCGCGTGGTGCAGACCTATCCGGCGACGGTGTGGCTGAACCCCAGCCCCGAACGGCAGTGGGGCTATTCCGGTTCGACTCGCATGATCCGCGAGATCATGGGCGGAGCGATGTACCCGCTGACGCTGGACGGGCTGGACGCGGCCATGCGTGAGTTGACGCGCAAGAAGGGGTGAGCAGTCAGTTCGCAGACGGCTTGCGCGCGGCCAGATAGAGCCAGTCACCCATGCCCACGAGCGGCCCAAGCTTGGCGGCGGGCGCGAACAGGGCCGCATAGGCGAGCCGCTTGGGCATGCGCGCCAGCGTCGCCGGGGCGCCGAAGGTATAGGCGAGGTCGATGTTGCAATGGCGGGTTCCCGCGACCCGGAAGCCTGCGGACTCCACAATCCTCGCCAGCGTCGCCTCCGAGAACTGGAACAGGTGGTGCGGCGGCTCGGGATGGGGCCAGTAGTCCAGCCGGTTCGCCAGCGGGTAGGACAGGCGTGGAAACAGCCCGTCGATGTTGGGCGTCGACAGCACCAGCCACCCGCCCGGTGCGAGGAGGTCAAAGGCAGCGCGCAAATCGGCGGAAGGATCGGGGACATGCTCGATCACGTCGAACAGCGTGAGTACGTCGCACGAACCGGGAGCCAGAGTGGTATCGTGCAATGTGCCCCGCTCGATCCCGAGGCCGGTGCGGCGGTGTGCCTCCTCGGCGGATTCGCGCGAGAATTCGATGCCGGAGCAGTCGAATCCGGCTTCGTGGGCAAGCAGCAAGAACTCGCCGGAGGAACAGCCGACGTCGACCAGTCGGCCTGATGCAACGAAGCGCCGCGTGAACTTCAGGTGCCGCGCCGCGATGGTAGCCATCCGGCGTGAGGCGGTGCTGCCGGGATCATGCAGTTCGGAGTGGTAATCGCTCTCCCCCGCCGAGTAGAGCTTGCGCAGCGCATTCTCATCCGGCGGATTGGAAACGTAGGCGAGATCGCATTGAACGCAGCGCACGAGGTCGTAGCCCTTGGCGCGAAACAATGGCTTCGCGCTCGCACTGCCGCACATGTTGCATTCGGTCATGCTGCCCTCCGATCCGAACCACGGGCAATTCCCTAGGTCGGATTGGTGGACGGAGGGTTAACCTCGCCCTGAGCCTCAAGGATAGAGCAGCAGGCCCGCGATTTCCGCGCGCCATGCCGCTTCATCGGCGACGGCGATGGCTTCGAGATCGTCGGGCGTGGAGGCCGGATCGTCCACCCATTCGCGCAGGGCCGGACCGCCGTTGATGACGTCGATGGCCAGGCGCTCGAACTCGTACTCGTACGGGAAGTCGCGCCAGAGCGGATAGTCGGGATAGAGGCGGCGGATCGCCTTGAAGGCCAGCGCCTGCAACCGCCAGGGACGGAATGCATGGTGATCGTAGAACGCACCCTCGGCGTGGATCATCAGGCCATTGCACAGGCTTTTGGCATGCTTGTGGAAGGTCGGCTCGAACCAGCATTCGCGGATGGCGCAGCCCGCCAGCCATTCGGGCGCGAAGGCCTGCATCTCGGCGAGCACCGCCTTGGCGTCGATGTCCGGCGCGCCGAACAGGACTTCGAGCGGGCGCGTGGTGCCGCGTCCTTCGGAGACCGTGGCGCCCTCGATCATCACTGTCCCGGCATAGGCGCGGGCCATGTTGAGATTGGCGGCATTCGGGCTGGGGTTGATCCAGATGCGATCCTGCGGCCAGCCGAAGCCGGGCGCGGCCTCGGGCTCCCAGCCTTCCATCGCGATCACGCGGTAATCGACGCTGAGGCCGAAGCGACGGATGAACCAGTGGCCCATCTCGCCCAGGGTCAGGCCGTGGCGCATCGGCATCGGCCCGGCGCCGACGAAGCTCTCCTGCCCCGGCAGCAGCGTGGTGCCCTCGATCTGGCGACCGGCGGGGTTGGGCCGATCGAGCACCCACACACTCTTGCCCTGCGCGGCGGCCTCTTCCAGCAGGTAGAGCAGCGTGGTGACGAAAGTATAGATGCGGCACCCGAGGTCCTGCAGGTCGAACAGGAAGACGTCGGCGGTGGACATCATCTGGCCCGTCGGACGACGCACTTCGCCGTAGAGGCTGAACACCGGGATGCCGTAAACCGGATCGGTCTCGTCGAGCGTCTCGACCATGTTGTCCTGCTTGTCGCCCTTGAGGCCATGCTGCGGGCCGAAGGCGCTGGTCACGTTGACCCCGGCCGCGATCAGCGCGTCGAGCGAATGGACAAGGCCCTCGGTCACCGAGGCCGGATGGGCGACGAGCGAAACGCGCTTGCCTTCGAGCGGAGCGCGCAGTGCGGGGTCCGCCAGCAGGCGGTCTATACCGAATTTCATGGTGCGCTCGGTGCCGCAATGGTTGCCGTGAAGCAAGCCGGATCGTGGAAGTCGGGTGCATCGCTGCTGTGGGCGAGCGACCAGTAGCTTTTGGTGCCGCCGTGCTCCTCGATCACCGCCGTGAAGCCGCAGCGCCACGGAGCGGGGGGCAGTCCGGCGGCGGGGATCGCGGCGTCGAAGATCGCCATGTCGGTGCCTTGCCGGATCGTGCAGTCGGGTTCGCGTGGCATCGGCCTTTCGACCATGCCCTCGCGCCGGGCCGTGAAGTCGTAGACGTTCCAGCGCTCGGAGGGAGAAAGATTGATCTCGGTGTAGCCCGGTCCGTCTCCGTGCTGGAGGAACAGTTCGAAGCAGGTTGTCTGCCACAGGCCATCCGCCCTGCCCTTGCCTGCAAACGGCGGGACGACCAGTCGCCCCGCACCCATGATCTTCCAGCGTGCGCGTAACCACTGGGCGTCATGACCGATGATCCGCGCCTCCAAACTGCGGACGGCGCGCGGAGGATGTGCGGGGTGGAAGACGAGTTCGGTCATGACCACTCGCTATGCGCTGACGGGGCCATGTGGCAATGCGGTTCCGGCGATATGCGGCGTCCCGGACGTGTGCCGGGACCGGAGGCTGTCTTCAGGCCATCCCGGATCAGGTCGGGGACGACGGCGGCAGACCATCCATTTATTTCCCCCCCTCCCCGTGCTAGGCGCGCGCTTCCCTTAAAACGAAGCGGAACCGATGACCTACAATTCGACCCTGCTGCGCCTCCTCGACGAGCGAGGCTACATCCACCAGCTCACCGATGCCGAGGGCCTTGACGCCTACGCCGCGAAGCAGGTGGTGCCGGGGTATATCGGCTTCGACCCGACGGCGCCTTCGCTGCACGTCGGGCACCTCGTCTCGATCATGATGCTGCGCCAGTTGCAGCGGGCCGGCCACAAGCCGATCGTCCTGATGGGCGGCGGCACCGGCAAGATCGGCGACCCCAGCTTCAAGGACGAAGCGCGCAAGCTGCTGACCGAGGATCTCATCAAGGAGAACGTCGCCTCGATCCGCCGCGTCTTCGAGCGCTTCCTGACCTTCGGCGACGGCCCCAGCGACGCGATCATGGTCGACAACGCCGACTGGCTCGACAAGCTGGAATACATCCCGTTCCTGCGCGACATCGGGCAGCACTTCTCGATCAACCGGATGCTCAGCTTCGACTCGGTCAAGCTGCGGCTCGATCGCGAGCAGTCTCTCAGCTTCCTCGAATTCAACTACATGATCCTGCAGGCCTATGACTTCCTGGAACTGTCGCGCAAGGCGGGGTGCCGCCTGCAGATGGGCGGCTCGGACCAGTGGGGCAACATCGTCAACGGCGTCGAACTCTCGCGCCGCGTCGACGGCACGCAGGTCTACGGCCTGACGACGCCGCTGCTCACCAATGCCGACGGCACCAAGATGGGCAAGACGGTCGGCGGAGCGGTGTGGCTGAACGAGGACCAGCTTTCGCACTTCGACTACTGGCAGTTCTGGCGCAACACCGACGACCGCGACGTCGGCAAGCGCCTGCGCCTGTTCACCGACCTGCCACTGGACGAGATCGAGCGCCTCGAAGCCCTTGAAGGCAACGAAATCAACGCCGCCAAGATCGTTCTCGCCAACGAAGCGACGAAGCTGTGCCGCGGTGAAGAAGCCGCGAAGTCCGCCGAAGCCACCGCGCAGGCGACCTTCGCGGGCGGCGGCATGGGCGGCGACCTGCCGACCATCGAAGTCGGCGCCGACGGCATCCGCCTCGGCGCGGCCTGCGTGGAACTCGGCTTCGTCGCCTCCAATGGCGAGGCCAAGCGCAAGATCGCCGAAGGCGCCGTGCGTCTCGACGACGTGGCGATGGACGATCCCACCCTGCTCATCAGGTTGGCCAGCGGGGAAAGCCGCAAGCTCAGTGTCGGCAAGAAAAAGCACGGCGTCATCAAGGGTATCTGACAACTCAGTCCGCCGACTCCTGCCCGGGCTCCTTCGGGCTGTCCTTCCGGGCAGGGTCGGCGGAATTAACTGCTTGTTTGCCATTTGAGCCTAGAGTTCTTCGACGGCAAAGATCAAAAGGCATGAAACCATGAGTGCAGGAGCGCAGCTCACTGTAACCGACAAACGGCGCGCAGCGCGTCATCCGGTCGATTACACCGTGATCGCCGAGCACCGCCAACTCGGCGACCTCGATCTGCACATCGTGAACATCTCCGCCCAAGGCTTCATGATTCAAGGCGAAATGGCGCTGGAGCGCGGTGAACGCCTTGTTATGCGGCTGCCCGTAGTGGGCCGGATAGAGGCCCACATGATCTGGACTCACGAGGGCCGATCCGGTTTCCAGTTCGAGCGCATAATCCGTGTCGATGACTTTCTGAAACTGGTCGATACACTGCAGCCTAATCCCCGCCTGCGCCCTCGCCGATAATCAATTCGCAATATCCCCGTTCGACGAAACCGCCCGAGCCCTGCGCCAAGTCCATCTATTGAGAAAATCAAAGAAGAAAAATCAATATAGGCATGTCTTGGCAAGGGGGGGCCACGCTGCCATGCAGCCCGCGTGAGTCTCCCCCATCCTTCTCCCGACGGCGCCCCCACTTCGCCGCTCCAGATCGCCGACTACCGCAAGTTCTGGCTGGCCCGCTTCTTCGCGGTGCTGGCGACGACGGGTACGGTCGTCATCATCGGCTACCAGCTCTACGACGTCGCCCGAACCGACTACGCCATGTCGATCACGCAAGCCTCGTTCCAGCTGGGCCTGCTCGGCTTCGCGCAGTTCCTGCCGGTGTTCCTGCTGACCCCGGTTGCGGGCGTCGTCGCCGATCGTTTCGACCGCCGCAAGGTCGCCGGAACAGCCGCCCTGCTCGACATGTGCGTCGCGCTGGGCCTCGGCATCGTCACCACGCTGGAAATCCGCAGCCTGCCGGTGCTCTATGCCTTCGCGGTGATGCACGGCATGGTCCGCGTATTCATCAGCCCAGCCATGTCGGCGATCGCGCCCAACATCGTGCCGACCAAGCTGATCCCGCGCGCGATCGGCTTCAACTCGATCGCGATGCAGGCGGGCACGATCATAGGCCCTGCCGCCTACGGTTTCATGTTCGCGGCCCACCACGCCCTGCCCTACTGGTGCTCGGCGATGTTCACGCTGGGCGCCTCGATCGCCATCCAGGCGATCCGCCACTTGCCCGCCATCCCGCGCGACCCGGCCAAGGCTCACCCGATCCGCCAGATCGTCGAGGGCTTCCGGTTCGTCTGGAGCGAGCGCTTCCTGTTCGGCTGCATCACGCTCGACCTCTTCGCCGTGCTGCTCGGCGGCGCGACCGCGCTGATGCCGGTCTTCGCCCGCGACCTGCTGCACGTCGGTCCCGAGGGCCTGGGCCAGATGCGCGCGGCGACGGCGGCAGGCGCGGCGGTGGTGGCGTTCTGGCTCTCGTTCCGCCCGCTGCAGTCGAACGTCGGCGTCAAGATGCTGGCGGCCGTCGTGGCCTACGGCGCCGCGACGATCGGCTTCGGCCTCTCGCGCCACTTCCTGCTGTCGCTCGCCTGCCTTGCCTGCCTCGGCGCCGCCGACATGATCTCGGTGTTCATCCGCAGCTCGCTCGTCCAGTTGCGCACGCCCGACACCGTGCGCGGCCGCGTCTCGGCGATTTCCGGTCTCGCCGTCTCGGCCTCGAACGAGCTGGGCGAGTTCCAGTCGGGCTTCGCCGCAGCCCTTCTCGGCGCTACCGGAGCAGTTGTCTTCGGCGGCAGCGCTGCCATAGTCATCACCCTTGCCTGGGCCTGGTTCTTCCCGGAACTGCGCCGGGCACGTACCTTCGAAGCCCGTTGGGAGCAGAAATCATGAAGGCCGACAGCATCCTCGCCACCATCGGCGATACCCCGCACATCCGCCTCTCCCGCCTGTTTCCGGACCATGAGGTCTGGGTCAAGGCCGAGCGCGCCAATCCCGGTGGTTCGATCAAGGACCGCATCGGCCTCGCCATGATCGAGGCGGCGGAAGCCGACGGCAGCCTCAAGCCCGGCGGCACCATCATCGAGCCGACTTCGGGCAATACCGGCATCGGCCTCGCCATGGCGGCAGCGGTCAAGGGCTACACCCTTGTCCTCGTCATGCCCGAATCGATGTCGGTCGAGCGTCGCCGCCTGATGCTGGCCTACGGCGCCAAGTTCGACCTCACTCCGCGCGAAAAGGGCATGAAGGGCGCGATCGAGCGCGCCAAGGAACTGATCGAGGCGACGCCTGGCGCCTGGATGCCCCAGCAGTTCGACAACCCCGCCAACGTCGACGTCCACGTCAAGACGACCGCGCAGGAAATCCTCAAGGACTTCGCGGATGAGCCCATCGACGTGCTCGTCACCGGCGTCGGCACCGGCGGCCACCTCACCGGATGCGCCGAGACGCTGAAGGCCAGCTGGCCTTCGATGAAGGCCTATGCGGTCGAGCCGACGCTCTCGCCGGTGATCTCCGGCGGCCAGCCCGGCCCGCACCCGATCCAGGGTATCGGCGCCGGTTTCATCCCCGGCAACCTTCACACCCAGTCGATCGACGGGGCCATTCAGGTCGACCCCGCCGACGCCAAGGACTGGGCGCGTCGCTGCGCAACCGAGGAAGGCATGCTCGTGGGCATCAGCTCGGGCGCGACGCTTGCCGCCATCGCCCAGAAGCTGAAGGACCTGCCCGCAGGCAGCCGCGTCCTCGGCTTCAACTACGACACCGGCGAGCGCTATCTCTCGGTGCCCGACTTCCTGCCGGAGTGATATCCATCGTGACGACTACCCCCACGCTCGAGCCCGTTTCCTACGAACACGCCGGTGTCGCCCTCACCGGCTGGCTCGCCCGCCCCGAAGGCGCGGCCCGCGCGGCCGTCGCCCTGTTCCCGACGATCGCCAACGTCATCCCGCTGATGGAGGAGCGCGCCCGCAAGCTCGCCGCAGAGGGCTATCTGGTGATGATCACCGACTTCTACGGCGAGCCGATCGAGAGCTTCGAGGCTTCGTTCCCCGTCGCCGAGAAGCTGCGCGCCGACAACGCCTACTACCGCGCCCGCGTCATCGCCGGGATCGAGGCGCTGCGTGGTCTTGCAGATGGGCTGAAGCTCTTCGCCATCGGCCACTGCATGGGCGGTCAGGCCGTGCTCGAAGCCGCCCGCGCAGGTGAGGATCTGGCCGGCGTGGTCAGCTTCCACGGCACCCTGCCGACCACTGCCCCGGCCCAGCCCGGCGGCATCAAGCCCCGCATCCTCGTCTGCCACGGCGATGCCGACCCGCTCGTGCCCCGCACGGATGTCGTGGCGTTCTGGGAGGAAATGGATGCGGCCGGAGCCGACTGGCACTTCCACAGCTACGGCAACGTGAAGCACGGCTTCACCGACCCGCACAGCCCGGACAAGGGCATGGCTTTCCTCGATTACAACGTCAGCGCCGATCGCCAGTCCTGGGCCTCGATGCTGTCGTTCTTCAATGAGATACTGGGCTGACCTCCCATTCCTCCCTGAGCTTGCTCGGGGAGGAATTTGCAAACAAAGCCCGTCATCCCCAACATCGTCATCCCAGCGAAGGCTGGGACCGCTGGCCTGTTACGACCAACTATCGTCAGGACGCCCTGCCGAGGGTTGGGTTTTGCGCTGCCAGCGGTCCCAGCCTTCGCTGGGATGACGGGGGTGTGCGTGCAGTCAGCGCACGCGGAAACGCCCGCTGGCGAGTGCGGGCCATTACGCCGGGGAAATCAACGCAACCGAAGTGAACATCGGGTCGGCGTCGGGAGCGTCCAAGCTGGAACGCGGGGTTTTGTTTTCCGTAAAGCTCTGGCGAGCGGCCGGGTAACTCACGGTGCAGCCCGGCTCGACCTGTATTCCATCGGAAAGTCCCATGTGGCCGTCGTTAGGGTTCGCATCGTTATCGGCCGATGGCTATCCGGGATGGTCATCCCAAGTCCTGCCGTGTGTCGCAGGATCGTATGGACGGCGTTTCCGGTAGCGCAGGGACAGTCCGGGTCTTCGAACGGACGCGTGGGTGCATGGCCACGGCTGAAACCGCATTCCGGCCCACGACGCCGACCCGATACACTGAAGCGACGTGTACGGCGCCGCTCCGGATGTTGCGGCATATAACCTATTTGGCGATAAATGTCAAGAATGCGGCGGATGATCCCCGGTGCGCTCCAACACTTCGCCATCAAGCCGCCGATAGAAGCAGCTGCGCGCACCGGTGTGGCAGGCCGGACCTTCCGGCGTCACGCGCAGTTCCAGCGCGTCCTGATCGCAATCCACCCGGATTTCCTCGACGCGCAGGAAATGGCCCGAGGTCTCACCCTTGAGCCACAGCTTGCCCCGCGACCGCGAATGGAAATGCGCCAACCCCGTTTCACGCGTCTTCGCCAGCGCCTCGGCATCCATGTAAGCGACCATAAGGATCTCGCGCGAGCGCGAATCGACGGCGATGGCGATGAGCAATCCCTGGGCGTCGAAGCGCGGCAGGAACGCTGTTCCCAGTTCACGCTCGGCGGCTGTCACGTCTGTCATCCTCGGACTAATCCCTGTTCCCGCTAACAGCGGCATAATTGTTGCACCACAGCCACAGCAAGGGACCAAAATCCACGTCAGTCAGCGAAGTCTCTTTCCAAAAAAGACGATTCGATGAATTCTGGCTTTGCAGCTGGGGGGCTGCTTCTGACCCACAGGTCGCTCGCAGGCAAGTGTTCGGCAAGGAACACCGGTCTGAAACGGAAAGCGGGCCACGGTTCAGGGAATGCTTTGATGAGGGATCGGACCAGGCGGTATCAGGGGCACCGCTGAACTGCGCAAGCAGGGTTCAAACAGTTTCGTCACGAGGACGCCCGGAACTCACAAGGTTCCGGGCGTTTTTGTATTCCGGGCGAATCGCCTCAGGTCACATCGAGAGCTTCATCCAGCACGCGGGCGAAGCAGGCGATCACCACACGCTCCGCCCCTGCCCGCTTCAGCGCCGAGACGCAGGCATCGCTGGTGGCACCGCTGGTCAGCACGTCATCGACGAGGACCACATTCGCACCTTTCAGCGCTGCCTTCCGCTTCGGATGGACGGCAATCGCACCCGACAAGGCCCGCTTGCGTGCCAGCTTGCCCATGCCGCCCAGCGAGCGCGTCGCCTTGCGTCGCACCAGCGTATCGACCGCGAGGCCCGCGCCGCTGCGCCGCCCGATCTGCCGGGCCAGCTCCGCCGCCTGGTTGTAGCCGCGTTTCCACAAGCGCCAGCGATGCAGCGGCACCGGCACCAGCAGCCACTCCGCATCCACGAAAGGCAGCTTGGGCACCATCAGCCCCGCCATCATCGGCGCGAGCGCGATGCGATTCCCGTGCTTGAACGCTAGCACCAGCTTGCGCGACGGCTCGTTGTACAGCGTCGCCGCCGCGATCCCGGCATGGCGTGGCGGATCGGCGAGGCACGGGACGCAGGTGCCGCCCTCCGGCATGGTGTCACCGAAGGGCCGCTGGCACGCCGAGCAGGCCGGTTCCCCCGGAATTGCGAGCGTGCCCCAGCAATCCGCACAGAGCCCCGCCGCCGAACCGATCGCCGCCCCGCACAGCGGACACCGCGGCGGAAACACGAGATCGACGAGCGGTGCGAGTATGTGTCCCAGGCCCATGGCGTGATCCTATGCACGCCCGGTTGCAGGACAAGCACGCCACGAGGGCATTGCAAGGTTTTCATCGACGCGGCAGGGGAGCATCCATGGCAACCAAGGCTCCCCCCCGCATCTTCTCGCCCACTCGCCGCGTCGCCCTGCGCCGCCGGATGCTCCGGCTCCAGCAGCACCCGGATGCGCCGCGCTACCTGATCGACGACATGGTGGAGGACGTCCTCGAACGCCTCTCCTTCCTGCGCTTCGAACCGAAGACGGCACTGGTGGTCGGCGACTATTCGGGCGCGCTGGCTCTGGCGCTACGGGCACAGGGCGTCGAAGTCACCGAGGTTGACCCGGCCATCGGCTTCGTTGAAGAACAGCCCTGGCCGTTCGACGGCTTCGACCTCATCGCCAGCCTCGGCACGCTGGACACCGTCAACGACCTGCCCGGCGCCTTCGTCCACGCGCGCAAGGCGCTGGCGCCGGGCGGACTGCTGATCGCCAGCTTCCTCGGCTCCGGCAGCCTGCCGGTCATGCGCGAGGTCATGCTGGCGGCGGACGGCGAGCGCCCTGCCCCGCGCCTTCACCCCTCGGTGGACGTGCGTGCGGGAGCGCAACTGCTCCAGCGCACGCTCTATGCCGACCCGGTGGCGGACCATCGCCATCTGGACGTGGGGTTCCGCGGCCTCGAACGCCTCGTCGGCGACTTGCGCGCGCAGGGTCTCGCCAATGTGCTCGCTGATCCCGGTCCGCAGCTGGGCAAGGCGGCGCTGGCGCGGGCGCACGATGCGTTTGCGGCCGCCGGTGAGGGCGGCCGCACGGTAGAGCGGTTCGAGATCATGACGCTGTCCGGCTGGAAGCGCTGAACCCGTAAATCTCATCGTCATTGCGAGGACCGAAGGTCCGAAGCAATCCAGAGCGGCCCAAACCGCCCTGGATTGCTTCGCTCGCAATGACGAATGCTGGCTTGCTTACGCCAGCGCCGCCTGAGCCGCCGCCAGACGCGCGATCGGCACGCGGTAGGGCGAGGCCGAGACGTAATCCAGACCCACCTTCTCGCAGAACGCGATCGAGGCCGGGTCGCCGCCGTGCTCGCCGCAGATGCCGAGCTTGAGGTCGGCATAGGTCGCACGGCCGCGCTCGGCGCCGAGCTGGACCAGCTGGCCCACGCCCTCGATGTCGAGGCTGACGAACGGATCGCGCGGGTAGATGCCCTTCTCGACGTAGGGGCTGAGGAAGCGCGCGGCATCGTCGCGCGAGACGCCCAGCGTGGTCTGCGTCAGGTCATTGGTGCCGAACGAGAAGAACTTCGCTTCTTCCGCGATCTCGCCCGCCATCAGCGCGGCGCGCGGAAGTTCGATCATGGTGCCGACGAGGTAGTCGAGCGTCTTGCCCTTCTCCTCGAACACCTTGGCCGCAGCCTGATCGACGACCTTCTTGAGGATCGCCAGTTCGCGCTTGGTGGCGACGAGCGGGATCATCACTTCCGGCACGATCGCCTCACCCGATGCCGAGGCGACGTCGCAGGCTGCCTCGAAGATGGCGCGGGCCTGCATCTCGTAGATCTCCGGGAAGGTGATGCCGAGACGGCAACCGCGATGGCCGAGCATCGGGTTGAACTCGTGCAGTTCGTCCGCGCGGCGCTTGAGCGTATCCACGCCGATGCCGATCGCGTCCGACAGCTCCGCGAATTCCGCGTCGCTGTGCGGCAGGAATTCGTGCAGCGGCGGGTCGAGCAGGCGGATGGTGACGGGCAGGCCCGCCATCACCTCGAAGATCGCCTGGAAGTCGGCGCGCTGTTCGGGGAGCAGCTTGGCCAGCGCTTCGCGGCGGCCCTTCTCGTCCTCGGCCAGGATCATCTGGCGCACGGCGGAGATGCGGCCGGCGTCGAAGAACATGTGCTCGGTACGGCACAGGCCGATGCCCTCGGCACCAAACTGGCGCGCCATGCGGCAGTCGGCGGGCGTCTCGGCGTTGGTGCGCACCTTCATGCGGCGGTGCTTGTCGGCCCACTCCATGAGCGTACCGAAATCGCCCGCCAGTTCCGGCTCGATGGTGGCGACTTCGCCCGCCATGATCTCGCCGTTGGCGCCGTCGAGGGTGATGAGGTCGCCCTCCTTCAGCTCGCGGTTGCCGATGCGCAGGGTGCGGGTCTTCATGTCGATCGACAGCCCCGATGCGCCCGAGACGCAGGGACGGCCCATGCCGCGCGCCACGACCGCCGCGTGGCTGGTCATGCCGCCGCGTGCAGTGAGGATGCCCTTCGCCGCATGCATGCCGTGGATGTCCTCAGGCGAGGTTTCCACGCGGACGAGGACGACCGCTTCGCCCATCTCGGCACGCTTCTCGGCGGTGTCGGCGTCGAGCACGATCGCGCCCGAAGCCGCGCCCGGCGATGCGGGCAAGCCCTTGCCGAGAATGTCGCGCGGCGCCTTGGGGTCGAGCGTGGGGTGCAGCAGCTGATCGAGCGCCATCGGATCGACGCGCAGAATCGCGGTAGCTTCGTCGATCAGGCCTTCCTCGACCATGTCTACGGCCATCTTGAGCGCAGCCTTGGCGGTGCGCTTGCCCGAGCGGGTCTGCAGCATCCACAGCTTGTTCTGCTGCACCGTGAACTCGATGTCCTGCATGTCGCGGTAGTGCTTTTCGAGCAGGTCGAACACGGCGGCGAGTTCGGCATATGCCTCGGGCATCGCCTCTTCCATCGACAGTGGCTTGGCACCGGCGCGCTCGCGGGCGGCCTTGGTCAGGTACTGCGGGGTGCGGATGCCGGCGACGACGTCCTCGCCCTGCGCGTTGACCAGCCATTCGCCGTAGTAGGCGCGCTCGCCGGTCGCCGGATCGCGGGTGAACGCGACGCCCGTTGCCGAGGTGTCGCCCATGTTGCCGAAGACCATGGCCTGCACGTTGACGGCGGTGCCCCAGTCACCGGGGATGTCGTTGAGGCGGCGGTAGACCTTGGCGCGGTCGGCGTCCCAGCTGTCGAACACGGCCTGGATCGCGCCCCACAGCTGTTCCTGCGGGTCCTGCGGGAACGGCTTGCCAAGTTCACGCTCGACGATCGCGGTGTACTGCTTGACCAGCCCCCGCCAGTCGTTCGCGGTCAGTTCGACGTCGTTGTCGTAGCCGTTGTCTTCCTTGGCGATCTCCAGCGCTTCCTCGAACAGATGGTGTTCGACGCCGAGAACGACGTCCGAATACATCTGGATGAAGCGGCGGTAGCTGTCCCACGCGAAACGATCGTC
>Ga0308159_1001412_pt1 | contig 34883 bp, 29 predicted proteins | sample PhyCR1_FD_201040 | JGI IMG/M metagenome (GOLD analysis project Ga0308159, IMG submission 201040) | Phyllosphere microbial communities from UC Gill Tract Community Farm, Albany, California, United States - DLSLC.R1 | ecosystem: Host-associated > Plants > Phyllosphere > Unclassified | place: USA... | reverse complement strand
GAATGCTCACGCCGCGGCCCTGGGTGATGTAGCCGACGATCGCATCCCCCGGCAATGGCTGGCAGCAGCCGGCCATCTGGGTCATCAGGTTGCCCACGCCCTGGATCTGGATGTCGCCACGCTTGCCCGGCTTGTAGCCGGCAGCCTTGCGCGGAATCAACTCCAGTTGCTCGTTGCCCCGCTCCGGCTCCACCAATTGCTGGGCCAGGTTGACCAGTTGCGCCAGGCGCAGGTCCCCCGCGCCCAGGGCGGCGAACATGTCCTCGGCGATCTTCATGTTGGCCTTCTCGGCCAGCTTGTCGAAATCCACCTGTGGCAGGCCGAGTCGGCTCAGTTCGCGTTCCAGCAGGGTCTTGCCGGCGGCGACGTTCTGATCGCGGGCCTGGAGCTTGAACCAGTGGACGATCTTCGCCCGCGCCCGGGACGTGGTGACATAGCCCAGGTTCGGGTTCAGCCAGTCGCGGCTCGGCGTGCCGTGCTTGCTGGTGATGATCTCCACCTGCTCGCCGGTCTGCAGGCTGTAATTGAGCGGCACGATGCGCCCGTTGATCTTCGCGCCCCGGCAGTTGTGGCCGATCTCGGTGTGCACCCGGTAGGCGAAATCCAGCGGCGTGGCGCCCTTGGGCAGGTCGATGGCGTGACCGTCGGGGGTGAAGATGTACACCCGGTCCGGTTCGATATCCACCCGCAGCTGTTCGGCCAGACCGCCGATATCCCCCAGTTCCTCGTGCCATTCGAGCACCTGGCGCAACCAGGAGATTTTCTCTTCGTAATGGTTGGAGCCGGACTTGACGTCGGTGCCCTTGTACTTCCAGTGCGCGCAAACCCCCAGCTCCGCCTCTTCGTGCATGGCGTGGGTACGGATCTGCACTTCCAGCACCTTGCCCTCAGGGCCGATCACCGCCGTGTGCAACGAGCGGTAGCCGTTCTCCTTGGGGTTGGCGATGTAGTCGTCGAACTCTTTGGGGATGTGCCGCCACAGGGTATGCACGATGCCCAGCGCGGTGTAGCAATCGCGCATTTCCGGCACCAGCACCCGCACCGCGCGCACGTCGTATATCTGGCTGAATTCCAGGCCCTTGCGCTGCATTTTGCGCCAGATGGAATAGATGTGCTTGGCCCGCCCACTGATGTCGGCGTTGACCCCGGTGGCCTTCAGTTCGTTCTGCAGCTGGTTCATCACGTCGCTGATGAAACGCTCGCGATCCAGGCGCCGCTCATGCAGCAGCTTGGCGATCTGCTTGTACTGCTCGGGCTCCAGGTAACGGAAGGACAGGTCTTCCAGCTCCCACTTGATATGCCCGATACCCAGGCGGTGAGCCAGGGGTGCGTAGATGTCGAAGACTTCCCGGGCAACCCGGTTGCGCTTCTCTTCGTCGGCGCTTTTTACCGCTCGAATCGCACAGGTACGCTCGGCCAGCTTGATCAGTGCAACCCGCACGTCATCTACCATGGCCACCAGCATCTTGCGCAGGTTTTCCACCTGGGCCTGGGTGCCCAGCACCAGGGACTGGCGGGGGCTGAGGCTGGCGGTAATGGCCGCCATGCGCAAGACGCCATCGATCAGCTTGGTGACCACCGGACCAAACCGCTGGCTGACCGCCGGCAACTGGATCTGGCCCTCGCGGACACCCCGGTAGAGCACCGCGGCAACCAGGGAGTCCTGATCCAGCTTAAGATCGGCGAGGATCTCGGCGATCTCCAGGCCCGTGCTGAAACTCGACACGTCCTCGGGGCTGAGATTCTTCGTTGCTATGTGCTGCAGTTCCGCCTCGCGAGCGAACTCGCAGGCTTCTTTCAAGGCTTCACGGTCCAGTGCCATGTCGACGCTGACCGTATGATCGAGCCATGCCTCGAGATTGATACTGCCGTCGGTGTTGATCGGCTGGTGCGCTCTCACCTGTACCATCTTGCTTTACCTTCCCTACGACGCACATTCAATGCGTCAAATCGCTGACCTTCAACGCTCGGGTGCGGCTCGCAGGGCCAGCGCGCCACTCCCGAAAGACCAGTCGGATTAGACAAGCCATCCTAGCTCGCTTCAAATAACGCCATGGCCTCGACATGCGCCGTCTGAGGAAACATATCGAGGATCCCGGCACGTTTTAATCTATAGCCCTGCTTGATCAGTTCGACCGTGTCACGAGCCAAAGTTGCCGGATTGCATGACACGTACACCAACCGCTTGGCACCCAGGGTCGCCAACTGGCGGACCACCTCGAAAGCACCGTCGCGGGGTGGGTCCAAGAGTACCGCAGAAAAGCCTTCATCAGCCCACTCGGCAGCGCTCAGAGGTTGGGATAAATCGGCTTGAAAAAAGCGCGTGTTATGCAAATTGTTGCTGGCGGCATTCTCCGCGGCGCGCGCCACCATGGTCGCCACGCCCTCTACCGCCACCACTTCCCGCACCTGTCGGGCCAACGGCAAGGCGAAGTTGCCCAGGCCGCAAAACAGGTCCAGCACCCGCTCATCAGCTTGCGGCGCCAGCCACTCCAGGGCCTGGGCGACCATCGCTTCATTGACTCCCGCATTGACCTGGATGAAGTCACCCGGCCGATACGCCAGGTGCAGGTCCCAGGTCTCCAGGCGGTAGCCCAGAGCCTGCGATGGATCAAAGGGTTGCGGCTCGCCTTCACCGTGCAGCCACAATTGCGCCTGATGGAAATCGCAGAAGTCCTTGAGGATCGTCAGGTCGCTGTCGGACAACGGCGCCATGTGGCGCAACAGCACCGCCAGGGCCGAACCGCTGAACAACTCCACATGCCCCAGTGCCTGAGGCTTGCTCAAGCGTCGCAGCATGGCGGGCAAACGGTTCATGACAGGTTGCAAGGCCTGTACCAGCACCGGGCAATCGTCGATGGCGACAATGTCCTGGCTACCGGCAGCGCGAAAACCCACCTCAAGTTGCTTGCCCTTGGCGTCCCAGCGCACCGCCACCCGGGCGCGGCGCCGATAGCCGAACTCGGGACCGCTCAAGGGGGCGGCCCAGGCCTCGGGCTCGACACCCGCGACCTTGGACAACTGCTCGGCGAGCATGCGCTGTTTCAGGGCAAGCTGCTCGTCATGGGGCAAATGCTGGACACTGCAACCGCCGCAACGCCCGGCATGGGCACAGGCCGCCGGGCGACGCAAATCACTGGCGTTGAAGATGCGCTCGGCACGGGCCTCCACCACTTTGCCGTGGCTGCCCAACACCCGAGCTTCGACTTCTTCACCGGCCAGGGCACCGCTGACAAACCAGGTACGCCCTTCGACAAAGGCAATGCCACGGCCGTCGTTGGCCAGACGCTGAATCGTCAAACGCTGTTTCTTGCCCACCGGAATCTGTGGCGCCCGGCTACCGCCCGCCGGCTGGAAGCGCAGGCCTCTATCGTGCTTAGCCATCAATTGGGCGCATCGAAAATGCCGGTCGACAGGTAACGATCGCCACGGTCGCAGATGATCGCGACCATGACCGCGTTTTCCACTTCCCGGGACAGGCGCAGCATCGCTGCCACCGCACCGCCGGAAGAGACGCCACAGAAGATCCCTTCTTCACGGGCCAGGCGCCGAGTCACGTCTTCGGCCTCGCTCTGGGCCATGTCGACGATCCGGTCGACCCGACTGGCCTGGTAGATCTTCGGCAGGTATTGCTCGGGCCAGCGGCGAATGCCGGGAATGGCCGAGCCTTCCATCGGCTGCAGACCGACGATCTGCACCGCCGGGTTCTGCTCCTTCAGGTAACGCGAGGTGCCCATGATGGTGCCGGTGGTGCCCATCGAGCTGATGAAGTGGGTAATGCTGCCCTGGGTCTGGCGCCAGATTTCCGGGCCGGTGCCGCTGTAGTGGGCCTCAGGGTTGTCGCCGTTGGCGAACTGGTCGAGCACCTTGCCGCGGCCTTCGGCCTGCATCCGCTCGGCCAGGTCACGGGCGCCTTCCATGCCTTCTTCCTGGCTGACCAGAATCAACTCGGCGCCGTAGGCGGTCATGGCCGCCTTGCGCTCGGCGCTGGAGTTGTCGGGCATGATCAGGATCATCTTGTAGCCCTTGATCGCTGCAGCCATGGCCAGGGCGATGCCGGTATTGCCCGAGGTCGCTTCGATCAGGGTATCGCCGGCCTGGATCTGCCCGCGCAACTCGGCGCGGGTGATCATCGACAGTGCCGGACGGTCCTTGACCGAACCCGCCGGGTTGTTGCCCTCGAGCTTTAGCAGCAGGGTATTGCTGGTGGCGCCGGGCAGGCGCTGCAGGCGGACCAGGGGGGTGTTGCCGACGCAATCGGCGATGGTTGGGTACTGCAAGGTCATGGCGTATTCGCAATCCAGACTGCGGGGGCGCCTATCATACCGGCAAACGACCGAGCGCCATATCACGCAAAGTGCGAGCCTTATGGCTTATTGGAATAAGGCAGCCCAGGGCAAGCCTCAGGCCGCCAGCAGGCGCACGTGGATGCGCAAGCCCTGAGCCAGGTTCTGCGCCCACAACTGCCCACCCTGACGCCCTACGGCATTGCGGGCGATGCTCAGGCCCAGGCCGAAACCGCCATCCCCCGGTCGCGACCCATCCAGACGAGTGAAGGGGGCGAAGATCCTTTCCAGATCCTCTTCAGCCACCCCCGGCCCTTCGTCATCCAGCCACAGGTGCCAGTACTTGCCGTCGCGCTGGCCTCCGAGGCTGACCCGTGCTCCGGCCGGAGAATGCCGAATAGCGTTGCGCAGGATGTTTTCCAGGGCCTGGGCCAGGGTATTGAGGTGCCCGCGAACCCAGCAATCGGCCTCCAGCTCGCAACGCAGCTGCTGCGCGGACCAGCCACTCTCGAAGCAGGCATTTTCGCTGAGCATCTCCCACAACGCCTGGACCTGGATCTGCTCTTGCGGCAGTGGCGCACGCTCGGTGTCCAGCCAGGCCAGTTGCAGGCTGTCCTCCACCAGGCGCTGCATGCCGTCGACCTCCCGCGCCAAGCGCTCGCGCAGCGCGGCAAGATCACGCTCGCCATCGCAGGCCACGCGCAGGCGGCTCAGGGGGGTGCGCAACTCGTGGGACAGGTCCCGCAACAACTGCTGCTGCACCGCCACGGTACTCTGCAGACGTTCGGACATCTGATCGAACGCCCGTCCCAGTTCGCCCAGCTCGTCCCGACGCTGGGTGGTTTCACTGGACAGCCGCACGTTCAACTGCTCCGCCCGCCAGGCGTTGGCCTGCTCGCGCAACTGGTTCAGCGGCACCACCAGCAAGCGATACAGGCCGACACACAGCAACAAGGTGAACAGCCCGGGAATCACCCCATTGGTGATCACCTGCCAGAACACCCGGTAGCGCCCCGGCATGAAACGTTGCGGCAACTCGATCACCAGGCTGCCCAGGGACGGATCCTCGGGAAAGGGTACTTTCAGCCACGGCAGGCCCCGGGCGTGCCGGCTCACCGGCCAGTCGGCACCGCGCAGGAAGGTCAGGCGCTGGGCCTCCGCCGGCGTCAACGGGTAGCTGCTCAGGGATTGCAGGTCACTGCCAATCACGCCGATCCAGGTTTTCTCGCGGCTGGCGATCTGCTGGATCCAGGCATCGACACCGGCACTCTGGCCGCCCTTCCAGGCCTGCTCGGCCTCGCGGGCGTAGCTGCCCAAGGTGGCTCTGGCCTCATCGGAGAGGTAGAGGTTCTTCTGCTCCACATAACGCCCCCAGGACCAGCTCAGCCAGATCATCAACAGGCAGAAAGCTACCAACAGGCACGCCAGCTTCCAGAACAGCGAATGCCGCCCCGGCAGATCAGACCAGTTCATCTAAGGCGCTCAGCACATAACCCTTGCCCCACACGGTTCGCAGCTCACGCTCGCTGTAGCCCAGCGCCTTGAGCTTGCGGCGGATCTGGCTGACATGCATGTCCAGGCTGCGGTCGTGAGCCGCATAACCGCGTTGCAGTACATGCTGATAAAGGAAGGCCTTGCTCAACACCTCGTCGCCATTGCGGTGCAAGGTATCCAGCAGGCGGTATTCACTGCGGGTCAGGCCGGCCCATTGCTCGGCAAAGAACACGTCGCTGCGCTCATCGTCGAAGCGCAGGCTCTGGGCCAGGCTGACGGGTACCGGTGGCATCGGTCGCCGGTCCAGGGCGACCCGGCGCAGGATGGCCTCGATGCGCACACGCAGCTCGGCCATGCTGAATGGCTTGGGCAGGTAATCGTCGGCCCCCAGGCGGAAACCGCTGATTCGGTCGGCTTCCGCTCCCAGGGCGGACATCAGCAGCACCGGCGTGGAATGGCTCTGGCGAAAGTGCGTGAGCACTTCCAGGCCATCCATTCCGGGCAACAGGATATCCAGCAGCACCACATCGAAAGGTCGGCGCCGGGCAATGCCCAGCCCTTCCGGGCCGTTCTGGCACCAGGTCACGGCAAAGCCACAATGCTCCAGTTGCTCGCGCACATAGGCACCCAGCACCGGGTCATCTTCAATGGTCAGAATACGTGGTGGCTCAACAGATACGGGAGTCATTGACTTCTGCAAGTGATTCTCAGTTGGGCGATTATTCAAGATTGCCCGGATCGCGGCAACCAGTGCCTTGGTCGCAGCCCGGCTTCAGGCATTTCAGGCGACGGCCGCCCTGGCGCAATTTGCCAAGATCAGCCCCCGGCAAATCGTTACACTGCGCAGGTGGCGCATCACGGACGTGCCCGTAGACCTTTCAAAACAGCGTGGAAGCAGGAGAGTTGCGTGCTCAAGAAACTGGGAATCAAAGGCCGCGTACTGTTGCTGACCTTGTTGCCAACCAGCCTGATGGCTTTGGTGCTGGGCGGCTACTTCACCTGGATGCAGCTCTCGGACCTGCAGACCCAGCTCCTGCAGCGTGGCGAGATGATCGCGGAACAACTGGCCTCCCTGGTGGCCCCGGCCATGGGCAACCACAACACCCAGATGCTCGAGCGCATTGCCACCCAGGCGCTGGAACAGCAAGACGTGCGCGCCGTATCGCTCCTTGCCCCGGATCGCAGCCTGCTGGCCCATGCCGGCCCCAGCATGCTCAACCCGCCTCCCGCCGGTAACAGCAGCCACATGATGCAACGCTCCGGCAGCGACGCGACCCGCTATCAACTGCCGGTCTTCGGCCGGCACCGCAACCTGGCCGGCGACCTGATTCCCGATGAGTCCGACCGCCTGCTGGGCTGGGTGGAACTGGAGCTGTCCCACAGTGGCATGCTGCTGCGCGGCTACCGCAGCCTGTTCGCCAGCCTGCTGTTGATTGCCGCCGGGCTGGCCGGCACCGCCCTACTGGCAGTGCGCATGGGCCGCACAATCAACAACCCGCTGACCCAGATCAAGCAGGCCGTGGCGCAACTCAAGGACGGCAACCTGGAAACCCGCCTGCCACCCCTGGGCAGCCAGGAGCTGGATGAGCTGGCCTCGGGCATCAACCGCATGGCCAGCACCCTGCAGAATGCCCAGGAAGAATTGCAGCACAGCATCGACCAGGCCACCGAAGACGTGCGCCAGAACCTGGAAACCATCGAGATCCAGAACATCGAGCTGGACCTGGCGCGCAAGGAGGCCCTGGAGGCCAGCCGGATCAAGTCGGAATTCCTGGCCAACATGAGCCATGAAATCCGTACACCGCTCAACGGCATTCTCGGCTTCACCCACCTGTTGCAGAAAAGCGAGCTGACACCACGCCAGCTGGACTACCTGGGCACCATCGAGAAATCCGCCGACAGCCTGTTAGGCATCATCAACGAGATCCTCGACTTCTCGAAAATCGAAGCCGGCAAACTGGTGCTCGACAGCATCCCGTTCAACCTGCGGGACTTGCTGCAAGACACCCTGACCATCCTCGCCCCGGCCGCCCACGCCAAGCAGCTGGAACTGGTGAGCCTGGTCTATCGCGATACGCCGCTGTCGCTGGTGGGCGACCCGCTGCGGCTCAAGCAGATTCTTACCAACCTGGTGAGCAACGCCATCAAGTTCACCCGCGAAGGCACTATCGTCGCCCGGGCCATGCTGGAAGAAGAACACGAAGACAGCGTGCAACTGCGCATCAGCATCCAGGACACCGGTATCGGCCTGTCGAACCAGGATGTGCGCGCCCTGTTCCAGGCCTTCAGCCAGGCTGACAACTCGCTGTCGCGGCAACCCGGCGGCACGGGGCTTGGGCTGGTGATTTCCAAGCGCCTGATCGAACAGATGGGCGGCGAGATCGGTGTCGACAGCACCCCGGGCGAAGGTTCGGAGTTCTGGATCAGCCTCAACCTGCCGAAAACCCGCGACGACGCCGAGGACCTGCCCGGCCCGCCGCTGCTGGGGCGGCGCGTGGCGGTATTGGAAAACCACGAGCTGGCGCGCCAGGCCTTGCAACACCAGTTGGAGGACTGCGGCCTGGAGGTGACCCCGTTCAATACCCTGGAGGCCCTGACCAACGGCATTACCGGCGTGCACCAGAGCGAACAGGCCATCGACCTGGCGGTATTGGGCATCACCACCAACGACATGTCGCCGGAACGCCTGAGCCAGCATATCTGGGACCTCGAACACCTGGGCTGCAAGGTCCTGGTACTGTGCCCGACCACCGAACAGACACTGTTCCATCTGTCGGTGCCCAACCCTCACAGCCAGTTGCAGGCCAAGCCCGCGTGCACCCGCAAGCTGCGCCGGGCCCTGTCCGACCTGGTGACCCCGCGCCGGGCTCGCAGCGAACCGGAGGAAACCCTTTCCAGCCGCGCGCCGCGAGTGCTGTGTGTCGATGACAACCCGGCCAACCTGCTGCTGATCCAGACCTTGCTGGAGGACATGGGCGCCAAGGTGCTGGCGGTGGACAACGGTTACGCCGCGCTGAACGCGATCCAGACCGAACCCTTCGACCTGGTAATGATGGACGTGCAGATGCCCGGCATGGACGGCCGGCAGAGTACCGAGGCGATCCGCCAGTGGGAAAGCGAGCGACACGGTACGCCGCTGCCCATCGTCGCCCTTACCGCCCACGCCATGGCCAACGAGAAGCGCGCCCTGCTGCAAAGCGGCATGGACGACTACCTGACCAAGCCCATCAGTGAGCGCCAACTGGCCCAGGTGGTGCTGAAATGGACCGGCCTGGCCCTGCGCAACCAGGGGCCGGAGCGGGCCAGCGAGCGCCCGGAACTGGGGCTGGAACTGCAGGTACTGGATCAGGACGAAGGCCTGCGCCTGGCCGCCGGCAAGGCCGATCTGGCGGCGGACATGTTGGCCATGTTGCTGGCGTCCCTGGACGCCGACCGCGAAGCCATCAAGGCAGCGCGGGCCGCCAATGACCAGAACGCCCTGATCGAACGGGTCCACCGCCTGCACGGTGCCACCCGCTACTGCGGTGTGCCGCAATTGCGCGCCGCCTGCCAGCGCAGCGAGACCCTGCTCAAGCAGGAAGATGCCAAAGCCTTTGCCGCCCTGGATGAACTGGACCACGCCATCGGCCGCCTGGCTGCCGAAGCGCGGACCAACGCCTGACCCAGGGCAAGACCTGCCCGGCGCCCAGCCGCCATGCTGGGCGCCCCGAACAAGGATGCAGCCATGCGTACGATTCTTTTCAGCAGCCAGAACTACGACCGCGAGAGTTTCCTCGGCGCTCAACGGCCAGCAGGCATCGAACTGCAATTCCAGGCCGCACGCCTGAGCCTGGATACCGCCGCCCTGGCTGAACGCCATGAAGTGGTCTGTGCCTTTATCAACGACGACCTCAGTGCCCCGGTACTGGAACAGCTGGCTGCCGGTGGCACCCGCCTGATCGCTCTGCGCTCGGCCGGTTACAACCACGTCGACCTGAGCGCGGCCCAGCGCCTGGGGCTGGATGTGGTGCGGGTCCCGGCCTATTCCCCCCATGCGGTCGCCGAACATGCCGTGGCCCTGATCCTGGCGCTCAACCGCCGCCTGCACCGGGCCTACAACCGCACTCGCGAAGGCGACTTCACCCTGCACGGCCTGACCGGCTTCGACCTGGTGGGCAAGACCGTGGGCATTGTCGGCACCGGCCAGATCGGCGCCACCTTCGCCCGGATCATGGCCGGCTTCGGCTGCCAGCTGCTGGCGTACGACCCCTTCCCCAATCCCGCTGTAGAAGCCCTCGGTGCCCGTTACCTGGACCTGCCCGAGCTGCTGGCCCAGTCGCAGATCATCAGCCTGCACTGCCCGTTGACCGAGGACAGTCGTTACCTGATCAACCAGCAGAGCCTGGCCCACATGCAACCGGGAGCAATGCTGATCAACACCGGGCGTGGCGGCCTGGTGGACACCCCGGCGCTGATCGAGGCGCTCAAGAGCGGCCAACTGGGCTACCTGGGGCTGGATGTCTATGAAGAAGAGGCGCAACTGTTCTTCGAGGACCGCTCCGATCTACCCCTGCAGGATGACGTGCTGGCGCGGCTGCTGACCTTTCCCAACGTGATAGTCACTGCGCACCAGGCGTTCCTGACCCGCGAAGCCCTGGCGGCCATCGCCGAGACCACCTTGCACAACATCGCCAGCTGGGCAGCTGGCCAGCCGCAGAACCGGGTCCACGGCTGAAATCCGCGCCACGGGCTGATCGAAGGTCACCTGCCCGCAACCTGCGCCGCAGGGGCCCGTGCTAGCATACGCGGCAGATTTGGAGGACCCATGGTCGAACACGATTTCCGCTACAACCTGATGAACCCGCAACACACCCTGATCGAATGCCGTGCCCTGGTGCCCGGCCGCTATCAAGTCACCGGCAACGGTGGCTCGATCCGTACCGACGACGTGCTTCTGGTCACCCTCAAGGGCAGCAAGGATCTCTCCATGCGCCTGACCGTGGACACCGTGCGCCACTTGATCAACCCCGTCGGCCAGTGGGTCGCCGTGGCGCGTGGCCCGGTATTCGGCGAACTGGCGATCCACCAGTGGCAGGTCAATTGCGACAGCTGCGACGCCACCCTGGACTTCGAGTTCGCAGTGGATGCCAAGCTGGGCAGCAAGGCCCAGAAGCCTGCCGCCAGCGCGCGCATTGCCGAGCTCGGCTGGCGTAGCGAGGGTGAGCATCACCGCTGCCCGAAATGCCAGCAGGCCGGCCAATGAAACGCCTGATGCTGGCTGCGGCGCTGGGGGCCGGCCTGCTGGGCTGCGCCGCCGAGCCGCTGAAGCTGCAGCAGGACCGCAGTTACGTCCTGGAATGGATTGGCGAGCGTCCGCTGATCGATTACAGCCACCTGACCATCACCCTCGGCGAGGACGGTCGGGCCTATGGCAATGGCGGCTGCAACCACTGGTTCGCGCCCTACACCCTGGACGGCGAAAAACTCAGCTTCGGCAAGGTCGGCAGCACCCGCAAACTCTGTGCACCGGCGTTGATGGAGCAGGAGCGGCGCTTCCTTCAGGCGCTGGAAACCGTTGAGCGCTGGGACATCTCGCCGATCGAACAGGTGCGGTTCTGGCCTGCCGAGGGCAAGCCGTTGCGCTGGTGGCTGGAAGAAGGCTGATAGTGCGCTAGCCGCTGCCGAGCCCGCGAGGCTGCGAACGGGACTCCAGGATGTTCCTGGATGAATCTCTGGCGAGTTTCAGGCCCCCTGCGTCACTTGAGGGCGCTCGCACTGCGCGGCAGCGGCTACAGATCCTCGCGCCCTCAATGCCCGCGCAAGGCCTGCAGTTTCGCCAGCACGCCGGCTGCAGTCTGCTCGCCCATCATCTGCTCACGTACCTTGCCCTTGTCGTCGATGATGTAGGTCACCGGCAACGCTTCGCTGCGTGGCAGATCGAAGAGCTCCGCGGGGTTCCGTGCCAGCACGGTGAACTTGATCCCCAGCTTCTCGCTGGCGCTCTTTAGCTCTTCACCCTGCACATTGTCGAAGTTGACCCCCATCACCGATGCCGACTGCCCCTTGAGCTGCTCGTTCAGGGCATTGAGTTCCGGGATCTCGGTACGGCAAGGCCCGCACCACTCGGCCCAGTAGTTGAGCACCAGCCACTGCTTGTCGATACGCTCGGCGGCGACTTTCTGGCCATACTGGTCGACCCCGTAGTCATTGCCACAGCCGCCCAGCAGCAGGGTTGTAATGATCGCCAATACCGCCGCCAATTGCCTTGCCATGCGCTGTTTCCTGTCTTGAAAGATGTCTTGAAAATAACCGTCGACCCAGGGTCGCTGCGACCTAACGACTCCCAAGGTTCAGGAGTGCTCGTCGCGCGGGTAGAATAGCCGCCACCTTACGCAAGATGCGACCCGCACATGACCGATCTGACGCTTTATCACAACCCGCGCTGCTCGAAATCCCGCGGTGCGCTGGAACTTCTGGAACAACGCGGCCTGGCCCCGACCGTGGTCCGCTACCTGGAAACCCCACTGGATGCCGCCCAGTTGCGCAGCCTTCTGGCCAAGCTCGGCCTCAGCGCGCGCCAGCTATTGCGCACCGGCGAGGACGAGTACAAGACCCTCAACCTGGCCGACCCGAGCCTCAGCGAAGAGCAACTGGTCGCCGCCATTGCCCAGCACCCGAAACTCATGGAGCGGCCGATTCTCGAAGCCGGCGACAAGGCCATCATTGGCCGGCCGCCGGAAAACGTGCTGGAGATCCTGCCTTGAGCGCGCCCTATATCCTGGTCCTGTACTACAGCCGCAACGGCTCGACCAACGAGATGGCCCGGCAGATCGCCCGCGGCGTCGAGCAGGCCGGCCTGGAGGCTCGTCTGCGCACTGTCCCGGCGATCTCCGCGGAATGCGAGGCGGTCACCCCGGACATCCCCGACAGCGGCGCCCTGTACGCCAGCCTCGACGATCTGAAGCACTGCTCAGGGCTGGCCCTGGGCAGCCCGACCCGCTTCGGCAACATGGCAGCGCCGCTGAAGTATTTTCTCGACGGTACCAGCAACCTCTGGCTGACCGGTGCCCTGGTGGGCAAGCCTGCCGGCGTGTTCACCTCGACCGCCAGCCTGCATGGCGGCCAGGAAGCCACCCTGCTATCGATGATGCTGCCGTTGCTGCATCACGGCATGCTGATCACCGGCCTGCCCTACAGCGAGTCGGCCCTGCTGGAAACCCGCGGTGGCGGCACCCCGTATGGCGCCAGCCACCATGCCGGAGCAGATGGCAAGAGCCCACTGGACGAACACGAGATTGCGCTGTGCCGGGCCCTGGGCCTGCGTCTGGCGAAAACCGCCCTGCGACTGGAGAACGGCCGTGGCTAAGAAGCCGAAGATCCTGCCCCCGGTGGAATGGCTGGAGCCCCGGGTCCGCCTGATGCGAATCCTCAGCCTGGTCTGCTTCTTCGGCCTGGTGGGGCTGCTTTGCGGGTATTACCTGCTGGTGGCCGATCTGCACGGTGCCCGCCCCTGGGTCATCCTGCTGATCGAGCTGGTGCCGCTGCTGCTGATGGCCCCCGGCATGCTCAGCGGCAGTGCCCGTGGCCATTCGTGGATGTGCTTCGTGGTCAACCTGTACTTCATCAAGGGCGCCCTGGCGGCCTACGACCCGAACCGCCACATGTTCGGCCTGCTGGAGATGTTCGCCAGCCTGGCCGTGTTCACTTCGGCGCTGCTCTACGTGCGCTGGCGCTTCCAGCTTGATCGCCGGCTCGCGGGCGAAGGCGCCAGCCCGGCCTGAATCCGCCCCAGGTTCCCCGGCTCCCGGGGAACTTGTAATGCCGCCAAAGGCCCCAACCTTGGTCAACAGACTTTCCGACCCTCCCGACCGTCCCGGAGCAGGCATGCACGATTACAAATGGCTGAATGAATACTGTCTCAACCGCTTCGGTTCCGCTGCGGCCCTGGAAGCCCAGTTGCCCACCCCGGCCAGCGACGACTACCTGCGCGCATTAAGCGCCGACCGCTACCTCTCGACCCTGGCCCTGCGGGTTTTCCGCGCCGGGCTCAAACACAGCCTGGTGGACGCCAAATGGCCGGCGTTCGAGCAGGTGTTTTTCGGCTTCGACCCGGACAAGGTGGTGCTGATGGGCGCCGAGCACCTGGAGCGGCTGATGCAGGACACGCGGATCATCCGCCACTTGGGCAAGCTCAAGAGCGTGCCGCGCAACGCGCAGATGATCCTCGATGTGCAAAAGCAGCGCGGCAGCTTTGGCGCCTTCATCGCCGACTGGCCGGTGCAGGACATCACCGGGCTCTGGCAGTACCTGGCCAAACATGGCAACCAGATGGGCGGGCTGTCTGCCCCGCGCTTCCTGCGTATGGTGGGCAAGGACACCTTTATCCCCACCTGGGACGTGGTCGCGGCCCTCAATGCCCAGAACATCATCGACAAGGTGCCCAGCAGCAAACGCGACCAGGCCCTGGTGCAGGAAGTATTCAACCAATGGCAGCAGGAGAGCGGCCGGCCACTGTGCCAGCTGTCGGCAATGCTGGCCTACACCGTCAATCACTGAGCCGCCCGCTCCCCAGCATCACTTCCTGCCCGAAACAACGGGCAGGAAAACCTCCCTTCTCATGCCCGCCCTCCAGCCCAAGCTGACAATAAGCTGAACTAAACGCGAGGATTTTTCATCCGCTGTTTTTTATCGGATAAAGTTCGCCTCGCACTTGCCTCAACGATAAAAACGAAACTCCGGGAATAACCTCCCGAAGCCATCTGACGTGCATAACCGGATAACTAAAGCAGCGTTCGGGCCAACAACCTGAACAAAGGCTGTCCGGTTTTAAAAGAACTGCCGTCGCCCATTCGTTTTTTTCACATTGCTTTCACTCTTCGCCCACCTGGCCCGACCTAAATTGGCCCCAGTTGCAGTGCGGGTTCCAGTGGCTGCATGTCGTTCGTCTTCAACGCACCAGTTCCAACCCGAATAACCAACACTCGGCAAAAACCTACTCAGGTACACCACGTGCTCAACACCGCTGAATCCGGCACTGGCAACAAGCCCCCCCGAACCTGGCGAATCGTCGGTGGCGTCTGTGCGGCGGCCCTGGCAATCCTGGTCAGCGGCTTTGTCCTGTGGCCCGTCACACCTCGCGACCTGGGGGTCGGCAACCAGATGCAGCAGGCCAACATCTACCGCCACTGGCAAGGGGGCGAAGTGATAGTCCTGGTCCGCCATGCCGAGCGTTGTGACCGCTCCGCCAACCCCTGCCTGGGGCCCGCCGATGGCATTACCCAGCTCGGAAGCCACAGCGCCAGCGACCTGGGACGAGCCTTTCGCACCCTGGGCATGGCCGCCACCGATGTCATCAGCAGCCCCGCAACCCGCACCCGGCAAACGACGGAATTCATGTTCAACGGTGCGGCGCAGACCCAGGACTGGCTGGCCACCTGTGACGAGCATTTCCAGCAGACGATCAAGGCGCACAAGTCACTCAAGCGCAATCTGATCCTGATAACCCACAGCGACTGCATCAGTAGCCTGGAACGCCAGCTGGGCTACCCGCACGCCTTGGCCAGCGAATACACCAGCTCGTTGTTTATCACTCTGGATCCACAAGGCCACATGCAAGTACTGGGAACCCTGGATGCGGGCAGCTGGCAGCGTGTACTTGATCAACCCCTTGAGTAACTTGTAACTGTTTTTAACAACATGCCAACAGACTTTATTAGGGGAAGCGACACACTTGCCGGCTAATTAATTGACTTAAAAAATTTCTGTACTAATAAGAAACGGACAGCCGCATTTATGAAAAAACCTCTCAAACAAATGAATGCTGCCCGCTGAAACTTCGCGAACTTGGGAAAGCCAACAGCTCCACAAAATTGACGCTTTGTCAGCAACCCCCAGCAAATAACAAAATCGCTATCGGCCAATGACTTCGAGGATACAAATGCACCGCACTTCGCCGCCCCCCGCTTATGGAACAAGCGCCCCGCCGTCCGGCTTTACCCTCGGCGCAAGTACAACCAGCACTCTCCAGCGCTGGGCACTTCCTCTGTTGCTCGTGGCCTTCGGCCTGTTCTACCTGCTACCTCTGACCAGCCACGGCCTGTGGATTCCCGACGAGACCCGCTACGCCCAGATCAGCCAGGAAATGCTGCTCAGTGGCGACTGGGTGGCGCCACACTTCATGGGCATCCGCTACTTCGAGAAGCCCATCGCCGGCTATTGGTTGATCGCCATCGGCCAGGCGGTCTTTGGCGACAACCTGTTCGGCGTGCGCATTGCCTCGGCCCTGAGCACCGGCCTGAGCGTACTGCTGGCCTACCTGATCACCCGCCGCATGTGGAACGACCCGCGCAAGAGCCTCGCCGCCGCCTTGCTTTATATGAGCTTCGGCCTGATTGCCGGCCAAGCCGGATACTCCAACCTTGATCCGCAGTTCACCTTGTGGGTCAACCTGAGCCTGGTAGCCCTGTGGTTCGCCCTGGACGGCCGAACCACCCGCGAACGCCTGCTGGCATGGGCCGGGCTGGGCGTCGCCTGTGGCATGGGCTTCATGACCAAGGGTTTCCTGGCCTGGCTGTTGCCGGTACTCATCGCCCTGCCCTACATGATCTGGCAACGCCGTCTGGGCGAACTGCTGCGCTACGGGCTGGTGGCCGTGCTGGTAGCGATCGGCATCAGCCTGCCCTGGGTATTGAGCATCCACGCCCACGAGCCCGACTTCTGGCGTTTCTTCTTCTGGCACGAGCACATTCGCCGCTTCGCCGCCGACAACGCCCAACATACCCGCCCCTGGTGGTTCTACCTGCCGCTGCTGGTGGCCTCCAGCCTGCCCTGGGCAGCCCTGTTGCCGGGCACATTCATGCAAGCCTGGAAAGACAAGCGCCAGGCCCCGACCGGTTTCCTGCTGCTGTGGTTCCTGCTGCCCCTGGCGTTCTTCAGCCTGAGCCGCGGCAAGCTGCCAACCTACATCATGCCGTGCCTGCTGCCTCTGGCCGTGCTCATGGGCAGCGCCCTGATCGACCGTATCAACGCCAGCCAGGGCCGGAGCATCCGCATCAACAGCCTGCTCAACCTGCTGATCGGCGTGGCGGCCATGGTGGCCCTGCTGTACATCCAGCTCACCCGGCCGGTCTACGGCCACAACGAGATGCTCGGCCTGTCCCTGGTGTTCATCATGCTGATGGGCTGGATCATCGCCAACCTGCTGCCGGCCGCCCGTCCGCTGCAGTACTGGGCGGCCCCGGCCCTGGGCATCTGGTTGCTGGTGGCCCTGCTGCCGGCGGGCATGCCGGGGTTCATCGTGCATAACCAGATGCCGGACCAGTTCATCAAGGAACATATCGAGGAGCTCAGGCAGACCAAGACGCTGCTGAGCAATGACCTGGGCGCCGCCTCGGCCCTGGCCTGGCGCCTGCAGCGCCCGGAGGTGACGCTGTACAACACCGAGGGCGAATTGAAATATGGCCTGGCTTATGCTGATTCGGCGCAGCGCAAGGTAAGCATGGCCGAGGTCGGGCAGTGGGTCAGCGAGGCCCGCAAACAGGGTTCGGTGGGTGTGGTGATGCGGGTCAAGGACGTGGTGGAAAGCGAGGAAGTGGCGCTGCTGCCGCCCGGAGGCAAGCGCTATGAGGAAGGCAATATGCTGGTCCTGATCCTGCCACAAAGCCAACCCTGACCCTGGGTACCCTTGTAACGACAGCGCCGACCACGGTTGGCGCTGGCTTTTCTTCACGCTTCGATGCCCTGGATGGCTGCGACTTTTCCCACCGCCGCTCTGGAAATCCATCTATGAATCTGTTTCGCAGCGAACGCAGGGCCCTGGCCCTGCTGCTCGGCGTGTCTGCCTTGATCCTGCTGCTGGGCCTGGGCTCCCGTGAACTCTGGGGGCCGGAGACCCGCTGGGCCAACATCGCCTTGCAGATGTTGCAGAGTGGCGACTATTTCGACCCTTACCTCAAGGGCGCTCCCTACTACGACAAGCCGCTGCCCTCCTACTGGCTGATTACCGCCAGCGCCTGGCTGATGGGGGGCCTGGGGCACTGGTCGCTGCGCCTGTCCTCGGTGATCGCCGCATGGCTGAGCATCTGGCTGGTTTACCTGATCGGCGAACGGCTGTTCCACAAAGGCACTGGGCTGATCGCCGGCTGGATGCTGGCCACCACCTTCTATTTCGCCTTCTGGGCGCGGGTGGCCACGGCCGACGTCCTGACCGTCTGTGGCGTATTGGCTGCAGTGTGGTGGTACTGGCGCGGCCCGGAAGATACCCGCCTGGGCCGCTATACGGTGTTCTTCCTGATACTGGCGGCGACCTCGCTGCTCAAGGGGCTGATCGGCTTCGTCCTGCCGGGGCTGATCCTGTTGCCACACCTGCTGAGCCAGGGGCGCTGGAAACGCCACCTGAACCTGCGCCTGTTGCTGGCCTTGAGCATCGCCGCGCTGTTCTACATGGTGCCCTTCGTTCTCTCGCACCTGTACGGCGCTCCCAGCTACGGGGAAAGCGGCCTGAGCCTGGTGTTTCGCGAGAATGTGGTGCGTTTCTTCAACCCCTTCGACCATGTCGGGCCGATCTACACCTACCTGATCTACCTGCCGGCCTATACCTTGCCCTGGGCGCCCTGCTGGATCCTCGGCCTATGGCTGGCGGCCCGGCACTGGCGCCAGTTGCAACCCAATGAACGCTGGCTGGTGTGGGCCCTGGGGCTGCTGTTCCTGTTCTTCACCGCCAGTGGCAGCCGGCGCAGCTATTACGTTCTGCCCCTGGTGCCCTTCGCTCAGTTGCTCGGTGCCTGGTGGCTCAACCGTCGGCTGCAGCTACGCCAGGCCGCCGGCAAACCCGTTTCCCGTGGCTGGCCCCTCGGCTTCTCCTGTGCGGCCCTGGTCATGCTGCTGGTGCTGGGGGTTGCCTACCCCTGGAGCAACAGCGGCGGGGGGGTGATGCAGTTCAGCGCCGATACCCGGGCCGCCGCGAGCCGGATCGCTCCCTGGAATCAATGGCGGATGGTCATGGTGGAAATCGATAACAAACTGCCGATGTACCTGCAGAACCAGGGCGCACCCTTCTACTACGTGGCAGAAACCGCAGATTTCCCGCGTAACGGCAGCAGCGCGGACTTCATGGCCTGGCTGGACAATACCAGTGGCCAGCACTGGGACCCGCAGCGCACCCTGATCTTCGTCCAGCAGAAGCACGATGAACCGCTGATGCTGGGGTATCTGGGCGAGGATCATCAACTGGTCCGCACCACCCCGACCAACGGTGAGCGCCTGGCCAAGAAACCGGCGCAAGGCAGCGTGGCCTTCATTCCCCGCATGCCGGGGAGCTGAATGACCGGGCTGCGCAAGCGCATCACGGATTCACCAGGATCGGATCAGAGGTTCACCACATTGACGAAACGCGGCGCGGCGCTGTCGTCGATGCGCAGGCTGGCGAAGTCGAACAGATTGCGGTCCGCCAGTTGCGAGGGGATCACGTTCTGCAGGCCGCGGAAGATGCTTTCGGTACGCCCTGGAGTCTTGCGCTCCCATTCCTGAAGCATCTCCTTGACCACCTGGCGTTGCAGGTTCTCCTGGGAACCGCAGAGGTTGCACGGGATGATCGGGAACTGCTTGAGGTCGGAATAGGCCTGGATGTCCTTCTCGCTGCAATAGGCCAGCGGGCGGATTACCACGTTGCGCCCGTCATCGGCCAGCAGCTTGGGCGGCATGGCCTTGAGCGAACCGTTGTAGAACATGTTGAGGAAGAAGGTCTCGACGATATCGTCGCGGTGGTGACCCAAGGCCATCTTGGTGGCGCCGATTTCGTCGGCGAAGGTGTACAGGGTGCCGCGACGCAGGCGCGAGCATAGCGAGCAGGTGGTCTTGCCTTCCGGGATCAGCTCCTTGACCACCGAATAGGTGTCCTTCTCGACAATGTGGTACTCGATCCCCAGCTCCTTGAGGTAGGCCGGCAGCACGTGCTCGGGAAAGCCTGGCTGTTTCTGGTCCATGTTCACCGCGACGATCTCGAACTTGATCGGCGCCACCTTCTGCAGGTGCAGCAGCACGTCGAGCATGGTGTAGCTGTCCTTGCCGCCGGACAGGCAGACCATGACCTTGTCGCCCTCTTCGATCATGTTGAAATCGGCGACCGCTTCGCCCGCCTGGCGGCGAAGACGTTTCTGCAGTTTGTTCTGGTTGACCGTAAGAGTGCCCATGGCTCTTGAAATCCGCGAGGTATGTGACGAAAAGCCGGACATTTTACGCAAAAACCCCAGCCCCGTGAAAGCGCCGCAGAGCAGCGGTGCCGGGGCTGCAATGACAGATGCAGCAGCGATTAGCCCGGGGGTTTACAGCGCAATTTGCTCTAAAGGTGCGCACATCTGCGGAAAACTCCTCCCTATACTGCGACATAAGGTCGCATGCACATATAGACCTATACTGACTGTGCCACTTGGCTGTAAGCGCTCCGTTGGGGGGCGATGGCAACAATAAAGGAGTGACTGACCATGATTCATCATGTCGTAGGACTCTTCACCCACCCCGATCAGGAATGGCGAGACATCCGTGGCGATGCCGAGGAAAGCATCAGCCACATGTACCTCACCCATACGCTGATCCTCGCGGCAATCCCCGCCATTTCGGCTTTTATCGGCACCACCCAGGTCGGCTGGGTCATCGGCAATCGCGCGCCGGTGATGTTGACCATGGAAAGCGCCCTGTGGATGACCATCATGTCGTACCTGGCCATGCTTGGCGGCGTGGCGGTGATGGGCGCGTTCATCCACTGGATGGCCCGGACCTATGACGCCAGCCCGAGCCTGGCACGTTGCGTGGCCTTTGCCACCTACACCGCCACACCGCTGTTCGTCGGTGGCCTGGCGGCGCTGTACCCGCACATGTGGCTGGGCATGATCGTCGGCACTGCCGCCATCTGCTACACGGTCTACCTGCTGTATGTCGGGCTGCCGACCTTCATGAATATCCCGTCGGACGAGGGGTTCCTGTTTTCCAGCTCAGTGCTGGCAGTAGGCCTGGTGGTACTGGTCGCGATCATGGCCTTCACCGTGATTGTCTGGGGCCTGGGCGTCGGCCCCGTGTACACCAACTGACGCCGCACCAATAATAATCCTCTGTCTGCCAGCACAGGCCGCCGCAAGGCGGCCTTCTTATGGGCGCGGGGTGGATGACCATTCGGCGCCTGGGCGATTCGGAATCCCCCCTGTTTGCGGCATACTCACTCCCTCTGGAGAGCCGTTAAGCATGCCCGAGCAACTCAATACCCGCGTCGAAGATTGTTTCCAACTCGCTGAATCCTTTTTCAAACGTCCTTTCAAACGCCCGGTGGTCAGCCTCAAGTTGCGTGGCCAGAAAGCCGGTGTCGCCCATTTGCACGAGAACCTGCTGCGCTTCAACCCGCAGCTGTACCGGGAAAACACCGAGGACTTCCTCAAGCAGACCGTGGCCCACGAAGTGGCACACCTGATCGCCCACCAACTGTTTGGCGAACGTATCCAGCCCCACGGTGAAGAGTGGCAACTGATCATGCGCGGGGTGTACGAACTGCCGCCCAATCGTTGTCATACCTACGACGTCAAGCGTCGTAGCGTGACCCGCTATATCTACCGCTGCCCCTGCGCCGAGAGCGATTTCCCGTTCTCCGCCCAACGCCACAAACTGGTGGCCCAGGGGCGTCGCTATCTGTGCCGGCGTTGTCGGCAAACCCTGGTCTACAGCGGGGAAACCAGGGTCGAGTGACAGTTTTAAAGCACTGCCTCGGCAAACCCGCAGCTACGCGATGACCCGCTCGCGCCGCAGTGCCTCGATGCGCTCGGCGCTGTAGCCCAGTTCCTCCAGCACCTGATCGGAATGCGCCCCCAACCTGGCGCCAATATGCCGCGGCTCTGGCAGCCCCTCGGAAAACTTCAACGGGCAGGCCATCTGCGCCTGCCGGCTGCCGTCTTCACGGGGCACCTGGCTGACCAGTTGCCTGGCCTGCAACTGCGGATGTTCCAGGGCCTCGCCCAGGCTCAGCACCGGCTCGACGCAGGCATCGAAACCAGCGAACAGCTGGCACAACTCGGCGAAATCGTGTTTCTCGAATTCGACCTGCAAGGCCTGCTTCAGTGCCTGTTGCTGTTCGGGCAAGGGAGACAGGCCCTGGGCCACCAGCTCCGGGCGGCCCAGGGCCTGACACAACTGCTGCATGAACACCGGTTCCAGACTGCCCACCGACAGCCAGCGCCCGTCCCGGCTGCGGTAGTAGTCATAAAAGCTGCCACCATTGAGCACCTGCTGCTCCATTCCGGGCTCGACCCCACAGGCCAGGTAGCCGGCACCGGCCATGGCGTTCAGGCTGAACACGCAGTCGGTCATGCTCACGTCCAGGTACTGTCCCTGGCCGCTGTGCTGGCGCGCGATCACCGCCGCCAACAGGCCGATCACCCCATGCAGCGAGCCCCCGGCGATATCCGCGGCCTGGATGCCCAGGGGTAATGGTCCCTGATCGCGGCGGCCGGTCTGGCTGGCCAGCCCGGCCAGGGCCAGGTAGTTGATGTCATGCCCGGCGCGGTCCCGGTAGGGGCCGGTCTGGCCATAGCCGGTAATGGAGACGTAGATCAGCCGCGGGTTGATCGCCTTCAAGGCCTGGTAACCCAGCCCCAGGCGCTCCATCACGCCCGGGCGGAACTGTTCGAGAACAATGTCGTAGTCCTGCACCAGTTGCCGCACCACCTCCAGCGCTTCGGGACGCTTGAGGTCCAGGGCCAGGCTGCGCTTGTTGCGGTTGAGATAAGCGTGGCTGGCGGAAACCCCGGCATCGTGGGGCGGCAACACCCGCAACAGATCCATGCGGGTCGGCGACTCGATGCGCAGGACCTCGGCGCCCATGTCCGCCAGCAGCAACGAGGCGAAGGGCCCCGGCAGCAGGGTGGAGAAATCCAGTACCTTGAGTGACGCCAACGGCCCTTGCATAGCCCTCTCCTCTTGATCGGCAGCCCACAGAGTAGGCAGCCGCGACGCCCGCAACAATCACCGCAACAGTCAGCCGGGCTGACCGTTGCGCTCAATCGCCAGGCAATAAAAAACCCGCCGAAGCGGGTTCCTTATATAGCTCAAGGCTTACTTGATGTTCGGTGCCGGGCCTTCGGCCACACCCAGGTCATCGGTTTCACGGGTGTCGGTAATCGGCCGGCCACCGGAAGCCAGCTCGGATTGCAGCTTGTCTTCGTCCAGCTCCTTGACCCACTTGGCAACCACTACGGTAGCCACGGCGTTGCCCACCAGGTTGGTCAGGGCGCGAGCTTCGGACATGAAGCGGTCGATACCCAGGATCAGCGCCAGGCCGGCCACCGGCAGGTGACCCACGGCCGACAGGGTCGCGGCCAGGACGATGAAGCCACTGCCCGTCACACCGGCAGCGCCTTTGGAAGACAGCAGCAGCACCAGCAGCAGGGTGATCTGGTGAGTGATGTCCATGTGGGTATCAGTGGCCTGGGCAATGAACACCGCAGCCATGGTCAGGTAGATCGAAGTACCGTCGAGGTTGAACGAATAACCGGTAGGGATCACCAGGCCGACCACCGACTTCTTGGCGCCCAGGCGTTCCATCTTGATCAGCATGCGCGGCAGGGCCGATTCCGAGGAGGAAGTCCCCAGCACGATCAGCAGTTCTTCACGGATGTAGCGGATGAGCTTGATCACGCTGAAGCCGTGGGCGCGGCAGATTGCCCCCAGGACCACCAGCACGAACACCACGCAGGTGATGTAGAAGCAGATCATCAGTTGACCCAGTTGCACCAGGGAACCCACACCGTAGGCACCAATGGTGAACGCCATGGCGCCCAGCGCACCCAGGGGCGCGAGCTTCATGATCATGTTGATGATGTTGAACATCACATGGGCGAAACGGTCGATGAAATCCAGCACCGGCTTGCCGTAGGCGCCCAGGCGATGCAGGGCGAAACCGAACACCACGGAGAACATCAGCACCTGCAGGATATCGCCATTGGCGAAGGCGCCGACGATGGTGGCCGGGATGATGTTGAGGATGAAGCCGACGATGCTCTGGTCATTACCGGCAGTCACGTAGGCTGCAACTTTCGAGGCGTCCAGGGTCGAAGCGTCGATGTGCATGCCGGCCCCCGGCTGCACCACGTTGACCACGATCAGGCCGATCAGCAGGGCGATGGTGGAGACGATTTCGAAGTACAGCAGCGCATAGCCGCCGGTCTTGCCCACCGACTTCATGTTCTGCATGCCGGCGATACCACTCACCACGGTACAGAAAATGATCGGAGCGATGACCATCTTGATCAGTTTGATGAAGCCGTCACCCAGGGGCTTGAGAGCCACGCCGGTCTGAGGGTAGAAGTGGCCGAGCAGGATGCCGATGGCGATGGCAACGATCACCTGGAAATACAGGGATTTGTACAGTGGCTGACGAGTCGTCATTGCAAGTTTCCTCAAGAGCCCCGGCATGCACTTTCCGTCGATGCATGCGGTGCCTAAAGTGCGAACCCTCCTGCGCTGGAGGGATTTGTTGTGTCGAGCTGCGTGCTGGCAGATCTTCCGGCTCTATCGCAAAGCCCGTGCCACCTTGTGAAAAAGCCTTGCAGGCCTTTAGACATCAGGGGTGCGGGCTGATCCTTGCATCCGTTGCGCAGGCTGAAGCTGGCGGATTTCCGCCCACTCACCCTCTCTCGTCCTACAATTTGGCGGATATCCGCCTTGTTCCCTTCCTGGGGGCTGGCTAAGATCCGCCACTCAATGGACGGACCTGCCTGCATGCGCGAACGCACCATCGCCAGCCACTTTGCCCGTGCCGCCTTGGGCGGAGCACGCCGGCACGGCTATGACTACGCGCCCCTGCTGCATCAGTTGGGCATCAGCCCCGAACTGCTGAACCAACCCAAGGCCCGTATCGCCCCCGAGCAATTCACCCGTCTATTGCAGCAACTGTGGCTGGAGCTGGATGACGAGTACCTCGGGTTCGGCCATGGCCCCAGCAAGCGCGGGACCTTCGCCATGATGTGCCACGCGCTGATCCACTGCCGTACCTTGGAAAAAGCACTCAATCGCGGCTTATTATTTTATAGCCTGTTTCCGGAAGCCCCGCGTCTGAGTCTGACGCGTGAAGGAGAAATGGCCCGGCTGAGCCTGGATGATTCCGAGCTATGGGATCCCGAGCACTTTCTCAGCGAGAGCCTGCTGGTGATCTGGCATCGCCTCGGCAGTTGGTTGATCGGCCAGCGCATCCGCCTGGAGCAGGCCTGCTTCAGCTACCCCAAGCCCGATCACGGCGCGGAATACGACCTGCTTTTCCCTTGCCCGCTGCAATTCACCCAGGAGCGCAGCAGCCTGCTGTTCCACAGTCGCTACCTGGGCATGCCGCTGCTGCAGGACGAACGCACCCTCAAGCACTTCCTCGAACGCTCTCCCGCCGACCTGTTGTCGCGCCCGGATGAAGGCGACAGCCTCAGCAGCCAGCTGCGCCGCCTGCTCAGTCGCGACCGCGAGCACTGGCCCGACCTGGAAAGCGTCGCCCAGCACCTGCACGTCAGCCCGCAGACCCTGCGCCGGCATCTACGCGAAGAAGGTTCGAGCTTTCAGGAGCTGAAGGATGAGCTGCGCCGCGACATTGCCATCTACCACCTCGGCCGGGCCGACCTGTCATTGCAACAGATCGCCGAACAACTGGGTTTTTCCGAGCCCTCGGCCTTTCACCGGGCGTTCAAGAAATGGACCGGCCTGACCCCGGGCGCCTACCGCGCCCGGGAACAGTAGCCCCCTACAGGGCCGGAAAGTGAATCCGGAAGGCCGCCCCCCCCAGGGCCGAATCCCCCAGGGTCAGTTGCGCGCCGTAGCTCTCGATGATGTCCTTGACCACCGCCAGGCCGATGCCCTGCCCCGGGTGCTGGCGATCCAGGCGCTCACCGCGCTGCAGAATCCGCGCCCGCTGATCGGGTGGCACGCCGGGGCCGTCGTCTTCCACACACAACTCGGAGCCTTCCAGGGTCTCGCGCACGCTGATGCGCACTGAGCTCAGGCACAGGCGATAAGCGTTCTCCAACAGGTTGCCGAGCAACTCCAGCAAAGCGCCGTGCTCGATCGGCAGGTAGCAGCGTTCCGGCAAGTCGAAGGACACCCGTACCTGCTTGTCGCGATAGACCTTGTCCAGGGTGTCGCAGAGGCTTTGCAGCACCGGCCGCAGCCGCACCTGGTGGCGCACCAGGCCGCTCTTGCGCAGGCTGGCGCGCTGCAACTGGTAACTGATCTGCTGGCTCATGCGCTCGATCTGCGCCTGCAGCACCCAGGCCTGCTCACGATCCTGGGGGCGTTGCGCCATGTCCTCGCTCACGCCCTGCAACACCGTCAACGGGGTTTTCAGGCTGTGGGCCAGGTCATCCAGGGAGTCACGATAGCGGCTGCGCTGCTCGCGCTCGCTTTGCAGCAGGCGGTTCAACGAGCCCGTCAGGCGCAACAGCTCGCGCGGGTGCTCCTCACTGAGGCTCTGGCGGGTGCCGCTTTCGATCTGGTCCAGCTCCTGGCTCAAGCGTCGCAAGGCTTGCAAACCCCAGGTCAGGCCGAGCCAGAGCAGTGCCAGGAGCACCAGCAAGGCCGCGCCGAACCCCAGGTAGAGGTTTTCCCGAACGCCTTCCAGGGTTTGCTGGTACTCACGCACCGGCTGCAGCGCGACGATACTGAAGGCCGCGCTCTTGCCCCCCAGCAGCTTGATCTCGACGTCGTAGACAAAGAACTCCTGGCCGTTGGCTTCACGGATCCTGGCGAACTCATTGCCACGCCCGTCGTACCGCGGCCGGTAGTTGATGTTCTCTTCCTGGGTCGCCCGCGAGCGCCAGACCAGGTGCCCTTCGCGATCGTAGATGTAGCCCAGCAGGCGGCTGTCGGCGAGGTTGAAGCGCTCGTCGGGCAATTGCGCCGGCATCTGCAGGCGGTTGTTCTCGATCCGCGCCGCACTGATCAGGGTGGTGACATCGGAAGCCAGGCGCTGCTCGATAGAGTCCTGCAACGCCAGGCTGAACGCCCCCTGCATGGCTGGCAGCAGGGCCAGCATGAACAGCACCGCCAGGGTCGTGGCGGCCAGCATCAGGCGCAGGCGCAGCGATCGAATCATCGGCAACGCTCGTTGAACAGGTAGCCCAGGCCACGCACCGTATCGATCGGCTTGAAGCCCGACGGCCCCTCAAGCTTGCGCCGCAAGCGGCCCACCAGCACTTCGATGACATTCGGATCGCGCTCGTCGTCGTCCGGGTACAACTGCTCCATGAGCCGGTCCTTGGCCACCACTTGCTGATGATGACGCATCAGGTATTCGAGAATCCGGTACTCATAGGCCGTCAGGGCCAGGGGCTGCTCATCCAGGGAGGCCTGCTTGCGATTCAGGTCCAGCAGCAGCGGCCCGGCAATGATGGTGGACTGGGTAAAGCCACTGGAGCGCCGCAGCAGCGCATTCAGGCGCGCATCCAGCTCTTCGAACTGGAATGGCTTGACCACATAGTCGTCCGCACCGGCCGCCAGGCCCTCGACCTTGTCCTGCCAGTTGCCACGGGCCGTGAGGATGAGGATCGGGAACGTCTTGCCACGGTTGCGCAACTGGCGGATCAGGTCCAGCCCGCCCATGCCGGGCAGGCCCAGGTCGATCACCGCCAGATCGTGGTTGAACTGCTCGGTCTGATACAGCGCCTCCTCGGCGTTGGCCACGGACTCGACGACATGACCGCTGTCGGTGAGGCGGGTTTGCAAATGATGACGCAACAGCGCCTCATCTTCGACGACCAGCAACTTCATAACGCTCTCCCAGGCAAAATTCGACATCTCCAGGGGCGCCCCTGCGCCCTGATGATTAATGCGCCAACGCCGGACCGTGCCCAAGGCACGATCCGGCGCGGTCCAGGCCAGGCCGCTTATCAGAAAGCGTAGTTGGCCGACAGGTAGGTCTGGGCGCTGCTGGTAAGGCTCAGCGAACCCTGCTTGCTGCCACCGCGCTCGCTCATCTCGGTCCCGGCATTGCTGCGCAGGTAACGGTAGCCGAGCTCCACCGAGGTGTTCTGTGAAACCTGTTGCAGGACGCCGGCCTGTACGCCCACCGCGTAACCAATGTCGCTGTCACGGCTGAAGCCCGGAGACTCCTGAGTCAGCTTGGTCAGGCCGGCCGTGCCGCCGCCAAAGAGTTTGGTGCTGCTGGTCACCGGCAGGAACATATCGTAGCTGCCCAGCAGGTTCTGCTGGCGCAGTTTAATGCCGTTGTGGGAGCCAGACACATAATCGTAGGTAGCGTAGTAACGACCCTGGTCATTCTGTTGACCGGCGCGTATGCCCCAGGTGTTGTCCTTGCCGATCACGCCATCGGCGTTCGGGTGGCCCAGGTTGCTGTTGAGCTGGCTGGACTTGTTGATCTTGTCGCTGGTCTGGCCGAAGGACAACCCAACGAAGTTGCTGTCAGCGGCTTGGGCAGCGGCGCTGGCGCCGAAGACGGTAAAGGCCAGGAACAGTTTTTTCAATGAAGTCATAGGAAGTTTCCTTTGCGCTATTGGCTTTTTGGGTACGGGGCTAGAGTAAACAGCCCGCCCTGAACTCCCCCTGAACACACCCTTAACCTCGCCTGAACCAGATCGACTAGGCTGTGCTGACACCTTTTCAACCGGAGTTCCCCTCATGCGCATGCTCGTCGCATTGGTCCTGTTAACCCTCGGCAGCCTCAGCCAGGCCGCCATCAAGACTCAGGAAATTCCCTATCGCAGCACCGACGGCACTCAGTTGATCGGCTACTACGCCTACGACGACGCCCTACAGGGCCCGCGCCCGGGCATCGTGGTGGTGCATGAATGGTGGGGCCTCAACGACTACGCCAAGCGCCGGGCCCGGGACCTTGCCGCCCTTGGCTACAGTGCCCTGGCCATCGACATGTACGGCCAGGGCAAGCACACCGAACACCCGGCGGACGCCATGGCCTTCATGCAGGCCGCGCTGAAGGACAGTACCGCTGCCAGTGCACGTTTCAACGCCGGCCTTGAGCTGTTGAAACAGCAACCGCAGACCGATCCGCAGAAACTCGCCGCCATCGGCTACTGCTTTGGCGGCAAGATTGTCCTGGACGCCGCGCGCCAGGGCCTGCCCCTGGCCGGCGTGGTGAGTTTCCACGGTGCCCTGGCCACCGCCACACCGGCTACCCCCGGCAGCGTCAAGGCCAAGATCCTGGTGGAACATGGGGCCCAGGACAGCATGGTGACGGCGGACAACGTCACCACCTTCAAAACGGAAATGGACAAGGCCGGCGCCGACTACCGCTTCGTCAGCCTGGAGGGAGCCAAGCATGGCTTCAGCAATCCCGATGCCGACCGCCTGAGCCATGGCGAACACGGCGGGCCGGACATCGGCTACAACAAGGCCGCCGATGAGCGTTCCTGGGCAGACATGCAGGCATTCTTCAAAAAACTGTTTGGCTAGCCGCCGTACCTGGGTTGCGGTCAGTGCGCTGCGGCAACCCTTTGCGCTTCACCCGACTACCCTCAAACGCAGCAACCCGGCACACTAGCGGCCATGAATGCTCTCCCCCCCCTCCCCGCTTGCTGCACCCCTCTGGACGCTGCCTGGCCGCTGCCGAACGTCCTGCCCCAAGCCCTCTGGCTAAGTACCCGATTCGATCCCGGGCAACTTGCCGCGGATGATTTTCAGCGCAGCGGCATTGAGGCACCGCCGAGCATCCAGCGTTCGGTGGCCAAGCGTCAGGCCGAATTTCTCGCTGGACGCCTGTGTGCCCGAGCCGCCTTGCAGCAACTGCAACGACTGGACTGGGTACCGCCCATTGGCGATGACCGAGCGCCGATCTGGCCCGAACACATCTGCGGTTCGATCACCCACAGCAGCGGACGCGCCGCGGCCATCGTCGCCGACAAGCAACACTGGCGTGGCCTGGGAATGGACCTGGAACACCTGCTCAGTGCAGAACGTGCGGCCAAACTGGCGGAGCAGATCCTGACCCCGGCCGAACTGCAGCGCCGCGACCAGTTGCCGGCCGAGCTGCATGCACTGGCGGTAACCCTGACCTTCTCGATCAAGGAAAGCCTGTTCAAGGCCCTGTACCCGCTGGTGCACAAACGCTTCTATTTCGAACACGCCGAAGTCCTGGAATGGTCTGCCGAAGGGCCGGTGCGGATGCGCCTGCTGACCGATCTGTCCGAGGAATGGCAGCACGGCCGCGAACTGCAAGGGCAGTTCGCCGTGCAAGACGATCATCTGCTGAGCCTGGTGGCCATCAAGGCCTGAACCGGGGCCGCCCTCAACGGGGTTCCTGATGCCGTGGCCAGCTCAGGCTGAAGCAGGCACCGCCCAGGTTCTTGCTCTTGCTGATCAGGGCACGGCCCTCGTGCCAATGGATGATCCGCCGCACAATCGACAGCCCCAGCCCATGCCCGCCGGAAGCCCGGGTGCGGCTGTCATCCAGGCGCAGGAATGGGGTGAAGATCTTTTCCCAGGCATGCTCCGGCACGCCGGGACCGTCATCTTCCACATCCACCCGGCAGCGCAACTGCCCTACCTGATAGCTGACCGTCACCTGGGACTCGGCATGACGCATGGCGTTGCCCACCAGGTTCTGCAAGGCCCGGTGCAGGTAGCGCGGCTCGGCCTCGACCCACGCACCGTCACACTCGGCGGCAGACAGGCACAGGCCACGCCGGACCTTGAGATTGGCCCGCAACGGCGCCAGTTCGCTGATCACCTGGTTGATCAGCGCATCCAGGTCGATACGCTGGAAATTCAGCGCCGGCGAGCCCTGCTCCAGGCGGGCGTAGGTCAGCATTTCGTCCACCAGCCGGTCGAGGTCCTGAATGTCGTTGTCCATGCCGTCCAGGTACTTCTGCCGGGCCTGATCGGTGCTCGCCGAAGCAATCATCTCCAGGCCGAAACGCAGCCGCGCCACGGGTGTGCGCAACTCATGGGACACCGCACGTACCAGCTCGCGCTGAATCGCCAGCAGGCGCTGCAAGTGCTCGGCCATGCCATTGAAGGCCGCCGCCAGGCGCCCCACCGAGTCCGCGCCACGGGCCGGCACGCGGGTTTCCAGGCTGCCCTTGGCGATGCGCGTGGCCGCCGACTCCAGGCCGCTGAGGCGCCGCTCCAGCTGGCGCACCAATAGATAGACGATCAGGCCGATCAGGCTCAGGCCCAGCACGGCAATCAGCACCAGCCATTGCGGCGGATAGGGATTCATCTGATACAGCGGGCCGATCTCCAGCACCCAGGGCGTGCCCACCAGGCCGGCGAAGACCCGGATCGAATCGCCACCCTTGCCCAGGGCCATCACCGTGTCGCCCTCGGCCACCCGGCGCCGCTGATCCTCGTCCATGTCGGCGGCGTCCAGAGTCGACAACTGCATATCGAAGCCAAACCCCTTGGCTTCCTTGAGTGCAGCCAGGCGCTGGGGTTGCTCTGCCACCGGATAACGCACCAGCTCATCCGCCAGCAGGTAGATAGTGGCCCGGGCCAACTGCTCGCTGATCTGCTGGACCTCGGCACTGAGCAGCAGCTGTTCCTTCTCGCTGACCAGGCGATAGACCCGGGCGGCGAAGGGGCCGGTCTGCTCCACCAGCGCCTGGCCGCGCAGCACCCGACCGCGCTGGCTACTGTCCAGGTCGGTCTGGCTGAAGGTCTTGAGACTCAGGGGAATGCCCAGCAAGCGCTCCCACACCGCCAGCGCCCGGCGACGCTCGATCTCGCTCATCGGCTGCAGGTTGTCCGCCATCAGCGAAAAAGTGCCGTGGGCCAGCCGCTCGCGGTACTGCTCGCTGCGCACCTGGTTCAACAGATGCAGGGCCAGGACTCCAAGCAACGCCACGAGGATCAGCGCGGCGCACATACCGCCGTAGATCCGCAGGAAGATCGAGTTCACGAGCGCATGTCGGCGGCAGCTTCGGGGACGAACAGGTAACCCTTGCTGCGAATGGTCTTGATCAGCCGCGGGTGCTCCGGATCGTCACCGATCTTCGGGCGGATGCGCGAGATCCGCACATCGATGGAGCGGTCCTGGCCGTCATAGCCGATGCCGCGCAGGGCGGTGAAGATTTCTTCCCGGGACAGGATCCGCCCGGCATTGGCCACCAGCAGCCACAGCAGGTCGAACTCGGCACTGGTCAATTCGATCCCGGCATCGCTCAGCCAGGCCTCGCGCAGGGCATTGTCCACCACCAGCGGGCCGAACTGCAGGCGGCGGGTTTTCTCCACCGCCGGCTCCGGCGCTTCGCTACGGCGCAGCAGGGCCTGGATGCGCGCCAGCAGCAACCGCGGGCGCACCGGCTTGCAGACATAGTCGTCGGCACCCAGGTCCAGGCCCATGATCTGGTCCATGTCATCGGTACGGGCGGTGAGCATGAGGATCACTCCGTCATAACGATCCCGAACCTTGCGGCAGATGCTCAGGCCGTCTTCACCGGGCAGCATCAGGTCGAGGATCACCAGATCCGGCTGCTCGGCAATGATCCTGGCCGCGGCCCGGGCACCGTTGCCCTCGATCGCCACCTGCAGGCCATTGCTTTCGAGATATTCACGGGTCAACTCAGCCAGACGCTGGTCATCCTCGACAATCAGTACCTGCCAGGCTTCCTGTTCCACGCACGACCTCTTCTTGTTCTATTGCCAGTCCACCTTGAGCAGGAAAGCCCCCGTCTTTCTGTCATGAAAAAGGCGGATAACACGCTCTGGGAAAGGTGGCTGGTTTGCCATGGGAAAGGCCGGGAAACCCCGGTCGATCGCTGCCGATTGTAGCAACCGGCACAGGCGCCGACACAAGCGGCTAAAACGACTCGGTCAGGGCGTTTTTTTGTGATAGGGTTCGCGCCCGCAAAAATCCGCCCAAGGCAATTTTCGACGGTAAAAAACAGTGACAAACGGTTCCATCCACTGGGACTGCGGGCTGCGTGAGTTTTACCCAGTCCATACACAATTTACGCACAACCTTATCCACAGGCAGTACGTTGCAATCAGCCCCCCAAACGCATTATCTTGTAGCCCGGCGGCTAAAAATCCCTATATCTAGGGTTTTGCGCAAAAAACCAAACACAATTCAGCCAAGAAACTCAAGCCCTTTTCTTGCCCCGTTTGGTGGAACCAATCGCTGTTTCAGAAGACCAAGACCGCGCGTGCGGATGGCATCGTTTTCCACCCTGTCCAGGAGAAAGCGGTACGGGTGTTGCAGCAACAAGACTGTCACCCACCAGGAATAAGGTGCCGAGCCCCGGCTCGGCACCCATGACTTCGGCATGGAAGCGGCGCCTATAGCCCCCTTCCTGAACTGTCCCGAAGTCGTTATGCCCGGCCTATGCCGGCTGTAGTGCTTCAGGACGGAACGGTGGGCACCCAAACGGTGCCCAAACAAACATAGAGAACGTGGAGACACCCATGCAAACCGACACAACTCGCGAGAACTCGCAGGCCAATGCGCCGCAGGCCGCCGATTCCACTCAGGATCTGTCTGCTACCGCACCTGGCCAATTGCGCGTGATCAAGCGTAACGGCACTGTCGTTCCTTATACCGATGACAAGATCACCGTCGCGATCACCAAAGCGTTCCTCGCAGTTGAAGGCGGCACCGCCGCTGCCTCGTCGCGAATCCACGACACCGTGGCGCGCCTGACCGAACAGGTCACCGCAACCTTCAAGCGTCGCATGCCTTCGGGCGGCACCATCCACATCGAAGAGATCCAGGACCAGGTAGAACTGGCCCTGATGCGCGCCGGCGAGCAGAAAGTCGCCCGCGACTACGTGATCTACCGTGACTCCCGCGCCAAGGAACGGGCCACCCGCTCCACCAGCGAAGAGCCGGTACAAGCCCACCCTTCGATCCGCATCACCCGCACCGATGGCAGCTTCGCGCCCCTGGACATGGGCCGCCTGAACACTATCGTCAGCGAAGCCTGCGAAGGCCTGGAAGAAGTCGACGGCGACCTGATCCAGCGCGAAACTCTGAAGAACCTCTACGACGGCGTGGCACTCAAAGACGTCAACACCGCTCTGGTGATGACTGCCCGCACCCTGGTCGAGCGCGAGCCGAACTACTCGTTCGTGACTGCCCGCCTGCTGATGGACACCCTGCGTGCCGAAGGCTTGGGCTTCCTCGAAGTAGCCGAAAGCGCCACCCACCACGAAATGGCCGACCTGTACGCCAAGGCGCTGCCGGCTTACGTCGCCAAGGGTATCGAGTTCGAATTGCTGAACCCGGTACTGGCCGAGTTCGATCTGGAAAAACTCGGCAAGGCGATCAACCACGAGCGCGACCAGCAGTTCACCTACCTGGGCCTGCAGACCCTGTACGACCGCTACTTCATCCACAAGGATGGCGTGCGTTTCGAACTGCCACAGATCTTCTTCATGCGCGTGGCCATGGGCCTGGCAATCGAAGAGAAACAACGTGAAGACCGCGCCATCGAGTTCTACAACCTGTTGTCGTCCTTCGACTACATGGCTTCGACCCCGACCCTGTTCAACGCCGGCACCCTGCGTCCACAGCTGTCGAGCTGCTACCTGACCACCGTTCCGGACGACCTGTCAGGCATCTACGGCGCCATCCACGACAACGCCATGCTGTCGAAATTCGCCGGCGGCCTGGGCAACGACTGGACTCCGGTACGTGCACTGGGCTCCTACATCAAGGGCACCAACGGCAAGTCCCAGGGCGTCGTGCCCTTCCTGAAAGTGGTCAACGACACCGCGGTAGCCGTGAACCAGGGTGGCAAGCGCAAGGGCGCTGTCTGTGCCTACCTGGAAACCTGGCACATGGACATCGAAGAGTTCATCGAGCTGCGCAAGAACACCGGTGATGACCGCCGTCGTACCCACGACATGAACACCGCCAACTGGATCCCCGACCTGTTCATGAAGCGCGTCTTCGACGACGGCAAGTGGACCCTGTTCTCGCCATCGGAAGTGCCTGATCTGCACGACCTGACCGGCAAGGCCTTCGAAGAGCGCTACGAGTACTACGAAGCCCTGACCGAGTACAACAAGATCAAGCTGTTCAAGACCGTCCAGGCCAAAGACCTGTGGCGCAAGATGCTGTCCATGCTCTTCGAGACCGGCCACCCATGGCTGACCTTCAAGGACCCGTGCAACCTGCGCAGCCCGCAGCAGCACGTGGGC
>Ga0308159_1001409_pt1 | contig 34982 bp, 34 predicted proteins | sample PhyCR1_FD_201040 | JGI IMG/M metagenome (GOLD analysis project Ga0308159, IMG submission 201040) | Phyllosphere microbial communities from UC Gill Tract Community Farm, Albany, California, United States - DLSLC.R1 | ecosystem: Host-associated > Plants > Phyllosphere > Unclassified | place: USA... | reverse complement strand
CCTTCCCACCGGCGGAACAGATCGCAGAACCGGCTATAGCGATATCCGTCTGGATGCTCGGCGCGGTACTCCTCCCAGAGCACCTGCAGCGTCACGTGTTTGCGCTTCAGTTCGCGCGCTACCACCGACCAGTCCGGCTCGGGCAGCTTACGCCGCCCAGGCTTGACCCCAGAGGCGCCATACAAGCGCCCCTCCAGATCTATGTCGCCGATCTCGGACGGGACCGGCCACGCCAATCCCGAGCGATCGAAGCGCACGATCATGTCGCGCACTGTAGAACGAGCAAGGCCAGTCAGTCGGGCGATCTCGCGCATCGGGACACAAGCCTCCCGATGCATTCTCATCACTTCACGCACATTGCGCATCTTCGGCCTCCTCGTCGGCATCTCCATCCTCCGGCTGCTGCGCCGATAAGATGGACCCAACGATCGGGCTCCTCACTCCCTCCCAGGTGGCCGGGAATTGCTCGGAATGGTGGCCGGCATCATCTCGGAATCCCGGCCGGGATCAAATCGGAATGGTGGCCGGAATGACCCCGGAATCCGCAGCCACCGACGTGATCGCCGCCCAGCGAGAAGGATAATCCCCCTCGTGATCCAGTACCATCCGGATCGCCCGCTGCCGAACCTCAGAGGCAAACTTGTTCGTCGTCTTGCTCATCGTAGACCCTCACTCTCAGGAGTTAGGGCCTCCGGCAATCCCGGTGCGGTTCACACACGTCAGGTCCTCCTCCCCGGAAAACCCGATGCATAGCGGCCACCACGACCATCACAGGCACCCGCCAAAGAGTGCCTCCGGTGTGTCGGGACCGGCTACGGGCTACGCCCTACGCCGATCCCGACACACCGGATTCTCATCTTGATTGTCGCGCTTTCTCGTCCAGATCGCCGCGCAACAACATGGACGCATGGAAGCCCTTCGTGTCTGATCGAGACTTCGGCCTGCCGCTTGCAGTTATCCTTGGCCAAAGCACGATCATCGATGGCATATCATGGATCGACCAGCTCCAGGATCCTCTCGCAAATCAGGCTCTTGCAGATACCTGGCGGATGATCCCCCAGATCATCTCCTTCATCCATGACCAGTGTGCCTTTGCAAGAACCCTGACCGTACACTGAAGCCTCTCCACATCCCACGTGGGGTCGGTGCAGCGGTTACGCTTGTAAAAGGTCGCCGTGCTCAGGCCGTGCTTCCGGCAAACCTCGACCGTTGGAAGCCCTGCCTCCTGTTCCTTGATCATCCCGATGATCTGCGCCTCGGTGAAACGGCTCTTCCTCATGCGTCTGCTCCTTCTCGTGAGCAGACTCTACATCAGAATGAGGGACCTTTCGGGGGGCAGGTCACCACGTGTAAATCTGTTGCCGGGTTACATCGTGGCGCCGGGCTACCTCTGCCAGCGTCGCACCATTGACGCCGACAGATCCGATGATCTCCAGCCTCTGCTGGTCCGTCCACCGGCGGCGTCGTTCCTGACCCAGTATCTCCGCCCTCATCGCAATCCCCGATCAAGAGACGTCGTTAGCGACGTCGCTATGACCGTCTCTTAAGAGATTATCGCGCGATCAGGCAGGCGGTACAAATTGGACGGTTACAGATCAGCTTCGATTTTGCCAGATTCCTCTCATTCACACTGGAGGCATTTTCCGGGACAGGGTCACTCGTTCACAACGCACACCGCCTAGAACTCGAAGGTGAATCCATGCGTCGAAATGCCGCCACCGCCGCGGCTTGACCAAGGCGCCAACATAGGTGACATCCACGACCAACGATCAGGCGCTTCAACTGCGCGCGATCAGATCGGAACGCTGCGCGGCATCAAATCGGAATGCCTGCGCGCGATGGTCGGAATCCGCACACCGGCAAGGCGCCGCTCAGCGGATGCGTACGCTTCCCCATCGCAACCTCCAATTTGTTTGGTGTTGCGACGACCGGCTGAGTCCGCCCTGTAAGCGGTGCAATCCCCCACGTGGCGATGGAGCAGCCGCGGCGGGTTTGGCGATGTAGTTTCAGTGATCAAGCAGGGTTGGCGATGTTGCTCATATTGATATCGTTTGCCCGGCGCTTGTATTGACCCAGTTGCTGTTCATGCGGGGAGCGTTTTCAGCAGAGCCGCGGCGCTTTCGATGAAGCCGGGTTTACTACCGTCCGCTGCTGTCCAGTCGATTGCCTTCAGTGCTTGGCGCAGTCGCGCTGGCGTGGTTGACGAAATTAGCACAATCATACCGGGTGTGGAGGCTAGTGCTGCCGTTAGCAGCAGGCCGGGCCAAGCTGCTGGGTCGGCAGCATCGAATCCAAGCTCAGCGAATCGTCGCGACATTTCTGTCGATGGGGTAGGAGCGCGAGGATAACGGCGTAGCAACCCATGTACGATGTCCGTTGTCTCCAACTGCGGATCGATCGCAGGCGACCAACGGTATTGTCGCACCGTCCCAAATGGAACTAAATCTCTCAAGTCGCCACCAGTGCCGGAGCCAACCGCGCCTGCACGTCCGTCTGCAACAAACTGTTCCATCGCAATCGCCGTGTCGGCGCGTATGCTTCCGGGATCCGGTTGGTGAAGGAGTAAGACGTCTACGCGATCGCGCCGAAGTCGGCGCAGGCTCTCCGCAAAGCAGGTCTCGATCTGGTTTGGCGTGAATTGGTTGCGCGGCACGGCTCTCTGAGCCTGATCCGCAAGCCGTTGCCGCAAAGCCGGAGCGGTGGTGAGCAGTGGGCGGAGTAGTTGCCGCGCCAAAGATTTCAGCCCTGCATTGTTAGGTCGTGAAATCCCGGCCTTCGTGGCGATCGTTACGCCCGCATCACCTTCCAAGACTTCCCCTAGGACGTTTTCCGCCAGCCCAAGGCCGTAGGACGGTGCTACGTCAAAATGCGCGATGCCCAGCTTGCGCGCCTCCTCCACCAAGCGCCGCCCTGCCTTAGCGCCAGCACCGCCTTGTAGCCGACCGCAACCAAGACCGATCCGCGAGGTTTCTCGCCCTGCCAGCTTTGTGGTACGCATCATACTTGTCCTGCAATACGATCAGCAAGCCGCAGCGCCAGTGCCATAGCGGTAAAAGTAGGGTTGGCGAAGCTTGAGCTGGGATAGACCGCAGCGCCGGCGATGTGCAGGTTGGTGGTGCCGTGCACGCAGCAGTTTCCATCCACAACGCCTTCAGTTGGACTGGCCGCCATCCGCAGGCCGCCGCAATGATGGTTCGTGTCACGCGCATCGTCAAGGATTGCAATATCACGCGCTAGGATGCGCGGATCAATCTCTAGCCGGGCGAGACCGCGTTCCGCGAGCGCATTACCTACGCGCTCGCAGAAAACCGCCATCGCCTCCACCTCAATTCCATCGATCTGCCAGTCGAGAACAGCCAGCGGCATCCCGTTAGCGTCCATCCTCGTAGAATCCAGTGTGATCCGGCTCCGCGCTATGGGCTTCTGCTCACAATGCAGGCGCAGGCTAATGCCAAGATCAGCCGGATTGAAGGCGCGGTTGTCTTGCAAATAGCGGCGGATGAGAGGCCACCAGACTTTTGCTAGCGCCTTCAGATGCGCGGGCATTGCGCGTATGTTCGGGGGCACTGCTCCATTGCGCATCGCGCGCAAGAAAATTTTCAGGTTGGACAAATGCTCTGTTAGCGAGGATTCGAAGGTAAAAACCGCACCGACATTGGTTATTCCCGCTTCCTCCTGAACGTGAGGGGCTAGGATCACCTTCGGATTATATTTAAAGCCCTTAAGGAAGATATTGTCGAAAGTGTCGGAAAAACGCCTTTTATCGAGCACCGTCACTTCGGCGGCGCGTACATCAAGATGGTCTTGGAATGAGGCGCCGACGTGAGGATTACCAGCCCAAGGCAGCGCAGTGTTTTGCGCTGCCGCAGCCAGCATCAGCCTACTTGCCTCGATCGTGCCGGTTGCGATGACAATATGGTCCGCCTCCACCACAACGCTGCGTCCTGTGGGTGAGCGCAGTATGGCTGCGCTAATTGCGCCATCCGCGCCGGACACAAAGCCAGTGGCGGTGGCATGCAACAGCACAGTCAACTTTGGATTAGACTGTAGATCGCTCCGAAAGGCGCTAGCGAGATTCGCCTCTTTCAGCCAACGAGTTAGTACGAATTCTACATTCGCACCAAACTCGGGCCGTTTGAGGCCAAGCGCCTCCCAGACCGCGGCGTCGTCGTCGCCACTCACTGGTAGGCCGAGCATCTTCGCCACCGCCTCGTAATACGGGGCAACGTCACTACGCGTGATCGGCCATGCATCTAACCCCAACCATGGGCGGGAGCGAAAGTCGATTTCGCGAAAAGAGATGAGCTGGCCGCCCCACAGCGTTGTAGTGCCTCCCAGCACGCGCGCGCGCCCTTCAGTAATGCCAGCGTGTTGGCGGCCTCTCAACACAGCATCGTTCAAAGCTTGTGAGGCCGGCTCCACGCTGCGCCCACCAGCCTCACACAACAATACCTCCACGCCTCGCCGGGCGAGAGCTACTGCCAACACAATGCCTGCAGCCCCTGCACCCACTACAAGCACGCGCGGGCGTGGGGGCGGGCCGTCGATCTTGGTGAAATCTAGAATCATTCGGTTTTGGCCACCTTTCGCGCGATAAGCTCTCTCAGCCGCTTCCCTACTAACGGGGCGGCTCGGCGAAGTTCATCACCGCTCACCAAAAGACGTCGTGCGATTAGCGCGATCAGTACGAACATTGCTGCATCCATCGCCATCATCGCCAGGCCCGCCCCCGTCGCGCCAAAGTATTCGGCGAGCAGATAAGTTGCGGGCAAACCGAGCGCGGCGAACAGCAAATAGTAGAATGTATAGCTTGCATGCCGGTTTAGGGCCAAGATAAGGTTCGAAACGGGGTACCAGAAGCCGCCGAACACCATGCTGCCAGCCATAGCAAGTAGCAGCGGCTCGGGCGACTGAATCGCACCGCCTGTCCAGAGCAGGATCGCTTTACGCCCTAACAAGGCAAACAATAGCGCATAGGGGAGCACAAGCAACGTAGTCATCGCTAGCGTTGCCAGCACCATTGTCGCCATAGCGCCACGGTCCTTGCGCGCGGACGCAGCAGAGAATTCCGGCATTAACGGCGTGTTTAGTAACCAGCACATCTGCATGCCGACGCGTGATAGGGTACGCGCCGCAGTGAATGCGGGAACAGCTGCCTCGCCTGCCACCGCGCCGAGTGCTAGCGCTGTGCCCTGCAGCGAAAGCGCCTGCGCAATCGGCACCAGCATGACCGCGCCAGCAGGCGCAAATAGCCTCCGCATCTCTGTCCATCGAGCGTGGGTCAGTCCAAGGCGTAGCCATGGCACCCACTGGCGCAGCAGCAGGAATTGCCCGGAAAGACCGACGAACCGGCCGCACAGAAAAGTAGCGGCCGCCGTTAATGGCCCAGCCCCACCCAGCCATACTGCTGCAATTACTGCGCTGCTTTCGATGAGGATAATGAATGCGTTCCAAAACGCGCCCACTGCGAAAAGCCCAGCACAACGGAACGCTGCGAAGAAGATGCTGCCTTGGATTGCAGCGATTCCGTAGAGGATCAGAAGGAAAAGGGTCAAGCGGATGTCGCTTGCGTCCATCACGGCGCTCCGTTGGAGAAGGCTGTCAGGCAGCAGCCACACAACTAGCGCGGCGAGCGCGACAAGGCCGGCCGACGAGGTGAGAATCGCCATCCAAGCGCTTTGGAAGATGCGAACTGCTTCCTCCTGCTCGCCACGCGCCACTGCCATCGTCATCTTAGTGCCAGCGGCCTGCGCGAAGCCGAAATCGCCCATTGCCAGGAAGGAGGGCGCGGTAAACATTATTACCCACAGTCCGTAGAGGTTAAGTCCCCAAGCATTCGCCAATACCGGCACCAGCAGGAGCTGGGTGCCACTCACAATCAGCTTGTCGACGATATTAGCGCCGACGCCACTCATTACCCGCCGGATCAAGCGATACCGCCTTTCGGTGCTGCAGATGGGGCAAGTGCGGAGATTGTTTCGCAAATTGGGCTAAAGTGCCAGACGCCAGCATTGAAGTTTTGATATTTTGACAGAAATAGAACGAGGGCAAACATCATCACTGTTTTTGCACCGGCATAAAATTCACCCATCAAAGTGTATTTGTGTGCTGCTTGATCAATACTCGTAAGCGCTCTACCTTTATTCGAGAAAAACGGTTCGAGGCGAGACGGAAAAACTGCCCTATTCGGTCTGCAGCAAGCACTGCTATCATTGGTACAACTGAGGGGAGCATGAGAACAGTAGATCGTTGCCGATTGGCGCACGTGACCTAATACAACAACCGACGCCGCTCCCCAAGGTGATAAGTCAATGAACTGGAAAAGTAGCCGGTTCATTCGTTTGCTTAACCCTTATTTCCTTGATGCAATAACGCTATGAAGCCTTACGCAAAGCGGCGCGGGCGCATTAAAGCAGCTTTCGTTGCTTTACAATTGCGGCAGGGTTGCCGCGATAAATATTCCAAGGCTCAAGATCGCGAACCGCGACGCCGCGCGCGCCTAGCACCGCTCCCTCGCCTACCGTCACACCTGGACCAACAAACGCGTCCGCCGCGATCCAGGCTCGAGAGCCGATTCGAATTGGCTTAAGCAATAACTGGAAGTTCGGGTCCGACACGTCATGACTGCTCGCGCATAAATGAACATCTTGCGAGATAATTGCCCCCGCGCCGATGCTGATCAAGCCTTGGTTGTAAATTCTTACTCGCGGACCGACCGTAGCACCATCTTCTATTTGAAGGTTTGCCGGATGCCAGATCGCAGTGCTGCCGTATAGCTTCACGCCCCTGCCGATTCGCGAACCGCACAATCGTAGCAACAAGCAGCGCCAAGTATGAAGCGGTGGCGGCGTCCAACTCGCGGCCAGTGCCCAGACCAGCATGAATAACGCCCGCTCGATGCGGTTGCGCAGAGAGAAGCTGGGTCGGTTCATCGTTGCACCAGCAGCGCCCGCGGGCAGTAGTCCACTGATCTCGTCAGTCAATTCTGTTACCACGTCGTATCTCAACCTGTTTCTGAGAGTGACCGTCCTGCAATCCTGTCATGCACTTGATGCCACCTTTGCGCATTGGCTTGACGACCGTAACGCGCCGACGCAAAAGCCGCGCCAGCACGTCCAACTGCCAAGCGTGCCTGATCATCACGTAGCAGCGACGCTGCCCGTGCGGCCAAACGAGGGCCGTCCTTCTCTACGATTGCGTGGGTGCCGTCGGTCGCCGGGATGCCCTCGAACGCAACGGGCGTTCCGGCGACCGGACATCCAAGCGCCATTGCCTGCACAACCCGGTTCTTGAGGCCAGTTCCAGTCTGGTCCGGCACCAGCACGAGCGCCGATTGCTGCAATGTGCTGGCAAGATTCTCCACATAAGGTACGAAGGTAAGCGGTAGCGCTTCTGTTGCTGCGAGAAGTTCGGAATCTGCCGCAATCCGGCCAAGGACCTTGATGGAGATGCCGCCCCCTGCTTCGTGCACAAGAGTCGGCAATATAGTCTTCGCGGCCCATAAGAAACTCTGCCGCAGATGCTCCCGACGCAAGTCGATGAATACGATAACTTCACGTTTAGGCAATGCGCACGAGGGCGGGATGCCGCTCTCGAGCGTGAGTGCGACTGGTATAGCGACGACGTCCGTCTGGGGAAGACGGGAGGTGAGGTACAATGCGTCGGGTTCAGATACCACATGAATGGTCGCGCCAGGCCGCGCGATCCGTCTTTCGAGATGGGTGTGTAGCGCCTGCTGAGCAGCAGCCGACGCGCGGCTGCGCCAAGTCGTCGCGCCAGCCTTCATCCGTTGCCACCTCAGGCTGCCGGGATCGATTATGCCAGCCACCGTTCTTGAAGCGGAATGAGCTTGGATCAGCCCACAAGCTGCCAGATTCTCCAAGTGGATCACGTCATAGTGTTTCAGTCTGTCCAGCAGCATTCGAGCTTCGCGCCCTGGTCGCAGCGAATTCTGAAGACCCAAAAGAAGGTTTGGGGACTTGGATGGAAGCGGCGGGGCGGCGAATCTGAGCCCGGTTACCTTTTCCATTGCGCCGAGGTCAAGCATATCCGGCTGGCGAACGAAACCATAGATATCGATCGTCCGACCTTCGCCGCCGATCAATTGGGCGGTTAGCAGCGTTTGCTCGTGCAAGCCCTCTTGTGGCGGAAAGGTGAGGTCGGAGACAACATAGGCGATACGCATGAGGTCCTCACTGCTCGCCGGTTAACGCCAGTGCTAGGCCTTCAGCCATTCGCTCCACCGAGTAGCGCGCGGCGCAGTCCTCGACGATAGATGGCCCTCGTTCATGCCAAACGTGGGCTTGCTCCATGAATCGTAGCAATCCCGCACCTAGAGCATCCGCATCGTTAGTCTCGAAAAACTCGGTGTTGAAGTTCGGCCGCACCGCCTCGATCTCCGGTGAATGATTCTCGTAGCGAGAGATCAGCATCGGCACGCCAAAGGAGAGGCTCTGTGTTACCGACAGGCCGACATAGCCTGGCGAGACGCTGACGATCGTCTCGGCATAAATTGGTCTCAGCAGTTCGTGTTCTGAAATATAGCCTGGGAACTCGATCTGGTCAGCCGCGGCGCTGACCTGGGCTCTCTCCATCAATTCCGCTCGCTCGGGCCCATCCCCTACGATTGTTAGCGTGACATCCGGCATTCGATCAGCCACTCGCAAAAAGGCTTCGAGAAGGAGGTCAACCTTCTTTTCTGCTACGATACGACCGACGTAGAGAATCCGGAAGCGCTGCGAAATTGATTCGAAACGCATGTCCCGCGCTGGATAAAGCGCGTTCGGCGCTGCTTGGATCGGGCGACCAGGCAAAGTGTCTCGCAGTGCCTGCGCCTGCGTCTCCGTATATGCGACCAAGCCACTCGCTAGCCGACGGAGCAAACCGCGCAGACGATCGCTGCGTGCATCCGGCCCCGAATGTGGCCAAGCATGGCCCCAGAGCATGGTTCTCCGCCCTAGAAGCCGCCGCATCCCAGTGATCAGCCAGACATGTGGAACCCGGGGGTTTAGGTCAAGGATCAGCGATTCAGCGGACAGAAGTGTCGACCAAGGCAACTGCTGCAACAGAACGTCGCCCCTGAGATAGTGATTACGAAGTCGCCGAACGCCCGCCTGTTCATAATTTAAGAGGCGGATTGACTGATTATAGGCAGGTGCGCCAGCGTAGATGGTTAGCCTATCACCCAACTGACGCCGCAGTGCCGTGACTACATTGCCTCTGTAATCACCGAGAGATGCAACGGCGATCACGAAGCGCGGTCGCTCTGTCTCCGTCATCCTACTTCGGCATAGATGCGCCATAAAATCTCTCAGTTTCAAGCTTGAGCGAGTCTATGCCGCAAGTGCGAAGGCTTGTATAGGTGGGTAAGTGCTTACCACGTCATAACCGTCAACTTCGTCTGCGAGCACATTGGGTAGATCAGCGCGGAAGGTAACCGCCAAATTGAGCCGTGCCATATGATCCGAACATTTTTGGTCGCGTGATTTTGTGTGTCAATTCTGAAGTGGCCCGGAGGGGCTACCCGCCCAACTTTGCAATCCGCTCTTCGCATATGATGCGCGTCAACTCCTGCAATTTCATAATGCGGTCCGTGATCCAGTCGAGCTCTTCATCGCTGATTTTGTAATGGTCTGAGTAGCGCGATTTGACGTAAGCGGCCCTTAGCAATTCGTAACAGCGCCGTCCGAATTTAGTGTCGGTTTTCCAAACACCGATCAAGCGTTGATCCTGCTGCTCGGCACGTTTTGAAAGGAAGTTAAGGTTGTGAGACTTGGGAGAATAGAACGTGAACACAAGTAAAATGCAATAATAGGCCCGCTCCATCGCTTGATGAAGATTGAAAGCCGACCAATTGCGCAGGCGGTTTTTTTTCTCCTCCTTGTTCGCGGAATGCGCTTGATCGCGCTGAAATCGTGACGTGCTTAATAGGATTTCTATGTCGGGGAAGTCTTTGGCAAAGTGCCGTTGAGCCTCGGTTAGAGCCTCTTCACTCGTGAGGATACCAGGCTTTTCGAACGGGAAACCCACCTCCTCAAACAACAGAATGCCTTCACGAATTAGCTCAACCCAGAAATAGCGGCCAAGTCGAAGTTGATGGTTAACATCATCTAACGTATGTATAATCAGCGAAAGCGGCTGTGGCCAACCACGCTCAGTAAGCATGTCGACGATTCGATCTTCGGCATGAATCCAATATTTGGAAGCGTCCGTGTAATCCTCCTTGTCGACAACTATAAGTAAGTCGTAATCAGAGAAGTATCGGCCAACTGGATCAATGACTTGTTTGCCTTTTGCATAAGATCCAAAAAGAATGATTTTCAGAATACGCCCGGCGTTGCAGTGCTCAGCCTTGCAACCTTTTGTCGCTTTGGCGAACTCTTCTCGCAAAATCTGAGTGGCTCGTTCGATATCACGCTGCGCGCGACGTGGCAGCTTTCCGATACGAGATTGCATATTATTCACGGGCTAGAGTATCTCCTGTAGTACACGACGCGGCAAGGTGCTACGGTCATTTTGACTTGCAGCTTTCCCGACATCTTCCACGTAGGCCATCGTCGGCGATTGTGGAGAAGGCGCAAGATGAGTACAGCCTGTTCTTTTACGCGATAAACAAGAATGAATGGCGTGTTTCGGACAGGCAATTCTCGAGCACCAGACACCCGCCCCGTCCTTGAAATGTCGGGATTTTTTCGCACTGAATCGATTGCGTTGTCTCGCATGACCGATGCGGATTGCCGCCGGCACATCGTACTTTGCTAAAAAGTCGATTTGTTTTAGCCGATCCTCATGGGCTCGCTGCGCCCAGAAAATTGGGAGCGGCTCAATCACCATTTCGCTTTAGCTCCGCTCGTTGGGCGCGCCAATCGCCACCGACAGTCCGATCGGCAAGCCGCAGGTTGATTCTTACCAGCCTCGTCAATCGCGTCGGCGATTGGGTGAATTATCCTATACGGATGCGCGACCGCCTCACGATACTCATCCAAAGTGCTTCGCATGGGTCTGCGCAAAATCTGTGCGGCCGTTAAATCTTGCTGTTCAGCCATAGCTACGAACCCATCCTTTAGTGTCCGGTCAACGCGAAGAGTGCAATTTATCTCTTTCATTCACTGCCCCAATCGTGTCCTGAACAGTTATCGACTATAACGTCAACTCTCGGGTTGAGAAACACTTGGTGCCTGCCCCAGATTTTGCTTGGAGCCCGTTTGAGAATGGGTTGTTGCGGCAGCGCGGGCGTGATTCAAGCTTGGAATGTGGAGCCGAGCGAGCCGTAGCCGGATGGCAGGATTTGAAAAGCGATCGAAGCGCTACCCGACCGATCTGACGGACGAAGAATGGCTGTTCATTCAACCGTTTCTTCCGCCTGTGGCCAAGCGCGGTCGCAAGCCAGAAACGGACCTGCGTGACGTACTCGATGCGCTGCGCTATCTGGCCCGAACAGGTGGTGGCTGGCGGATGTTGCCGAACGACTTCCCGCCCTGGCAGACGGTGTATTGGTGGTTTCGCCGTTTCGTGCGCCGACTGCTGTTCCGCACGATCCACGACGTCACCCTGATGTTGGACCGTGAACGCGAAGGGCGTGAGCAGAGTCCGACGGCGGCCGTCGTCGATAGCCAGTCGATCAAGGCGCCAGCGGCAGAAAAGCGAGGCTTTGATGCAGGCAAGAAGGTCCTCGGTCGTAAACGGCACATTGCTGTTGATACCGATGGCCGATTGCTCATGGTCAATTTGACCACTGCTGACATCTCCGACAGCGCTGGCGCTCAAACGATCGTCGCGGCCGTTCGCAAGCGCTGGCCCTGGCTCAAGCATTTGTTTGCCGACGGCGCCTACGATCGCACCCGTCTGATGGATGCCGCCGCCTATCAAGACTTCGTCCTCGAGGTCATTCGCCGCTCTGACAAAAGAGGCGGGCTTTAAGGTGCTGCCGAGGCGCTGGGTCGTCGAGCGCACCTTCGGTTGGATGACCCGGTGGAAACGGCACGTCCGCGACTACGAGCAGCGGATCGACGTCTCGGAGGCCATGATCCATGTCGCTCTAGGCAGTCTCATGCTCCGCAGAATTGTCCATCCATGAACATTCTCAAACGGACCTTTAAGAGTAGCAATACCTTGCGGTTTTAGCGAGGAGCATGTGGATGGAAATTATTGTTGTCCAAGCTGTAGAGGAGGCGATGGTGGTTTCTCGGTCCTTGGCGACGCGGCGGCATCGGCCAAACCAGGCGGAGATGCGTTCAACGACTCACCGCCCCCGGGAGCCCCGAAAGCGCTTTGCCTTGTCCCACGGTTGCCCGCTGACGATCTGTGCTGGCATTGCAGGCAGATCGCCGGATAGATCGGGCTTCGTGCGGGGAAGAGTTTAGCAGCTTTTGTGCGTGCCCTGCCAAATGGTGAGCTTTCGCATAGATTATTTCACACCCGCCCCTCTCATCCGTTATCTGCCCACCCGCCGATCGACCCCCAAGTCACTTCCCCCTTGCCAGGCGTGGCCGGTTGCGACACTTTTATAGGGCCGCTGGAAGTCAGCGGTAGGGGCGTGGAACCCCCTATGCAACGAGCCGCCTTTTCATCCTGCATGGGTGCGGGGCCGATATGGCTGTAAAAAGCCAGGACTGAACCGTGCGGTGGCTGACGCCGCGCATTTGCGCCTGCATGGGTGTTCCGCACAGCCGGAATGGCTGCCGCCTCTCGTTTTTGACAAGACGCAGGAGCGGGCCCATGGCCGATCCCAATGCCGATGCCCCGGAAGAGTTGGTGGGCGATGTTCTCGACGCTCGCGCACTTCAGGTGTGGCATTCGTCGCACTCGACATGGCTTCATGGCTTTCTCGTGCGCACCTTGCGTATTCAGCCCGCGGAAGCGGACGATATCGTTCAGGACACCTGGCTGCGTATCCTCCGAACCTCGCTTCGCGATGTCGAGCATCCCCGCGCATTTCTTTCGCGCGTCGCGGTCAACCTGTTTCGCGATCGGCGGCGCCGCGAACACGTGCGCAGTAGCCATTTGCGTCTGGTCTTCGATAGTCGCTGCGACAGCATCGATCCTTCCGCGATGGCGGAGCAAGAAGGCAATGTGGAACTCGAGCGGGCAATTCTCGATTTGCCCGAAAGCATCCGTGATGTATTCATATTGAGCCGATTTCGCTCGATGACGAATCGAGACATCGCGGTACAGCTTGGAATCTCGGTGAAAACCGTCGAATGGCGGATCGGCAGGGCTATCGAGCTTTGCGCCCATAGATTGCGGGGCTAGGCGGCAGGGGATGGACGAGGAGGATTTCGCGGCGCGGCAACGGGGCGAGGACGCAGCCCGGTGGTTCGCCCGCCTCAAGACAGTACCGGTATCCCAAGGTACGCTCAACGATTTCTTCGCTTGGCGCCGCGATCCGGACAATGCCAAAGCTTTCGAAGAAGCGGAACGGTTCTGGTCGACGGCGGCGAAGGTGGGCGAGCGCCCGGCAATTCTGCGCGCCATCGAGCAGGCCGAGGCGCGCAGTCAAACCCGGCGACGCGCTCCTCGAATACCGCGCGCCCTGGCTGTCCTCGCCATCGGTTGTGCCGGGCTGCTCCTCGTATTTGCCGGGATAGGTGCGTTCAGCACGAAAGGGGAGACGTTCAGCACACCTCCAGGCGAACAGCGAATGATCGCGCTGGCAGATGGATCACGGCTCAATCTCAACGTCGAGACAGCCGTGCGCGTTAAGTACACCGCCGAGGCCAGGCAACTGGAGTTGCGGAGCGGCGAGGCGGTTTTTCAGGTGGCGCACAACAGGACGCGGCCGTTTACGGTGACCGCGGGCGGCGTCACCGTGACAGCCACCGGAACCCGTTTCGATGTCGCGCTTCGTGCGAAGACGACCTTCGTGACCCTGATCGAGGGCAGCGTTCTGGTCCGCGCTGCCGATGGAAAAACCATCCGCTTAAGTCCCGGCGAGCAATGGCGATCATCAGCAGGTGTGGCCACGCTGGAGCGCGTGAACGCAGAGGCCGTCACCGCCTGGACCCAGGGGCGCATCATCTTCGACAATGCGCCGCTTGCTGATGCTGTCGCCGAAATCAATCGCCATCGCGGGAGGCAGATTGTTCTCGACACACCGCAACTGGGCGCCCGCCGCATCAGCGGTTCTTTCGAAGCTGGTGATAGCGAGAGCTTCGCGGCCGCAGTCTCCGCTCTGTTGCCAGTGGAGCAGACTTTCGACAAGGCTGGGCGCATCCGTTTATCAGAGCGGGTCACTACGCAAAAAGAAAATGATCAATCCCGTTAGGGTTACTGCACTCCCCGCACGTCTTATTCCCAAACAATGCTGATGCAGATCCCGGGTGCTTTGCCCTTGCACTGCAGATGCGTATCAATGGGATATGGCTATGAAAATGAGGGGATCTCTTTCACTTCTCTATGGAGCGGCTACCTATACCGCGCTGTCGTGTGCTTTGCTCGCAAATGGATCAGTGCAGGCTCGGGAAGCGCGCTCGAAAGCGATCGCTTTCAATATTCCTGGGGGATCGTTGCAGGCCGCATTGACGGCTTTTGCCGAGCAATCGCGCCTGCAACTGATCTATGCTCCCGAAAATGTGGCTGGCCGGGCGGCGTCGGCGGTGCGCGAAAAGCTTCCCGCCCGTGTCGCGCTCGACCGTCTCATCAAGGGCACGGGCCTCCACATTCGACAGGTCAACGAACGCGTCATCGTGCTGGAGCGGTACGGCACACGCCCGGGTACCGGTGCCTTGACCGTGTCAGGAGAGGCTGATGCCGCGTCGCAGACAGCCGCACCAATTCCTGATTCGATTGCGGCGTCAGGCGTAGGAACCGAACGATCCGCGCCAGATCCGATGACTGCACGGGATGAAGAGATCGTAGTGACAGGGACCCGCATTCGCGGCGCGGCCAGTCCGTCGCCGCGCACGACGGCCACTCGTCAGGCGCTGGAGGACGCTGGCATCACCGATATGGCGGGATTTTCACGGATCCTCCTGCAGAATTTCACTGGAGGACAGAACCCGGGTGTTGCCGGAGGCGGGGACCAGGGCGGGCAGAACAATATCAACAACTCGGCCACGCTTAACTTGCGGGGTCTCGGCCCCGACGCCACGCTGACTCTGATCAACGGCCATCGCCTGGCTTACGATGCGCTCAGTCAGGGTATCGATATCTCGACGATTCCCCTCGCTGCCATTGAACGGGTCGAAGTGGTCGCGGACGGCGCCTCGGCGCTCTATGGGTCTGATGCGGTAGGCGGCGTCGCCAACATCCTCCTGCGCCGCGACTATTCCGGTGCGCAAGTCAGCGCCCGCTATGGGGCTTCCACTGACGGCGGTAACAGCCAACAGCAGTATACCGGCGTGACCGGCGCACGGTGGAATTTCGGCGGTGTGATGGTGGCTGCCGACTATACTCACTCGACGCCCATCACCGCAGCGGATCGAAGCTACACTCGTCATCTCGACGAATCGCAGATGCTGCTGTTGCATAATTCCCAATTCAGCGCCGTTGTCGCAGGGCATCAGAGACTGGCTGAAGGCGTGACCTTCGAGATAGACGCCCAGTTCGCCAATCGCCGCTCGCGCAAGGCAACGGCATTCTTTGTGACCCGGGACGCCTACACCGACGGACTGGTCAATCGTCCCCGCGTGCGCACGTGGGCCCTCACGCCGGTCGTGCGGATCGAGCTACCGTCGCAGTGGACCGCGTCTTTGGAAATCACGCGCTCGGTAAGCAAAACGGACATTCTATCGCATCGCTTTACCGCTGGCGTGGATTCGCCCGGGCGCATCATCTACGAGAACCACCTGACCAATATCGAGGGTAGCGCGGAAGGACCGCTGGTACGCCTTCCCGGCGGAGACGCGCGCCTCGCAATCGGCGCAGGCTACCGCAAGTTCGGGCTCGATATTGACGTCAGCCAAATTGTCGGCGGCGCCTCGGTGACGACCAGTGATGCGCGCGAAAAACGCAACAGTCTCTTCGCTTACGGCGAGCTTGCTGTACCAGTCGTCGGGCCGGCGAACCGCTCGAGCGGCTTTTACGATCTCCATCTCAGCGCCGCCGTGCGTTATGAGCGGTACGAAGGCATAGACGAGGTAGCGACCCCCAAGTTCGGGATCGTCTATGCTCCGCACGGCGACGTTACCCTCAAGGCCAGTTGGGGGCGATCGTTCAAGATTCCGACGCTCAACCAGATCAATCAGGTCCAGGCCGGCAGTCTGCTCCCGGCAGGCCTGTTCGCGCCGCAGCCAAGCCCGGGCTTGCCCGCTGGTTCGACGGTTCTCTTGCTGGGCGGCGGCAATCCGGATCTGCGCGCCGAGCGTGCAACAACCTGGACGGCTACCTTCGAACTTCGTCCCAGCTTCATCCCGGACCTTGAGATAACGGCCACCTATTTCGACGTCGATTACCGTCAGCGGATCGCCTCGCCGGTGACATCGGTGCTTTCCTCGCTCGGCAATCCGGCCTTCGCCGATTTCATCACTTTCAATCCCTCGGCGCAGCAGATCGAGGCGATAATCGCAGGTCTGCCCGAAGGGCTGAGCAATCAAAGTGGTGGCCCGTTCGACCCTGCGGGCGTTGGAGCGATCATCGACACCAGCCTGCGCAACACCGCGCGCGAACGCGCCCGCGGGCTCGATATCTCGGCCCTCTACCGAGCCGCATTGGGTGAAAAGGATACCCTTACGCTCACAGCCGCAGCCAGCTACCTTGATGCCGACCGCAAGCTGAGCGCCGGACAGGCTCCCTTGGAGCGATCCGGCGTAATCTTCACTCCGCCGCACTGGCGGGTGCGGGGCGGGCTGAACTGGGAGCGGGCCAGTACTCAGGTCGCTGCGTCGCTGAACTACGCCGGCGGTGTTGCCGACAACCGATTTGTCGTCCCCGCGGCGATCGGTACCTTCACGACGCTTGATCTCAGTGCCGGTTTTCGCAGCACTGCGCAGGCAGGATTGCTTCGCAATGTCGACCTGCGCGTCTCCGCGCTCAATATCCTGAACGAGAAGCCAGACGTGATCAGGACGACCGATCCTGCGGCAATTCCTTTCGATTCGACCAATCAGTCCTCGATCGGTCGGTTCGTCAGCCTGGCGGTGACCAAATCATGGTAAGGATGAGCCATGCTATCTGTGCCATGGCTACGGCTTTGCTGTCCTGGCCGGTGCACGCTGCGGATAGCCAGGACTGCGCAGATTTGCTGCCGGAGTCGGGAAATGCGGTTCGCCGTGCGCTGATTGCCGAGGATCTTGCCCGCCTGCGTGACATCGGGCCTGTCGATACCCCCAGCGAGGACCGCCGTATCCTGGCCTTGTCGCCCGATGGCAAGCATCTCGCGTTCCAGCTGCGGCGCGCCAACCCGCAGGGCAACGCCTATTGTCTCGCCATGGTGGTGGCGGATATGACAGGCAGCCAGCCCGTGCGTATTGTCGATCGCGGCGGGGAATTCATCCGCACGACGCTGGATCTGAGGGCGCGCGCGGGTTCGCCGACGGGGATTGCCAAAGTCATCACGCCGCGCTGGTCGCCTGACGGGCGATGGTTTGCCTATCTCAAGCGCGAGGGACCGGTCACGCAAGTGTGGCGAGCCAACGCCGATGGAAGCCGCAGCGCGCCAATCACGCGCAGTGATGACGATGTTGAGGATTTTTACCTGGCGGGGGACGGCAACCGCCTCGTCTTTTCCGTCGCGTCTCTGCGTGAGGCGAACCAGGCTATCGATAATGAGGGTCTGACGGGTTTCCATTATGATGAGCGTTTTGCTCCGGGTTCCAGCCCGCGGCCTTTCCCTCCGGCCCCGGTACAGCGCATGGTCTGGTTAATGGACCTGTCTTCCGGTGCGCTGCGCCCGGCCACAACCGAGGAGCGTGCGGGTCTGGAGGCGGGAGGCCCGCGCGAAGGGACCTGGAAAGAAGCGAGCAATACGCGTGGCGACCGGGCGTGGCTCGATACGTCAGCACCGACATACTGGCAGCAGTTGGGCCGTCTGACAGTGGATTTTGCCGACCGTCGATCGCTCGGATGCCCAGATGCAGTGTGCGCAGGTGTTCGTCGTCCCTGGTGGACCAGGCAAGGCTACGTCCGGTTTGTGCGGCGGGAGGGCTGGGCTGACGGTTCAACCGCGATTTACCAGTGGCGGCCGGGCCATGGAAGCCCACGAAGGATCTATGTCACTGACGACGTGCTGGTCGACTGTGTGCCCGACGGCGATGGGTTGATCTGCCTTCGCGAAAGCTCTCTCATCCCGCGCCGACTTGAACGACTTGATCCGCGAACCGGCCATCGACAGGTCCTGTTCGATCCCAACCCGGAGTTTGCGGGCCTGTCGCTCGGAAAAGCCGAGCGGCTTCATCTTACCAATGCTTATGGCCTGCCTTCGATCGCGGATCTTGTCCTGCCGGTGGGCTATCAGCCTGGCGAGCACTATCCGATGGTGGTGGTGCAGTATCATACACGGGGGTTTCTGCGAGGAGGGACAGGCGACGACTATCCCATCCAGGCCTTCGCCAATCGGGGCTACGCCGTACTCAGCGTAAGCAAACCCGCATCGATCGGCTTGTCCCGGACCACGGACTTCGCCGAAGCCGATCGAATCAACCTCAAGGATTTTGCGGATCGCCGCAGCGTCCTCTCTTCAGTCGAGCAGGGCGTCCGCCTGGCGATCGCGCGGGGCATAGCTGACCCCAAGCGTGTCGGCATCACGGGTCTGAGCGATGGCGCTTCGACGGTCATGTTTGCGCTCCTGCATAGCACGCTCTTTTCAGCCGCGGCGATGAGCCAGTGTTGTTATGATCCCACAATGACCGCAAGGGGTGGGCCCGGGGCTGCAAAGAGTTTTTACTTCTATGGCTACCCTAAGCTGACGGATCGCAGCACGCAGGCCGAGGATTTCTGGCGTCAGATCGCGCTGTCGTACAACGCGGACCGGATCCGCACCCCAATCCTGCTGCAATTGTCGGACGACGAGTACAGTAGCGCGCTCGTTACCTATACGGCGCTGCGCGAGGCAAAGGTGCCGATCGACATGTTCGTGTTCCCAGGCGAGCATCACATCAAGTGGCAACCCGCTCACCGTCTGGCCCAGTACCAGCGCTCGCTCGACTGGTTCGATTACTGGCTCAAGGACGCGCGCCCTGCGGCATACGCTCGGCCCAGAGAATTCAGCCATTGGGAGGCACTGCGTCGCGACCAGCTGTCGGCAGGAAATTCGTGAAATTCCAGAGGCGATTCCCTGTTGTCCCGGATCCGCCTCAGGATCCTTCGCCGAGCTTGGTCGTGACCCAGGCTTCTACGTTGAGCAGTTGGAGGAGGCGGACATTGCGTTCAGCGTCCATCATGCACTCGCGGCGAAGGCATTTCTCAATTGCTAGTCGGTCGATGAGACCTTGCCGCGCGAGGTGTCCATCGAGAAGGCGCCGCTCGATAAGGCTATGATGCTCTCGGATAATGGCGTTGCAGAAGGGATCGGGGCTCCCCTTTGATCGCCGGGCGATGATCTGCGCCGGTAGAGCAGTGGCGAAGGCCTCGCGGGCTACAGCCCGATCACGGCCGCCATGGCGCCACTGCCAGCTGGGAATCGCGAGCGATTCCTCGACAATCGGCTGGGATAGCAGGGGGGTGATGACCGGAGCGTGGCGACTGCGGTCCGGCTCCAGGCTTAACTGCGGACGAAGGAGGGCCGCGATATGTGCCGCCTTGCCCGGAAGCGCCCCAGAAGGCGCAACAAGCCACGGGTGCGCGGCGGGCTGCACCGCCAAAGCGGCACAGAGGCTCGGCTCAAGCAGAGCGGGAGTAGGGCGCCAGCGATAGGAAGGTGGCCGGAGGGTGAGGCGCAATGCCGCACGCAGCGCCGGAAAGACACCGCTCTGCGTCTGCCTGCAGACATCTTGGATGGTGGAGAAAAGACCAGGGGATAATCCTTCATGGAGTGCTCGGTCAGCGATCGCGGCGGCAGATTGGGAATAGGCAAAGACGTTGTCGCCGCCGTTGCCGGTGAAGAATGCTGCGGCGCCCGCTTGCGTCGCGGCCGCGACGTGGGCAGCCTCGTAAGCCTGCTCCTGGGCGCGGCCGATGGGTCTTGGCAGGTGGTCGCCAAGCGCGCGGGCCGGATCAATCCCCGCCAATTCAAAACGCTGCTCGGTCAGTCCAAGCTCCAGGTGGCTGCACAAGGACCGGGCATACGCGCGCTCGTCTCCCATCGGATCGTCCGTGAACATCGTGACGCATGTGGCGGAAACGCCTGGCGTGGCAAGGCAGGCCGCGACGATGGACGAATCCAGCCCGCCCGATATACTAACCAAGGCACGAGGATAGAGCGAAGCCCATGCCGCTACGCAGTCTTGGACAGTCTGCCGCAGTCGGTCGGCGGCGATGGCAATGTGCCTTCCCGCAACGGGCGTGGTGAAGGCCCATGGCGACCATTTTGCGGTAAGCGCCGCGCTATCGCGTTCGAGCCTGAGAGCAAAACCCGGAAGCAATTCGCTGATACCGTCCAATACGGTTTCTGCAGTTGGCAGGCCATCCCAATAGAGAAAGCGTGCGAGTGCCGGCCAGGCGATCGCGGGGCGTACAGTGTCGCTTGCGAGGAGCAGATCGATGTCCGAGGCCATGAAGGTGGTGCTCGCCGTACGCCTGAAATAGCAGGGAAGAGCGCCGGACGGGTCGCGCATCACGCTCGAGCAAGTGCCGTCGGTTTTTGCCGAGACATAGCCGCCCCAGAAGCGCGTAAGCAGATCGCTTTCGGTGCTGATCGGTGGCATTGCATCGAACGGCTGGGAGCAGTCGTCACGCTTTTCACGGTCATTGCGACGGAAGAGGGTGCCTAGAACGACGCCGCCTTTGGTCGGAAAAGGGGTCAACGCCGCCGGATTAGCGAGCGCCACCAGAGGGTGCTCTCGGTGGATTACGTCCAGACCTGTCAGCTCCGCCAGGCGATCTGCAGAGGGGGTATGCGCGCCGCCGTGCGCGATACTCAAGAGATAACGTGGTCGCATGCGACAGACATGATCGGCGTGAACAGGCGAACTTGTTCGAGGTCGCCAACGACGACGGCGTCGCCGAGTTGAATCCAGCAGTGCGCCGCGAAAGGATCCATGCGGACGCCGAACGTCAAAACGGGGCGAAGACCTCGCCTCACACACAAGCGCCAGGCTGCGAGCGCCCGAGGCAGGCATTTGTCTACAGAGCGCATCATTTGCGCTGTCGTGGCAAAGGCTGCGCCGATTCGCTGACCATCGACAACATCTCGCGAAAGCGAGGCCAGGCGGGAGGGGGCCTTGGGCAGGTCCGCCAGAGCCTGTGCCAAGGGAAAACGTCGCAACGCAGTCTCGGCGCGATGCTGAGCCAGTGCGGCCCTCGCAACCTCCAGCAGGTTCCCTCGCGCCGTGGGTGCTGAGCTGGATCCGGTGCGAGCGCCATAGTCGCGCCGGATCGGCACAAGCGAAAGCGGGCGGCGATCACACTCTCCCGGGCCGGAAGCCAGGATGTTGCAACGCAAAAGGCGCTGCAGCGCGGCTTCGCCAGGATCGCCGCCCGCGGCCCAACTCTGGAACGCGCCCTGCAAGGCATGGGGAAGTGTGAAGTACTGGTCCTGTCCAATATCAAGGAAGACGGCGCGGTCCGCGCAGATGCACCAGAAGAGACCTTCACGTACTCGCATGATTCCGCGCATCCCCGAAAAGGGCGCGTGCCCCTTCAAAAGGGGCACGCGCGTCTTATGGTCAGTCGTCCGTGAGACCGCTGCCGGTGAGCTGAAGACCTCGCTCGAAATCATTGACCCCGACTTGGCTACCCTTGGTCTCGGTGCTCACCTCACCAAGCTCGACCATGGTATCTTCTTCTACATGCTCCATGACATTTCTCCGTTGCTGCGACATGCAGCAGCGGAATTATGACCCTGAGAGTTGTTGGGAGGAAGAATATATGGAAAATATGCAACGAATATATGCGGAAGTAAAAATGTCTTCATAAATAAAAAGCGAAAAATGCTGAAAATTAATTCTCCAAGGCGGCCATTTTTGGGAACTTGTATGTGTTGATAGGCATATATTGGCTAAATGTAGGGGTTTTTTGGCAGAATTTGCTTAGAGTTCAGCTTGAGTGCGCATTGCTTTGATAACAGTTCTGGCCATGCGCTTACGAGAGGTATGGTAGGTCGCAAGCAGACGCCGCAGCCCTGCTAAATCCTGCGACGAAGCCGCCGCGTGGATCGCCGACAGCTCTTCTCGACCGCTCAATTCATAGGTCATTTCGATATGCCGCGCGGCGCCGAGCCGCGCGTTTGTCCAGCGCATTGCCTCCGCGTGGATCAGACTGGATGAGGCGCGGGCAATAGCGGTAAATATCCTTTCAACGGCTTGGACACTGTAATCGTTGTCTTCTCCCGGCAGCGCTATGCCGGACAGTGTGCGCCGGCGCAGCGCCGAGAGAACCAGCTCTTGGTTCCAATCGTAAAGCTCGCGCAAATCCGCTTCTTCCATAGGGAAGGCGAAGTAGCCGTCGCCGTGGCGGAGCTCGACGAGGTGCTCGCCTGCCAGAATGTGCAATGCATCTCGCACTGGTGTCACGCTGATGCTCAGCTCATCGGCCACCATGAGAGGTTCGATTCGGCCACCAGGTCGCACTTCAAGGTGGGCAAGCCGGTGCCGGATCGAGTCGTACGCGCGCCTGGTTGCTGGCCCCAATCTATTCATACCAAGCAGGCCATGCTTGCGCCGGCGATGTCGTCCACCATCCTGGGACCTTGCTGCATGCGGGCGAAGCGGTTGAACTCGAGATGCACGCTGGTCATAGCCTTCCTCTGTCATCAGTGGGTTGACAGGGTAAGGCAGGCTAACGGCTAAGCGTCGAGCAAAGTGCGATTTCTCACCGCCTTTCAAGAGTAGCGAATCAGTCTGCATCCAAAGAAAGGTGGTGCGATCCGTAGAAATCGTGCGGGTTACGCGCCAAATTCCTGCGCCGTTTTCCACGTTGGAACGCCTACTGATTCGACCTGTCGTTAATTGCAGTTGCTTTCTTCCGAGAATCGACTTGCCGCAAAGGGCGTTTACGGTAGGCTCGGCCCTCTGGCGGTAGTCCGGTCAAGCGACCAGTCTCGGGAAGAAAGGGGCTGCAGATGGATTCGGTGTCGGCTCGGTTTGCAAACGGTGGTGACACCCTTGCCGCGGCCTTTCGCAAAATTCGACGCGAGCGTGGTCTGCGTACGGCCGAAGTGGCCCAGCGCATGGGCATGGCGCTGCGTAGCTATGAAAATTTCGAGGCGGGACGCAGCCGACTGGATATTGCCCGCATATGCGAATTCGCAGAGGCCACCGACAGCGATCCCTTTGCGATCCTTTTTTCGGTGCCGTTTCGCTCTTCCGAATTTGCGGTCGCCTGCGCGGACACCAAGCTCGTTTATATCATGATGATGCTCCTTGAAACCTTCTTCGAGGAGCACGGTAGGGATATAGCCTTGCTGGAGCCGCCGAATCTGATTGGCGGCTTTGAACGCGTGTTCAAGGATCTTGGGGCCAAGCTGCGGGAAAACGAGACGACGCTCAGCCGCTTCTTTGAAGGGCGCCAGGGAAATTCGATTTCACTCGGAAATCTCAGCGTTCGCGGCCTGCGCAAGAAACGCGCTTAGTGGATACCGCGCAGCAGCATGACATAGCCTCCGGCAGCTAGACGCCGCGCGCGGCTGATGAGCCGCCGAGTTTGCATCCTCAGGTAATCGGATGGGTGGCCCCAATCGCGCGCGACGACCTCCTCTCCGAACAACGAGCACGCGATTAAATGTGCCGAGGAATGACTGGCCAGCGCGTTAAGCGTTCGTAGCAGCATTATGGGACGGCTCGGGTTAGACGCTGGCGTGGACACACCGGCTGTAACGCGGCCTAACCGCATAATCGCGTCGAGTTGGCGCAGCGCCAATATCCGGCGAGCGAAATGCTCCCTTCCTGACAGATGGTATGTCAGGCAAACCGGCCCATCGAGCAGCGAGCCCTCGTGAATGCTCAGCCGGACGGCATTGCGGCCATAGCCGATTAGCGCTTCCTCGCCGGCCCGATCCTTCAGTATTGTGACGCCAAGTTGGCTGCGATGGATATCAAACGCGTCCGCACTTTGCGCCGAGCATGCGCGTGCCGTCGCCCTTATCGTCAGGGGATCCAGTTTGTGATCCCACATCAGCCGAGCGTCGGCGGCATTCAGCTCCGGGGTTTCCTCGAAAGCGCAAGCCCCATTGCGGCGTTGCCGTAACGGCGACAATCACCTCGATTTTGCCATCGCGAATGCCGACCCGCCTGTTGGCAGGCACGGCCGCGCAATAGTCGCCCCGGCGCCTTAGAACTTCCCAGGCAAAGGCGCGGGGGTCAGAAAGAAGCGCTGGATCAGGCAGAGCGCGCGCAACGATCTGGGGGTGAGGTTCAGACAAAGCAAGACATGCCATTGGCGGTGCTCCATGGATCTGTGAGACAGCCAATGGACACTGATGCTTCGTGACACTTCGTTTAAACCACTGCAAATTGGCGACATTTTGCGGTCAGAACCACATGAAACGCAACTTGGCTTCGCGCCTTCGCGGAAATCTCGCGGTCCGCCCACCTGATGCCGACGCGTTTCCCGCAGCTTTCTCGCCGACCAGGCGATTCGGGAAGGGGGCGGGTGGTGGAACACCTCAACGAGTAAGGGTCCGCTGCTTCGGAATGGGCCTGCAGCCGATAACCCCCGGCCAGTGGCGCGCCCCTATCTCGCGGCACCCGCGCTGCCAGCCCTAGCGGCAATGCCACTCGATATCAACGCGGCTCTGAGACAACGTGTGCTCATCTCCAGTGCGGTTTAGAAGGGCGCCGCCTTCGAGCAGGCTTTTGGAAAGAGCCCGCCACTTTGACTATCACTAATAGGTTAACGACGCCTTCTTTCGGCAGTGTCGCGCGCGGGCGTACCAGTTTGTCAGTCACACCCTTGGCCGACGAGGCGTGCCTCCTCGGTGTCAGGTTAATGACTGCCGGCTATCTCGGTGGCACCTAACTTGGCTGATTCCTCCTGCGCGGCGAGTTCTGGGTCAGCGGCACTCGGTCCGCCGTCCGACTTAAGCGCACTGCTGCCCTTTTCCACGCCGGACAATGCAAGAACGTACTGCTTCAGCCAGTGCAGGACGTCCATTTCCTTCACGGAAGCGAGCAGCGCCGCATGCCGGCGCTTACGTTCCTTCAACGGCATATCCAAGGCGCGGCTGATCGTCTCGGCGACATGTTCCACCGAGTGCGGGTTGACCAGCAGGGCGTCCTTGAGTTGGGTGGCCGCGCCGGCAAACTGTGAAAGGATCAGCACGCCGGGATCCTCTGGATCCTGGGCTGCCACGTATTCCTTTGCCACAAGGTTCATGCCGTCGCGCAGTGGAGTCACCAACCCGACATTTGCCGCGCGATAGAACCCTGCAAGTTCAGCCCGGGGATAGCCCCGGTTAACGTACCGGATGGGTACGAAATCGACATTGGCATGAGCGCCGTTGATGTGCCCTGTCTTTCGCTCGAGGTCCTCGCGAATCTGCTGATAGCTTTCAACGTCGCCCCGACTTGGCGGCGCGATCTGGAGAAGGACTGCTTTTCCGGCCATATCGGGGTGATCGGAAAGAAAACGGCTGAAGCTCTCGAAGCGCTCACCGAGCCCCTTGGAGTAGTCCAGTCTATCCACGCCGATAAGAATTTTCCGGCCCCTGACGCTATCCCTGAGCCGCTGGTGCGCTTCCTTGGCAACGTCGCTCTTCGCGGCTTGCGAGAATTCGGCGTAGTCGATCCCTATCGGAAAAGCGCGGGCGATCACGCGGCGGCCTTGATAGTCGATTGAATTGTCCAGATTGACCGTCAGTCCCATTTCCTTCTGGACATAATGCAGGAAGCTTTCGAGCCATTCGGTCGTTTGCAGGCCAATCACGTCATATTCGAGCATCGATGCGACGAGGCGCTCATGGAAGGGCAGCGACGCTAAAAGCCGAGTTGGCGGCCACGGGGTGTGGAGGAAAATGCCGATGCGGTTCTTTACTCCCTTGCGGCGCAAAATTGAACCAAGGGGAAGCAAATGATAGTCGTGAACCCATACCAGATCGTCGTCTGCAATTAAAGGATAGACAGAGTCTGCAAACCGCTCGTTGACGCGTTCATATCCTTCACCGAAATTGCGATCGTATTCGGTCAGGTCAATGCGATAATGAAATAGCGGCCAAAGGGTTCTATTGGCATATCCGTTGTAATATTCTTCGACATCTTGAGCTTCGAGGTCGATCGTGGCGGTTGTGACGCCCTCGTTGCGCTGCATGTCGAGGTGGCCTGAAAATTCTTCGGTTTCCTGACCGGACCACCCGAACCAGATGCCGCCATGTTCCCGCAGCGCTGAGTTCAGGGCAACAGCAAGGCCACCTTGCGCCCCCGCCGCGCCTGCGGCACTTGGCACGCTTACGCGGTTCGAGATGACGATTAATCGGCCCATGCTCTGTCCTTCATATTATGCGTCGCACCTTTCACGCGTTCCCATCGAACGCTTGAGGGCTCGCAGTAGCTGCGGGTAGTCTGCGCGTTAACGCCAGTCCCGCCACGACCGGGACAATTGCCCGGCGCAATTTATGATACCTACCAGCGAGTAAGTCTGGGGAAAGTTCCCCCAAAGCTCTGAGGTTTCAAAATCCATATCCTCTGACAGGAGCCCGGAGCGCGTGCGGTGAGCCAGCATCGCTTCGAAGAGTCGCCGGGCCTCCTCATCCTCTCCGCTGCGGTGAAGCGCCTCGATCAACCAGAAGGTGCAGATGTTGAAAGCTGTTTCGGGAAGCCCGAAATCGTCTTCGCTGTCATAGCGAAGCATGTGCTCGCCTCGGCGCAACGCCTTCTGAACGGCTTTCAGGGTCGCACGAAATCGGGGATCCTCAGGCGGCAGATAGCGCAGTTCCACCATCTGCAGCAGGCTCGCGTCGAGTTGCGACCCGCCGAAACTGGCCGCATAATGCCCGCCTGCGTCATGACCTTCCACTTCGTGCCACGCACCCGCATCAATGTTGGCACGTATGGTGTCCGCCCGGTCGCGCCAGAAGGCAGCGCGGTCGTCCAGGCCCAGGTACTGCGCGGCGTTGGACAGGCGGTCGCACGCGGCCCAACTCATGACGCTGGAATAGGTGTGGACCGCAGTTCGGGTGCGCAATTCCCACAGGCCGGCGTCGGGCATATCGTGAGTCTTCCATGCCATTTCGCCAACCTGCTCGAGGCTGCGAAAATCGTCCTCGTTGGCGATGCGCAGCAGGCGTTGGTCGAGGAAGCTTTGGATCGAAGGCAGCACGATCTGGCCGTAGCAGTCGTTCTGCACCTGGTAATAGGCCGCGTTGCCGACGCGGACGGGCCCGGTGTTGCGGTAGCCCGGTAGGTCGGCGGCCTCCCATTCGATGATCTCCTTGGCGCCGCTGACCGCATAGAGGGGCTGGATGACCCCGTCAGGTGCATCGGCAACGATGTTGCGCAGATAGGCAAGGTACTTCTCAAGGACGTCCAGGGCACCGAGATGGTTCAGGGCCTGAACGGTGTAGTAGGCATCGCGTATCCAGCAATACCGGTAGTCCCAGTTCCGCTGGCTGCCAGGCGCTTCGGGGATGGAGGTCGTCAAGGCCGCGACGATCGCGCCGGTTTCCTCGTGCTGGCACAGCTTGAGCGTGATGGCTGCGCGGATTACCGCATCCTGCCAGTCGAGCGGAGTGGCAAGGCCGCGCACCCACAGACGCCAGTAATTGCCGGTCCGCTGAAGCATCGTCTCAAGATCATGCTCGACGTTTCCGGCAAACGGCTCGTCCGGGCCAAGGAAGAAGTGCAGCGGCTTTTCCAGGCGGAACCAGCGCTCGTCGAGCACGTAGCCGACCGGCGCATCGGTAGTCAGGCGCAGGGAATTGCGCTCGACCAAATAACGAATGTGGTTCGAACCCTGCGTGATCGGGGCGAGTTTCGCGCCATATCCGCTCATCGGCGTGAGGATAGTGCGAATGCGCGGGGCTCCGGATACGGGCCGGACGATGCGCGCGAAGGCAACCGGGCGGTACATGCGGCCAGATCGTTCAAAGCGGGGCGCGAAATCGTAGATTTCCACCGCTCCTCCGCTCGCGTCTTCAAGCCGGGTCACGAGGATGGGTGTATTGCGCAGATAGTGTTGCTGGACGGAGACCTGGTTCTCCAGCTCGAAGCGCCAGGTGCCAGCATCCTGCCCCCCGTCTCCGCGAAGCAGGGCACAGAAAGTGGGATCTCCGTCGACGCGCGGAACGCAGCCCCAGACGATGGCGCCGGACTCGTTGATGAGAGCGCTGACCTGGCAGTTGCCGATCGGCCAGAGTTCCAGCGAAGTCGGTACGGGCGACGTCATGGGCGGAAATCTCCTTTATGAACGGCCTCAAGGCCGGCTTGCAGCCATCTGTGCACTTCGGCGACGCCGTCGAGGCGAGAAGTGGCTGCCGTCGGTCGAGGAGCGCCAACCAGCACGCCCTCGCCATCGTACCGACGCACGGCCGCAAATGCGTCCTCGTCGGTCACGTCGTCTCCTATGAAGATCGGAATGGCGCCGTCGAACGCCGGAAGGGCCATGAAGCGCTCCACGGCCGAACCTTTGTCCGACCCGGGCATCGTCACTTCGATCACCTTTTTGCCGTGCTTGATGGCCAGGCCGAATTTGGCAGCCAGGTTTTCTGTGCAGGCACGAAGACCAGGCAGCACTTCAGGATGATGGCGGTAATGGATTGCCGCGCTGAATGGCTTGGGTTCAACAAGAAGTCCGCCGCTTGCCCGGGCGAAGCGGTTGAGCTCGTCAACAACGGCGCCAGGCAGCGGGGCGGCGAGGGGCTCGATCTCGGCATCTGCCGCGGGCCGGAATTCGCCGCCGTGCGATCCTGCGATAGCCAGGCTTATCGGCCCCAGCAAAGCCTCGAGGGCAGCGATAGACCGGCCGGTGACGATCGCCAGACGGCCGTGGAGCTTACGGGAAAGCTGCACGAGAAGCGCAGGCAGGAATTCCGAAACGACGACGTCGTCCGGGTGATCGGCGATTTCGACCAGGGTTCCGTCGAAATCGAGGAAAAGGGCCGTCGATTGCGAAAGGCGCAGGCATGGAGGCCGGCCGAGGACAGTATCTGTGGCGAAAAAACAGTCTCGATGCGCCGCCTGTGACGGACCGTCGCTCGAATTGGTCATTTATATTTCAGCCTTGCACCAAGTTCATGCCCTTCTCAAAGGGCTGCCAGATGGTTCAATCACATGCTGCGCCGCAATTGCTCACCGGTCAACGGACAACAAGCCGTTCTGTTCCAGTCCGATATGGCAGCGCAGGAGTTATTTAGCACTTCCCTGTTGCATCGCAGCACGTGGCAGCTATTACCGGTTTTCCCAAAGTACCCCGCATCCGTGAGTGACCTTTCGGCCATGTCTATAATCGTACCGGTGATTCTCTGCGGCGGTAGCGGCACGCGGTTGTGGCCGCGCAGCCGGGCCGCGATGCCCAAGCCGTTCCTGCCACTGGTCGGCGACAGCACCCTGTTCGAAGCGGCGCTGGCCCGCTGCCCCGGTTCCGGGGGTTTCGCGGCCCCGGTCGTGGTGACCGGCCACAAGCACCTGGCCCATGTCGAAGCGCAACTCGGCATGGTCGAGGGGGCGCAGGTCATCGTCGAGCCTTCGGCGCGCAACACCGCCGCCGCCATTGCGCTCGCTGCCTGCCGCCTGCCCGAAGACGCGGTGATGCTGGTCTGTCCGAGCGATCACCACATCGGCAATACCGAGGCTTTCGCGGTCGCCGCAGCCGCTGCGGCGGGGTTGGCGCAGCAGGGCTGGCTGGTGTCCTTCGGCATCGAGGCGACGGCGCCCGAAACCGGCTTCGGCTACCTCAAGCGCGGCGAGGCAATTCCCGAGCACGGCGGTTTTCGCACAGCGCAGTTCGTCGAGAAGCCGGATCTGGAGCGCGCCAAAGCTTTCCTTGCCGAGGGAATCTACGCCTGGAACGGCGGCATCTTCGCGTTCCGGGTCAAGGACTTCCTCGCCGAACTGACCGCACACCGGCCCGACGTGGCCGCAAGCGTTGCCGAGGCGGTGGCGAAGGGCGCCGAGGATGGCCAGCGCTTCCATCCGGACGCGGCGACCTTTGCCGAGGTTCCCAGCGTCTCGGTCGATTACGCGGTGATGGAGAACACCACGCGCGCGGCGATGGTGCCCGCCGACATGGACTGGTCGGACATCGGCAACTGGCAGGCGCTGCACGAGGCGCTTGAGACCGACGCAGACGGCAATGCGGTGCGCGGTTCGGGCACGGTCGAGATGGTCGACTGCCGGGGTGTGCTGGTCGACAGCGACGGTCCGCGCGTCTCGGTGATCGGGCTGGAGAACGTGATCGTCGTCGTCGATGGCGACGACATCATGATCACCACCGTCGCCGGCGTGCAGAAGGTGGGCAATCTTTCCGGCGCCAGGAATCAGTGAGTATTCGCCGATGACCAACGCCCGGACTTCCGCCTCGCTGCCGATCCGACAGGTCGAGAAGCCTTGGGGCCTGGACGTCCTGCCTGCGCCGTTCGAGGCGCCCGAGGGCCAGCGCATCGGCGAAATCTGGTTCGAGCCGCCCGCCGCTCTGCCCGAGCTTCTGGTCAAGTACATCTTCGCCAGCGAGGCGCTGTCGGTGCAGGTCCACCCTTCCGACGCGCAGACGCTGGCCAAGGGCATCGGGCGGCAGGGCAAGGAGGAATGCTGGCTGATCGTCGCTGCCGAGCCGGGCGGCAAGCTGGGCATCGGCTTCGACCGGGAGATCGGCGAGGACGCGATGCGCGCCGCCGCGCTCGACGGGTCGATCGAACACCTGATGACCTGGCACGAGGTCGTGCCGGGGGATTTTTTCTACATCCCGGCCAATACCGTCCATGCCATCGGCGCGGGCGTCAGCTTGATCGAGGTGCAGCAGAACAGCGACATTACCTATCGCCTCTACGATTACGGCCGCCCGCGCGAGCTGCATCTGGAGGACGGGATGGCGGTATCGCACGGCGAGCCGTACTCGCGTGAACAATGGTTCAAGCACGTGCCGCTGGATGCCTCGCAGGTGCTGGTCGATGGCCCGCTCTTCGTGCTGGACCAGATCGCGGGCGTGCCGTCGCAGGAGATCGCGATGCGCTATCCCGATGCACTGCTGGTGATCCCGCGCGAGGGCGCGGTCGAAGTCGCGGGCGAGTCCATCGCGCCCGGCAGCTGTGCGCTGGCGATGAGCCTCGCCGACGTGCGATTTGCGGAAAACGGCGTTTGCCTGCTGACGAGACCCTGTAAAATCGCGTCCTGACGGTGCATGAAGGGGGACATGATCGTCCAGACCATCCAGTTGGCACTGACGCCGGTGTTCGTGCTCGTGGCCATCGGCAATATCCTCAACATCCTCTCGACGCGCCTTGGCCGCGTGGTCGATCGCGCGCGCATCCTGCAGGAGCGGCACGGCACCACGCAGGGGATGGAGCACGACATGGTGGTCGAACTAGGGCGTGCTGGTCGACAGCGACGGTCCGCGTGTCTCGGTGATCGAGCTGGAGAACGTGATCGTCGTCGTCCATGGCGACGACATTATGATCATCACCATTGCCGGCATGCAGAAGGTGGGCAAGCTCGCCGGTACCGTCAACGAGTAGGCGCTGACCGAAAGTCGCTTGTGCCTGACCTCAAAGTTTCCCAATGGCCGGGCATGGCAGTGTACGGCCGATTGGTCATCACAAGGTCGGTTTCTGCGATACCGCGGAGGCCGATTTATGAACCTTCTGATCATCGGGTTTCTCGCCGGTTCTTAAAGGATGTGGAATGAAGAAAATCGTTGCGTTCGATCTCGACGGTACCCTGGCGCTGAGCAAGCAGCCGCTGACGGAGGAGATGGCGGAGCTTCTCGCGCAGTTGCTCACCGTTGCGCAGGTGGCCGTCATTTCGGGCGGTGACTGGCCGCAGTTCGACAAGCAGGTCGCCAGTCGTCTCCCCGCGCATGCCGATCTCTCCCGCTTGTGGATGATGCCGACCAGCGGCGCCAAGCTCTACCTGCACAGCGACGGCGCGTGGTCGCCGGTCTATGCGGAACTGTTCACCGAGGAGCAGAAGCGGGAAATCCTCGATGCCTTCGACGCCTCGCTGGCCGCGACCGGTTTCACGCCCGAGGAGACCTGGGGTGAGCGTATCGAGGACCGCGGCAGCCAGATCACCTTCTCGGCACTCGGCCAGCAGGCCCCGCTGGAGGCGAAGGAACACTGGGATCCGGACTTCGCCAAGCGCAAGGTGATCCAGGCTGATCTCATCAAGCGCCTTCCGGGCGTGTCGATCAACCTCGGCGGTGCGACTTCGGTGGATGTCACTCAGCCCGGCGTTGACAAGGCGTGGGGTCTGCGCCGCCTTGCCGAGCGCAGCGGGGTGGCGGAAGCGGACATGCTGTTCATCGGCGATGCGATCTTCCCGGGCGGCAACGACTATCCGGCCAAGGCGATGGGCCTCGACACCGTCTGCGTGCGTGATCCGGCCGATACCGCCAATGTGATCACCGCGATCGTCGCCTGCCAGAAGGCGGGCTGAGAGGGCTCGCCCGGAGTGCTGGACGCGGGCATGGTACAGGCCTGATGCCCGCTTTCTACCTCACCTTCCTGGCCGTCCTGCTGGCGGGGCTCGGCGCGCGTGACCAAGTCACGATCGCCGGGCTCGCGCTCGGTCAGGGACGGCGTCCGGCCGTTCTGGTCGTGGCAATCCTCACCAGCATCGCGACCGCGACGCTGGCGGCCTATGCGGCTGCGCTCATGCTCGTCCAGTTACCGCCGCCCGCGCGCACCATTTTCGCGGCCATCGCCCTCGGCATGGCCGGGCTTGAATCCATGGTGCTGGCGCCCCGCCGCGATCCGCGCGAGCCGACCAACTCGCTTGGTGCGCTCGCACTGGTATTGCTGGCGCATCAGGTCACAGATGCGCCGCGCTTTCTCGTTTTTGGCATGGGTGTGGGACTTGCCGGTCCATGGCCGGCAGGAGCCGCCGGAGCTATAGGAGGCACGGTGCTTGTCGCTTTTGCGTGGGCGAGGCCCGACCTTCTGGCGACGCCGGTGGCGCACGGGATGCGCCGGGTGGTCGGCGCTGTACTGCTGGTCACGGCGATCACCATGTTCCTCCGGCAAATCGGCATTCTGTGATCGATTTTTGCAATCGAACCTATGCTTTCCAATCGCGTTGCTTGGGCTTAGTTCTGTTCACAACACGACAAATCGAGGAAATCCAAACATGACGTCCAAGGACAACTCGCAGGCCGCGCTCATTGACAGCCTCAACGGGCTGCTGGCGGACACTTTCGCGCTCTACGTTAAGACCAAGAATTTTCACTGGCATGTCCGGGGCCCGCAGTTCCATGACCTGCATCTGCTGTTCGATGCCCATGCGAGCGAGATCTTCGGCCTGACCGACCTCATCGCCGAGCGGGTGCGCAAGCTCGGTGGCAAGACCCTGACCTCCATCGGGGCGATCGGCGCCAAGGCCACCATCAAGGACGAGGACGACACCAGCCTCGACGCGATGGCGATGGTCAAGGCGTTGTTTGAGGACAATACCGCCTATGTCGCGACCCTGAAGGCGACCAAGGAACTGGCCGGTGAAGCCGGCGACAACGCCACCGACGGGATCATCGACGACTGGACTGACCAGGCCGAGCAGCGCGCCTGGTTCCTGCGCGAGATTCTCGCCTGACCCATTCCGCAGTGGGCAAGGGAGCGCCAAGGGCGCTCCCCGCGCTCAGAGCGAAATGATCGAAGGCGCAGGCGGCGTCGCTATTGCCATGCGGTTCGCCGAGGGCTTGAGCGCGGCGGTGGGCGTCCCGGATGATATCGCCGGCCCCGGCCGTGCGCGCTCCTCGCGCATTTACGATATTTGATCTGCGTGTTGCAGAAACACTGTGATCGTGGCCGCGTCAGTAACCAATAGGCTGACGCAAGATGCCGCTGAAATCTCAATACACAAATGAGCGCATTTCCTGCGGGGCGACATGGGCGTGGCCATTTGCTGGAACACCAACAACGCACATATCCGGCAAAAATATTGACTTTACAAATTTTAAGGATCTACCGCCTGCAAGACTTTCACACATATCCTTATTCGGCGAAAAAGCGCAGCGGATTATGCCAAATTAGGCAGAAACCCATTTTTTCCTCTGATCGAGGATCCACTTTTCACACGCTAATTTTGCCGTGATATTTAGCTAATTCAAAATATGCACAGCGATTCATCGCTGGCAGAGCACGCTTCATCCATGCGCGCTTGAGTTGCGATGGACCTTTCCGCACCCATTGTGCACTGCAGCGAATAGTGTCCGATCCTCCCGGCCAACTTGAATGTATGCTGCAGGTCACTTCGGTGAAATCAGGGCGGCAGTGAGGATCCCTTTCTCGACGTCGAAAGGATATTTATGATCAAGAAAACTCTGCTCTCTCTGAGCGTCGCGGCGATGGTTGCCGCTCCTGTGGCGGCCCAGGCTGGCACCACCGCTTCGGCTTCGGTTGGTAAGATTTCCAACCTCAGCGGCGTTGGCGCTCGTCAGTCGTCCGTTGTTAAGAAGAAGAACAACGCTGAATCCGGCACCATCATTCTCGCCGCTGTTGGCGTGGCTGCGGTAGGCGCTGGCATCTACGTCATCGCTGACGATGATAACAAGTCGAACGGCTCCTGATCTTTTTCGGGAACTCAGACTAAGAGTGGGATGGCCGGGGCGGCATACCGCCCCGGCCATTTCGTTTTGTGCAGGCTTTCGTACCGAGCAGACAAGTCGGCCGTGAACAATGCGATGTTCGTTTCGGCGACGGGTATATTGCGTCCGATGTGCCGTGAGGGGTTTATCGAACTGGTAGGCTGCTTTCAGGCAGCGGCCATTTTGGGCAGGACTGGGGATAGCCAGGCGGCGATGAGGGCGCGCAAAAGCGCAGTCAGCCATGCGACGAGCAACCTGAGATTGTGCCCCGCGGCGACCAGGATGGCGTT
>Ga0308159_1001408_pt1 | contig 34995 bp, 30 predicted proteins | sample PhyCR1_FD_201040 | JGI IMG/M metagenome (GOLD analysis project Ga0308159, IMG submission 201040) | Phyllosphere microbial communities from UC Gill Tract Community Farm, Albany, California, United States - DLSLC.R1 | ecosystem: Host-associated > Plants > Phyllosphere > Unclassified | place: USA... | reverse complement strand
AAATCACCCAGATGCGCGGGTGGCGGAATAGGTAGACGCGCTAGCTTGAGGTGCTAGTGCCCTTTAACGGGCGTGGGGGTTCAAGTCCCCCCTCGCGCACAGAACGACGAAGGCCCCGGAGAAATCCGGGGCCTTTTTCGTCGCCTGTCGAAGGGTTTGTCGCGAGCCCGTGCGGTGAGGCACCGGCGCGCAACATCCCGTGGGCCCACGAACCCTCCTCAGCCAACCGATAGCCCTCCCCTGCGCGCGGCATAGCTCTCGCCTCTAGCTTCCTCCGTGATAACGGTTCTCATTACCGAGCACCGATCGCTGAAGGGACACCGACCTCTATGAACACCGCGCGTACCGTCGTCGTCGCCACCGCCTCCGCCTCGCTGCTAAGCCTGCTGCTCGCCGGGTGCTCCACCGGCGCCTCGTCCGCGGCTCCCGCTGCGACGACCGATTCCGGCCCGAAGATCACCGTCGTCGCCGGAGAGAACGAGTACGCCGACGTCGTGCAGCAGATCGGCGGCGACCGTGTCGACGTCTCGGCGATCATGAGCGATCCCAACACCGACCCGCACACGTTCGAGGCGAGCGCGAGCGTGGCCAAAGAGATCGCCGGAGCTCAGCTCGTCGTGCAGAACGGGCTCGGCTACGACGACTTCATGACCGATCTCGAGAAGGCCTCCCCCGACGCGAACCGGTCGGTCATCATCGCCCAGGACGTCCTGGGCCTTCCCGACAGCACCGACAACCCGCACCTCTGGTACGACCCGAAGACCATGCCCGCCGTCGCCAGCGCCGTCGCGGACAAACTCAGCGCTCTCGACCCGGCGAGCGCCGACGCCTTCCGCACCAACCTGGCGACCTTCGAAGCCTCCCTGAGCGACTGGACCGACGCTCTGGCGTCCTTCGCGAACGACCACCCGAAGACGCCGGTGGCCGTCACCGAGCCCGTCGCGGACTTCATGCTGCAGGCGGCGGATGCCGACATCAAGACGCCTTGGAACCTGCAGGCGGCCATCATGAACGATACCGACCCCTCGGCCCAGGACACCGCGACGCAGGACGCCCTGTTCACGGGGAAGCAGGTCACGGTCTTCCTGTACAACCAGCAGGTCACCGACGACACGACCGACAAGTACCTGCAGCTGGCGAAGGACAACGGCATCCCGGTGGTCGGCGTGTACGAGACGATGCCGTCGAACTTCCACTACCAGGACTGGATGCTGGCCGAGGTGAAGGCGCTCGAGACGGCCGTCACCCAGGGCACCTCGACCGAGCACCTGTGAGCGAGCCTTCCCCGCGCCGCGATCCCGACGTCGTCCTCCGGGCGCGCGGGATCGCGGTGCGTCTCGGCGGAGTCCCCGTCCTCGATGACGTGGACCTCGATGTCCCGCCCGGCGCGATCGTCGGGCTGATCGGTGCGAACGGCGCGGGCAAGACCACTCTGCTGCGGGTGCTGCTCGGCATCCTGCGCCCTCACTCCGGGCGGGTGCAGCGTCCGGACCGGCGCGCCGGCATCGGATACGTCCCGCAGAAGATCGCCCTCGACCCGCACGCGCCGCTGCGCGCGCGCGACGTCGTCATGCTCGGGCTCGACGGGGCTCGGCTCGGCATCCCGCTCGGACGGGCACGTCTGCGCGGTGCCGTCGACGACGCTCTCACCCAGGTGGGGGCGACGGAGTTCGCCGACGCCCGGGTGGGCGAGCTGTCGGGTGGGCAGCAGCAGCGCGTGCTGTTGGCGCACGCGATCGTGAGCCGACCCGCCCTGCTCCTGCTGGACGAGCCGCTCGCGAGCCTGGATCCGGTGAGCGCCCGCGACGTCGTCGTGCTGCTCGACGAGCTGCGCAGACAGAGCGGCGTGGCGATCGTGGTCACCGCGCACGATCTCACACTGCTCCTGCCCGTGCTCGACCGCGTCGCGTACCTCGCGGGCGGGCGTGCGGCGGTGGGCACCCCGGCGGAGGTGGTCCGCGACGACGTCCTGAGCGCGCTGTACCGCCGGCCGATGCGGGTGATCGAGGCGGCGGAACGCACGTTCGTCGTCGCCGACGAGGGGGTGACGGACGCGTGAGCGCCATGCTCTCGGCGTTCTTCGCCAGCCCCACCGTGCAGACGGCCCTCGTCGTGGGCTCGGTGGTCGCCGCGGTGTCGGGCATCGTCGGGGTGTTCACCGTCACCCGCGGGCAGTCGTTCGCGGGGCACGCGCTCGCGGACCTCGGGGCGGTCGGGGGCTCGGGCGCGTTCCTTCTCGGGATCAGTCAGCTGTGGGGGTTCGTTCTGGCGGGGGTGGTGTCGGCCGTGGCGATGGAGGCGATCGGCACGCGTCGCCTCGAAGGCCGCGACGTCGCCACGGGGGTCGTCTTCGGCGCAGGAATGGGGCTGACCGCTCTGTTCCTGACGCTCGATACCCTGATCGGCGGTTCCAGCAATGCGGCGATCTCGGTGCTGTTCGGTTCGCTCTTCTCGCTCGACACCCGGCTCGTGCCGGTCATCGTCGTTCTGGCCCTCGTCACCCTCATGATCGTGGCGGTCATCTGGCGATGGGTGAGCCTCGAGACCCTCGACCGCGACCTGGCCGCCGCACGCGGGGTGCCGACGCGGTGGGCGAGCACGCTGTTCCTGATCGCCCTCGCTCTGGCCGTGCAGCTGTCGTCGCTGTCGATCGGCGCGATCCTCTCGACGGCACTGCTCATCGGTCCGGCGGCGACGGCCCTGCTGTTCACCCGGCGCCTGGGGACGGCTGCCGCGCTCGCCGCGATGACTGCTGTGGTGCAGGTCGGGGTCGGGTGCCTGGTGTCGTTCGTGAGCTACGACTGGTTCGGCGGCAGCAGCTGGCCGGTGAGCTTCACGATCGTCGCCGCCGTCTTCCTGACGTACGTGGGGGCGCGTGCGGTCTGCGCTCTGCGCGGGTTCGCGCACCCGACGGCGGTGGCGTGATGTTCGCGGCGTACCTGATGACCGCGTGGGCGGGAGGCACGATCGTGGCGGTGGTCGCGGGCGTCGTCGGCTTCTTCGTCGTGCTGCGCGGCAATGCCTTCTTCGCCCACGCCGTGCCGCACGGTGCCTTCGCCGGGGCCGCCGGGGCGGTGTTGATCGGGGTGAACCCCCTCGTGGGTCTCGGAGTCTTCGCCGCCGGCGGGGCCGTCGGAATCGTGCTGCTCGGACGACGGGCCCGGCACGACGTGGTCACGGCTCTGACGCTGGTGACGATGCTCGCCCTCGGCGCGCTGTTCCTCAGTCGCTCGCGTGAGTACTCGGCTCAGGTGTTCGCCCTGCTGTTCGGTCAGATCCTCGGGGTCTCGCCCGATCAGCTCGTCACAACGGGCCTGCTCGGCGTCGGGTGCCTCGCGCTGGTCGCGCTCATCGTGCGGCCCCTGCTGCTGGCATCCGTCTCCCCCGCCCTCGCCGCCTCGCGCGGAGTGCCGGTGACGGGAGTCGATCTCGTGTTCGCGCTCGTGGTCGCCGCCGCGACGACGGTGAGCGTCCCGATGGTGGGCGCGCTGCTGATGTTCGCGCTTCTCATCGGTCCCCCGGCCGCGGCGCAGAGGCTCGCCCGGACGGCCGGTCAGGGTCTGGTGTTGTCGGTCGCGCTCACGCTCGTCACGGTGTGGGCGTCGATCGCACTCGCCGTGACCACAGACCTGCCGATCGGGTTCTTCGCCACGGCGATCGGGGCGCTGCTGTACGGGGGTGCAGCCGGCGCAGCGCGTTCACGCCGGGGCAGGGTGGAATGATCCCGGATGCCGAAACCCGGCGCCGGCACACCTCCAGCGGAGGCGCGCGGTGGCGGAGTCCCGGCCCGTGCGCACACCCCGCGCGTGTCGTGACCCCGCAGTAACACCCGCGTGACATCGACCCCCTAGCCTGCCGGGCATGCCCGCTTTCACCGTCCCGACGATCGACATCTCCGCCTGGGTCGGCCCCGGCTCACCCGACGCACGAGCGGCGGTGGTCGCCGCCGTCGACCACGCGTGCCGCACCGTGGGCTTCATGCAGGTGGTGGGTCATGGCATCCCGGATGCCGTGATCTCGGAGCTGACCGAGGGACTCGACGAGTTCTTCGCCCTGCCGTTGCCCGCCAAGAAGGCGTACGTGCGACCCGCCTCGGAAAACCGCGGCTACAGCCCGCCGAAGAGCGAGTCGCTCAGCTACAGCCTGGGGGTCGACCCGGTGACGCGCATGAACGACTTCTTCGAGGCGTTCAATGTGGGGACCTCGGCCGCCGAGTACCCCGGCAGCACCGCGACCGAAGCGGATTACGCCGAGAACACCTGGCCCGCCGAGACGCGGGTCTTCGAGCCCGCGGTGCGCGCGTACTACGACGAAGCGCGCCGGGTCGCACACACTCTCACACGCATCTTCGCGTCGGCCCTGCGCGTGCCCGACGACTTCTTCGACGGTGTCACCGACCACTCGATCGACGTGCTGCGGATGAACAACTACGCCCTGCCGCCCGGCGAGATCGAGCTCGGCGCGGAGCTCACCGGCATGGGCGAGCACACCGACTTCGGGCTCGTCACCGTGCTGTGGGCCGACCAGGTCGCGGGCCTGCAGGTCTTGGGGCAGGACGGCTCGTGGAACGACGTCTCGCCCGCCCGCGGCGCGTTGCTCGTCAACCTCGGAGACGTCGCCGCCCGACTCACCAACGACCGGTGGATGTCGACACTGCACCGGGTGAAACCGCCCGTCGTGAACGGGACGATCGAGCGCCGCCGGTCGGCCGCCTTCTTCCACGACGGCAACGCCGACGCGGTCATCGCTCCGCTGCCGCACTTCGTGTCGGACGAGGCTCCGGCCCTGTACGACCCGGTGACAGTGCGCGAGCACATCACGGCGAAGCTCGCGGGTTCGCGCGCGGGGCGCAAGAACGTCAGCGCGGAGCGCGAGGCGGCGCGGGTCGTGGCGGCGAGCCGGGTCTGAACCCGACGCTGGAGACGGCGGTACGCCGGGGCGGAGCCGGGCCGAGAGCGACGGCGGCCGGGCTCGCACGCGCACGCATAAACGCGATCCGCGACCATAAACGCTCTCTCCCCGCGTTTCTGCGCGTCGATCGCGTTTATGCGTAACGAAACGCCTCGATAGGCCCCGCGCCGGGCCGGATCAGGCCGCGGACACCCCGAACAGCAGGCCCAGCACGTAGGTCACCGCGGCGGCGCCGAAACCGATCGCGAGCTGACGCAGGCCGCGCTTGAGCGGCGAGGCACCCGAGAGGAGTCCCACCATCGCGCCCGTGCCGAGCAGTGCGACACCCACCAGACCGAGTGCCAGAGCGACCGCCGCGAGACCCGACATCCCGAAGATCCAGGGCAACACGGGAATGATCGCGCCCGAAGCGAAGAACAGGAAGCTCGACAGGGCCGCGCCCCACGCGCTGCCGACGACGTCGTGAGACGACTCGCCCGGGGCCGCCGCGGCGGGCGCGGTGCCGGCCTGGGCCGCGGTGACGACCTCGCGAGCCTTCTCGAGTGCGGCGTCGGGCTCCATCCCGCGGGTGCGGTAGACGAGCGCGAGCTCGTTGGCATCCAGATCGAGGTGGGGAAGAGCCGAGTCGGCGAAGTCGCTCTCTTCGGTGGCTTCGAGCAGCTCCCTCTGCGAACGCACCGACACGAACTCGCCGGCGCCCATCGACAGAGCTCCCGCCAGCAGACCCGCGATCCCGCTGAAGAGCACGAAACTCGGGGCGACGCCGGTGGCCCCGACACCCATGACGAGGGCGAGGTTCGAGACGAGTCCGTCGTTCGCACCGAAGACGGCGGCACGGAAGGTTCCCGAGAGGCGTCGGCGGCCGCGGGCCGCGAGACCGCGCACGACCTCGTGGTGCACGCGCTCATCGGCGGCCATGGCGGGCGTGGCGTAGGGCTCGTCGGCGTAGGGCGAGCGGGCCTCGGCGTTCTGGGCCAGCGCGAGCACGAAGATCGAGCCGAAACGGCGCGCCATCCAGGCCAGGAGCCGGGTGCCGATGCCGGGCTGCGGCAGGCGCTGCGGCTGCTCGCCGAGCAGGTCGATCCAGTGCTGCTCGTGGCGCCCCTCGGCCTCGGCGAGGGCGAGGAGGATGTCGCGCTCCTCCCCGCTGCGGCGCGAGGCGAGCTCGCGGTACACGCGCGCCTCGGCGCGTTCGTCGACGAGGTAACGCGCCCAGCGGCGGCGATCGCGGGCGGTGGGTGTGGCGGGGGTCGTCACGGGGGCTCCTTCGGGTCGCCCACCACCGTACTGAGGCGCGTTCACCCCGTCGGGCGCGTCGACCCACACTGACAGCATTTCGGGGCTCCGAAGAGCGGAATTCCGCGGATGCCGAGACCCCGACGCCAGCATTTCGGGTCCGCGAAAGCGGCTCGGGGCGGAGTCATCAGGGGCCGGCGCAACGCATCATGCGCGGTGCGGCCGGGGTGACCGACACGGTGCACCGCGGTGACGCCGCAGCGTACGCAACTCCTGAATTCCGGGCCCAGCGCCCGCGGCGGCGGGGTCCGGACCCCGGTTGTCCCGGGGGCGGCGGGGATCGCCAACTGGCGGGTCGAGCCGCGCGGCGAGCATCTCAGGAGTTCCGTACACCCGCGGCGGCGGAGTCCGGGCCCCGATCCCCGGGGGGCGACGGGAATCACCAACCGGCGGGTCGAGCCGCGCGGCGAGCATCTCAGGAGTTCCGTGCACTCGGAGTGGCTCCCCGGGCCGACGCGCCGCCCCGGCGCAGTGCGCCGAGCGAACCCGCGCCTCAGGAATGCACGCGCTTGCGCAGCACGTCGATCCGCGCCTGCAGTTGCGCCACCGTCGCGTGCGACACCGCGGGGCCGCCGCAGATCCGCCGGAGCTCGGCGTGCACGAGGCCATGCGGCTCGCCGCTCTGGCGCGCGTACAGTCCGACCATGGTGTTCAGCAGCTGACGTTGCTCCTTCAGTGTGCGGTGCAGGGGCGCCGGGAGGCCGCCGTCGTCGACGGAGGCCGGCTCGACGCCGCTCTCCTTCTCGTTCGCCTCCCGGGTGGAACGGTGGCGCGACTGCCGCGTCGCCCGCGACATGAGCACCTCATGCACCTGCTCGGGTTCGAGAAGGCCCGGGATGCCGAGGAACTCCTCCTCCTCGACGGTTCCCGGAACGGCCAACTGACCGAACTCCTGCCCGTCGAACATCACGCGGTCGAAGTGCGCGAGGGAGCCGAGGGCCTGATACTCGAACTCCTGCTCGAGCGCGTCGGAGGCTTTGTCCTCGCGCTCGGCGGCATCCATCATGTCTTCTTCGGCGTTCCACTGGTCTTCCGCATCGCTGTCGCGGTCGAGCGCGTGCTCGCGCTGCGCCTCCATCTCGCCGGCGAGGGCGAGCAGCTGCGGAACGTTGGGAAGGAACACGCTCGCGGTCTCGCCGCGACGGCGCGCACGCACGAAACGGCCGATGGCCTGGGCGAAGAACAGCGGGGTCGAGGCGCTCGTGGCGTAGACGCCGACGGCGAGGCGCGGCACGTCCACGCCCTCCGACACCATGCGGACCGCGACCATCCACCGGCTCGTGCCCTTCGAGAACGTCTCGATGCGGCCCGAGGCCTCCGCCTCGTCCGAGAGGACGATGGTGACCTTCTCGCCGCTGATGTCCTCCAGGATCGCGGCGTAGGCGCGCGCGGCGGTCTGGTCCGTCGCGATGACCAGTCCCCCGGCATCCGGGACCGTTTCGCGTACCTCGGTGAGGCGCCGGTCGGCGGAACGGAGCACCGCGGGGATCCAGTCGCCGTTCGGGTCGAGCGCGGTGCGCCAGGCCTGCGAGGTGATGTCCTTGGTGTTGTCCTGCCCGAGTTGGGCCTCCATCTCTTCGCCGGCCTTGGTGCGCCAGCGCATCTGACCGGCGTAGACGAGGAAGAAGACGGGGCGCACGACGCCGTCCTCCAGGGCGCGCTTGTAGCCGTACGCGTAGTCGGTGCGCGAGAGACGGATGCCCTTCGCGTTCGGGTGGTACTCCACGAACGGGATGGGCGCGGTGTCGCTGCGGAACGGCGTCCCCGACAGCAGCAGACGACGCGTGGCACGGTTGTACGCCTCGCGCAGGGCGTCGCCCCAGCTGAGCGCGTCTCCGCCGTGGTGCACCTCGTCGAGGATGACCAGGGTTCTGGCATCCATCGTCAGACGCTGGTGCACCTCGGCCTTGACCGCGACCTGCGCGTACGTGACCGCAACGCCGTGGTACTGCCGCGACGGCGTCGCGTGCCGGTTGGAGAAGAACGGATCGAGACGGATGCCGACACGCGCGGCCGCCTCGGCCCACTGGGTCTTGAGGTGCTCGGTGGGGGCCACGACGACGATGCGGTCGACGACGCGGCGACGCATGAGCTCGGAGGCGAGGCGGAGGGCGAATGTCGTCTTACCGGCGCCCGGGGTGGCCGCGGCGAGGAAGTCGCGCGGTCCCTTGCCCTCGCCGTCGGGTCCGTCGAGGCCGAAGTACAGGTCGAGCGCCTCGGCCTGCCACGCACGCAGACGCTGGGCGGTTCCCCACGGGGCGCGCTGCGGGAACGACGGCGACAGGTGCTCGGCGGCGAACGAACCGAAGTGCGGCTCGACACCGTCGAGGGCCGGGTCGGGAATCGCGCCGGGGACCGGTTCGTCGGCGATAGGGGCGGTGGCGTGGGAGGGATCGGCGAGCGGAGCCGGGTCGGCGGGGGCGGATGCCGGGGCGGTGGGGGTGGCGTACGCCGCAGGGCCGGGGGTGGCAACCGGGCCGGGGCTCGCAACCGGGCCGGGGCTCGCGATCGGACCGGGACTCGCAACCGGACCCGGACTCGCGATCGGACCGGGGCTCGCAACGGGGCCGGGACTCGCGACCGGCTCGGGGTTAGCCGAGGGCCCGGGACTGGCGATGCGAGGCGCCCCGTCGACCGGTGCTCCACCCGCCTGCGGGAGGTTCGGGGTGCGGGCTTCTTCTTCCAGCATCGAACCTCCATCCCTCGCGAGCGCGAACATCAACGATAGGCGCTCCGACCGCCTCGCGTCGTCGCCCTGTGGACGGTTCCGCCGCCCCACCGGCGATAAACGCGATTCGCGCGGGGAAACGCGAGGAGAGCGCGTTTATGCGCGCGGATTGCGTTTCTGCGCGCGAAACCCGTTTATGCGTGCGAATCCCCGTTTATGCGTGCGAAGCACGTTTATGCGCGAGCCGGGCACGGAGCCGGACGGACCGACACCCGGCGGTTCCGGGGTGCGCGAAGCCTCACCCTCACCGTGTCGGAGGCCGGGGGTACCGTGGAGGGCGGAGGTTTCGATGACACTCGATCCGCACTCGCCCCGCACCCCATCCGCATCCGACAACCCCGGCCCGCACCCGTGGCGACGCTACGTTGCCATCGGCGACTCGTTCACCGAGGGCATCGGCGACCCGCTGCCCGACGGCGGACACCGGGGGTGGGCCGACCGCGTCGCCGAGGTCCTCGGCGCCCAGGTCGACGACTTCGCCTACGCCAATCTCGCCGTGCGCGGCAAGCTCATCGCGCAGATCATCGCCGACCAGATCGAACCGGCGCTCGCGCTCAAGCCCGACCTCGTCACCTTCTCGGCGGGCGGCAACGACGTCATCCGTCCCGGCACCGATCCCGACGCCGTCTCACGACAGTTCGAAGACGCCGTCCGACGCCTCCGCCGCGACGGCGCCACCGTCGTCGTCTTCACGGCGGTCGACACGGAGTTCACGCCGGTGTTCCGCGGCATCCGGGGCAAGGTGGCGATCTACAACGAGAACATCCGCGCGATCGCCGACGCCCACGACTGCGTCGTCGCCGACCAGTGGGGTCTGAAAGAGGTGCAGGACATGCGCTTCTTCGACGACGACCGGCTGCACTACAACTCCCTGGGCCACCACGAGGTCGCGCGCATGGTGCTGAGGGCGCTCAACGTGCCGAACGAGCTCGAGCCGATGAAGGCCGAGACCCAGGCGATCACGACGTGGCGCGCCGCGCGCGAGAAAGACCTCGTCTGGGCGCGGTCGTACCTCGTCCCGTGGGTGCTCCGCCGCCTACGACACCAGTCGTCGGGCGATCACATCCAGGCGAAGCGGCCCGAGCCGCTGCCGGTGGTGACGCTCGCCCCGGGTCGGGATGCCGCGGCCTCCCGCGAGACGCAGGTCTGACGCGCGTGGCTTCACTCCCCGACGCCGTGACGACGCTGCTGGGCGCCGCCGACGCGAACTCGCTGCTGCGGGACGCGGAGGGATTGGCGGAGGTGCTTACCGGATGCGGCTGGACTCCCGACGTCGAGAGCGGGCGGTTCGGCACCGACGGTTGGGACCTGCTGTCCTCGGCGTGGCCGCCGAACGTCTCGGTCTTCTTCGACGGAGACGACCACCCGGTGCGCGTGGCTGCCCTGGCGGTCGCCGCGGCGATGAAGGCCGGGCCCCACCGCTGGACGTTGGAATCCGAGGGACCGGACTGGTCGACCTGGTCCGTCGACGACCCGCGCTGGGACACGGACGACCTCGATTGGCTGGTGTGGGAGGGGGCCGACGTGGTGGTGTCCCTGTTCCTGTCCGGCGAGACCCCCGCCGGGCCCGGAACGCTCCCCTCGCACCTGCATCTGGCCATCGAACGCGCCGACACACCGTCCGAAGGCCTTCCCCGCGCCGACGAGCGCGCGCGGCGTGTGCTGCGCGAAGGGTCCGTGGTCGACCGGTGGTACCTCGCCGGTGAGCGTGACCTGCCCGAGGACGTGATCGCGGCACTCGAGAACGACCCCGACCCGCGCGTGCGTGCCGCCGCGGAGTCGGAGCGCTGGATCCGCGAGCGAGCGATCGACGGTCCCCCTCCCGGGGAGTGACCTCGGCCCCGTCCTTCGGAGCGGTTGTCGCCAGAAGGGGCCCGGGTGTGTTGTGGCGCCCAAGTACGCGTCCCGAGGGCGACCTGGGGCCCCACGGCCTCGAGCGCCGCGAGAGCCGACGGTGACCGTCCACGGTCCTCGCTAACCTGCCTCCATGACCTTCGTGAACGCCGGCACGCTCGGCACCGAACCCGGCCGGCGCGACAAGCTCGTCGGCATCCTGACCCGCCGCAATGACGCGCTCCGCGGGCTGGGCTGCGAGCTGTACGAGGTGGGTACGACCGCCGAAGAACCCGACACGGTGTTCGTGGTCGAGGTGTGGCGCGACGCCGAGGCGCACCGGTCCTCTCTTCAGAACCCCGACGTGCGGGCCGCGATCGCCGAGGCCCGACCGCTCTTGAACGGCGAGTTCGGCGGGTTCCGGTTCGAGGTCTCGGGGTCGCCGCTGCGCGACTGAGGGGTTCCCGGGGCCTCGGCGGCGGTGATCGACCTCAGCGCGGCGCGCGACCCAGTTCCCACAGCGCCACGGCGCTCGCGGCGGCGACGTTCAGCGAGTCCACTCCCCCGGCCATCGGGATCGTCACGACGGTGTCGGCGGCGGCGAGCGCGCCGCGGCTCAGGCCGTCGCCCTCGGACCCCATGAGCAGGGCGACGCGCTCGTGCCCCGCGGCGGAGAAGGCATCGAGGCTGACGGCGTCGTCCGACAGGGCCATCGCCGCGAGGTGAAAGCCGGCCTCGTGCAGCAACGGCGTCGCTTCGGACCACTCGGGGAGCCTTGTCCACGGCACCTGGAACACCGTGCCCATGCTGACGCGGACGCTCCGGCGGTAGAGGGGATCGGCACAGCGGGGCGTGACGAGCACGGCATCCGCTCCCAGAGCCGCCGCCGACCGGAAAGCCGCGCCGATGTTCGTGTGGTCCACGATGTCTTCGAGGACGACGACGAGCCGCGCATCGCGGAGGATCTCTTCGACGGATGCCAGGGCCGGACGATGCATCGACGCCAGCAGGCCGCGATGCACGGTGTACCCCGTGACCTGCTCGGCGATCTCGGCCGGGACGACGTAGACCTCGGCGTCCTCCCCGACGAGCGCGAGCGCATCGGCGAGGAACTTGTCCTGCACGAGGACCGAGCGGGGCCGGTGCCCGGCTCGCAGGGCACGGTCGAGCACCTTCGACGATTCGGCGATGTACAGCCCGCCCGCGGGCTCCGACACGCGTCGCAGCGACACGTCGGTGAGGTCGCGGTAGTCCGTCAGGCGCGGATCGTCGGCGGAGTCGAGGGAGATGACGGGCATCGTCCCATCGTGCCAGCATCGCTCCGCGGCTCGGCGCCATGGTCGAGTATCACAACACGCCGCTCCACGCCCGCCCCGTGCGGCATGTCTCGGACACTCAACCGGGTGGCGGCGGCCCCCAGGGTTGAGTGTCCAGAACACCCGGACGACTCAGAAAAGCGTCCGGGTTTCTTGGACACTCGACCGGGTGGGGAGGCACCCCGAGCGTGGACTGTCCACAACACGCCGCGCCCCACCCGACCCGTGCGGCATGTCTCGGACACTCAACCGGGTGGGTGCGGCCCCCAGGGTTGAGTGTCCAAAACACCCGGACGACTCAGAAAAGTGTCCGGGTTTCTTGGACACTCAACGAGAAAACGGAGCGGTTGCGGGCCGCGGGAGCGGTGGCGGGCGCGTGAGCGTGGGAACGCACGGACGCGACGGGATGCCGGGCCCCGGCGCTCACACGACGGGATGCCGAGCCCCCGGGCCCTCACGCCACGTGCAGCGCGCGACCCCCGGCGATCACGAGGGCCCGCTCGGGCTGGCGGACGAGCGCGTCGAGGGGGTTCTCGGCATCCACGAGGACGATGTCGGCGCGCGCTCCCGCGACGAGGTCGTGCACTTCTCGGCCCACGGCCCACGCGCCCGCGCTGGTCGCGAGCCGCACGACGCGCAGCAGGTCGTCGTCGTGGACGAGCCCGCCGGCGCGGGCGTACTGCCAGGCGATGCCGAGGGTGTCGCCGGTTCCGAACGGACTCCAGAGATCCCGGATGCCGTCGGTGCCGAGCCCCAACCGGACGCCGGCGGCGTCGAGTTCGGCGAGCGGGAGCTGGGCGAGGCGCAGAGGGGCGACGGTGGTCAGGGAGACGCCGGCCTCGCCCATCGCCGCGAGCAGATCGCGTCGGCGCGCGGGTTCGAGCTGGGCGACGGCGAAACCGTGTGCGATGTTCACCCGGCCGCCCAGGCCGAGCCGTGGCGTGCGCTCCACGAGCAGTTCGATCTGGAACGCGCCGAGCTCGGCCGGGTCGTGCAGGTGGATGTCGAGGCCGACGCCGGTGTCGGCGGCGAGCGCGGTGAGGGCGTCGATCTGGCCCACGGGGTCGCGGTCGATCGTGGCGGGGTCGAGACCGCCGATTGCGGTCACGCTGTCGCGTCCCGCGGCCTCGCGCAGCAGTTCGAGCACGCCGGGGCGGCGCAGCACCCCGTCCTGCGGGAACGCCACGATCTGCACGTCGAGGGCGCCGCCGTACGCGGCGGTGGCTTCTTCGACTGCCTCTATCCCCCGGAGGCCGACGCCGGTGTCGACGTCGACGTGCGTGCGGATCGCCGTCGTGCCGTGGCGCACGAGCTCGCGCAGCACGAATGCGGACCGCTCGAGGGAGGGGATGCCGAGCGCGTCGCGCTGCTCGCGCTCGTGGCGGATGCGCCCCTCGGTCGAGCCCTCGCCGCCGTAGGACTGCCAGGGCAGTCCCCACCACGACTTGTCGACGTGTGCGTGGGCGTTCACGAGGCCCGGCAGGGCGAGCAGCCCGCGCCCGTCGAATTCGCGGATGCCGATGGGATCGCTCGCGGCGGGAGTGATCGCGGTGATGCGCCCCTCGTCGATGGCGATGTCGACGAGATCGCCGCCCCACGGCCGGACGCGGCGGAGGGAGGTGACGTCGAGCATGGCGGGCCGGGGGAAGGAGCTCATCTTCCCAGTATCGACGCGGCCGCGTCTCGGACGACGGGGGTGTGCGGCACCGGGCGCGTCAGCTACGGGCGGGCCGCTCTGCCGAGTGCCCGAGCTCCCCGTCCGCGCGAGCCGGCGGCGGTGCCCCGCCGTAGACTCGGGAGACGGAGGTGCGCATGACCGACACGACGGGGGAGGCCGAGTTCTCGGCATCCATCGATCGCGCCGTCGACGTGCTGGCGGGCCGCAGAATCGCTGTCCTGACCGGTGCGGGCGTATCGACCGACTCGGGAATCCCCGACTATCGCGGCAAAGGCGCACCCACGCGTACGCCGATGACGGCGCAGCAGTTCCTCTCGAGCGCCGAAGCGCGCCGACGCTACTGGGTGGGGAGCCACCTGGGGTGGAAAGTGTTCGCCGCCGCGCAGCCGAACGACGGGCACCGTGCCCTCGCCGACCTCGAGGCCGCGGGCGTCGCCAACGGCGTGGTGACGCAGAACGTCGACGGTCTGCACGTGCGCGCGGGCAGCGGGCGGGTCGTCGAGTTGCACGGAACGATGCGTCGGGTCGGATGCCTCCAGTGCGGGCAGGTGTTCGACCGCCGCGATCTCGCCGAGCGCGTCGAGGCCGACAACCCGTGGATCTCGCTGCCCGAGAACGTCGAGCTCGGCCCCGACGGCGATGTGACCCCGGCCTCTGCCGACGGGTTCGTCGTCCCGGTCTGCTCGGTGTGCGGCGGGACGCTCAAGCCCGACGTGGTCTTCTTCGGCGAGTACATCCCGGTGGAGAAGTTCCGCGAGGCCGAGCAGCTCGTTCACACGAGCGACGCCCTCGTCATCGCCGGTTCGTCGCTCGTGGTCAACTCCGGCATTCGCCTGGTGGAGCGAGCACGGCGCCGGCGTCTGCCCGTGGTGATCGTCAACCGCGGGGAGACTCGCGCCGACCAGCGTGCGGCGGTCAAGATCGACGGCGGCACGACGCACGTGCTCCGCGCGCTCGCGGAACGGTTGCCGGGACTGCTGTAGCGGCCGGCGGGTCTTCCCTCCGCGGGCGCCCGGTCGAGACCCTCCCCGGCCGTCACACCGGATACCCTCTCGCTCGTGCAGTACTCCTTCGACCTCCCCACGGCATCCGAGTTCGCCGCCCTCTACGCCGAGACCGGCTGGGGCACCTGGCCCCTGAGCAGCTTCGAGCGTGCTCTGGTGGGCACCTGGGTCGTGTGCGCTGCGCGCGACGAAGCGGGACGGCTCGTCGGGATGGGCCGATTGATCTCCGACGGCGCCCTGCACGCCTTCGTGACCGAGATGATCGTCGCCCCGGCGGCGCGCGGGGCCGGGGTCGGCGGCGAGATCGTCGACCGGCTCGTGGCCGAATCACGGCGACGGGGAGTACACGACGTGCAACTGTTCGCGGCCCGTGGCCGGGCGGAGTTCTACGAGCGCCACGGGTTCGTGCGTCGTCCGGCCGACGGCCCCGGTATGGACCTCTCCACCGACCCTCGCTGACCGTCGCTCCGCCGCGCGAGAGCGGCTTCGTCGCCGGTTAGGCTCGAACGGTGACGATCGTGACCCTGGTGCGACATGGCGAAACCGCGTGGAACTACGAGGGACGGATCCAGGGCTCGACCGACATCCCCCTGAACGACACCGGTCGCCTGCAGGCACGGGGCATCGCCCAGACCCTCGCCGGCGAATACGCGGGGCGTGACGTCGTCGTCGTGTCGAGCGACCTGGGCCGCGCCGCCGAGACGGCCGACATCATCGCAGCGGCCCTCGGCACCACGGTGACGCGCCGTTTCCCCGGCCTGCAGGAGCGCTCGTACGGCGACGCCGAAGGAATGGACGCCCCCACCTTCGCCAAGACCTACGGGCCGTGGCACGCGGCCGACGTCCCCGGAGCCGAGACCTGGCCGGTCGTGCGCGAGCGGGCGCTCGCCGCGATCGCCGAGGCCGTGGCATCCGCCCCCGAGGGCATCGACGTGATCGCCGTCGCGCACGGGGCGCTCATCCGCGAGGTCATCATGTTTGCCACCGACGGGAAGTTCCCCCGCGAGGGCGAGCGTCTGCCGAACTGCTCGGCGACGACGTTCCGCATCGACGGCGACCACTGGGAGATGCTGGCGTACGCCGGCGTCGCGAGCTGACAGTCCCGACCCGGCGTCGCACGAGAAGCCGGTGGGGCGCCCTCACTCCCCCGCCCGCGCCACCACCGAGCGCGCGTGACGCAGAACCGGCTCATCGACCATTCGCCCCTCGTAGCGGAAGACGCCCCGCTCCCCCTCTGCCGCCTCGAGCACTCCCCGCGCCCAGGCGACGAGATCGGCGCTCGGGGCGTACGCCGCGCGGATCGTCGCGACCTGCCCGGGGTGGATGCACGCGGTGGCGGCGAAGCCCGAGGCCGCGGCATCCCGAGCCTCCTCCGCGAGACCGTCGTGATCGGCGATGTCGACGTGCACGGCGTCGATGGCCCGCTTGCCGAACGACCCCGCCGCCAGCAGCACGCGCGCTCGCGCGAGCCGCGCGACGTCGCGGTAGCCGCCGTCGTCGCGCCGGCTCGAGGTACCGCCGAGGCTCGCGACCAGGTCCTCGGCGCCCCACATGAGTGCCACGACCTGCGGGAGCGCCGCGAGCTGCTCGGCGCGGACGATCCCTCGCGCCGTCTCGCACAGCGCGATCACCTCGACGTGTTCGAGAAGATCCAGGGATGCCGGGTCCTCGGCCTTCGCGACCATCACGCGCCGTACCCGGGTGCGCTCGAGGGCGGCCAAGTCCCGCGCGAAGTCCGGCGTCCCCGGTGCGTTCACCCGCACGATCAGGCGCTCGGGGTCGGGGTCGGCGGCGATCATCGCCTCGCGCGCGGCAGCCTTGGCATCGGGGGAGACGGCGTCCTCGAGGTCGAGGATCGCGGCATCCGCCCGCTCGAGGGCCTTGGGCAGACGCTCCGGGCGATCGCCCGGGACGAACAACAACGCGGGGCCGAGGTCGAAAGCGCGCGCCTGTTCGCCGTTCACGCCCGCCCCTCCAGGGCCCACATCAGCACCGTCCGGGTGGCGGTCACCACGACCTCGTCGTTCTGCGAGCGACCGGTGTGCGCCATGACCACCACGCCCTGCCCCGGGCGGGATGCCGAGGGACGCACCGACACGACCTCGGTCTCGGCCGAGAGGGTGTCGCCGACGAACAGCGGGGCGGGGAAGCTCACGTCGGTGAGACCGAGCTGGGCGACGAGCGTGCCCTGGGTCAGCTGCGCCACGGAGAGGCCGACGAGGGTCGACAGCGTCCACATCGAGTTCACGAGCGGCCGGCCGAACGGTTGGGTCGCGGCGTACGCGGCATCGAGGTGAAGCGCCTGCACGTTCATCGTGAGGGTCGTGAACACGACGTTGTCGGCATCCGTCACGGTCCGCCCGGGACGGTGCGCGTACCTCTCGCCGACGACGAACTCCTCCAGGTACAGGCCGCGCTGCTCGATCATGCGGCAACGGTACCCGTGAGCCCCAGCGCGCGCGAGATCACCATCAGCTGCACCTCGGTCGTGCCCTCGCCGATCTCGAGGATCTTGGAGTCGCGGTAGTGCCGCGCGACGGGGTACTCGTTGATGAAGCCGTTGCCGCCGAACACCTGGGTCGCGTCCCGCGCGTTCGCCATCGCGGCGTCGCTCGCGGTCATCTTCGCCACGGCGGCGTCGACGCTGAAGGGCCTGCCCGCGTCGCACAGGCGCGCGGCGTGCACCCACGCCAGACGCGCGGTGTGCACGCGCGCGTGCATGCGGGCCAGGAGGAACTGCATGCTCTGGCGCGTCGACAGGCGCTCGCCGAAGACGGTGCGGCTGCGGGCGTAGTCGACGGCGGCTTCGAGGCAGCCCTCCGCGGCCCCGGTGGCGAGGGCGGCGATCGCGACGCGGCCCTCGTCGAGCGTGCGCAGGAAGTTCTTGAACCCGTGCCCGCGCTGCCCGAGCAGGTTCGCCTCGGGCACCCGGACGCCGTCGAAGGTGAGGGGGTGGGTGTCGGAGGCGTTCCAGCCGACCTTGTCGTACGCGGGGCCGACGGTGAAACCGGGCGTCCCGTTCGGCACGATGATCGTCGAGATCTCGGGGCGGTCGCCGACGCGATCGGTCACCGCGGTGACGGTGACGAACCGGGTGATGTCGGTGCCGGAGTTGGTGATGAACTGCTTCGAGCCGTCGATCACCCACTCACCGTCCTCGAGCTTCGCGGTGGTGCGGGTGGCGCCCGCGTCGCTGCCCGCCTCGGCCTCGGTGAGTCCGAATCCGGCGAGAGCGCGACCCGCGACGAGGTCGGGGAGGTAGTGCGCCTTCTGGTCGTCGGTGCCGTAGCGGTAGATGGGCATGGCGCCCAGGCCCACCCCCGCCTCGAGGGTGATCGCCATCGACTGGTCGACGCGCGCGACGCCCTCGATCGCGACGCACAGGCTCGCGTAGTCGCCGCCCTGCCCGCCGACCTCTTCGGGGAACGGCAGGCCGAAGAGGCCGAGCTCGCCCATCTGCGCGACGAGGTCGAGGGGGAGCTCGTGCGCGCGGTCCGCCTCGTACGATCGCGGAGCGATCACCTCGTCGGCGAACTCGCGCACCATCGCGCTCAGTTCGCGCTCGTCGTCGGTGAAGGCCTGCTGACTGTCGATGCTCACGGGTGGGTCTCCTCGGGGGAAGGGGTGGGGTCGGATGCCGGGATCCCGGCGAGATCGTGCGAGTCCGAGACCATGGGGGTCACCGTCGCGACCACCTCGTCGCGGGCGACCTGCGCACCCGCCGCCGTGCGCAGCCGGACGGCGCCGGGGTGCGGGGCGGTGACGGTGTGCTCCATCTTCATGGCCTCGATCGTGACGAGGCGTGCCCCCGCCTCGACGGGGGCACCGTCGGCGATGTGCACCGCCACGACGGTGCCAGGCAACGGCGAGACGAGGTCGGGATCGATCGCTCCGGGGTCTCGGCCGGCGGTGGCCCGGCGGCGCGCCGCGGCGTCCCGCCGCGACACCACCCGGAGGCGGTGCGCTCCGCCGTCGACGTGCACCCAGTACTGCTCCGGACCGCCCGTCACCCGGGCCTCGACCGCGGCCGGCGCGACCGCGTGCACCTGTCCGGCGTCGTCCTCGAGCCACACCGTGCGCGGAGCCACCGCTCCCCCGGCACGCCACGCCCCGACGCGACCCCATACGGAATCGTCCGTCGGCACGTCGGATTCCACGACTCGCTGCGCCACCGCGGCGAGCGCATCGGGCGTCGGCTCGACGGCGTCCGGCGTTCCCCGCCGATCCAGGAGCCCCGTGTCCAGGTCTCCCGTGCGCACGGCGGGTTCGGTCAGCAGCGCTCGCAGGTCGGCGATGTTCGTGTCGACGCCGAGCACGACGGTCTCGGCGAGCGCCGCGTCGAGTCGGGCGAGCGCCGTCTCGCGGTCGGGGCCGTGCGCGATGACTTTCGCGATCATCGGATCGTACTGCGAGCCGATCACACTGCCGGTCTCGACGGCGCTGTCGACGCGGGCGGATCCCGGACGCCACAGGCTCACGGTCCCCGTGGCGGGGAGGTACCCGCGCGATGGGGTCTCGGCGTACACGCGCGCCTCGATCGCGTGTCCGTCGAGGCGGATCTCGGGAAGCTCCAGTGGGAAGCCCGCAGCCACCCGGAGCTGTTGCTCGACGAGGTCGATGCCGGTGATCATCTCGGTCACGGGATGCTCGACCTGCAGGCGCGTGTTCATCTCGATGAAGAACGGCTCGTCGAGGCGATCGCCCGCGACCAGGAATTCCACGGTCCCCGCGCCGAGGTAGCCGACGCTCCGGGCGGCGGCGACGGCCGCCTCGCCGAGACGCGCGCGCGTTCGGGCGTCGACGACGGGCGAGGGGGCCTCCTCGATGACCTTCTGGTGCCGTCGCTGCAGTGTGCACTCCCGCTCGCCGAGAGAAAGGGTCGTGCCGTAGGCGTCGGCGAGCACCTGCACCTCGATGTGACGCGGGCGCTCCAGCAGCCGCTCGAGCAGCAGGGTGTCGTCGCCGAAGGCCGCCGCCGCGACCCGGCGGGCGGTGGCGAGCGCGTCGGGGAGGTCGCCCGGGCCGGTGGCGACCGTCATCCCCTTGCCTCCTCCCCCCGCGGAGGGCTTGACCAGCAGCGGGTATCCCGCGCGTTCGGCTTTCGCCGCGATCTCGTCGTCGCCCAGACCGACGGCGGAGAACCCCGGCACCGTCGGGACCCGGTGTGCCGCCACATGCTCCTTCGCGCGGATCTTGTCGCCCATCACCTCGAGGGCCTCGACTCCGGGGCCGACGAACACGATCCCGGCCGCCGCGCACGCGCGGGCGAAGCCCGCGTTCTCGCTGAGGAACCCGTAGCCCGGGTGCACGGCGTCCGCCCCCGACGACACCGCGGAGGCGACCACCGCGTCGACGTCGAGATACGACGGCACACGCACGGCGTGGTCTGCGTCGCGGACGTGCGGTGCATCGGCATCCGCGTCGGTGAAGACGGCGACCGAACGGATGCCGAGTCGCCGGAGCGTCCGGAACACCCGGCGCGCGATCTCGCCGCGGTTCGCGACCAGAACACTTGAGAACAGGCGGGGCTCACGCGCGGTCGCGACGTCAGCCGGGACCGGCGCGCCCGCGCTCGAAAGCGCGCCTGCCGCGGAGCGCGACGCCACCGTCGATACGGCCTCGACCATCTCGCCCACCCCCGTCACATCCGGAAGAGGCCGAAGCCCCGGTCGGCCAGCGGCACACGGCTGACGACGTCGAGCGCGAGGCCGAGCATCGTGCGCGTGTCGACGGGGTCGATCACACCGTCGTCCCAGAGCCGGGCCGTGGCGTAGTACGGACTGCCCTGCCGCTCGTACCTCTCGCGGATGGGTGTCTGGAACGCCTCGTCGTCGGCATCCGTCCACTCCTCTCCGCGGGCGGTGCGCTGCTCGCGCGTGACGGTCGAGAGCACGGATGCCGCTTGCGCCCCACCCATGACCGAGATGCGGCTCGAGGGCCAGGTCCAGAGGAACCGCGGGTCGTACGCGCGCCCGCACATCGCGTAGTTGCCGGCGCCGTACGAACCGCCGACGAGCACGGTGAGCTTGGGAACGCGGGTGGAGGCGACCGCGGTGACCATCTTGGCGCCGTCTTTGGCGATGCCTCCCGCCTCGGCATCCCGCCCCACCATGAACCCGGTGATGTTCTGCAGGAAGAGCAGGGGGATGCCGCGCTGGTCGGCGAGCTCGATGAAGTGCGCGGCCTTGAGGGCGGATTCGCTGAAGAGCACACCGTCGTTCGCGATGATCCCCACGGGGTGGCCGTGCAGGCGAGCGAAGGTCGTGATGACGCTCTCGCCGTACAGCGCCTTGAACTCGTGCAGGGAGTCCGCGTCGACGAGGGTGTCGATGATCGCGCGCATGTCGACGGGCTGCGAGATGTCGGCGGGGACGATGTCATAAAGCTCTTCGGGGTCGCGTGCGGGGTCCTTCACGGTCTCGACCGACCAGACCGGCGCCGGGGTGGGCGGCAGGGTGCGCACGATGTCGCGAACGATCTCGAGAGCGTGCTCGTCGTCGTCGGCGAGGTGGTCGACGACCCCCGATCGACGGGCGTGCAGGTCGCCGCCGCCGAGCTGTTCGGCGGTGACATCTTCGCCGATCGCGGCCTTCACCAGGGGCGGACCGCCGAGGAAGACCGTGCCCTGTCCGCGCACGATGACGCTCTCGTCGCTCATCGCCGGAACGTACGCGCCGCCCGCGGTGCACGACCCCATGACGGCGGCGATCTGCGGGATGCCGAGGGCCGACATCTGCGCCTGGTTGCGGAAGATGCGGCCGAAGTGGTCGCGGTCGGGGAACACTTCGTCCTGCATCGGCAGGAAAGCGCCGCCCGAGTCGACGAGGGAGACGCAGGGCAGGCGATTCTCGCGCGCGATCTCCTGTGCCCGCAGGTGCTTCTTGACCGTGAGGGGGAAGTACGCCCCGCCCTTCACCGTGGCATCGTTGGCGAGCACCACCACGTGCCGACCGTGCACGAGACCGATCCCCGCGACGACGCCGGCGCCGGGCGCCGCGCCGTCGTAGAGCCCGTGGGCGGCGAGCGGGGCGATCTCGAGGAACGGACTGCCCTCGTCGAGCAGACGCTCGACGCGCTCTCGCGCGAGGAGCTTGCCGCGGGCCGTGTGACGTTCGCGGGCGGCGTCCGACCCTCCGCGCGCGGCGCGGGCCAGGATGGCGCGCAGCTCGTCGGCGAGGGCGCGCGGGGTCGGCGTGGCGGCGGGGGTGTCCGTCCCCGGACCCGCGGCGCGGTCGGTGGTCGGCGCGGCGGCGGAAGCATCCGACGCTGTCTCGGTGACCGGTGCTGTGCTCATGGCGGCTCCGTTTCGGTGCCACCTCGTCGTCGGCACCGTCGTTCCCGCGGGGTCGTTCTCGCGGGCTGGGGTTTCAGTTAATGTTGACTAACTGAGATGCCAGGCTAGCCCGAGCGGATGCCGATGACAAGAGTTTCGCCAGACACCCTCGACCCGTCGCCGACGGGTGCCGAGGGCGTGAGCTCTGCCCGACCCACCGGCACGGCGCGCGACCGCGCCAAGGCCGACCGCCGCGCGGCCCTACTCGCCGCTGCGGCGCGTCTGTTCGCCGAGCGCGGCTTCGACGGCGTGACCCTCGGCGACATCGGCGAGGCTGCCGGGGTGAGCGGCCCCGCCGTGTACCGGCACGTCGCGAGCAAGCAGGCGCTGCTCGGCGCCATCCTCGTCGACGTCAGCGACCGCTTGCTGCAGGGTGGCCGTGCGGTTTTCGCGGATCCCCTGGCGTCGGGCGGCGCACGGCCCGGCCCCGACGCCTCGTCCGCGGCGGCTGAGAACCCCCGCACCGGAACGGACGATCCGGACACCGTCCTGCGCGCCCTCGTCGACTTCCACGTCGCGTTCGCGCTCGCCGAGGCCGACGTGATCCGCGTGCAGGACCGTGACCTCGACCGCCTCGCCCCCGACGACCGTCGAACGGTCCGCGACCTGCAGAACGCGTACGTCGCCGTGTGGACGGCGGCTCTCGCCGCGAAGGATCCGGATGCCGAATCCCCGGCCGAACGCCGGGTGCGCGCCCTCGCGTGCTTCGGCTTGATCAACTCGACGCCGCACAGCGTGCGGGGCGTGCCCACCTCACGTGTGCGCCCCACCCTGACCCGCATGGCCCTCGCAGCGCTGACGGCCTGAGCCACGGCATCCGCCCGCCCTGAGGCAACTCCGCGGCCCGTCGAGTGTCCAAGAAACCCGGACGCCCCCGTCATCCCGTCCGGGTGTTCTGGACACTCAACGCAGAAACACACGCCCACGCCCCCGCGAGTGTCCACAACACGCCGCACACCAACCGGGGCCTACGGCATGTCCTGGACACTCAACGCCCCCGCCCCGCGGGCCACCACACCCCGCCCGCCGGCCTTGAGTGTCCAAGAAACCCGGACGCCCCCGGCATCCCGTCCGGGTGTTCTGGACACTCAACGCACAAACGCACGCCCACGCCCCGCCCCCGCGAGTGTCCAAAACACACCGCACACGGGCCGGGACCCACGGCATGTCCTGGACACTCGACGCGCCCGTTCCCGCCGAGGTGCCGAGGGCGACCACTCACTCCCCCGGCACCCGGTTCCGCGGGGCCGGAACTCGACCGCCGACTCAGCGCAGCAGCATCGCCCGCCCGGGCTCGCGGAGCACACCGGCGACGTCGGTGAGGAAGCGCGCCGCCTCGGCCCCGTCGACCAGCCGGTGGTCGAACGAGAGGCTGAGGGTCAGCACGTCGCGCAGCGCGATCTCGCCCTGGTGTTCCCACGGCGTCGTGCGCAGAGCGCCCACGGCGAGGATCCCGGCCTCACCGGGGTTGAGGATCGGGGTCCCGGCATCCACCCCGAACACGCCCACGTTGGTGATCGAGAACGTGCCGCCGGTCATGGCGGCGGGCGTCGTGCGCCCGGCGCGCGCGGTGGCGGCGAGGTCGGCGATCGCGTCGGCCAGGTCGACGAGGTCGAGGCGGTCGGCATCCGCGATCACGGGCACCACGAGACCGCGGTCGGTCGCGGCCGCGATGCCGAGGTTCACGTAGTGGTGCGCGATGATCTCGCCCGCCGCCTCGTCCCACCGGGCGTTCAGCGCGGGCGTCCTCCCGAGAGCCAGACACACGGCCTTCGCGACGATCGCCAGCAGTCCGATCTTGTGACCGTCGAGGGCACGGTCGGTCTTGAGGGATGCCAGCAACTCGGTCGTTGCGGTCACGTCGAGCGTGAGGAAGGTCGTCGCGTGCGGAGCGGTGAACGCACTCTGCACCATCGCCGCGGCGGTGTGCTTGCGTACTCCTCGGATCGGCGTGCGGGTGACACGGTCTCCCCCGGATGCGGGGACACTCGCGGGCGAGGTCGCCGGCTGCGCCGACGCGACCTGCTCGGCGTACTGCTCGACGTGCACGCGGGTGATCAGCTCGCCCGGGTGGGCGGCCGCGACGAGGGCGAGGTCGATTCCGTGGTCTTTCGCGAACTTGCGCACGGGCGGTGTGGACCGCGGTCGCTCGAGCGGAAGGTCGATGGGGCCGGTGCGCACGATGTCGTGCGGGGCGGCCTCGCGGACGGCGTGGTCGGTGTCGAGGGCGACGGTTCCCGCTCCGCGGGCCCGGCGACGCGGCCGGCTGCCTGACGTCGGCGCGGCGCCGTAGCCGACGAGGTTCGGCGTCGCGCGACCGGGCTCCCCCGCCGCCGTCGTGCGGACGTCGTCGGCGACACGCCGTTCCGCGAGGTCGGCCGACGGCCCGTCGGCACGCGACTCAGCGAGACGGTCTGCCGGGCCGGTCCCCGTCCGCGTGGACTCCGTCGCCCGAGCATCGGGCCGCGCTCGTTCCGTGGGCGCCGGGGTCTCGGCATCCGCCCCCTCGACCGCGAACGACACGAGGGGCGACCCGACCTCGACGACGTCTCCGGCGGCGGCGTGCAGCCCTTGCACGATGCCCGCGTAGGGGGAGGGGATCTCGACGATCGCCTTGGCCGTCTCGACCTCGGCGATGGTCTGGTTGAGGGTGACGGTGTCGCCCTCGGACACGTGCCACTGCACGATCTCGGCCTCGGGCAGCCCCTCGCCGAGATCGGGAAGGCGAAATTCGGTGATCATCGCAGGATCCCTCCGGTCGCTCCGTCAGCCGGCTGGGGAACACAGCGTTCGCTGATCATCACAGGATCCCTCCGGTCGTCTCGACAGCAGGCCAGAGAGCACAGCGTTCGCTGATCATCACAGGATCCCTCCGGTCGTCTCGACAGCAGGCTGAAGCACGGCGCTCGGTGATCATCGGACGCCCCCTCCGACGGTCGACGCGCTCGCGCTCCCCGGCGCTCCGCCCGCCGCGCCGCGCTCGAGCACCCGGTCCACCGCGTGCAGGATCCGATCCAGATCCGGCACGTGATGTTTCTCGAGTTTCGAGGGGGGATAGGGGATGTCGTGCCCGGTCACGCGCTGGGGCGCGGTCTCGAGGTAGTGGAAGCACTGCTCGGTGATGCTCGCGACGAGCTCGGCTCCCATCCCCGCCTCGCGCGCGGCCTCGTGGGTGACGACGACCCGTCCGGTCTTGCGAACGGATGCCGCGACGGTGTTCATATCGACCGGTGACAGCGAACGCAGATCGACGACCTCGAGCGAGATCCCCTCGTCCTCCGCGGCGAGCGCGGCGTCGAGGGCTGTGCGCACCTGGGCGCCGTAGGTGACGATCGTCGCGTCGGTGCCCTCGCGGGCGACGCGGGCGAGGTGCAGGGGCGGAGCGTCGGCCAGGTCGGCATCCAGATCGACCTCGCCCTTGGAGTGGTACAGACGTTTCGGCTCGAAGAAGATGACCGGGTCGTCGGAGGCGATGGCCTGTTGCAGCATGACGTACGCGTCCTGCGGATTCGAGGCCGCGACCACGCGCAGCCCGGCGGTGTGCACGAAGTACGCCTCGGGCGATTCGGAGTGATGCTCGGCCGCGCCCACACCGCCGGCCCACGGGATGCGGATGACGAGCGGCATCCGGATCCGGCCGTTGCTGCGGTAGTGCAGCTTCGCGACCTGACAGACGATCTGGTCGAACGCGGGGTAGACGAACCCGTCGAACTGGATCTCGACGACGGGTCGATAGCCGCGCAGGGCGAGACCCACCGCGGTGCCGACGATGCCGGCCTCGGCGAGCGGGGTGTCGACGACGCGCTGCGCGCCGAATCGCTGCTGCAGGCCGTCGGTCACGCGGAAGACGCCGCCGAGCTTTCCGATGTCCTCGCCCATGAGGAGGACTCTGTCGTCGGTTTCGAGCGCCTTCGCGAGCCCCGCGTTGATCGCGGAACCGAGGGTGAGGGAAGTCATCGCGAGGCCTCCGTGCTTCCGGTCGTGGTGAACATCGTCATCGCGAACCCTCCCCGTCGAAGCCGGCCAGGTACTCGACGTACTCCGCCCTCTGCTGCGCGAGCCGGGCGTGGGGTTCCGCATACACGTGGTCGAAGACCGTCTCGGGTGCTCGAGTCGTCGCACCGATGCACGCCGCGCGCACCTCGGCGGCGAGCGCGTCGGCCGCGCGAGCGACCTCGGCCATGCCGGAATCGTCGAGCATCCCCTCGGCGCGCAGGTACGCCTCGAGCCGTGCGATCGGGTCGCGCTGCGCCCACTGCTCGACCTCGGCGACGTCGCGGTACCGGGTGGGGTCGTCGCTCGTGGTGTGCGGACCCATGCGGTAGGTCACGGCCTCGATGAACGAGGGCCCCTCGCCGCGGCGCGCGCGATCGAGCGCCCAGCGCATCGCGGCGACGCAGGCGAGCGCGTCGTTCCCGTCGATGCGCAGACTCGGGATGCCGAACCCCGGCGCCCGACCCGCGATGGGGTACTTCGCCTGGACGGTGGAGGGTTCGCTGATCGCCCACTGGTTGTTCGAGCAGACGAAGACGACCGGGGCGCGGAACGACGAGGCGAACACCATCGCCTCGTTGACGTCGCCCTGGCTGGTCGCTCCGTCGCCGTAGTACGCGACGGCGACGTCGGTGGACCCGTCTCGCTGGGCGCCCATGGCCCAGCCGGTGGCGTGCAGGGACTGCGCTCCGATGATGATCTGGGGAGGAGCGGCGTTGATGGTGGTGTGGTCGTAGGCCGAGTGCTCTTCGCCACGCCACGCGAGCACGTAGTCGGCGGGCTGGGCCCCGCGACCCAGCAGGACGCCGTGCTCGCGGTAGCTCGGGAAGACGAAGTCGCCGGGGGCGAGGGCGTGGGCCGTCCCCACCTGCACGGCCTCCTGGCCGCGGCACGGCGCCCACAGCGCGAGCTGACCCTGGCGCTGCAGGGCGACGCCCTCGGCATCCAGTCTGCGGGTGAGGACCATGTCGCGGTGCAGGGCGCGCAGCTCGTGCGGTGAGAGATCCGCGACCCAGGGGTCGAGGGTGTCATCGGCCGCCCGCGAACCGTCGGGCTCGAGAAGACGGAGCACGTCGTCGAGGGCGTCGTGGCCGTCGGCGCTTCCCGGGGAAGAGCCTCGCGTCTGGGTGTACGTCATCGTCATCCCTCCAGTGCGGCCCTGGCTCTTCGTGAGAGCGGGGGCGTACGGATGCCGGCAGCACCGCCGACGGGGGCGACGGTACGCGCGGAATGCACCCCGCTCAAGACCTCGCCGTCATGTTGAGCATCGTGCCCACCCCAGCCGACCTTCGCGCTGCTAATGTTTCGCACCATGAGCAAGCTCGACGCGGTCGACCTCGACCTCCTCCGCGCCCTGTCCGCCGATCCGCGCGCCACCGTCGTCGCGCTCGCCGAGAAACTCGGACTCTCCCGCAACACCGTCCAGGCGCGCATGAGCCGCCTGGAACGCGGGGGCGTCTTCCTCTCGTACGAACGCACCCTGTCGGCGGAAGCCCTCGGCTTCCCGATCGAGGCGTTCCTTCAGGTGACGGTGCGCCAGGCCGAGCTCCCGGCGATTCGCGCCGAACTGGCCAAGGTGCCCGAGGTTCTGCAGGCCCACGGCCTGAGCGGGCAGGTCGACTTGCTCGTGCGCGTGGCGTGCCGCGACACCCAGCACCTGTTCGACACCGACGCGCGCATCCTCGCGATCGAGGGCGTCGAGCGTACCGAGACGTCGCTCGTGATGGGCGAGGTCATCGGCTATCGCGTCGGGCCGCTGATGCAGCTGGCTCGCGAGGAGATCTAGCCGGCCGCCTCGAGGCTCGACACCGCGGGCCCCGTCGACACATCTGCCCCGCGCCTTCGTGGCCCCGGGGCCACACCCAACGCCCCGGGGCCACTCCCGCCGCCCCACGACACGGCCATCGCCCGCACGCGCCCGCAACCCGACGCCAGCCCCGCGCCTTCATGGCCCCGGGGCCACACCCAACGCCCCGGGGCCACTCCTACCGCCCCACGACGCGACCGTCGCCCGCACGCGCCCCGCAACCGGCGCCAGCCCCCGCGCCTTCGTGGCCCCGGGGCCACACCCAACGCCCCGGGGCCACTCCTACCGCCCCACGACGCGGCCATCGCCCGTACGCGCCCGCACCCGACGCCAGCCCCGCCCCTCAGCCACCGCCCGCGCCGGGGGTCACCGACCTCGCCTCGTCGAAACCCCGCCTTACGGCGCCGGCACCACCGGGATGCTCGCCGTCTCGGTCTTCTGCTCGATGGGGCTGCCGGCATCCATCCGCACGAGGACCACGCCCGCGAGGATCAGCGCACCGCCCGCGAACTGGATCGGCGCGGGCGTCTCACCGAGCAGCAGCCACGCGAAGCCGAGCGCGAACAGCACCTCGCTGAGCCCGACGAACGACGCGAGCCGCGAACCGATCAGCGGCACGGCGATCACCCCGAGCGCGTAGCCCACGGTGGTCGCCACGGCCCCCACCCAGAGCAGGGGCAGGATGCCGGGGAGCTCGAGCCCTGCGAGCGACACGGTGATCGAAGGGGCGGCGAAGGGCAGCGCTCCGGTGAGGACCAGCACGCCCATGAGCAGCGTCCCGGTGAGCAGGCCGCCGGCCGCGAGGGCGAGGGGCGGGAGGTCGTCGCCCGCGCGTCCGGCGATGACGAAGTACGCCGCCGCGCACACCGCGGCGCACAGCGCGAAGATCGTGCCGAGCAGGTCGAAGCGCGCCCCGCTGATGTCGACGACGAGCACGAGACCCGCCATGGCGACGACGGATCCGATGAGCACGGCCTTCGACGGCGACCGGCGGGTGCGCACCCACACGGCGATGACGATGAGTACCGGCGCGATGTACTGGATGAGCAGCGCGACGGCCACCGGCATGCGTTGCATCGCGGCGAAGTAGAACAGCTGGCACCCGGCCACGGCGGTGAGCCCGAACGAGACGATCAGCAGTCCGTGCCGGCGCACGAATCCGCGCTGGCGACGGATCGCCCGCACGAGCGCGGGCGAGAGCAGCAGCGCCGCGAGCCCCATGCGCACGAGCAGCACCGCTGCGAGCGACCATCCGCCGTCGAGCAGGGGTTTTACGAACGGACCGCTCGACGAGAACGCCAGGGCCGAGGCGACGGCGATCGCGAGGCCGGTGACGGCGCTGGAGCCGCGGTGGGTGGGACGCGGGAGGGTCACGGAGGACGTGGTCATGCGGGCCTGCTGTCACGAGTGAAGGGGGTTTACACTCGTGACAGTACGGCCTCTACCTGTCAGGAGTCAACGTGGTCTTCATTCGTGACACCGAACTCGTGCTGCGTGCCGCCGTCGAGCTCGTCAACACGCTGCCCGACACCGACACGAGCGGCGTCGACGGCCTCGTCGAGGGTTCCGATCTCGAGGCCTTCACCGCGCGCCACGGCTACACCGGTTCGCGCACGCGCGACGCCCACGAGCTCGTCGCCGTCCGCGGCATCCGCCCCCGCCTTCACGAGCTGTGGAGCACCGACCGCGATGGGGCGGTGCCCCGCGTGAACGCGATGCTCGCCGACGGGCGGGCACTCCCTCAGCTCGTGCGCCACGACGACATGGACTGGCACATCCACGCGAGCGACCCCGGTGAGCCCCTCGCGATGCGCATCCTCGTCGAGACCGCGATGGCGTTCGTCGACGTCATCCGCGCCGACGAGTACGACCGCGTGCGCGTGTGCGACGCCGACGACTGCAACGGCGTCTACGTCGACTTCTCGAAGAACGGCTCGAAGCGGTACTGCGACGCGGGCAACTGCGGCAACCGCATGAACGTGAACGCGTACCGCCGGCGCAAGGCCGACGCGCCGGCGTGATCTAGCCCACGAACTCCCGGATCGCGGATGCCGCGGCCTCCGGCGTCTCGTAGTGGATCAGGTGCCCGACCTCGGGGATCTCGATCAGCCGCGCGTCCGGGAACAGCGTCGCCAGGTGGCGCTCGGCCTCGATGGGCGTGATGTCGTCCTTCTCGGCCGCGATGAGCAGCGTGGGCTGCGCGATACGCGGAGCGAACGCGCGCACGTCGTGCGAGACGCTCGTGACGAAGGCCTCGTGCAGCACGTCGCGGTCGGCGAAGCGCGAGAAGTACTCGTCGTGCTGCTCGTGCACGAAACGGCGCAGGTCGGGGTCGCGGGTCTTGGCCATGGCGTTGCTCATCACACGCACGATGAGGCCGTTGCGCAGCAGCCCGTCGCCGAGGGCACGCGGGAGCTTCGCCCCGGCGAGGTAGTAGAACACGGCGAGGCGGGTGAGGATCCCCCGCGGTCCCTCGAGCGCGGGCGCTCCGATGGGGTTGACGAGGATGAGCTTCGGCGTCGAGAGTCCGCCCGCCACCGCTGCGGACGCCACGATCGAGCCGAACGAGTGGCCGAGCACGACGGCATCCGGAGCGACCTCCTCGACGAACGCCCGCAGCCACCCGGCGTAGGTGTCGAGATCGTGGGGACGACCGACGAACGGCGCGGTCTCGCCGAACCCGGGAAGGTCGGGAGAGATGACCCGGATGCCGGGAAGATGCGCCACGACCGGATCGAGCCCGTGGTGCTCGCCGCGGAAGCCGTGCACCGCGACAATCGTCGTCTCGGCGTCGTCGTCGCCGTACACCCAGTACGCCGTCGTCCCCCCGAGAACACCGGCCTCGCGCCGAACGACGGGGATCTGAGCGAGGCGTTCGGCGTAGGGGTTCGGCATGCGTCGAGTCTACGAGGGGGGGTAGACGACCGCTGTGCGGGGCCTGGTGGAGACCTCGCCCGCCGTTCGGGCACCGGCCCCGGCGCCCGGCCCTCGTCGGACACCCGCACCCACCCGAGCGCTCGCCGTCGTCCGCCCCGCTCTGCGCGCCTCGACGGCGATGTCGGAGGCCCGCTCTACCGTGAGCGCATGACCACGTGGCAGGCCGAGCCGCTCCCCCTCTTCCAGACACCCGAGTGGGCGCGCCTCGTCGGCGTGTTCGACCTCGAGACGACCGGCGTCGATGTCGAGAACGACCGCATCGTCACCGCGCACGTGGGCCTCCTCGACGCCGATGGGCACGTCGTCGACGCGCGCGACTGGCTCGCCGACCCCGGCGTCGAGATCCCGGCGGGTGCCGCCGCCATCCACGGCATCTCCACCGAGCGTGCCCGCGCGGACGGCGCTCCCGCCCCGCGCGTCGTAGCCGAGGTCGTCGACGCCCTCGCGGCGCTGTTCGCCGCCGGCATCCCGGTGGTCGCCTACAACGCGCCCTTCGACTTCTCGATGCTGAAGAACGAGGCCGTGCGCCACGGTGTGACCCCCATCGCCGCGCCCTCCCCCGTCATCGACCCGCTCGTGGTCGACAAGACCTTCGACCGGTACCGGCGCGGCAAGCGCACGCTGTCGGTCGTCGCCGAGCACTACTCCGTTCCGCTCGAATCCGCTCACGAAGCCTGCGCCGACGCCGTCGCCGCCGGACGCCTCGCCCTGGCCCTCGCCGAGAAGTTCGGCCCGTGGCTGCCCTCGACCCTCGACGAGCTCCACACCCGCCAGATCGGGTGGGCGCGTACGCAAGCCGCGAGCCTCACGGAGTACTTCGTCAAGATCGGTCGGTTGGATGCCACGGCTCCGGCGATCGACGGAGCGTGGCCGATCCGCTGATCCTCGGCATCCGCGCCTCTGCCGCGTGGGGGCCACCGGTCGCCGTCGGCGCCTCGACCCCCGCCCTATGCGTCTTCTGTGACGAATGCCGTCGGTGATCGACACGCTGCCGAAACGTGCCGCCCCTACGGTGGCCGCAACCCTCTCGGTGGCGACCTTTCGATCGACGCTGCCGCATCTTCTGAACGGATGACAGAACCCATGCGCCTGGATCCCACGACCACCCCCTCCCACCCTCGCGGTGCGCGCCGCCCGCTCCTGACCCTCGGCACCGCCGCTCTGGTGATGGGACTGCTCTCGTCGTCCGTGGCGCCCGCGCTCGCGGCCGACCCCGTCGACGGTGCCCGCACCTCGGGCGACGCGATGTTCCCGAACGTCGGCAACAGCGGCTACGACGCCCTCGACTACGACATCGACCTCGCGTGGACGCCCGACGCGGTGCAGACCGGGTCGGTCGTGGCGGGCTCCATCGTCGCCACCTCGACGATGACCGCCCGCGCCGCGGAGCCGCTGCGCAGCTTCTCTCTCGACTTCGAGGGCCTCGAGGTCGACTCCGTCACCGTCGACGGCACCCCCGCGACCTGGCAGCGCGACAGCGACGCCGGCGCCATCCGTCACAAGCTCATCATCACCCCCGCCTCCCCGGTCAGCGGCGAGTTCCGCGTGACGGTCGCGTACCACGGGGTCCCCCAGGCTCACGTCGACGCCGACGGCTCGTACGAGGGATGGAACGCCACGACCGACGGGGCGACGATGCTCGGTCAACCGGTCGGCAACATGACCGGTTTCCCGCACAACAACACCCCGGGCGACAAAGCGACCTACTCGATCTCGCTCGACGTCCCCACGACCCTGAGCGACTCGGCGGGCCAGGGGTCCGCTCCGGCAGCCGCGGTCAGCAACGGCGAGCTGCTCTCGAAGACGCCGTCGGCCGACGGCACCCGCACGACGTGGGCGTGGCAGCAGACCGAGCAGATGGCATCCGAACTGCTCATCATCTCGATCGGGCGCTACGACGTCATCGAATCGACCGTGACGCTCAGCGACGGCGGCACGATTCCGGCCTGGTCGTTCGTCGACTCGACCTCCACGACCGCCAACAAGGCGACCGTGACCAACGCCGTGGATCAACTCGGCCCGATCATCCGCAACCTCGAGTCGATCTACGGACCCTACCCGGGGCGCAGCGCGGGAGTGGTCGTCGACCGCGTCCCGCGCGGGATCAACTACGCGCTCGAGACGCAGGACCGCTCGTTCTTCCCCACGCGGATCGGCTTCAGCACCCTCGTGCACGAGCTCGCCCACCAGTGGTACGGGAACAACGTCTCCCCGACGACCTGGACCGACATCTGGGTCGCCGAGGGCATGGCCACGTGGTCCGAGAGCTTCTACGCCGGCAGCGACGGGTTCGGCGCAGGCACCCCCTCACGCGAGGACCGCTTCGACTCGTGGAACAGCACACCCGCGAGCGACGACGAATGGAGCATCGCCCCGGGCGCGCAGACCGACTCCGCCTCCCTCTACGGCTACCAGACCTACGAACGTTCGTCGCAGTTCTGGGCGGCCCTGCGGGTGGCGATCGGTGACGACGCGTTCTTCGACGTCATCGAGCAGTGGCAGACTCGCAACGCCGGCACGAGCACGACCGGAGCCGACCTTCTCGCGCTCGCCGAGGAGCTCTCCGGCCGCGACCTGCGGGCGTTCTATCAGGACTGGACCCTGGATGCCGACAAGCCCGCATGGCCCGACCAGTTCGCTCTCGCGCTGACGTCGTCGGCCACCGCACCGCTCGAGCGAGGAGAATCCGCGAGCTACACGCTCACGGCCGAGAACACCGGGCTCGTTCCGCTCGCCTCCTCGACCGCGACGCTCGATGTCCGTGGCATCCTGGACCGCGCCTCGATCGACGCGGCCACCCTGCCCGCCGGCGTCGCCCTGACCGGAGACGAGCTGGTCTGGACCATCCCCGCGACCGATCCCGGCCGCACCACCACGACGACGTTCGAGGTGACGGTCTCCGACGACGCCTCGGGCGGCTCCCTCGACGTCGCCGCCGCCACGAGCCTCGGCGGAACCTGCACGTCGTGCGCGAGCACCCTCGACATGCAGGAGTACCCGGTCGACGGGCAAGCGCCGGTCATCACGGGCGAGACCGCCGTGGGCTCGACGCTCACCGCGACCACCCCCGGGTGGACCGACGGCACCTCGTTCACGTATTCGTGGGCGGTCGAGGGGACCTCGATCCCGGATGCCACCACCTCGACGTTCGTGATCCCCCCTGCCGCCGTGGGGCGCACGGTGACGGTCACCGTCACGGGCGGTCGCGCCGGGTACCTCGATCAGACGCGCACGAGCGCCCCCTTCGGTCCGGCGGTCGCGGCGGCGGCTCCGTCACCCTCGGCTTCGCCGTCGGCATCGGCTCCGGCCGCGCCGCGCGCCCCCGGACAGCTCGGGGCGACCGGCTCGGAAGCGCCGATCACGGCGGCGCTGTGGGCCGTCGCGGCCCTGATCGGCGGCGCGGTGCTGTCGGTGGTCGCGGTGCGCCGTCGGCGAATTGCGCGAGGTGAGGATTCGGTCTGACCGCTTCGGCGAGGACGCCCCCGCTCCCGGGTTGCCGGGGGTGGGGGCGTCTTCTGTCGGAGCCGCCTGCGGTTCGTTCGTGTCCGTGCCGGCGGGGAATGGGATAGAGCATCGTCGGCCCTGCGGAGTTCAAGGAACGAGACGGCGTATCGCGTGCAAGTGCAGGGGCGTTCTGCGACATCCGCTCCCCCACGAGCCGCTCGTCGAGGTTGCTGATTCGCGCGCTCGACACGTAACGAGAAGTGCGATCGACACGGGCCCAGCCAATGTCGGAGGTCGGCGATAACGTTCTGCCGTGACCCGCACCGCACACTCCGAAGACCGGTCGACGCCGGTGTTCCGGGAGTGCGACGGGGCGCCCTGGCCGAGCGAAGACGAGCTCGAGCTCGAAGCCGAATGGGCAGCTTTCCGCGAGAGCCGCGACGTCGAATGGTGGGCGGACGATGACCTCCCGCCCACAAGCTCCGTGGCCTTCCCATCTGCGCGGGGTCTGCCGCTGCACGTGCCGAACCGGCTGGATGCCTTCGATGGCGACGGAGCCTGGGAGTGGGACGACATCACCGACCTGCTCGGCGGCGAAGCTGCATCGGTCGCCGACCTCGACGCCCGCCTGGGACATCTCGAATGCGTCGTCACCGATCGGCAGCGGGCGACCGCCGACGAATACCGCCTGATTCTGGCGATCCTCGACGACGCC